>Ga0335072_10000844_pt1 | contig 53966 bp, 43 predicted proteins | sample Lox_Sample_21_FD_206725 | JGI IMG/M metagenome (GOLD analysis project Ga0335072, IMG submission 206725) | Soil microbial communities from Loxahatchee National Wildlife Refuge, Florida, United States - Lox_Sample_2.1 | ecosystem: Environmental > Terrestrial > Soil > Wetlands | place: USA...
GAGCCCGGCCTCGCGCCGCCCCCTCGGGCGGCCGCCGGGCGCCGACCGGATCGCCGCCGTAGCTCAGTGGTAGAGCACGTCCTTGGTAAGGACGGGGTCGAGTGTTCAATTCACTCCGGCGGCACCATTGTCCGGCAGCGCCATTATCCGGCTGCGCCATTGTCCGGCTGAGCCATTTTCCGGCTGCGCCGTCGGCACCGTCGGATCGACGCGGATTTCGGATCCCTCGCGGCCGCCCCTAGGACGGCCCGCTCTCCACGAGGAGGGCTAGGGCGTGGTCGACGTCGAGCGTGCCGCCGAGCTCGTCCCGGAACTTGAGCAAAATGTCGTAGGCGACGTCGGTCATGCCGTAGACCTCGAACATGATCGCCGATTTCAGCACCGCCTCGGGACTGAACTTCGCGAACGGCTTCGCGTAAGCCGATGGGTCGTACCGCTCGTTCGTGAAGTCGCGCGCGAACAGGATCTCGAACGTCGATGGCCGCGCCATCGTGTTCGCGCCCGGGAACGAGGGTCGCTTGTAGCGGTCGAAATCGAGATCGAACAGCAGCAGGCCGTGCCCGATCAAATGCTCGTAGGTTCCCCAGAAATGGGTTTGCCGAAGCACCACGCTGGTATTGAAGCTGGTCTCGACCTCGGCGCCGAGCAGGCACGACGCCTCGAGATACTTCGCGGCGCCTTTGAGAACCTCCGGCTCGTAGCCTTCGCAGTCGAGCTTGATGAAATCGGCGGGCGGCAGGATGCCGGCCTCGAAAAGGTGATCGAGGGTCTCGACCTCGATCTCGAGCTTGGGCCGGCCGTCGCTGTGATCGTAGAGCGAGCTGCCGCAGGGATCGGGCGCCACATGAAGCGTCGCGGTTCCCCGGCGCGCCCCGAGCGCCATCGCGTAATAATGGTGATGGGCGCCCGGCTTCAGCGCCGCGATGGCGGCGGGAAGCGCGTCGAATCCGTGCACCTCGAGCGCGTCGCCGAGTGCCAGCCAGCGCTCCTGCGGACCGCCCTGGACGCCGACGTCGACGAGCGTCATCCGACTCTTGAGCGCGCCGCTGGCGGCCGCCCATCGCGTCATCGGCGCATTGTGGTTGGTCTGCAGATCCACGCGATTTTCCCCGTGCCCAGCGCGCGCTCAGCGCGGGCGCCGCAGAACTTCGTACCATAGGGCGGCGTGCTTATCGAGACCTTGGGCCGCCATGTGGACGGCGTCGGCGGTCCGATCGCCCGGTTCGCTGAGCACGTCGGTGTCGGGACCGGCGCGGACATCGTCCCCGTTGACCACCGACTGCTGGGCCTCGCGAACCCCCGGAAATACGTTCGACCCGCAACGCGACGCGGTCGCGATATAGATCGGCGCGCGGCAATTCTCGTTGCGGATCGCGCTCACAATCGAGAGCAGGCGCGCGCGGTAATTCTCCGCCGTCGTCTCGAAGGAGCCGTCGCCCTCCCCCTGGTGCCACAGAATGTGCGTCGGCGCATGGCCGTCCGCGATGAGCCGCCGCAGCGCGCCGATCATGCGCCCGAAATACCGTCCCTGGGGCGTCCAGTCGTGGACGAACGTGCCGCCGACCGCGAGCGGGGCGAACACCACCGCGGGGAAGCTCCCGTCGGCGACGAGCCGCTCGCCCAGGCGCGCCATGATGCTGCCTTCGGTTCCCGTGGCGCCCAGCATGGGATCCGCCGCGCGGTAGCATTTGCCGTCGACCCAATTCCAGTTGAACACCTTGTCGGTGGCACCGTGGCGTCCGACGCCCTCGTTGGCCGCGTTGGACTGGCCGAGAACCATGATCACCGCGGCACCGTCCACGAAGGCCTCTGCGGGTGCCACTTCCTCCTTCGCGAAGTGCTTGACGAGATGATCCGAGCGCAGCGGCGGCAGATCGACCGGAGCCGCGATGTTGAGCTCGCGCTCCAAGACCCGGACCGCGTCCCCGAGCGTGTGGAGCGCGATGTGCGCCGCGCGGCTCTGGGTATTGTCGTACGCCCGGTTGAGCCGGTCGAGCTCGGCGCGCAGGATGCCGACCGAGTTCTGCACCGCCGGATGCGACTGCTCGTCGATGCGCAGGAACGGAAACGGCTGCACCGCCGCGGGACCCGCGCTGTCGCCGTTGATGTAGATCGCGCCCTCGCGGCCCGGCCCGACGCGCACCATGAAGCTGGTCACGCGCACGGTCTCGGCCGGCACCGAAAACGTCACGTCGATGCTGGCCCGCTCCCCACCGCTCAAGGGCTTCGTGGCAAGGGCGATCGGCCGCGGCTGCCGGTCGCGAAAGAGCGCGATCGCGAGCGTATTGTCGCTCGCACTCCACGCGTTGATCGCGATCCGGACTTGCAGCATCCCGCTCGCGTGGCTGGGCAGGAACTCGTTGCCCAGCACCGCGGCACCCTGGGTGGCGTCGACGGCACCCGGGTCCAAGGACATGAGATTCGAGACCGCGCCGTAGGCGGTATAGTCGAGATGGATGAATCGCGCGATCGTCGACATCTGCGGAGGTTCCAACTGTGGCGTCAAAGATGACGCTCGAGACACGGACTGCGCGTGGTTTCCGACGTTATCCGAAGGGCCTCGACAATTCTATCGAATCGTTGGCGCGCGATCCCTAAATTCTCAGTTTACAGAAGGCTGACGGCGCGGCTGCGCTCGGCCCGCCGCCTTGCGAGCGGCGCGCCGCCGCCGCGCAACGGTCATTTCTTGACCGCCGACTCCCACTTGGTTTCCATCATCTGCAAGGCCGGATGCGACACCAGGCAATGCCAGACGACCGCCTGGAACGCCTCGGTGTGCGGCGTGACGTGCGCCGGGTCCACGGTCGGCACGATGACGACATGGTCGCCGACTTTCTTGGTGTAGCCGCCGCTGCGGCCGACCACGCCGAAGATCTCCAACCCGCGCCGCTTCGCCTCGTCGAGCGCGTGGACGAGATTGGCGCTGATGTTGCGCTCCGCGTCCCCGCCGCCGACCGACAAGACGAGCACCGCGTCCTTGCTCCCGGCTTGGCTGGTGCGCAGCCAGGCGGCGAACACGGTCTCCCATCCCTCGTCGTTGGTGCGCGCCGTGAGCTCGGAGACGTTGTCGGTCGGCGCATAGGCCTCGATGCCGCACAGCTTGCGGAAATCGTTGACGGCGTGGCTGCAATTGCCGGCGCTGCCGCCGACGCCGAGGAGAAACAGCCGGCCGCCGCGCGCGCGCAGCTTGGCGAGGCCGGCCGCCATCTTCTCGATCGTCTCGAGGTCGATCGTCCGCGCGATCTCGGCCGCTTGGCGCATATAGGTCTCGGCATGGGTCATGGGTCGAATTCCATTGTCGGCTGATGATTGTCTGCCTTAATTCGAATGCCGGGATGCCGCCGTCGGTCCCCGCTACGTCCCTTATCCGTTCGCGCCGCCGCTGTCCAGCCGCTCGAGCCGGCTTCCGGCCGCCTCGATGCGCCGGACGGCGGCCTCGAATTCGTGCCACAGGGTATCCGCCCCGTCGTCCTCCCAGCACCAGAGCTGCCCCGCGGTCGCAAAGGGCAGCGACTGGCCCGGCTCGAAGCCGAGCGAGCGCAAATAGGCGTGCGTCGTCTGCGGCACGGTCGGCGTCGACATCTTGAAGGTCACGTAGCGCGTCCGGTCGTCGAGCCAGCACAGGCCCATCGGTCCGTTGTTGACGCCGAGATTGAGGTACGCGAGCTCGTAGAGCGCCATGCGCAGACCGACCCGGTGCGCGGCGTCGAGATAGACCGGAAAGGCGCGGAGGTCGGCGGGCAGGTCGTCCAGGCTCTGGGCGCTGTCGGGCACCACGACGGGCACGAAATGCGTCGGATCGAGACGGCGCGCGAATTCGGTCCAGGCGGCGAGGTCGCTGTTGCGCGCGGGCATGTAGTTGTAGGCGCGCAGCGTGATCGTGACGGTCTTGCGGCCGCCCGCGACGCTCTCGAGCCAACCGCGCGCGACCTCGAGGTCCTCGCGCCGGGCGCGCAGCACGCCGATCTCGGCCTCGCCCTGGCGCGCCGCCTCCAGGCACTCGAGCGGGCCTGGATAGATGGGCAGCGTCGGCTCGTAGCCGGTCGGGTAGACGAGATGGCCCGCCCTGCCGCGCATCTGCGCCGCCTCACGGCGCGAGGAAGGACGCGCGACACCCACGCAGCTCGGCAACAATCCGCAGGCGGGAACCAGGATCTCGTCGATACGCTGGCGGCGCGCTTCGATCGTGACGACGTCCTCATAGTCGAAGCGCTCGCGACGCAGGCCGGCGTGGGAGCCCGGAACGATGACGACGCGCACCCCCTCGAGGCCGAGCTGCCGGCGCCGCAAATCCGCGCCGGCGAGGAACCACAGGAAATCGAACGTTACCGGCGCCACCTTGAGATCGTAGAAGGCGTGAAGGATGCGCGCGTCGCCGCCGACGGGCGACCCGGGGCGGCGCAGCGCGCGCGGGATCGCGAATGCCACGGACGCCGCGCGCGCCAGGAGCGCGTGCAGCCTCTTTCCCGGTCCGGTCGTGGGCATCGCGAGCTCGACCTGGAGCCGCCTGAGGATCCAGCCGAGCCCCTCGGTCCGAATCTTGTAGGCGATCCGCGGAAGACCGCCCTCTGGCTCCGGTCCTGCCGTCACCCCAATACCCTTCGCTGCTTGTGCGCCCGCTCGCGCGCTCGAGCCGGCATCGACCGGTCGGGTCGCGGGGAAGCGCCGCTAGGCGGGCTGCGCTTGCTTCTGCAGCTCCGCCGGCGGCGGCTTGTGTCCGCCCAGGAGATTATCCTTCCAGCTCGCGAGGCGCTTGACGAGGTTGTAATAGGTATATTCGGGCGACCGCCGGATCAGCAGGCCGTCCCGCACCTCCTCGCCATATTCATACTGGGCCCATCCGTTGCAATTCTTGCAGAACGGGACCTTATCCCACTGGCCGGTCTCGTGGTAATAGCGCGCCTTGGCGAATTCCTCGCCGTGCCACACGTCCTTCACGCCGCGCTCGAACACGTTGCCCATGTCGGTCGCGCGCACGCCGTCGAGGCAGCACAGGCGCACGCTGCCGTCGTTGTGGACGGGCATGGTCTTGTAGATGACCGCGCACGGCACCCGCGTCGGCGGCTCGACCATCTCCGGGAAAGTGCCGTTCTCGAACAAGATGCCCATGCGGACCACGTCGACGACGCCGACCCACCGGGCGATGAATTCCTCTTCCTCGTGCCGGTTGGCGGGCTGGCGCGTGAACGAGACGCCGATGCGCGGCAGCTCGCGCTCGCCGCGGATTTTGAGGAGCCGGAACACCGCCGCCTCGATCTTCGCGAGCTTGTCGACTCCGCGCACCTTGAGGAGGGTTTCGGGCGTCGTCGAATCCAGGCTGAACATCACCGAATCGACGCCCACGTCGCACATGAACGCCGAAATCGACTCGTTCATGGTCAGGCCGTTGGTGTTGAGCGCGATCGCCATGCCGCGCTTCTTCATGTCGGCGAAGACTTCGCGCAGCCGCGGAATCAGGAGCGGCTCGCCGTAGATGCTCGGCGCGACCATCGGCTTGGTCGCGGTGAATTCGTCGAGCATCTTGCGCGCCGCCTCGAGATCCATGATGCCGGTCACGGAATCGATCTGCGCCTCGTCCTCGAGGCCCCAGACCGGGCACATGTGGCAGCGCAGATTGCATCGCGTCGCGAAGTCGATCAGCAGCCGGTCGGGCATGTCCGGAACGGGAAGCGGGCGCCATCCGTAGGATGGATCGACCCAATCGGCCTTCGACCAATCGCGCATTTGACCTCAAACTTCGGCCGGCACCCGCGACGCATCGCGCGGATCGCAACGACCCCCCTGGCGCCCCCAGCGCGTCGCGACCTTACAGCAGCTTCAATTGGCAAATCAACTCTCTCCGCGGGGTCGCGAAGAAAACGCCGGTTCCCGCGGCGGGTCTTTCGGGGGGTCCGGCGCGCGCCCGCGCCGGGCCGGCCGTTGACAGGTCCCGACGCGCCGGATGTTATGCCGGGAGCGCGTCCGAGGCGGGCGCGCGGCGGCGGCCCAAACGCTCGGATCCCCATGGCGAATTCGACCTTCCTCGACGCCTCGACGCCGCTCCAGGTCGGCGATGCGGTCGCGGCGATCCTCGTGCTCGAGGACGGGCGCTATGTGTTGCAGCTTCGAGACGACGTGCCGGAAATCTGGTACCCCGGTCATTGGGGCTGTTTCGGGGGTGGGGTGGACCCGGCCGAGGAGCCGCGCGCGGCCCTCAGGCGCGAGCTGCGTGAGGAGCTCGAGCTCGAGTTCGACGTCGCCAAGGCCACGCTCTTCACCCGATTCGAGTTCGATTTGCGCCCGACCGGCCTCGGCCGCTATTACCGCGCCTATTACGAGATCGCGCTCGGCGCCGCCGCATTCGCTTCCCTCAAGCTCCACGAGGGTGCCGAGCTGCGCGCCTGGCCGCGCGACGAGGCGCTCGCGTTGCCGCGTCTTTCGCCCTACGACGCGTTCGCATTGTTCCTTCACGCCCACCGGCACCGGCTGCCGAACGCGCGCTAAGGCCGCGTGCAACGCCAGGCTCAGCCGCGCGCGATGTCGATCTCGATCGTCAGGCTGGTGCAGGGGACGGGCGGCATGAAGCAGGCCTCGGGCGCGCGCGCGGCCTCGAGCCGGCTCGCCGCGCCGGCCGCCCGCTCGACCAGGCGCTTCACCAACGGCGCGCGGAGACGCGGCGCGCTCTCGGGCGCCATGCGCAGGAGCCGCCGGAGCCGCCCCTCGAGGCGCAGGGCTGCGACGCTCGCGGGCGAGCCCGCATAGAGCGCGCGGCCGAAATCGCAACGCGGATAGATGCTCCGGATCGAGCGCGCGTTGGCCACGAAGGCGTCGAGCGTCTCGTGGAAATAGAAGGCGACCAGCTTCGCCCCCGGCCGCAGCGCCGGCACGAGATTGTCGTACATGCGGCGCAGGCGGCGGAGATCCTGGGCGTTGAGCTCGAAAACGCAGAGATCGAAGGCGGCGTTCCACGGCAGATCGCCCGGCTCCAGGTTCGCGGCCGTGAAGGACGCAAGGCGCATATGGGCGCGCCCGCCCAGCCCCGCGAACTCACTGAGCCGATTGAGCCCGTCGCTCGCGACCCAAAGGATGCGCGGCTCGCGCCCCACGACCGTCTCCTCGACGACGCGGATGACGTGACGCAGCGGCGCCCACATGGGGTGGCGCGCGTCGATGGCGGCGGCCGCGGGCGTCGCGGGAACCTCGGTGAAGACCGGCGCCAGGCCGACCGACTTGTTGAACCGGTAGTCGGACGCGAGCGAGCTTTCGGCCACGAGCTCGTGCAGCTCCGCGATCTTGAGCTGGGCCAGCGCCACGTCGCGCTGGCTGATCGCCTCCTGGACCTTGGTCGCCTGCTCGAGTCCGGAGAGCCGTCGGTACAGGTCCGCGAAGATCGGATCGCGCAGCGCCACGTAGCGCTCGACGCCCGCGTCCTTGATCGACGGGATGCCGCGCGCGAGCTGGTCCCAGTCGCGCCGCGCGTCGTCCTCGAAATCGTCGATCGCGCCGTTGACGACCGAGGTGAGCGCCTTCGAGCAAGCGCTCCACAGCAGCGGATCGGCCAACGGATGCCCCGGCGCGACCGTGTGGCGCGCGAGATCGAACAGCGACGACTGGAAGGCCCAGAAGGGGTGTCCGACGTAGGACACCTCGCGCCCTTCGAAGTGGGTGAAGGCCTCGGCGACGAACGCCTTGAGCCGGGCGCGCGCCTCGTCGGTCCCGGGCGGCAGATCGCGCGCGTGGAGCACCATCTGGTGCTTGCCGTAGACCGTGTGGTCGCGCGTGACGAAGCTCGCGAGCTTCTTGCCGATGGTATCGAGATCCGGCCATCCGACCCGGAGCCCGTCGTCGTAGGTCGCCTCGCTGCGCAGCTCGATCATCAGGAAATCGTCCGAATCGCCGAGCACGCACGGTGTGGCGTTCGGGCACAGCTCGGACACGGTGCCGTAGTCCCAGAAGCAGTTGGGCGTCCGGTTCCAGCGCTCGGGCCGCATGCACACGATCGCGATCGGCATCTGGTGGCACAACAGCGTCGACGGATCGACCAGCCAATAGAACTGCTCGACGATGTCCATGTGGAAGAGATGCGCGTTGACGGTCTTGCCCCGGATCGTGTTGTGGCGATTGGGGATGGCGAGTGCCGCCATCTCGCGCGCGCCCATCGCGAGCACGCCGGTCGCCGGGTCCTTCCGCGCGCGCAGCGTCGGCAGCACGGCCTCGCTCACGACGCAATAGCTCGGCGCCACGATCAGCCGCTCGCGCCGCTCGAGCGGCTGAATGAGCGCGCGGTAGGAGCCGTCGGCCGGAATCCAGTCGGCGGTGAAGAACAGGAAGTCGGTCTCGGTCACCGCGTCGCCGAGATCCTCCATCGCGCGGTAGGTCGCATAGGTGAGGGTCATGCCGTAGAGCGGTGCCACCAGCAGATCGTCGATCGCCAGCAGCCGGGGGGCCGCGTACTGGGCGAGACGGCGGTAGATCGGATGGGCCTCGACGGTGCCGAACAGGGCGCGCTCGGTCACCAGCACGAACTCGCACGCGAACGCCTCGCTCAGCGCCGGCAGATTGCCGGGCGCCAGCACCGCGGCGAGCGTGATGTCGAGCAGGTTCTCGACGTACGACCGGCCCCAGGCGTAGGTGATGATGCGCAGACGCCGCTTCATCGCCGGACCGCGTGATAGAGGTTGCGCAGCATGGCGTAGAGCCGCGGCGGCACCGCGCGCCGCAGGAGCCGCACGGCGCGGTCGAACGCCAGCGCCGCGGGCGGGGCCGAGCGGCGCCGCACGCGCCCGGGCCGGGAATCCCGCGCCTCGTTCCGGCGCCCGCGCACCACGCCCGCGAGCTCGTGGAACCCGTGCTCGACCAGGAGCGTCTCGACCCCGCTCGCCGCCATGTCCGCGGCGTCGGCGCCGCGCACTTGCGTCGGCGGCGATCGGAGCTCGGCGACCACCGCCTGGCGGTCGTCGTGCAGCAGGGCGCGCGGCGCGCGCGCGGCCGCCTCGTGCAAGGCGCTGAGGAACTCGAAATAGCGCCGGCCCGCGAGGGCCCCCGAGAGCGCCTCGCTCATCGGCCGCGCGAAGGCCTCCTCGAGCGCCGCGAGCGCGATCCCCAATTGGCGGTAGCAGATGGCGATGAAGGCGAGCTTGAGCGCCATCAGTTGGAGCGCGTCCGGCGTGGGTGCGATCGCGCGCAGGCTCGCGATCGACTTGAAGAACAGCGCGTCGCCGAACGCGAGCGGCTCGCGGCCGCGCACGCCCACCGGCAGGCGGGTCGGCGCCACCGCCTGCAGGTGGGTGAAGTCGACGAACTCGAAGCCGTGGGCGAGCGCGAGGCGGAACAGATCCGGGAACAGGCGCTGGCCGAGATACATGCTCCGGAACTCGACCTCGCAAGTGAGCGCGAGCACGCCCGCGTCGATCGTGGCGAGCGCTCCCTCCATGACTTCGAACTCGGTTCCCTGGGTATCGATCGAGAGAAAATCGGGCGGCGCCGGGATCGGCAGCGCGCCGGCGGCGCGGAGGCCGTCGAGCGTTCGGATCTCGACCGGAATCCGCCGCACGACGCGCATCTCGGCGCCGTAAAGCGCGTCGTAGCGCGTCCCCTCGACCGGCACGCCGTCGATGGACCCGCTCAGCGGCACCTCGCAGCTCAAGGCCGCGAACGCCGGGTCGGGCTCGAGCAGCGAGCTGAAATAGGGATTGGCGGTGACGTGGAGCGTCGCCGGTCCGTCGACCGCGCCAAGTCCGTAGGGGGCCACGAGAAAGCCCGGCCGGTCGTTGGTGCGCGCCATCTCCGCGGCGCAGGCCTGGTCCGCCTCGAACAGGACATGGACCACGTCGTCGCGGAAGTGCTGCGGATATTTGAGCTCGACGTTGAAGCCGCGGCCGCCCACGTCGTGCGACACGATGCGGCCTTCGAGACCGTCCGTCATCGTCCGGATCGTTGCCGCGCGCCCGCGGCAGAAGCGCGGCCCGGCCGGTTCCGGCCCGCCCGCGCCGCGCGGCGCACGGCCCTAATCCCGAGCGTCGGCATCCGAGGGCACGCTCAATTCGGCGCCCACGCGGCGCCGGCGCACGATCTCGGCGAGGGACAGGAAGCCGAATTGCTTCAATGCGTCCTCGATGTCGTGGGTCGGCTTCGGCGGCGCTGCCGCGGCCTTCGCCTCCTCGACCGCCATGAATCCCGCGGCCAGCGCCTGGTCGACCGACCAGAGAGTCACGGTGAGGCTCGCGGGCTCCGCGACCTCGCTCGGCGCGCTTCCGGGCGGCCCATTCAGCGAGAAGGTGCCGGGGCGCGCGGGACCGATTCGGACGTCGTAGGCGCTCGGGTCCAGCGTCGTGAGCGGCACGTAGAGCTCGAGGCGCGCGCGCCCCTTGCCGCCCGCCGCGACCGGCTGGGACACAAGCCGCATCGCCCGCTGCGGGTCGGCGCCGAACACGGCGAGCACGAGCAAATTGTCGGCCTCCGAATGCACCGTGACCTCGACCGCGAGCCGCAGGACGGACGGAACGATCTTCGGCACGAAACCGTAGCCGAGGATGCTCACGCCATGGGTCGACGTCGCCTTCCCATAGTCGGCGGGCAGGACGGTCGCGACATCCGCGACCGCGGGATTTTCCAGCCGGACCTCCTCGACTTTCGGCAATTGCCTCAGGGCCGGCAGCAGCTTGGCATGGTTGGGGTCGACGGCTTCGCCTGCCGCCCGCTCCACCTCGGCCTCGCGCTCCTGCGTGCGCGCATGAATGTCGCGCGCGAGGCGATGCCGGTCGATATGAAGGAAGCGGGCGGGCATGCGCCGGTAGGCCGCGTAGAGGCGCTCGAGGAGACGGAAGTAGCCGTGCTTGGCGAACGCCAACAGCACGTCGTCCCCCGGCCGAATCTTGAACGTCTCGTCGAGCACCGACAAGGCGTGGCCCAGCCGGTTGTAGCAGATCGCGATGAACGCGAGCTTGAGGCCCATGGCGAACAGCTCGACCTCGGACGCGGCGATTTTCCTCAACGCGTCGAGGCGCCGGAAGAACAGCGCGTCGCCAAACGCCACGAAATCCCAGCCGCGCGCGCCCACCGGCATGCGGACCGGCGCCACCTCCTGGAGGTAGGGAAAGCCGACGAACTCGAAGCCTTCCTCGAGCGCCAACCGGTAGATGTCGGGAAACAGCCGCTGCCCCTCGTACATCGGCCGGAACTCGATTTCCGTCGTCAGCGCGAGCACGCTGCGCCGGATCGTTTGCCGCGCCCCCTCGAGGATCTCGTACTCGGTGCCCTGGGTATCGAGGGAGAGGAAATCGGGCGGTGCCGCGAGCGGCAGCTCGCCCGTCGCGCGCACGCTGTCGAGGGCGCGAACCGCCACGTCGGCCGTGCGCACGACCCGATACTCGTCCGTATAGAGCGCGTCGTAGCGCAGGTCCTCGACCGCGACGCCGTCGATCTCGCCGCTCAGCTCCACCTCGCACGTCGACTTGCAGAAATCCTTGTCGGGCACCAGAAGCGAGCTGGCATAGGGATTCTGGGTGATGTGGAGGCGGCGCGGCCCGTCGGCGCCGCCCAGGCCGAAGGGGGCGACGAAGAACCGCGCCGGCTCCGGGTTCGAGCGCATCATCTCTTCGGCGCACCCGGCGTCGGCCTCGAACAGCAGATGGACGACGCTGTCCTCGAGCGCTTTCGGATATTTGAGCTCGCAGCCGAAGCCGCGGCCGCCGACGTCGTAGGATACCAGGCGTGTTTCTTGTTCGGGCTTCATCGCTTTATTTCCAATCGATGCGGCGCGACCTGCCGCGGGAGCCGTTAGAACATCATGGGCCGGATCGCCCGCAACCAGCGCCGGCGCAACGTATCGCGCAACGACGGATCCGTGTCATCGAGATCGACCTCCTTCTTGACGTACTCCTCGATCGTCCGGCGCGCCAGTTCCTCGGTCGCCGCCCAGCGCGCATTGAGGTCGCGCGCGTGCCAGCGCACCGGGGTCGCATAGATCGCGCGCCGATAGCGATCGATGCCGGGATCGAACACGGTGCGGTTCAAGATGTAGCCCCGCGACCATGCCCCGAGGATCGGCAGACTGCGCCACCAACGCCAATCGTTGGGCGGGATCATCTCGTCGCGCGGCGTGAGCCCGAGCAGGAAGAGACTGTCCGAATCGGTCACCACCTCGATCGAGTCGGTGTATTTCGGGAAATTCTCGAAGATGTAGGTGCCGTCGAGCGCGCGCCCGTCGAGGGCACTGGTGTCGTGGGCGCCGAGTATGCCGTAATTCACCACGAAAGGCGACCAATTGTGGGTGATGATGATCGCGCCATCCTCGCCCGGCACCTCCCAATAGCAGCAGGTCAGGAAGTGCTTTCGGTGGTGATCCTCGATGAGCCGGCCGAAATTTCGCGCGGTCCAGCAGGACGCCCGGGTCTCGGAGTGGAAATTGCGCAGCCCGATCGCGACCGCGTCGCGCATCGGAAGCGTGAAGGGCCAGCCGGGCTCGAGCAGCCCGCGCGCGGCGAGCTCGCGCTCGACGCCGTCCATGTCGAAGCGGACGGCGGCGCACAGGACCACGTGCTTCCCGGCCTCGGCCAGGCGCTGGGCTTCCGCGATGCAGCCGTCGGGATAGACCGAATCGGGGTTGACGTTGATCGCGATCGCCTTGTCGCGGAAGGCGCGGTCCGCGAGCAGCGCGTGGCCGCGCGACATGCGGACGTATTTGTGGACCGGCGGATCGGATTCCTCGTTGGGCAGGAATTCGACCGCGATCTCCTCGCGGAGGCGGCGGAAGATCGGCTCCCGCTCGAGCTTCGCGCGGTCCTCCGCGGCGGTGGCGATGATGAAGCGCGCGGCCGCGCGGTTCTTGAGCGCCGGGATGTTGTTCGGCGAGAGCAACGACGGAATGGTGAAGCGACAGGTGAAGTCGCGGAATCGATCGCCCCAAAAGGTAAGAAAAAAGTAATACGGGGCCCCGGAGACCTTAGCTTCCAAACTGTTTGACATTATTGCGCCAGACATCACAGCGTTGAGCCCGATGGACCGCACCCCAATAACAGCAGTGCCCAAGGGCTTCAAGACCAGTTGCGACGAACGCCGGGCCCCCCGCGCGGCCCGCAACCTTGCCCGCATCCCGGCGGCGGATGGGGCAGCCGACAATAGCCCGGAAGCCGGGCGCGGTCGATAGGGCTCGCGGCGCGGCGCGCTATTTTTCGTCTTTCGAACCCGTCATATTACGATTACCTTCATCGCGGAATCAGCCCTGGGGAGTCGAATGCACGAGGAATTCGATCGGGAAGAGGAGATCGCGGGATCCTCCGATCGCACCTTTGGCCTTGTGATGGCGGCCGGATTCGCGCTTGTCGGCGCGGCGCCGCTGCTCCATCGGGGGCTGGACGCGGTACGCTGGTGGTCGATCGCGCTGGCGCTCGCGTTCCTCTTGGCGGCCCTCGTCCGCCCGTCGCTCCTGGCCCCGCTCAATCGCTTGTGGCTCCGGTTCGGGCTGCTGCTCGCGCGCATCGTGAGCCCGATCGGGCTCGCGCTCCTTTATTTCACGACCCTCGTGCCGGTGGGATTATTAGTGCGCGCGACCGGCGGCGATCCCTTGAGGTTGCGCCGCGACCCCGCCGCCACGAGCTATTGGATCAGGCGCACGCCCCCGGGACCCGCACCGGAATCGATGAAAAACCAGTTCTGAGGTCGCCTATGCTCTCGTTTCTGCAAGAGTTCTGGATGTTTCTGCGCGTGCGCAAGAAATATTGGCTGTTGCCAATCTTCGTCATGATGGTCGTGTTCGGCGCGCTGATCGTGCTGACCAAGGGATCGGTGATCGCGCCGTTCATCTACACGATCTTCTAGCGCCCGGCGAGCATGCGCATCCTCGGTCTCTCGGCGTTCTATCACGACAGCGCGGCTGCCCTCGTCGAGGACGGCCGCATCGTCGCGGCCGCGCAGGAGGAGCGCTTCTCGCGCAAGAAGCACGACGCGCGCTTTCCGCGCCACGCCCTCGCCTATTGCCTCGAAGCCGGCGGGTGCCGGCTGGCCGACATCGACCACGTGGCGTTCTACGACAAGCCGTTCCTGAAGTTCGAGCGCCTGCTCGAGACCTATCTCGCCATGGTGCCGCGCGGCTTCCGCTCGTTCCGGATGGCGATGCCGCTCTGGCTGCGCGAGAAGCTGTTCCAGAAGCAGCTCCTGCGCGACGAGCTGCGCAAGTTCGCGCCCGACTACGATTGGCAGAACCGCCTCCTGTTCAGCGAGCATCATTTGAGCCACGCCGCGTCCGCGTTCTTCGCGTCGCCCTTCGAGGCGGCGGCGGTCCTCACGATGGACGGGGTCGGCGAGTGGGCGACCACCTCGATGGGCATCGGGCGCGGCAATCGGATCGAGATCGAGCGCGAAATCCACTTCCCGCACTCGATCGGCCTGCTCTACTCGGCCTTCACCTACTACACCGGCTTCAAGGTGAACTCGGGCGAATACAAGCTCATGGGCCTGGCACCCTACGGCGAGCCGAAATACGCGCGCGACATCCTCGACACGCTGGTCGATTTGAAGCCGGACGGCACCTTCCGGCTCGACCAGGACTATTTCGACTACTGCACCGGCCTCACCATGACCAATGCGCGCTTCGACGCCAAGTTCGGCGGGCCGGCGCGGAAGCCGAGCGAGCTCCTGACCCAGCATCACATGGACCTCGCCGCCTCGATCCAGGCGGTGACCGAGGAGATCGTGCTGCGGCTCACGCGCTCGATCGCCGCCGAAACCGGCATGCGCGACCTTTGCCTCGCGGGCGGCGTCGCGCTCAATTGCGTCGCCAACGGCAAGGTGCTGCGCGACGGGAAATTCGAGCGCCTCTGGATCCAACCCGCGGCGGGCGACGCGGGCGGGGCGCTGGGTGCGGCGCTCTGCGCCTACCACCTCTACAAGGACCAGCCGCGGACGGTCGACAACCGCTCGGACCGGATGGCGGGCGCCTATCTCGGCCCCGCCTTCGGGAGCGACGAAAGTGCGCGCCGGCTGAACGCCGCCGGGGCGCGCTTCGAGCGGCTCGCGGGCGACGCCATGATCGAGCGCTGCGCCGACGACCTCGCCGCCGGCAAGGCGGTCGGCTGGTTCCAGGGCCGCATGGAGTTCGGGCCGCGCGCCTTGGGCGCGCGCTCGATCATCGCCGACGCGCGCGCGCCCAAGATGCAATCGCAGCTCAACCTCAAGATCAAGTATCGGGAATCGTTCCGGCCCTTCGCGCCCGCGGTCCGCTTCGAGGACGTCGGGGATTGGTTCGAGCTCGCCGCGGAGAGCCCCTACATGCTGCTGGTCGCCGACGTCAAGCCGGCGCACCGGCGCGCGATGACGGCCGAGGAGCGGGCGCTGTTCGGCATCGACAAGCTCAACGTGCCGCGCTCCTCGATCCCGGCGGTGACCCACGTCGATTATTCGGCGCGGGTCCAGACCGTGCACGCCGAGACCAACCCGCGCTTCCACGCGCTCCTCTCGGCGTTCAAGGCGCGCACCGGCTGTCCGGTGCTGGTGAACACGAGCTTCAACGTGCGCGGCGAGCCGATCGTGTGCACGCCCGAGGACGCGTTCCGCTGCTTCATGGGGACCGAGCTCGACGTGCTCGCGGTCGAGGATCTCTACCTCGTCAAGGAAGCGCAGGACCCGGCGCTGAAGCGCCCCTACATGGACGATTTCGAGCCCGATTGAGCGCGGCCCGCCGGATCGCGTTAGGGCTGCGGTGCCGCGAGTTCGCGCGCGACCGCCTCGGCGAGCGCTCGGTTCGAGGCCGGCGCGTAATGGGCGATGTCGATGCTGCGATAGCCGCGTACGCCGTCGAGCGCGTCCGAGAGGTCGATCATCGGAAGGTCGCCCGAGGCGATGTGCGCACGCACGGTCTTCACCATGTCCTCGATGTAGCGGTAGCCCGGCGCCCGGCGCGCGGCGGGGGTCACGAACGGATTGCCCGGCTCGAGGAAGGTCATCGGCTGGAAGAACACCAGAAGCCGGAAGCCGTAGCCCTGGGCGAGGGTCCGGAGCAGCACGAGGTTGCTGCGATAGTAGCGCACGATCTTGTCCTCGAACGCGGCGCGATGGAGCTCGCCATAGGCGGCCCAATGGCGGAACACGTAGTCGGCCTCGCGGAAGTCGAAGCCGGCGGTGAAGGCGTCGCGGTCGAACGGGATGCCGGCGACGTCGCGTTTCGGCCGCTCGCGCGCCTCGAGCCAGCGGTAGAGCGGCAGCGATTCCGCGAACAGCTTGAGACGATCGACCGACGGCAGCATCGCGCCGGGCGTGAACGCGATCTCGGCGCGGTTGAGGGAAAAGCCGTGGAAGATCACGTCGTCCTCGAGGCGCATGTTGCTGCGCGCGAGGAACAGGTCGTTCCAGCCGTCGAGGAAGATGACGACGCGCGGCCGGTAGCCGCGCTTCAGGAGATAGATCAGCTTGTCGATCTCGGCGCGCTGGTCGTAGGCCTGGGCGCCGAAATTGACGAAGGTGAGGCCGCTCGGCGCGACGATCTCGTTGAGGTAATAGGGCATGGTCTCGTTGCCGGCGAGGCCGTGGCCGAGGAGCGTCGAGCCGCCGAGCATGAAGCCCATCGGCCGGTCGCCGCGCAGCAGGGACTCGACATAGGCGTCGGTCCAGCCCGGCTGATAGCGCGCCCCCTCGAGCCCGATGCGGTAGAAGCGGTTGTCGACGCGCGCGGTCGCGAAGGGAAGCGTCGGGTGGAAGGCGAAGCCGGGCGACGCGTTGAAGCGCGCCATCGCCTCGCCGTCGGTCGAGACGCCGAAGATCGCGCGCAGGACCGGCAGCGACGCCGGGGAGCCCGGCCAGAGCGACGCGCTGAACGTGTCGTCGACCGGCGCGGGTGCCGCCGGCTCGTCGAGATAGGCCGCGTAGTTGAGCGCGCCGAACAAGAGCGCCGTGATGCCGACGATCTGAAGCAACGCCGCGGTCGCGCCGAGCACGGACCGGCCCGCCGCCGCGATCATCCTGCGACCGGTCATCGGAAATCGCATCGGCCTCTCTCTCGCCGCCGGTGACCCGCGCGCGGCCGCATCGCCCGCCGCCCGCCTAGCCGCCCGCCGCCGCGCGCCGCAGCACCGGCGCATCCGGAACCTCGTCCGCGCGATGGCGCAGCACGCGCATGGTGATCGCCATGCTCGACCAATGCTGCTCGAACATGCTCGGATCGCGCAGCCGCGCGATCGCATTCGAGATCAGGACCAGCGGCGCGAGGCCGAGCATGGTCAGGAGCGTGTACAAGCGCCGCGTCCACGGCCGGCTCTGGTAGGACGCGGTGACCCGCACCAGCGCGTCGCGCAGGGCCCGGCTGCGCGCATTGCCGAAGAAGTAGACGTGCGATTCGTCGACGTCCGGGAACAGGTTCTCCGAGAGAAACAGGTCGTTCGCCATGAACTCGGCATTGCTGCCGTTGTAGACGTAGAGGATGACCTCGGCGTCGTTCTTGAGATAGGGGCGGATCTTGTAATAGAGCGCCTTGAAGCCGACCGCCTCCTCGGGTGTGAGATCGCAAACGCAGCAATCGTAGCGGCCGAGCCCGATGCGGGCGGGCAAAAGCGACGGCGCGTCGAACATCGCCGGGTCGAGGCGATCGGCGAGCACGCGGTCGAAATAGGTGCTCCGGGTCCCGACCCAAAGAATGCGCGGGTCGCCGCGGCGCCGGAGCGCGCTCAACCGCGCGAAGACGAATTGGGTGTCGAGCCAAAGCGGGTGCGCCATCTTGAGGTCCGGGACGCGCCCGAACACGCAGCCGTACGCCCAAGCGGCGATGGCGCGCGGCAGGCCGCGGACGAACGCGAGGGTGTCGCGTACCGGGTGCCTCCGCAAGCGGATCACGGGCAAGCCCGTATCGCCCTCGGCCGGCTGGCTCACGATGCCGACGTCGCCGAGGTCGAGGAGCGCGATGTACGGAATCTCGGCGTCCCCCGCGGGTGCGTCGGCGGGGCCGTTCACGATCACGGTCCCCGGCCGCGCCGGTCCGATCCGCACGTCGACGTCGACCGGATCGACGGTGCCGGCGATCATGTCCCACGAAACGTCGAACCCGACCCGCGCGCCCGCGTCCGCCTTCTTCGATTCGAGGTGCAGCGGCGCCGTCCGCCCGTTCCGGAAGATCGCCAGGACCACCTCGTTCTCGTCCGCGACATAGGCGTTCGCCCGGACCCGCCCGTGCACGACCGACTGGGAATTGCGCGGCACGAACCGGTATCCCAGGATCGAGACGCCGCCCTCGGCGGTCGCCGCGGCCGGATCGGCCGAGAGCACGGTCGAGATCGTGGTCACGGCGGGATGCTCGAGCCGCGTCCGTCCGGTCGGCATCGGCAGCAAGGCGGCGCTTCCGGTGCCATGGCGGCGGATCACGTCGCTCACGTCGGCGCTGACGGCGCCGAGATCGACGACCGCGAAATAGGGCACCGGCATGCCGGGCGGCACGGTGCCGTCCGGCCCGTTGATGTAGATCGTCCCGGGGAGCGCCGGGCCGATGCGCACCTCGAGCCCGATGGCACCCTGCGCCTCGACCTGGAAGTCGAACAGCACGTCGAGGAACACCCGGCTGTTGGCCGCGACCGGCTGCGTCGCCAGCCGCAACGGATATTGCTCCCCGTTGGCGAACACGCCGAGCACGACCTCGTTGTCGATCGGGGAATAGGCATTGACGGCGACGTGGATGCGCAGCACCGAGACCGGGCTCTGGGGAAAGAACGCGGTGCCGAGCATGCTGGCGCCCTGGCCCAGCGTGAGCTTCGACGGATCGGTCGGCATGACGGACGCCGACGCGCCTTGCACGCCGTATTCCTGGAACATCGCGCGGGTGGGCTCGAACGCCTCCATGCCCTTGCCCGCGCGCACCTGGGCCTGGACCGTGTCGAACCACGATTTGAACAGCGTGTGGTTACGATGGTCCTGCGCCACCGGCGACAGGCGCGACACGATGTCCGCCATGTAGGTGCGCGATTCCGCGATCACGGCATCGAGCCCGTCGGGCAGGTCGCTCGAGTGGAAGATATGGAGGTGCGTGCCGCACTCGCGCTGCTCCTTGGTGGTCCACGCCGACAGATCCTTGGCGATCTCGTCGGGCGAGATCCAGCCGAGCCGGATCATCTCGCCGCCCGCGGACCGCTTCTGCGGCTCGAGCATGAAGAACTCGTCGGAATCCGAAATGAAGTATCGCGGCAGGGTCGGCGCCGCGTCGGGGACGAAGGCGTAGTCCCACATCAGCGTCGGCTCGGTCACCACGCATTCGGGCCTGATCGCCACCAGCGCCACCGGCCACTGGTAGCCGATGAGCGTGCGCTCGTCGACGAACCAATAGAACTGGTCCATGCGCCATTGGTGGCACACGCGCTGGTTCACCGTGCGCGCCTTGACGGTCAGGTGCTTGTGGTCGAGGGCGAGCGCCACCATCTCGCGCGGCGGAACCGCGAGCACGCCGGTGTCGGGGGCGACGAGCTGCTCGAGGATCGGCATCACGTCCTCGAGCACGGCGCGGAAGCTCGGATTGTGGATGACCCGGTGCCCCTCCTTCATCAGGCGGCCCAAGGTTCGATAGCTGCCGTCCGCGATGATGAAATCCGCGTTGAGGAACAAGAGATAGGTCTCGGTCATCAGCGGTCCGAGATCGGCGAAGCCCCGGTACAACGCGTAGCTCAGGACCACGCCGTAATCGCCCGAGGTCCCGGTGAGCAAATCGTCGAGCGTGCGCAGCTCCACGCGGCACAGGCGCGCGAGGTTCTTGTACGCGCTGGTGCGCTGGACGACCTCGTGCAGCATGCGCTCGGTCACCAGCACGACCTCGACGTCGAAATCCTCGACCAACGCCGGCAGATTTCCGGGCGCGAGCAGCGCCGGGATCGTCACGTTGACGAGCTTGCGCAGGTACGTGACACCCCAGAACGGAATGACCAATCGGACTCTTTGCGCCATCAGACGACGCCCCTCGGTCCCGGTCGGATCGATCGCGGCGTCCCGGCGGCGGCGCGCGCGTCAGTCGGCGCGGGTCCGCTCGAGCGCGCGGTCGCGCGCGACCGCCGGCCGCGTCCGGGCGTCAACGCCGGGGAATTCGCGCTTGTCACGAACATGTCGGTCCATTACGGTCATTCCCGATTCGAAGAGGCTTTCGCCGGGAATAGAATGCAGCCGAGAAATTTAAAGTCGACGGGACCCCACGCCGCCACCGCCCCACGACGGTAGATTTCGTGTGCATGCCATATCTTAACGATTGCGGCAACAAAAACCATCGCGCCGCGGCGCCGCGCGCCTAAGCCGCCGACCAGAGCCGCCGAGCGATGAACGAGCGACCCAAAGCGCGCATCGTCGTACCGGTTTGGGGCGATTACCATACGCGCAAGATTTTCGAGCCCGTCGCCCTCCCCGCCTTGCTCGCGCCTGGGAATCTGCCCTGCCTCGCCGAGCGTTTCGACTGCGAGCTCGTGATCCTCACCGAGGCGCGGCTGGTGCCTTTCCTCGAGGCGTCGCGCGCGATCGCCGAGGCGCGCCGCTTGGCCCGGGTCGCCTATCGCGCGATCGACGATCTTTTGCGCGTGCCGAACTACTCGGTGCCGCTCACGCTAGCCCTCTTCCGCGGCATCGAGGATCTCGGCGCCGCGATGACCGAGACGTTTCTCTTCTTCCTCAACGCCGATTTCATCCTGGCCGACGGCTGCTACCGGACGGTCGTCGACCGGATCGCCGCCGGCGAGACCCTGATCTTCGCGCCCAGCCTGCGCGCGTCCGCGGAGTCCGTCCTGCCGCGGCTCGCGGCGGCGCGGGATCGGGCGACCGGCAATATCGCCATTTCTCCGCGCGCGCTCGTGCGGCTCACCCTCGATCATCTGCATCCGATGCCGGCGGCCAAGATCGTCAATCGCCCCTTCCGCCATCCGCGCCGGATCGATCAATTCTATTGGGCGGTCGGCGCCGACGCGCTGATCGGCTACCAGTTCCCGATCGCGCTCGTTTGCGTCAAGCCCGAGCGCATCGCACCCAAGGTGCCGCCGAGCTTCTTCGACTATTGCGCGATCCCCGTGCTGGCGCCCGGCGCGCGGCGCTGCGTGCTCGCCGATTCCGACGATTTCTTCATGATGGAGCTGCAGCCGCGCAAGACCGGACGCGACCAGCTGCGCCTCGGCTGGCCGCCGCTCGCCGACATCGTGGCCGACCTCGATATATGGACAACGGAAGAGCAACGCGCGCTGGGCGGCGAGCTGCTCACGATCCATGCCGGGCCGGCCTCGGACATATCCGAGGAGGACCGCGCGCCGGCAAGGCGCTTCAACGCGGCGCTCCGCGCGCGCTTGTCGGCCCGGCCGCGAAGCCATCTCGATCATCCGTTCTGGCTCCCGGCCTATGCCCAGTACCGTGCGCTCGACCGCGCGACGGCCGGCGTCGAGGCCGCCCAACCGGGCGTCGGCGGTTGGCGGGCTTCGGTCTTCAGCGTCACGGCGACCTTGAGCCGCCTCGCGCGCGCCGTCGCCGGTAGCGCCCCCGAATACCGCATCGTCCACCCGCTTTGGCTCTATTACGCCGAGCCGGCCGAGCGCATCCGGGCCTGTCTCGAGGGCGACGCGTTCGCCTCGACGGCCGTGCTGCCGAAAGGCTCGATCTTCGCGCGCCTCTTCAAGGACCGCCCGGACGTGGAGCGCATCGAGTTCGATCCCGCCTTGGAGGATTCCGAAAGCCCGCTCGCGACCCTCGCGCTCGCCGAGGATGCGCGCGGCCGGCCGCGGCTCCTGTTCGTCGAGCTTCCGGAGCTCAACGCAGCTATTGCCGAAACGCTTCACCGTCTCGCGACCACGTGCCTGCCGACCGGCAGCGTTGTCTTGATTTATATCAATCTCGAGCGCGGCGATGGCGCGTCGGCGGATGGAAGCTCGATCGCGCGCGATCTCGCCGCGATCGTGCCGGCACATTCGACCGCGACACTATCTTTCTATGGCGCGCCCTTGGCTCATCTCGGCAAAACGTTGGTGGAACGGACGATCGCCGCCTATCATGGCGGCGTGCCCGGCGCCTTCTTCCGCTACGGGCTCGCGGCGGGCCTGCTCATGCCCGTCTTCCTCGCGAACAACCTATTGGAAAGCCGTCGCTATCGCGGCCTCTCTAACCGCTTCAGCACGCGCCTTCTGCTCGCCTTCGATCTGCGCAACCCATAGCGCCGCGCGCGACCGCGCCCGCGCCGATTTCCGTCGCCAGGGCCGCGCGACGATCGCGCCTCTCCTCGATCAGCGCATGACAAAGTGTCGGGGATCGTTTACACGTACCTTACATCAATCTTTCGCATTCCTATTTCAAGCGGCGATTGAACGCGAAGGCAGGCGCCATGTTCTACGTTTCGACGGTCGGCAGCACCGCCAGCCTCTGGTTCGCCCGCGCGCTCAGCATGCACCCGGAGATCAACTGCTTCCATGGCGTGCGCTCGCTCGCGCCGCAAAACGGGGACTCGACGTCGAAGGAATTCGTGAGGTCGCTCACGCACCTTTATTTCCTGTGCCAGGGCGAGAAGGTGTTCGGCTCGATCCACGGCTACGACGGCTCGGATATCGAGCCCGAGATCAGGGCGATCGAAGGCGCCTATGCGGGCATGATCCGGCACCCGATCGCCCGGATCCATTCGCTCTTCCACCGCGAGGTGCCGCTCATCGGAACGCTGGAGCTTCCGCCCGAGGACATCTATCGGCCGTTCCGCGAGGGCGCGTTGCCCGATTTCCACTTCGACGATTTCGGCATCCATTTCAATCCTTATGCGCGCTGCTTCTACACCTTGTGCGTGCGCACGATCGATCAGGATACCTGGATGCTCGAGCGGCTCGACGAGGCGCAGATCTTCCGTTTCGAGCGCTTGGTCGCCGAGCGCGATTATTTCCGCGCCTGCTTCGAGACGATCGCCGAAGGATGCCGTCACGTGATGGAGATCAACCCGCGCCGGCCCGGCCCACCGCGCCTCAAGGCGACGGAGCGCTATCTCGACAAAGTGTTCGCCATGGGCGTGGTCAACCCCAAGAACACCGGCGCGACCGAGGTCGAGGAAATCTTCGCGGCCTGGCCGCCGTTCTTCAAACACATCTTCACGACCGCCCTCAAGGCCTATGGCGGGCCCGCGGCGGTCGAGCGCTATGCGCGCTTCGGCTATGCGCTGCCCAAGCTCTCGGACGCGGCAGCGCCGGTGCCGGCGCCCGAGCCCACGGGCCCGGCGGCGCCCGTGCGCATCGTCTACGACCAGGTCGGCTCGGTCAGCAACATGGTGCCGGCGCGCGTGCAGGCGGTCCGGCGCTCCGACGGCTCCGCCTTTCTCGGCCAATATTTCACGCCGAGCCGGCCCGGTGCCACGCTCGAGATCAGAATCAAGGCCAACGCCTTCGCGGCCGAGGAGAATGCGGTCGCGTTGGCGCTGTTCGTCAACAACCGGCTGAACCCCGCTTATTTCGAGGTCAAGCCGGTCGCCGCCGGGGGATGGGCGCAATTCTCGCACCGGTTCCGAATCCCGGGCGAGCCGCCGAGCGGCGTCGCGTTCGAGGCGCGCATCGGCCCGACGCGCCCGGGCACCGTGATCATCAACGGGCCCGACGGCCAACCGCCCGACAAGATCGGCTTTCCCGAGTTGACCATCGCCGAGCTCGAGGCGTGAGGCACGGGGGCCGCTCCCTTGCGGCGGCGGCAGGGTGGCGATCGACGCGCCGCCGGCCGATCCCAACCTGACCGACCCGCATCGCGACGCGCGTTTCCTCGGCCGATATCCGAGGCTAATATCCGGCCGCGACCGGTCCGACGCTCATCCATACCCAGGCGCCGGCGCCATGAGACAGGATCGGAGGCGCGACGCCATGCCGAGAGCAGCCGCCCGGCCCGAGCGATGCGCCGCGGCGCGCGGGAGTGCCCCATGAATCGCGAGCGCTGGAGCAACCCGATCGCCAACGCCATGCTCGCGCTCGCGGCGGCCGGATTGGTCTCCGCGATCGCGACCCTGCTCCGGGCGGCGCCCGGCGCGGTCGATCCCTGGGCCCTGGTCCTCGTCCTCCTGGCGATCGCGGCCGCGTTCCTCGCGCTCGCGATCCTGCTCGACTTCCCCGGCAAGCCGTGGCTCGCGCGCATCGCGGTCGCCGCGATCCTGCTCCTGGGCTTGATCGAATTGCTGCTGCGCCTTGCGGGGCTTGGCCTCGGTCAATTCGTCGGGAGCCTGCTCGGGTGACGGACGGCATGAGCCGGGCCCGGCTCGACGGTTCCGGCTAGATCCGTTTGCGGTCGCGCTTGCGGATGCGGCCGGGACGTAGGACCTTGGCACCGGCACGGGCGCGCCACCGCCGTCGAGGCCGCTTAACGTGCCGACCGGACCGGGGTCGCCGGGCTCGGATCTAGGGAGCGTCGCATGCAGATCGGCCGTCCTTTCACCTTTTCGAATTTCCTGCTTGCGATCGCGCTCGTCGCGGTCGTGGCCGGCGCCTGGCGGCTCACCCAGGTCGCGGCAATTCATTTCAGCCTTTGGACCTCGGCCGTCGCCGCCGCGATGATCGTCACGGCGCTCCTGCTCGGCTGCCTGTTCGTGCGCTTCAAGGCCAAGGGCAAAGTGGCGCTGCTCGCCGTCGCCCTCGCGGCGACCGCGCTCGTCGGCAATTACGTCATGGCCGCGACCGGCCACGATGTCCGGCCCGCCGCCGCGCCGAGCCATGCCGGCGTTACGCAGCTGGCGGCGGCGACGCCGACGCCGACGCTGCCCGCGCTGTCGAATGCCCAATCGTCGAATGCCCAATCGTCGAATGCCCAATCGTCGAATGCCGGCTCGTCCAACGCCCGGCCGCCGGTCGAGATCGTCTACAAATCGATCGGCACCGTCGCCGCCATCATGCCGGCGCGGAATCCGCAGCCGAACCAGGGTGCGGCCTTCTTGGGCGTCGCCGTCGCGCCGCTTCACGTGCCCGCGACGCTCCATGTCCGGCTCACGGCCAACGCCTATGCGGCCCAAGCCAACGAGGTGGTGCTCGCGATCTTCCGCTCCGGCCAGGCGCCGGCACTCAAGGTCGAGACCAAGCCGGTCGCGGCCGACGGCCGGGTCTATTTCGACGAAAGCTTCGATATTCCCAACGTGTCGGCGAACGGGGTCAGCCTCGATGTGCGTATGGGCGTCACCAAGCCCGGCCCGGTCGTGATCAACGGACCCGAAGCCGGCGCCCCCCATGCGGACGTTCCCTTCCCCACCCTCGACGTGACCGAGGCCGGCATGGCGCAGACCGGGCCGCCGCCCGCGGCCGTCGCGACGGCTCAAGCTCCGGCTGCGCCACCAGCGTCACCCGCGCCCCCGGCACCGGCCGCCGCGTCGACCGCCCGCGCATCGAGTGCCCAATCGTCGAATGCCCAATCGTCGAATGCCGGCTCGTCGAACGCCCAATCGTCGAACGCCCGCCCGCCGGTCGAGATCGTCTACAAGTCGATCGGCACCGTCGCCGCCATCATGCCGGCGCAGAATCCGCAGCCGAACCAGGGTGCGGCCTTCTTGGGCGTCGCCGTCGCGCCGCTTCACGCGCCCGCGACGCTCCATGTCCGGCTCACGGCCAACGCCTATGCGGCCCAAGCCAACGAGGTGGTGCTCGCGATCTTCCGCTCCGGCCAGGCGCCGGCACTCAAGGTCGAGACCAAGCCGGTCGCGGCCGACGGCCGGGTCTATTTCGACGAAAGCTTCGATATTCCCAACGTGTCGGCGAACGGGGTCAGCCTCGATGTGCGTATGGGCATTACCAAGCCCGGTCCGGTGGTCATCAATGGGCCCAGTGCCGGCGCCCCCCATGCCGATGTTCCCTTCCCCACCCTCGACGTGACCGAGGCCGGCTCGCCTTGAGGAACCGCCCCGCGCGTCGGCTTGCTCGATTCGCGGCCGTCGCCCGGGAGCGACATTTCGACGCACGCGAGTCGGCCCCGGCTCCGCCCGGAGTGCCGGAAACATTGCAAAACGGCCGCCTCAATGGTACCGGAAGGCCGCGCGTCGACCGTCGGGCGGCCTCCCCGACCGCAGCATTCGTGATGAAGAGCGACCGTAAATGCTGAGCCTGAAGCCGGACTATTCGGGCGCGTTCAGCGACCTCGTGCACGGCATCGCGGCCGCGCAAATCTGGCTCCGACTCGGCTGGCAGGAGGTCAAGCGGCGTTACCGCCGCACCACCTTCGGGCCGTTCTGGACCACGCTCGGCGTCGGCATGTATATCGGCGCCTACGCCTTCCTGCTGCCGCGCCTGTTCCACGTCGACATGAGCCAGTACCTGCCCTATGTCGCGACCGGCATGGTGGCCTGGACCTTCGTGACCGCCCTGATCACCGAGGGCTGCGCGACCTATACCGCGGCGGTGGGGCTGATCCAGCAGCTCAGCTTCCCCTTTGCCGTGCTCAACTGCATGGTGATCTGGCGCAACATCATCGTCTTCTTCCACAATCTGGTCATCGTCGTGATCGTCGTGGTCCTGCTCAAGGTGCCGGTCACCTGGAACACGCTGTTGCTGTTTCCCGGCCTCTTGATCGTCTCGCTGAACGGCATGTGGATCACGATCCTGCTCGGCATGATCAGCACGCGCTTTCGCGACGTGCCGCCGCTGGTCGGCAATTTGGTATCGATCATGATCTTCGTGACGCCGGTGTTCTTCTTCATCACCCAGCTCGGGCCGCGCAGCCGGCATCTCATGAACCTGAACCTCCTGCTTCATCTGGTCGAGGTGCTGCGCGCGCCGATGCTCGGGCAGGTGCCGCCCTTGATCAGCTACGAAGCGACCATCGGCAGCGCCGTGGTCGGCTTGATCGCGACGTTCGTCATTTATGCGCGCTTCCGTCCGCGCATCGCCTATTGGCTCTGAGGGGATCGGGACGTGGCCTCGATCGTCGTCGACAACGTCACCATCGATCTGCCGATCTACGGCTCGAGCCATCGCAGCCTGCGCAAGACCCTGTTCGCGCGCACCGGCGGCCTGATCCGGCGCGAGGGCGAGCGGCGCAAGCGCGTCGTGGTGCGCGCGCTCGACAATATCTCGTTCACCTTGGAGCACGGCGACCGGGTCGGGCTGATTGGCCATAACGGCGCCGGCAAGACCACGCTGCTCAGGGCCTTGGCGGGCGTCTATCGGCCGTCCGCGGGCGTGATTCGTCGCGAGGGCACCCTATCGCCCCTGTTCAACGCGGCGCCGGGATTGGATACCGAAGACAGCGGCTACGAGAACATCATCAGCTGCGGCATGTTCCTCGGCATGAGCAAGGCCGAGATCCAGCGCAAAATGCCCGACATCGAGAGCTTTTGCGAGCTCGGGGAATATCTCGCATTGCCGGTGCGCACTTACTCGGCGGGCATGCTCACGCGCCTGAGCTTCGCCCTCGCGACGGCGCTCGACCCCGGCATTCTGCTGCTCGACGAGGGACTCGCGGCCGGCGACGCGCGCTTCAGCGCGCGCGCCGCGCGGCGCATGCAGGCCCTGATCGAGCGCTCCAGCATCCTCGTCGTCGCGAGTCATTCGGAAGGCATCATCTCGCAGATGTGTTCCAAGGTCATCGTGCTGGAGAAGGGACGCATCCTCGGCATCGGACCGATCCGCGAGATGATCGAGCTCTATCATCGGCGCAACGCCGAGATCGATGTCGCCGCCGCGCCGGCGTCCGTGCCGGCACCCGAGCCCGAGCCCGCGCCCACGCCCGAGCCGGCACCGGATCCGGTAGCCGAGCCCGCACCGGCCGTGGCACCGACGGCCGAGGCGTCGCCGGCCGAGGCATCGCCGGCCGAAATTCCGGCGGTTGCGGCGCCGGAGCCCGCGATACCCGACCAGGCGCCAAGCGAGGCGGCAGCGCCAGCCCGCCCGGGCGACCCGGTCCAGCTCATTTACCGGTCGGTCCACGCGATCTCGGCGGTCATGCCGTCGGATCCCGAGCGCATCGGCCCGTGGGGCGGATCGAGCATCCTCGGCTACCATTACGAGCCGAAGGAGGGGCAACGCGCGATCAAGCTGCGCGTCAACGCCAATGCCTACTCGATCGACGACAATGAGGTCGTGATTGCCGTTTTTCGCGACGGTAACAGTATTCCGCTCGCCTATCGCGTGAGCAAGGTCAAGGCGGGCGAGTATGCCCTGTTCGATCTCGACCTGGACGTGTCGGTCGCCGGGGCGCGCGGCGTGAGCTTCGACGTCCGGATCGGGCCGGCACTTCCCGGGCAGATCGTGATCAACGGTCCGGAAAGCGGCTTGCGCGTCGACGTGCCGGTGCCCGCGCTCAACATCTGGGACGGGCACCCGTGAGGGCTTCGGCCGCCGGCGTACCGTCCCGGACCGGGCGCGCCGCGGTCTTTCTCGACCGCGACGGCGTCCTCAACCGGAGCGCGGTGCGCGACGGCAAGCCCCGCGCGCCGCGCACCCTCGCCGAGTTCCGCATGCTGCCCGGCGTCCGCCGCGCGGTCGAAAGGTTGCGCCGGCGCAATCTACTGATAGTTGTCGTAACAAATCAGCCCGACATCGGTCACGGTCTGATCGATCCGGCTCAGGTCGAGGCGATGCACGAGCGCCTCGCATCGCGAATACCGATTGACGCCATCGAAATTTGCCCGCATCGGCAGGACGCGGGATGCGACTGCCGAAAGCCGCGGATTGGCATGCTGAAAGCCGCCGCGCGCCGGCTCAAAATCGACTTTTCGCGCAGCTTCATGGTAGGCGACCGCGCGAGTGACGTCCTTGCCGGGCATGACGCTGGGTGCTATACAATATTCGTCAACCGGGGGTATGACACGCACATGAGCGTACGCCCGAATGGCATTGCGCGATCGCTATCCGGAGCGGTCGATATTATCGTCAGGGTTGTAGAACAGCACAATCTGGAAAAGGTCCATCGGTAGGCCGGCACAGGATCGGTCCGCGCGAGGATTGAATTGGTTTGATGGGGGCGATCGTGGAAGAATTGAAGACTTTGAAGACGAAGATCTTTGCCGACGGGGCGGATTTCGCCGCCATCGTCGAGCTCAGCAAAAATCCCCTGATCAAGGGGTTCACCACCAATCCGACGCTGGTTCGCAAGGCCGGCGTCACCGATTACGAGGAGTTCGGACGCGAGTTGCTCGCGACGGTGCGCGACCGGCCGGTCTCCCTCGAGGTGTTCGCCGACGAATTCCCCGAGATGGCGCGCCAGGCGCGCGAGATCGCGGGCTGGGGGGCGAACGTCAACGTCAAGATTCCGGTTACCAATACGCGGCGCGTGTTCTCCGGGCCGCTCATTCGCGAGCTGTCCTACGCGGGCATCGTGCTCAACGTGACGGCGATCATGACGCTCGACCAGGTGCGCGCGGTCGCCGCATGCCTGTGCCCGAGCACGCCGGCCTTCGTCTCGGTGTTCGCGGGCCGCATCGCGGACACGGGCGTCGATCCGGTGCCGGTGATGGCGCACGCGGTCGACATCCTGAAGCCGCTGCCCAAGGCCGAGCTCATCTGGGCCAGCCCGCGCGAATCCCTGAACATCTTCCAGGCCAATGCGATCGGGTGCCACGTGATCACCGTCACGGGCGACATCCTGAAGAAGCTGAGCCTGGTCGGCAAAGCGCTCGACGATTACTCGCTCGAGACGGTCGTGGGCTTCCGGCGCGACGCCGTCGCGGCCGGATATAGCATCGCGGGCGACGCCGGGGCGGGCGATATCGCCGCCGCCGACGGGGCCAAGCGCGCGCGAGCCTGATCCCGCCCGATCTCTTCCGAGGACTCTCCCGCGCCAGCGCACAACATCAACTTGAACGGTCGAGGCTATTGACGCGCCATGAAGAACATCGTGGTTACCGGCGGCGCCGGGTACGTCGGAAACGTGCTGGTCCCGCATCTCCTCGAGAAGGGATACGGCGTCACCGTCTATGACGCGCTCTATTTCGGCGACGAGACGCTGCCGAAGGGCGATCCGCGGCTCAAGATCGTCGAGGGCGACGTGCGCGACACGCGCAAGCTCGCGCGCGTCTTCGCCGGCGCCGACACGGTGCTCCACCTCGCCTGCATCTCGAACGATCCGAGCTTCGAGCTCGACGAGAATCTGAGCAAGAGCATCAATTTCGACTGCTTCGAGCCGATGGTCGTGGCGGCCAAGGCCGCGGGCGTCAAGCGCTTCGTCTATTGTTCATCGAGCTCGGTCTACGGCGTCTCCGAAGCCCCCGACGTGACCGAGGACCATCCGCTGGTACCGCTCACGCTCTACAACAAGTACAAGGGCATGTGCGAGCCGGTCCTGTTCCGGCACCAGGCGCCCGGCTTCACCTGCGTCACCATCCGGCCGGCGACCGTGTGCGGCTACAGCCCGCGCCTGCGCCTCGACCTCTCGGTCAACATCCTCACCAACCTCGCGATCAACAAGGGCGTCATCACGGTGTTCGGCGGCACGCAGCTGCGCCCGAACCTGCACATCGAGGACATGTCGGACGTCTACCTCCTGATGATCGAGGCCCCGGCCGAGAAGATCGCGGGCGAGATCTTCAACATCGGCGTGCAGAACCTCTCGATCGCGCGCATCGCCGAGATCGTGCGCGACATCGTCCAGGAGGAGTTTCCCGGCCGCCCGCCGATCAAGATCGAGACCACGCCGTCGAACGATCTGCGCTCCTACCACATCAATTCCGACAAGATCAGGCGCGTCCTCGGCTACGTGCCGAAGCGCACGGTCACGGACGCGGTGCGCGACCTGTGCCGCGCCTTCAAGGCGGGCCGCATTCCGGACAGCCTGACCGACGACCGCTATTTCAACGTCAGGACCATGAAAGCGATCAAAGCGGCATGAGCGGCAGGGCGACCGCTGTCGTCACCGGCGGCGCCGGGTTTATCGGCAGCCACATGGTGGATCACCTGCTGGCGCAAGGGTACCGCGTCCGGGTGATCGACAATTTGAGCGGCGGCCGCGAGGCCAATCTCGCGCACCATGCGCGGAACCCCGACCTCGCCTTCGAGAAGGCCGACATTCGGACGCTCGATCCGCGCGCGGCGCTGTTTCGCGGCGCCAGCCACGTGCTGCACTTCGCCGGCATCGGCGACATCGTGCCGTCGATCGACAATCCGACCGACTATATGGACACCAACGTGCAAGGCACGGTGCGCGTGCTCGAATGCGCGCGCCACGCCAAGGTGGCGAAGTTCGTCTATGCCGCCTCCTCGTCGTGCTATGGCCTTGCCGCCACGCCGACGCGCGAGGATCATCCGATCGCGCCGCAATATCCCTACGCGCTCTCGAAATACCTGGGCGAGCAGGCGGCGTTCCACTGGCGCCTGGTCTACCGGCTGCCGGTCAACTCGATCCGCATCTTCAACGCCTACGGCACGCGCGTGCGCACGACCGGCGCCTACGGCGCGGTGTTCGGCGTCTTCTTCAAGCAGAAGCTCGCGGCGAAGCCCTTCACCGTGGTCGGCGACGGCACACAGCGGCGCGACTTTCTTTATGCCAGCGACGTCGCGAGCGCCTTCCTGCTCGCGGCGGAGACCGCGCTCACGGGGCAGATCTGGAACCTCGGCGCCGGCAATCCCCAATCGGTCAATCGGCTGGTCGAGCTGATCGGCGGCCCGGTCGTCTACATCCCGAAGCGCCCGGGCGAGCCCGACGTCACCTGGGCCGACATCGGCAAGATCACGCGCGAGCTCGGCTGGCGGCCGCGCATCCCGTTCGAAGAGGGTGTTGCGAAGATGATGGCCGAGATCGACAATTGGCGCGACGCGCCGTTGTGGGATCCGGAGTCGATCCGCGGCGCGACGCGGACCTGGTTCGAAACACTCGGGGCGGAGTAGCGTCATGCTGCCAAAACTGGCCGGCGAGTATCGGCGCAAGGTCAAGACCATCGACGAGGTGTGCGCCGCGGTCGGCGCGCGCCCGCGCCAGCGGCCGGTGATCATGTGCCACGGCGTGTTCGACCTGATCCACCCGGGCCACGTCCGGCACCTGGTCTACGCCAAGGAGAAGGCGGACATATTGGTCGCGAGCCTCACGGCCGACATCCACATCACCAAGGCCGAGTACCGGCCGTTCGTACCGCAGGATTTGCGCGCGCTCAACCTCGCGGCGCTCGAGATGGTCGATTACGTGGTCATCGATCCCAATCCGACGCCGCTCGAGCATATCGCGCGCCTCCAGCCCGACTTTTTCGCCAAGGGCTACGAATACGTCAACGGCCGCATCAATCCGAAGACCCAGCAGGAGCTCGACGTGCTGCGCAGCTACGGCGGCGAGATCGTCTTCACGCCGGGCGACATCGTCTATTCCTCGTCCCACCTGATCGAGACCGTCCCGCCGGACCTGTCGATCGAAAAGCTCCTGCTCCTGATGGAGGCGGAACGGCTGACGTTCGCCGGGCTGCGCGGAACCCTGAACACGTTCGAGGGCGTCGAAGTGCACGTGGTGGGCGACACGATCGTCGACAGCCTCACCTACACCACGATGATCGGCGGCATGACCAAGACGCCGACGCCGAGCGTGCGCTTCGACCAGCGCCGCGACTTCATCGGCGGCGCCGCCGTGGTCGCCGAGCATCTGAGCGCCGCCGGCGCCAAAGTCACGCTCTCGACCGTGCTGGGCGACGATCCGCTCGGGCAATTCGTCGTCGACGGCCTCACCCGGATCGGCGTCAAGGTCCTGCCGATCGTCGATCACGGCCGGCCGACCTGCCACAAGAACGCGATCGTGTGCGGCGAATACCGGCTCTTGAAGATCGACACGCTCGACAACGGCAGCGTTTCCGACGACCAGGCGCAGAAGCTGGCGGACCAGATCCACGACGTGAACGCGCGCGCGGTGGTGTTCAGCGATTTCCGGCACGGCATCTTCAACGGCCGGACCATCCAGCGCCTCATCAAGGCGATCCCCGCGCAGACCTACCGCGTCGCCGACAGCCAGGTCGCGAGCCGCTGGGGCAACGTCATGGACTTCCGCGGCTTCGATCTCCTGACGCCGAACGAGCGCGAGGCGCGCTTCGCGCTCGCCGACCAGGATACCGGCATCCGGCCGCTCGCCGCGCGCCTGCTCCAGGAATCGGATTGCAAGACCTTGATCCTCAAGCTCGGCGAGCGCGGCGTGCTCACCTGCCGCGGCCGCGCGCCCGAGGATCCGCGCAATTTCTTCGTGGTCGACAGCTTCGCGGCCAACGTGGTCGACGCGGTCGGCGCCGGCGACGCGCTGCTCGCCTACGCGACGCTGACCTTGGTCACCGCCGGCTCCGAGGCGGCCGCCTCGATCCTCGGGTCGATGGCCGCGGCGCTCGAGTGCGAGGCGGACGGCAACATTCCGATCGGGCGCGCGGACGTCCTCAACAAGATCACCGCGGTCGAGAAGCAGGCGCACTTCGTGTGACGGCAGGTTCATCGCCGATGCGGGTCGTGGTGGCGGGTTTGGGAGTCCAGGGCAACAAGCGGCGCCGGATCGCGGGTCCGGACGTGGTCGCCGTGGTCGATCCGGTCAATCCGGAGGCGACCTACCGGTCGATCGAGCAGGTGCCGCTCGGCGACTACGACGCCGTCCTCGCCTGCATCCCGGACGAGCCCAAGGTCGCCATGCTCGGCTACCTGCTCGGCCACGGCAAGCACGTGCTGGTCGAGAAACCCCTCTGGGCGGAGAGCGAGGCGGAAATCCGGGCGCTCGAGGCGAGCGCGCGGACGCATCGCGCCGTCTGCTACACGGCCTACAATCACCATTTCGAGCCGCACTACGCGCGCATGCGCGAGATCGTCGCCTCGGGCGAGCTCGGCGAGATCTATCATTGCCGCATGTTCTACGGCAACGGCACCGCGCGCCTGGTGCGCGATTCCGACTGGCGCGACAGCGGGAGCGGCGTGCTCGCGGACCTCGGCTCCCATCTCCTCGATACCGCGCGCTTCTGGTTCGGCGATATCGGCGACGATTTCCGCGTGATCTCGAGCCGCGCGTTCGAGAACCGGGCACCCGACCACGTCGTCATCGGCTCGTCCGGCGGCCGGCCCCAGATCGAGCTCGAAATGACGCTCTTGAGCTGGCGCAATCATTTCACCTGCGACATTTTCGCAGAGAAGGGCTCGGCCCATATCCGCTCGCTGTGCAAATGGGGACCGTCCTCGCTCACGCTCCGGACCCGCGTGCTGCCGAGCGGCCGCCCGCCCGAGGAAACCGTGACGCTGACCCAGGAAGATCCGACCTGGGCGCTCGAATACGCCCATTTCAAGACGCTCTGCGCGAGCGGGCGCGCGACCGATCTTGCGAACGACATCTGGCTTCACGGATTGCTGCGCCGCCTGGGCGAGACGGCGATCGAGCGGGCGCGCCGATGACCCGCCCCACCGTCGGCTTCGCCGGCCTCACCCATCTCGGTCTGGTTTCGTCGATCGCGGCCGCGGCGCAGGGCTTCGCCGTGATCGGCTACGACGCGGACACGACGCGCGTGCGGGGGATCGTCGCGGGGAAGCTGCCGGTGGTCGAGCCCGGCCTCGACGAGCTCGCGCACGTCCACGGCGCGCGCCTGCGCATCACCGACCGAAGCGCCGAGCTCGCGGCGTGCGACATCGTCTATATCGCGACCGACGTGCCGACCGACGATCGCGGCCAAAGCGACCTCAAGGGCATCGCCGAGCTCATCGAGCGCGTGACGCCGGTCCTCGGCCCCGCGGCGCTCTTGGTGGTGCTGTGCCAGGTCCCGCCGGGCTTCACGCGCGCCCTCGCCTTCCCGAAGGCGCGGCTCTTCTACCAGGTCGAGACGCTGGTGTTCGGCCGCGCGGTCGAGCGCGCCCTCAAGCCCGAGCGCTTCATCGTCGGCATGGCCGATCCCGCGGCGGCGTTGCCGCCGTCCCTCGCCGCGTTCCTCGGCGCCTTCGGCTGTCCGATCCTGCCGATGCGCTACGAAAGCGCCGAGCTCGCCAAGATTTCGATCAATTGCTGTTTGGTCGCGTCCGTGACGGTCGCCAACACGCTGGCCGAACTGTCCGAGCGGGTCGGCGCCGACTGGTCCGAGATCGCGCCCGCGCTCAAGCTCGACCGGCGCATCGGCGCTTATTCTTATCTCGCCCCCGGCCTCGGCATCGCGGGCGGCAATCTCGAGCGCGATCTCGCGACCGTCCTGCGCATCGCGGGCGAGACCGGGGCCGAGGCGAGCCTGATCGAGGCGTTCCTGCGCAACAGCCGGCACCGGCGCGACTGGGCGCTCCACGCGCTTCACGACGCGGTCCTCGCGCGCAAGCCGGATGCCGCGATCGGCGTGCTCGGCCTCGCCTACAAGGAAAACACCCATTCGACCAAGAACTCGCCCTCGCTCGCGCTCATCGAGGCGCTGGCCCCCTGGCGCGTCAAGGTCTTCGACCCGGTAGTTCCGGCCTCGGCCGCCGCGGGCGGCCATGTCGCCGGCGCCGCCTCGGCGTACGAGGCGGCGCGCGATGCGGACGCGCTCGCGATCATGACGCCGTGGCCCGAATTCCGCGCGCTCGATCCCGCCAGGCTCGCGCGCGTCATGGCGGGCCGCGTGCTCCTCGATCCTTTCCGCGTCCTCGACGAGGCTGCCGCAAAAGCGGCGGGGCTCGATTATTTGACGCTCGGCGCACCACCGGCGGCGACGGGGGCTCTCACCCATGCTTGAGCATACGCTTCCCGAGGCCAAGGTGCCGAGCCGCGTCGTCATCGTCGGCGCGGGCGGTTTCGTCGGCGGCGCCGTGCGCCGCAACCTCGAGGCACGCGGCGTCCCGACCCTCGCCCTCACGCGCGCCGAGATCGATCTCCTCGCTCCGGATGCCGCGGCGAAGCTCGCGCCGCTTCTGCGCCCGACCGACAGCGTCCTGTTCGTTTCGGCCCTCGCGCCGACCCGCACGGCCGCGATGCTGGTCGACAATCTGCGTATGGCGGCGGCCGTCGCGCAGGCGCTCGCGACGCAGCCGGTCGCCCATCTCGTCTATATCAGCTCGGACGCGGTCTATGCCGACGATGCCAACCCGGTGACCGAGCGCTCCTGCTGCCAGCCCTCGAGCTTGCATGGCGTCATGCATCTCGCGCGCGAGGTCGTGCTGCGCACCACGCTCAAGCTGCCGCTCGCGATCCTGCGCCCGACGCTCCTTTACGGGGCGCGCGATCCCCATAACGGCTATGGACCGAACCGGTTCCTGCGTCTCGCGGCGAAAGGCGAGGCGATCGCGCTGTTCGGCGAGGGCGAGGAGATGCGCGATCACGTCGCGATCGACGACGTCGCGGCGTTGGTGTGTGCGGTGCTCGACCGGCGCAGCATTGGCGTGCTCAACATCGCGACCGGCCGCTCGGTCTCGTTCCGCGCCATCGCCGAGAAGGCGGTGGCGCTCGCGGGCGGCGGCGCGTCGGTGCGCGGAACGCCGCGCCAGAATCCCGTCACGCACCGGCACTTCGACATCGCCGATTGCCTGAAGGCGTTCCCGTCCTTCCACTACCTTCCGCTCGAGGACGGCATGCGCCGTGCGGCCGAGCAAGGCATGGAGCCGGCCCGATGAAGGAAGTCAACCTCTTGAGCAAGCTCCCGCGCGGCAAGCGCAACGTGAATGCGCGCGCCGAGGCGAAGACCCAGGACATCATCGACATCTCGCGCCAGTACGGCGCGCTCTATTTCGACGGGCCGCGCACCTACGGCTACGGCGGCTATCGCTACGACGGGCGTTGGGTCCCGGTCGCGCACGACATCGTCGCCCATTTCGGCCTCAAGCCCGGCGACCGCATTCTCGACGTGGGATGCGCCAAGGGCTTCCTGGTCAAGGACCTCCTGAAGGCGTGCCCCGGCCTCGAGGCGTTCGGCCTCGACGTCTCGGAATACGCGCTCACCCATTGCGAGCCCGAGGTGGTCGGGCGGCTCCATCTCGGAACCGCATCCAGGCTGCCGTTCCCGGACCGCAGCTTCAACGCCGTCATCTCGCTCAACACGATCCACAATTTCGAGCGCGCCGAGGCGATCACCGCCTTGCGCGAGATCGAGCGCCTGGCGCCCGGCCGCGCCTTCGTCCAGGTCGATTCCTACCGCACGCCGGAGCAGAAGGCGCTGTTCGAGGAATGGGTGCTGACGGCGAAGTTCCACGATTATCCCGATGGTTGGCTGGCATTGTTTCGGGAGGCGGGATACACCGGCGATTACTACTGGACGATCATTGAGTAAGCGCTTAAACAGACTCGCCCCGCCCGGGCACGCGGCGCCGGCCGGCCTGTCCCGGCGCGTGGAGTGCGTGGGGTGTCGCGCGGACAATGGAGCCGCGCCGCGCCGGAATTCCACGCCAGCCACGGGGCGCGAGGGGGAGTGCTTCGCATGAGCGCAGAGATGCGGCTGAATTCCTTCGACGTTGCGGCGGCGCGCCGGCGCTGCCTCAAATTCCGCAAGCGCATCCTCGACGTCTCCCAGCAGGTCTCCGCCCTCCATATCGGCTCGGCCTATTCCTGCACCGAGATCGTCGACTGTATCTATCACGGCCTCATGCGGCGAGCACCCGACGGCACGTCGCCCGACACGTTCGTGATGTCGAAGGGCCATGGCTGCATGATCCAGTACGCGATCCTCGAGGACCTGGGCGTGCTCGGCCGCGCGGACATGGACGCCTACTGCAAGCCCAACGGCGTGCTCGGTTGCCACCCCGACTACGGCAATCCGGGCATCGAGGCCTCGACCGGCTCGCTCGGCCACGGGCTTTCCATGTCGGTCGGCATGGCGCTCGCCGAGCGCGGACGCGGCACCGGCGGCGTCATCTACGTCGTGCTCAGCGACGGCGAGGTGCAGGAAGGCTCGACCTGGGAAGCGATCCTGATGGCGTCCTCGCTCGGGCTCGACAACGTCATCGCCTTCGTCGACAACAACGACTTCCAGAGCCTCGGGCGCACGTCGGAGACCCATCCCTCCTTCTATCCCTTGACCGACAAGTTCGCGGCGTTCGGCTGGGAGACGGTCGAGGTCGACGGGCACGATGCCGGCGCCATCTTCCGCGCGGTCACGACGCGGCGCGGCGGGAAGCCCTTCATGCTGGTCGCGAAGACCGTCAAGGGCAAGGGCGTGAGCTACATGGAGAACGTGCCGATCTGGCACTACCGCTCGCCCAACCCGAAGGAATACGCGCAAGCGCTCGCCGAGCTGGAGGCGGCCACGTCATGAGAAACAGCTTCGCCGAGGCGCTTTACAAGGGCGCGCAAGCCAATCCGGACGTCTATGTGGTGGTGGCCGACATTTCGCCCGCCGGCAGCATGGGGAAGTTCCGCGACCAGTATCCCGAGCGCTTCATCAACGTCGGCGTCGCCGAGCAGAGCATGATCGGGATCTGCGCGGGCTTGGCGCTCAAGGGGTGTCAGCCCTTCGCCTATACCATCGCGACCTTCTCGCTCTACCGGCCGTTCGAGATGGTGCGCGACGATCTCTGCTATCAAAACCTGCCGGTGACCGTGGTCGGCATGGGCGCGGGCGTCATCTACTCGACGCTCGGCGGCACCCACCACACGCAGGAGGACATCGCGATCGCGGGCGCGCTGCCGAACATGCAGATCATCGCCCCCTGCGATCCCGCCGAATGCACCGAGGCGACGCTCCACTGCGCTGAGCAGAGGCGCGGGCCGGTCTATCTCCGGCTCGGGAAGGCGGGCGAGCCGGTCTATACCGACAAGGCGGTCGATCCCTGGATTTTCGGCCGGCTGCGCTACATCCGGCGCGGCAGCGACGTCTGCATCCTGAGCTACGGCATCATCATGCAGAAGGCGATGCAGCTCGCCGAGCGGTTCGCGGCCCAAGGCAAATCGGTCTCGGTGGTGTCTTGCCACACGCTCAAGCCGCTCGACGTCGACGGCATCGCCGCGGCGCTCCACCGCCATCGCCAGGTGATCGTCATCGAGGAGCACGCGCCCGAGGGCGGCCTCGCCTCGCGCACCAAGGAAATCGCGTGGGACACCAAGGCGCCGTGCCGGCTCGACACCTTCACGCTCAAGGACGCCTTCATCCACAATTACGGCAGCCACGACGATCTGCTCGCCGCGCACGGCCTCGATCTCGCGCGCATCGCCTCGATCGTGGGGGCCGCATGAGCGATCCGACCCTCGCGCACACGGCACCCGAGACGACGCGCCTCGTGATCGAGGGCGGTGCCCCGGTGCGCGCGACGCCCATGCCGCCGCGCCGCGCCCTCGGCCCGGCCGAGCTCAAGATGATCGAGCAGGCGATCGCCTATTACCGCGAGCGCAACGTCGATCCCGGCTACCAGGGCCCGTTCGAGAAGCTCTATACCGACGCCTTCGTCGCGGTCATGGGCGGCGGCCATGCGGACGCGGTCGCGACCGGGACCTCGGCCCTCTACATCGCGGTCGCAGCGCTCGACCTCCCGAAGGGGAGCGAGGTGCTGGTGTCGCCGATCACCGATCCCGGCACGCTCGGCGCCATCGTGCTCAACGGGCTCCGGCCGCGCCTCATGGACAGCCGGCCGGACAGCTACAATGTCGGGCTCGCGCAGTTTCTCGAGCGCGTCGGCCCCAACGTCACGGGGGCGGTGATCGTCCACGCGGCGGGTCAGGCGGTCGGCGAGATCGACGGCATCGCCGAGGCGGCGCGCGCGCGCGGCATCAGGATCGTCGAGGATTGCAGCCAGTCGCACGGCGCCAAGGTGCGCGGCCGGCCGATCGGAACCTTCGGCGACATCGCCGCGTTCTCGACCATGTACCGCAAGGCGCACATGGCGGGGCCGTCGGGTGGCATCGTGTATGCGCGCGACCTCGAGCTGTTCCGCACGGCGCTCGCCCATGCGGATCGCGGCAAACCGCGCTGGCGCCCCGATTTCAACGACCGCGATCCCTCGACCTACCTGTTCCCGGCACTCAACCACAACACGGACGAGATTTCCTGCGCCATCGGCTGCGCGTCTCTCGCACGCCTGGACCAGACCATCGTCCGGCGCCTCGCCTTCGTGTTCGATTTCATCGCGCGCCTCGCGGACGAATCGGCCGTGTGCCGCCCCTACCGCATGTCGCCCGCGGATTCGCCCTTCTTCTATCCCGTCATCGTCGACCCCCAGGCCATCGGCTGCAGCAAGACCGAGTTCGCCGAGGCCGTGCGCGCGGAGGGGATCGACCTCAACGCCGACTACAAATACCTGGTCGCGAGCTGGCCCTACATCCGCCCCTATCTCGCGGATTCGTTCGACCCTCCCAACGCGCGCAGCATCCGCGACCGCTCGTTCAACCTTTACCTCAACGAGAATTACGGCGAGCCCGAGGCGCGCGACGCGGTCAAGGCGATCGTCAAGGTCGAGCGGCATTACGCGCGGCGGAACAGCTGAGGCCGGGCAGCGCCGCGCGCGGCCGGCGGGCTTAGGAGCCCGGCGCCCGGCACAGAAGACGGGGAGCGGCGATCCGCCCATGCGCTACCAGGACATCTTCATCGACCGGTTCGAGAACACGACCGCGGAGCCGGTCCAGCTTCACGGCATCGTGCGCCTCAATCCGGGCGCCCGCATCATCGCCTCGACCGTGCGCGGCCCGCTCTACCTCAACCGCAACACGCAGCTCGGGCCCGATGTGGTCGCGGGCAAATACGTCGGCATGAACGAGAGCTGCTTCATCGCGCGCGCGACCATCGGCGCGTATTGCGCAATCGGCGCGCGCACGGCGATCAATCCGTTCAATCATCCCACGGACTGGCTCAGCATCAACGAGTTCCAGTATCATCCGAACTCGTTCGACTGGGTCGACGAGTACAACGCGTTCGTCCGTCTTGCGCGCACGCCCGACATGTTCAAGCACGCGACGATCGGGAACGACGTCTGGACCGGCCACAACGTCAACATCATGGCCGGCGTCAACGTGGGCGACGGCGCCATCGTCGCGGCGGGTGCGGTGGTGACGGCCGACGTGCCGCCCTACGCCATCGTCGCGGGCGTTCCCGCGACCGTCAAGCGCTACCGCTTCGCCGAGCCCGTCATCGAGCGCCTGTTGCGCGTCAAATGGTGGGAGCTCGAGCTCTCGCAGCTGAGCGGCCTTCCGTTCCGGGACGTCGAGCGCTGCCTCGACCTGATCGAGGACATCAAGGCGCGGTCGGCCGCGTCCAAGGAGTGAGCGACCGTGCGCGACCGCGAGCGCGAGGCATTGCTGCCGATCCTCCAGGGGTTCGGCGTGCCGGGCGACGGCATCCTCGTGGTGCATAGCGCGATCGGGCTGCTCAGCCGCCAGGGCCTGCGCGCCGAGGCGATGGTCGAAGCGCTCCTCGGCCACATGGCGCGCGGCAACCTGTTCATGCCGACCATGACCTGGCGCAGCGTGACGCCCGCCAATCCGGTCTGGGACGAGCTCGCGACGCCGTCCCATACGGGCGTGCTCACCGAAATCTTCCGCACGCGCTACGCGACCGCGCGCAGCATCCATCCGACCCACTCGGTCGCGGGCTGGGGGCCGGCGGCGAAAGCGCTGCTCGCGCGCCATCATGTCGACGACACGCCGGTCTCCGGCAACAGCCCCTATGGGCTGATGCGCGACTATCCGACCTATATCCTCACCCTCGGCGTCGGGCTCGAATGCGTCACCGCGATTCATTTGCCCGAGGAAACCGTCGCGGTCGATCTCTATGTGCGGCCGCGCGAGAGCGCCGAGACCTACGATTGCCGCGACCGTACCGGCCGCTCGATCGCGGTGCGGACGCGGCGCCATTGGCGCCTCGACCGGGACTTCCCCCAATTCGCGGCACCGCTCCAGGCGCGGGGGCAGCTTGAATCGGGCGCCATCCTCGGATGCCCCTACTCCATCGTCGCCATGGCCGATCTCTTGCGCACCGTCTTCGCGGCACTCATCGAAAACCCGCGCGCGACGTTGCGCAACGGCGGGGCCGCGCCCGGCGGAACAGCGTAGCGCGGGGCCGGCCGGACCATGATGCGACTCGCCAAATTCCTCCTTCCCTACCTGGCCGCCGTGGGCCTGGTCGCGGGCCTCAGCATGCTGGTGCCCTACCTGATCTCCGGCTCCTACGTCGCGACGGCGCCGACGCCAGGTGCCGCGTCTGGCGCCGGCCCCAAGCTTCCGCCGATGCCGAAGCTTCCGCCCGGGACGATCTACGTCCGCAACGACGGGATCGGCCAGGTCAACGCTGTCCTCTCGGATCGGAATCCGCGTCCGACCGATGGGGCGAGCTTCTTCGGCATGCCGCTCACGCCCGACAGCGCGAGCACGGTGTTCCACGTCCGGGTCGTCGCGAACGCCTATATGGAAGCCCCCGGCGAGGCCGTGGTCGCGGTGTTCAAGTCCGGCGACGACCGCGCGATCAAGGTGGTCTCGCAGCAGGTGCCCGGGCACGGCTATGCGCGTTTCGATATTGCCTTCGACGTCACCTCGGACGGGAAGCCGTTCGCGCTCGATTTCAGAATCGGCCCGGGCCACCCGGGATGGCTCGTCTTCAACGGGCCCGACTATGCGCGCCGCCCGGCGAACATGCCGATCCCTTCGCTCACCATTACCAAAGAAAAGGGTACCGAAGAGAAGGGAACCGACGAGAAGGGTTGACGCCGCGCGCCACCGGCGCCGCGACCGACGCGCGAGCGCGTCCCGTCGAAGTCATAAAACGCACGCTAAAACAATTAGTTAGAGGCATCCGCTCGATGCGCGCGCGGCGGCACGGGGCGTCGCCGCAAGACGATGCGCGGCGTGCCTATCGTCGCCGATCGGTGCGCGCCGAGCCGTCGCGCGGTGCGCGACGCCGGGCGATCTCGGCGAACAGTTCCTCGTATTGCCGCACCACGTCCTCGAGCGAGAATTTCTCGATCACGCGTTTGCGCGCGGCCGCGCCGGCCGCGGCACGGGCTTCCGCGCCAGCGTCGATGAAGCCGCGCCAAGCGGCCGCCAGCGCTTCGGGATTCCGCGGCGGCACGACCTTCCCGGTCGCGCCGAGGATTTCGGGTACGTCGCCGACCGACGTGCCGACGCATGGAATCTCCGTCGCCATCGCTTCGCCGAGGACATTCGGGAAGCCCTCGCCGAACGCGGAGCACAGCGTGCAGATGTCGAGCGCATTGAGCAACCGCGGCACGTCGTCGCGCACGCCGAGAAGGAGCGTACTCTGGGCGACGCCGTTCGATCGAACCAGCTCGTCCAAGGCCGCGTTGCCGCGCGCCACGTCCTTTCCGAACGCGACGAAGCGGATCCGAGCCCCGTCGCGCGCCAGGCGCCCGGCGGCCCGGAAGAAGGTTCCATGGTCTTTCATCGGGTCGAACCGCGCGGGTAGCCCGATCAGGATTTCGCTTTCCGCGACGCCGAGTTCGCGCCGCACCGCCGCGCGCGCCTCGCGGTCGGGCCGGAACCGGCTCAGATCGAAGCCGTTCGGGACGATGCGCCACTCATGGGGCCGATAGCCGAGCCGCTCATGCGCTTCCTTGGCCGCGCGCGAATTCGCGAGCACCAGCTCCTGAAACCGCGAGAGCCGCACCAGGAGCGCAAGCACGATCCTGGATCGCAGCCGATACGCCGACATGTCCATGTCCGAGCAACGCAAATTCCAAAGCACGGTCGGCGTCCCTGCGATCGTTCCCGCCAAGGTCCCCAAAAGATCGCTGTGATAGAGCCAGGTCTGAAGAATGGCCGCGCCGCGCAGAAGACCCACGAGCCGAAAGAGGCCGCGCGGCAACACTTGATTGCGCTCGATCCCGAGGGAGGCGACCGGAATGCCGCTGTCGCGCAGCTCGCCCGCGAGCGGCCCGAACGGCGCCATGCTGACCACGAGATTGTCGAAGCGCGCACGATCCATGTGCGTGACGAGCTTGACCAGCATCCTCTCGGCGCCGCCGATTTCGAGGCCGGTGATGAGGTGAACGAGTCGGATGCGGTCGGATTGGAGCATCGAGGCGTAAACCCGGAGATCGACGGCGGATGGTAGTCCCTTTGGGAGGGCGGTGCCATAGCGCCGGCCCTCAAACGGCGACTCTTCGCCGTCCCTCATCGGGCGCGGCGAGCGTCCGGCATGGTGCTCAGCTTCGCCACGATATCGTCGAGCATCGATTCATAGCCGCGCGGCACGAAATGGCAGCAATCGTCGGCCGATAACCGGGAGGTCGGGGGTTCCAAGCGACCCCCGCCCATCTCGCGTGCCCAACCCCGCATCGTCATCCGCGCCGCTCGGCGCCCGAGCCCGCATCGCTATGCGCGGCGCTCGGCGCCGCTCGGCACCCGAGCCGGCACCTTGCCTCGCGCGCGGAATTCGCGAACAATCGCCCGCGATGTCCGACCCCGCCCTCGACCTGTTCGCGCCCGAAGACTCGACCCCCCAGGACTGGGATGCGCTACGCGCCTATTTGACGTCGCGCGGCCAGGCATTGGCCCCCGGGACGCCGCGCCAGTTCCGCGGCGGCTACGGCAACCTGAATTATCTCCTCGAGATCGACGGCGCGAAATGCGTGCTGCGCCGGCCGCCCATGGGGCCGGTGGCGCCGGGAGCCAACGACATGGTGCGCGAGCACCGCATCCTGTCGCAGCTCTCGAATGCGCTGCCCTTGGTGCCGCGCGGCTTGCATCTCTGCGAGGATGCGGCCGTGCTCGGCGCACCCTTCCAGCTCATCGAGTTCCGTCCCGGCATCGTGATCCGCGGCAAGCTCCCGCGCGGGGTCGCCGGGCTTGCGGATGTCGGCGCACGGCTGAGCTCGATGCTCGCCCACGAGCTCGCCATGCTCCACGGCATCGATCCCAAGGACGTCGATCTCGACACGCTCGGGAAGCCCGAGGGGTTCATGAGCCGCACGGTCGAGGGCTGGCTGAAGCGCGCCGCGGTCTACGAGGATCTCCTGGATGCGCGCGCGTTCGCCGAGCTCGGCGCCCGGCTGCGCGCGACGGTGCCGCCCGCGCGCGGCGCCACCCTGCTCCATTCCGACTTCAAGCTCGACAACGTGATCCTCGACCCGAAGACGCTCGCACCCCGCGCCGTGATCGATTGGGACATGGGCACGCGCGGCGATCCCTTGTGGGATCTTGCGATCATGCTGAGCTACTGGGCCGAGCCGGGCGATCCCGATTGCATGCTGCGCTTGAACCAGATGCCCACGACCGAGCCCGGCTTCTGGTACCGCTCGCGGGTGATGCGGGAATATTCGCGCTTCACCGGCCGCGATCTCTCGGATTTCAGGTTCTACCGCGCGCTGGCGATGCTGCGCTCGGCGGTGATCTTCTTGCAGCTCTTCGGGCGCTACCGGCGCGAGCCCAAGCTCAACCCGCGCTTCGCCGATTTCGACCGGCTCGGGCGCGAGATGGTCGATTACGCGTTCGAGATCGCGCAGGGACGCGTGGAATAGGAGACGGCCATGGCAGCGCCTTCCGTATCCGCCCCCACCATCGCCATCATCGCCGCGGGCGAGATGGGCAGCGCCGTCGGCGCCCGCCTGGTCGAAAAGGGAGCGCGCGTCGTGACTTCGCTCGAAGGGCGCAGCGCGGCGAGCCGGACGCGCGCCGCGCGCGCGGGCCTGGTCGCGGCCGCGGACGACCGGAGTCTCCTGGCCGACGCGGATTACCTCCTTTCGATCGTGCCCCCGGGCTCGGCGCTCGATTTCGCGCGCCGCATGGCGGCCACGTTGCGCGACCTCAACAAGAAGCCCGTCTTCGTCGATTGCAACGCGGTGAGCCCCGCGACCGCGATCGCGATCGGACAGGAGATCGAGGCCGCGGGTGTCGCGTTCGTCGATGCCGGCATCGTCGGGCCGCCGCCGAAACCGGGTGCTTCGGGCACGCGCTTCTACGCCTCGGGATCGCGCGCGCGCGACTTCGCGCGGCTCAACGAGTACGGCCTCGACATCCGCGTGCTCGACGAGCGGATCGGCACCGCCTCGGCTTTGAAACTTTCCTACGCGTCGCTCACCAAGGGCTTCACGGCGTTGGGCGCCGTCGCGATCCTCGCCGCCGAGCGCGCGGGCATCTCCGACGCGCTCCGTGCCGAGCTCGCGCTGAGCCGCCCGGACTTCCTCGCCTATCTCGAGCGCCAGATGCCGGGCATGTACGCCAAGGCCTATCGCTGGGTCGCCGAGATGGAGGAGATCTCGTCCTTCCTCGAGCGCGAGCCCGAGGGGGCGGCGTTCTTCGAGGCCGCGGCCGAGCTCTACCGGGGCATCGCGGCCGATCTCGAGGGGCCGGAGGTCGCGGCGCTCAAGCGCTTCACGGGCAAGGGGAAATAGGGCCGCGCCGGCCGCAAAGGCTGGACAGGCCCCCGTGCTGAGGCTATGTCATCGGGCTCGAAAGCCGCAATTTCCGGGCCTTAGAGACCGATGACCATCGCCGAGACCGAACCCGCCGCCGGCTCGCCCTATCCCGAGGTCGAGCAGAATCCGAGCTTCCCGAAGCTCGAGGAGGCGATTCTCGCCTTCTGGAAGCGCGAGCGCATTTTCGAGGCCTCGGTCGAGGGGCGCGCGGCCAAGAACAAGGACGGCGGCTCCAACGAGTTCGTGTTCTACGACGGCCCGCCCTTTGCGAACGGGTTGCCGCACTACGGCCATCTGGTCACCGGCTTCGTCAAGGACATCGTGCCGCGTTACCAGACCATGCGCGGCCACCGGGTCGAGCGCCGCTTCGGCTGGGACTGCCACGGCCTCCCCGCCGAGCTCCAGTCCGAATCCGAGCTCGGCATCTCGGGCCGCCCCGCGATTCTCGAATACGGCATCGAGCGCTTCAACGCGCATTGCCGCAAGTCCGTGCTCCAGTTCACCGAGGAATGGCAGAAATACGTGACGCGCCAGGCGCGCTGGGTCGATTTCGAGCACGACTACAAGACCCTCGACCGCAGCTACATGGAAAGCGTCATGTGGGCGTTGAAGACGCTGTGGCAGAAGGGCTGGCTCTACGAGGGCTATCGCGTCGTGCCCTATTCATGGGCGATCCAGTCGCCGCTCTCGAATTTCGAGACGCGCATGGACAATTCCTACCGCGACCGCCAGGACCCGGCGATCACGGTCGCCTTCACGCTCAACCCCAAGCCCGGCGAGACGGTTCCGACCAAGCTCCTGGTCTGGACCACGACGCCCTGGACGCTGCCGTCCAACCTCGCGATCGCGGTCGGGCCCGAGATCGACTACGCGGTGTTCGAGGAGAGCGGCGCGCGCTACATCCTCGCCGAGGCGCGCTTGGGCGCTTATGAGAAAGAGCTCGCGCAGGCGACGCGCGTGGGCTCGCTCAAGGGGAGCGACCTCGTCGGACGCGGCTACGCGCCGCTCTTTCCGTTCTTCAAGGACACGGCCAACGCGTTCCGCGTGCTCGCCGGCTCGTTCGTTTCGACCGAGGACGGCACGGGCATCGTCCACATGGCGCCGGGCTTCGGCGAGGACGATCTCGAGACCTGCGCCGCGGCCGGCATTCCGGTCCTGGTCCCGGTCGGGAACGACGGCAAGTTCACGGCCGAGATTCCGCCCTATGCCGGCCAGCTCGTGTTCGACGCCAACAAGCAGATCATCCAGGATCTGAAGAAGTTGGGCGCTCTCGTGCGCCACGACACCATCGTCCACTCCTATCCCCATTGCTGGCGCACCGACCAGCCGCTCATCTACCGCGCGATCAACGCCTGGTTCCTCAAGGTGACCGCGTTCCGCGAGCGCATGGTTGAGGTCAACAAGGGCATCAATTGGATTCCGAGCCACATCCGCGACGGCCTGTTCGGCAATTGGCTCGAGAACGCGCGCGATTGGAACATCAGCCGCAACCGCTTCTGGGGCTCGCCCATCCCGGTCTGGAAGAGCGACGATCCGAAATATCCGCGCCTCGACGTCTACGGCTCGATCGACGAGCTCGAACGCGATTTCGGCGTGCGGCCGGACGATCTCCACCGGCCCTTCATCGACCGGCTCACGCGCCCCAACCCCGACGATCCCACGGGCAAAAGCACAATGCGCCGGGTCGAGGACGTGCTCGATTGCTGGTTCGAGTCCGGCTCGATGCCCTTCGCCCAGGTGCATTATCCGTTCGAGAACAAGGAATGGTTCGAGGGCCATTTCCCGGGCGACTTCATCGTCGAATATGTCGGCCAGACGCGCGGCTGGTTCTACACCCTCGTGGTGCTCTCGACGGCGCTCTTCGACCGAGCGCCGTTCCTGAACTGCATGGGCCACGGCATCGTGCTCGACGAGAACCACCAGAAGCTCTCGAAGCGCCTCCGGAACTACCCGGACCCGATCGAGGTGTTCGACACCTACGGCGCGGACAGTCTGCGCTGGTACATGGTGTCGTCGGCCTTGCTCGCGGGCGGCGACCTCGCCATGCCCAAGGACGGGCGCGCCATCGGCGAGGCCCAGCGCCAGGCCTTGAAGCCGCTCTGGAACGCCTACTACTTCTTCACTCTCTACGCCAACGCCGACGGCATCCGCGCCGAGGCCCGCGCCGACGCGGAAGGAGTCCTCGACCGCTACATCCTCGCGAAGACGCGCCAGCTCGTCGAGGAAGCGGGCCGCCGCCTCGACGCCTACGACATCGCGGGCGCTTGCGCCGCGATCACGCGCTTCATCGACGGGCTCAACAACTGGTACATCCGCCGCTCGCGCGAGCGTTTCTGGCGCGCGGGCGCCGATCGCGACAAGCTCGACGCCTACAATACTCTATATACGGTGCTCACCGTGCTGGTGCGCGTCATGGCGCCCCTGGCGCCCTACGTGACGGACGCGATCTATCGCGGCCTCACGGGCGCGCGCAGCGTCCATCTCGCCGATTGGCCCGACGCCGCTTTGTTGCCCGACGAGCCCGCGCTGGTCGTAGAGATGGACCGGGTGCGCGAGATCTGCTCGGCCGCACTCGCGGTGCGCGAAGCGGCCAATCTGCGCGTGCGTTTGCCGCTCGCACGCATGACCGTAGCACTCGAGGGAAGCCAGGCGCTCGAGCCCTATCGCCAGCTCATCGAAGACGAGGTCAACGTGAAGCGCGTCGAGTTCTCGGGCGAGCTCGCGAAGTTCGGGACCCTCGAGCTCCACGTCAACCCGAAGATCGGCGCCCGCATTGGGAAGGCGGTCAAGGACGTGCTCGCCGCGGCCAAGGCCGGCCAGTGGACGCAGAACAAGGACGGCACGGTAACGGCCGCGGGGCAGGCTCTGTCGGGCGACGACTTCACGCTCCGCTTGCGCGTGCCCGAAGGACAGGCCGCCCAGAGTCTGCGCGGCGAGGGTGCCGTGATCCTCGACGTCACGGTGACCGACGAGCTTCGCGAGGAGGGACTCGCACGCGATCTCGTGCGCCTGATCCAGACCACGCGCAAGGACGCGGGCCTCCATATCTCGGACCGCATCGAGCTACGCATCGAGGCGCCGGCCGAGCTCGCCCCCGCGATCGAGCGCCACCGGGACTTCATCGGCGCCGAGACCCTGGCGCTCGATCTGGCACTCGGCGCGGTGCCCGCGGGCCATTACGCCGGCCGCCACGAGCTCGACGGCAAGCCGGTCACGATCGGCCTCAGGAAGGCGTCCAAAGGCTGAGGGCCGCGGCGCGGCGCCTCGCGCCGGGGTTCGGCGCGCCGCGCGACTGGTTTCACAGTCCCGCCATTATTCGTCTGTAAGATGCCGCCCAGGATGGGAGCCGTGTTCCCCGCGGCGCCCCGACTTTGGGAGACGAGCGATGGCGAAGAAAGCTGCACGCAGGAAGAAGGCGAAATCGGCGCAGGGCAAATCGGCCGCGCGGGCCAAGTCCACCGCCCGGGTCAAATCGGCGGCGAAGTCGAAGCGCGCGATGAAGCGGGCGAAGCCGGTACGCAAGGTCGCCCAAAGCGACGTGCCGGACAACATGCTCTCGATCCTGTGCGCGCTCATGGCGCTCAAGACCGGGGGCGAGGTCGAGCGGCTCGCCCAAAGCGACGTGCCCGACAATCTTCTCTCGCTGCTCGCGGCCCTTGCCGCGATCCATCGCATGGCCGAGCTCACCCAAAGCGACGTGCCGGACAACCGCCTCGCCCTCCTGGCTGCACTGCACGCGGCCCATCCGGGCGCCGAGTTCTCGCCCGAGGATCCCGAATTCGCGGCCCTCGGCACGGCGCTCGACAACGCGGTCGAGGCGCTCCCCGAGACGCCGGACGCGTTCCGCGACATGGCGAAAATCGCCCAAAGCGACGTGCCCGACAACATGCTGGCCCTGCTCGCGGCGTTGAGGGCGCTGAGCGACTAGGCGCTCAGGGCGGCGCCGCAAAGGAGTGGTAAGCCTCGGCCTAATGACTATGGCGCGGCAGGCCCTTGGTCTCGTCGATGCGCTGGTAGCGGGTCGCGAAATCGAGGCAGAAGCCGGTCTCGAGCTGGCCGGTATATTTCCGGAACAGCTCCTGCCAGGGCGTCTGGTTGTCGAGCTTGGGCGGCACGTAGGCCTTGCGCCGGCGCTCGAGCTCGGCGTCGGAAATCAGCATGTCGGCGCGGCGCTTCTTCAGGTCGATGCGCACCCTGTCGCCGGTCTTGAGCAACGCGAGCCCGCCGCCCGCCGCCGCCTCGGGCGACGCATTGAGCAACGACGGACTTCCCGAGGTGCCGCTTTGCCGCCCGTCGCCGATGCAGGGCAGGAGTGCGACACCCTTCTTCACCAGCCGGTCGGGAGGCAGCATGTTGACCACCTCGGCCGAGCCCGGATAGCCGATCGGCCCGCAATAGCGCACGAACAGCAAGCTGTTCTCGTCGATCGGCAACGCCGGGTCGTTGATGCGCGCGTGATAATCTTCCGGCCCGTCGAACACGATGGCGGTGCCCTCGAAGGCGCCCTCGTCGCCCTTGCGCTCGAAATAGCGTTTGCGGAAATCGGCGTCGATCACGCTGGTCTTGAGGATCGCGGAGTGGAACAGGTTGCCGCCGAGGACGGCGAAACCCGCATTCTCCTTGAGCGGCTTTTTGTAGGGATGGATCACGTCGTGATCGTGGATGCGCGCGTCGCGCAAATTCTCGGCGACCGACTTCCCGGTGCAGGTGAGCGCGTCGCCATGGAGCTTGCCCGCGTCGAGCAGCTCCTTCATCACCGCCGGCACGCCGCCCGCGCGTTGGAAATCCTCGCCGAGATAGGGCCCGGCGGGCATGAGATTCACGAGCAGCGGAATCGCGTAGCCGATGCGGTCCCAATCGCCGATCTCGAGCTCAATACCCGCGTGGCGCGCGATCGCCGTCACGTGGGGCGGGGCGTTGGTCGAGGCGCCGAGGGCCGACGCCGCGACGATCGCGTTCTCGATCGCGCTCCGCGTGAGGATGCGCGACGGGCGCAGATCCTCGTGGACCATCGCGACGATGCGCTTTCCGGTCTCGTAGGCCATCTGGCCGCGCTCGCGATAGGGTGCGGGGATGGCAGCACATCCCGGGAGCGACATGCCGAGGGCCTCCGCGAGCGAGTTCATCGAGGTCGCCGTGCCCATGGTGTTGCAATGGCCCCAGCTGGTCGCCGACGCCGCGACCTTGGCCATGAACTGCTCGTAATCGATCTTGCCCGCCGCGAGCTCCTCGCGCGCCTTCCACACCACCGTGCCCGAGCCCACGCGCTCGCCCTCGTAGTAGCCGTTGAGCATGGGCCCGCCCGAAAGCACTATCGCCGGGAGGTCGACCGTCGCCGCCGCCATGATGCAGGAGGGCGTCGTCTTGTCGCAGCCGGTGGTGAGCACCACGCCGTCGAGGGGATAGCCGTAGAGCACTTCGACCAGCGAGAGATAGGCCAGGTTGCGGTCGAGGGCGGCCGTCGGGCGCTTCCCCGTCTCCTGGAGCGGGTGGCACGGGAACTCGAGCGGGATGCCGCCCGCATCGCGGATGCCCGCGCGCACGCGATGCGCGAGATCGAGATGGTGCCGGTTGCAGGGGACGAGGTCGCTCCCGGTCTGGGCAATGCCGATGATGGGCCGCCCCGCGCGCAGCTCGCCCGGCGTGATGCCGAAATTGAGGTAGCGCTCGAGATAGAGTGCCGTCATGCCCGGATTGTGCGGGTCGTCGAACCAGGATTGGCTCCGGAGACGCTTCTTCGATCCGCCCTCGGACATGTTTCGCTCCCGTGTTGTTGGAGGCCCGTCCGTGCGTGCGGCCGGTTCCGGGCCGGTCGCGGCCCGCGCGGCAGCCTAGCACCGGCCGGGGAGCGAGGTGAAGGGCGCCCCGGCGCCATCCGGCGTCGCAAAAAATTCATGGAACCGCCGAGGCGCGAGCCGCCGCCGCTCAAGGGCCTGTGAATACCCGCCAGCGGCGGCGCCGTGATATGGTCGCGCGCGCAACGCGACGCCCGCCAACGGGCGCTTAGAGGGTCATCCCATGAGCCCAATCTTCCTCCCCTTCACGCGGCGTTACATCTGCTACACGGCGGCCGTCCTCGGCAGCGTCGTATTCGTCGCCTTGGCGTCGTTCCAGTCGGTCTATTGGTGGCCGTTCGCGCTGGCAGCGCTCGCCTTCGCGATCCTCGGCACCCACGATTTCTTCCAGAAGCGCCACTCGATCCTGCGCTCCTATCCGATCGCGGCCCATATCCGCTTCCTGCTCGAGGATATCCGGCCCGAGATGCGGCAGTATTTCATCGAGAGCGACACGGACGGAACGCCCTTCAGCCGCACCAAGCGCTCGATCGTCTACCAGCGCGCCAAGGGCCAGCTCGACAAGCGTCCGTTCGGGACCCAGCTCGACGTCAACGCCACCGCCTACGAGTGGCTCAACCATTCGCTCTCGCCGCGAAAGCCCGCGGACGAGCCGCAACGCATCACGATCGGCGGGCCCGATTGCGCCAAGCCATATTCCTCCTCGGTGCTCAACATCTCGGCCATGAGCTTCGGCGCCTTGAGCGCCAACGCGATCCGCGCCCTCAACAAAGGGGCGCGCCTCGGCGGCTTCGCCCACGACACCGGCGAGGGGAGCTTGAGCCGCTATCATCGCGAGAACGGCGGCGACATCATCTGGGAGCTTGGCAGCGGCTATTTCGGCTGTCGCCATCCGGACGGCAGCTTCTCGCCCGAGCGCTTCGCCGAGCAGGCGGCGGACGATCAGGTCAAGATGGTCGAGATCAAGCTCTCCCAGGGCGCCAAGCCGGGACATGGCGGCGTGTTGCCGGGCCCCAAGGTCTCGGCCGAGATCGCCGCCGCGCGCGGCGTGCCCGAGGGCGTCGATTGCATCTCGCCCGCCTGCCACCCCGCCTTCTCGACGCCCATCGAGATGATGCATTTCATCGCGCAATTGCGCGAGCTGTGCGGCGGGAAGCCGGTCGGCTTCAAGCTTTGCATCGGCCACACCTGGGAGTTCCTCGGCATCTGCAAGGCGATGCTCGCGACCGGCATCTATCCCGACTTCATCGTGGTCGACGGCTCGGAGGGCGGCACGGGCGCGGCGCCGCTCGAGTTCGTCGACCATATCGGCGTGCCGCTGCGCGACGGGCTCATGATCGTGCAAAACGCGCTCGTCGGGCTCGGCATCCGCGCGCGCATCAAGCTCGGCGCGAGCGGCAAGATCACCTCCGCGTTCGACATGGCGCGCATCATGGCGCTCGGGGCCGACTGGTGCAATTCCGCGCGCGGATTCATGTTCGCTCTCGGCTGCATCCAGTCCCAGAGCTGCCACACCGACCGCTGCCCGACCGGGGTCGCGACCCAGGATCAAGTGCGCCAACGCGCCCTCGTGGTGCCGGACAAGGCCGAGCGCGTGTTCCATTTCCACCGCTCGACCGTGATGGCGTTGGGCGAGGTGGTGGCCGCCGCCGGGCTCGAGCATCCCGACGAGCTCAAGCCCTGCCATTTCTCGAAGCGCGTCTCGGTCGACCGGGTCGAGACCTTCGCCCAGCTCTACCGCTTCGTGGGCGAGGGCGAGATACTCGCCGGCACCGACGATCCGCGCTTCAAGGAGGCGTGGCGCCTCGCGCGCGCCGAAAGCTTCGCCCAGGCGATGTAGGCGGGCGCAACTTCGCGCGGACGCTCGCCGGCCGGTGGCGCGTCGGCGCGCGATGGGGGAATTGGTCGTTATCGCCGGAGATTCGGCGCCGGCGGCGCGGCCTCGGAACGGGCCTTCCGCGGCCTGGCGCCAACCCTCTGATTTGGAATGGTGGGCCCGGGTAGACTCGAACTACCGACCTCCCGGTTATCAGCCGAGCGCTCTAACCAGACTGAGCTACGGGCCCTCTTGGGAAGCCTGTTGCTAGACCATCGATGCCAGGGGTGTCAAGCG
>Ga0335072_10000845_pt1 | contig 53961 bp, 52 predicted proteins | sample Lox_Sample_21_FD_206725 | JGI IMG/M metagenome (GOLD analysis project Ga0335072, IMG submission 206725) | Soil microbial communities from Loxahatchee National Wildlife Refuge, Florida, United States - Lox_Sample_2.1 | ecosystem: Environmental > Terrestrial > Soil > Wetlands | place: USA...
AAGGCCATTCGGATTCGGTCAGGGCGGTCGCCTTCTCGCCAGACGGCCAGCTGGTGGCGTCGGCGTCAGTGGACAAGACGGTGCGGCTCTGGGACACGGCCACGGGGGCGGTGCGCGGGACGCTCGAGGGCCATTCGTGCCCGGCTACGGCGGTCGCCTTCTCGCCAGACAGCCAGCTGGTGGCGTCGGGGTCGAACGACGAGACGGTGCGGCTCTGGGACGCGGCCACGGGAGCGGCGCGCAGCACACTCGAGAGCCATTCGGGCTCAGTCAGGGCGGTCGCCTTCTCGCCAGACGGCCAGCTGGTGGCGTCGGCGTCGAGGAACATGACAGTGCGGCTCTGGGACGCGGCTACGGGAGCGGTGCGCGGCACGCTCGGGGGTCATTCGGATTCGGTCACGGCGGTCGCCTTCTCGCCAGACGGTCAGGTGGTGGCATCGGCGTCGGGGGACAAAACGGTGCGGCTCTGGGACGCAGCCACGGGGGCGGTGCGCGGCACGTTCGAAGGCCATTCGGATTCGGTCAAGGCGGTCGCCTTCTCGCCAGACGGCCAGCTGGTGGCGTCGACGTCGGACGACAAGACGGTGCGGCTCTGGGACGTAGCCACGGGGGCGGTGCGTAGCACGCTCGAGGGCCATTTAGGCTCGGTCAAGGCGGTCGCCTTCTCGCCGGACGGCCAGCTGGTGGCGTCGGCGTCAGTGGACAAGACGCGGCTCTGGGACACGGCCACGGGAGCGGTGCGCGGCACGCTCGAGGGCCCTTCGCCTTCGGTCACGGCAGTCGCCCTCTCGCCAGACGGCCAGCTGGTGGCGTCGGCATCGGGGGACATGACGGTGCGGCTCTGGGACACGGCCACGGGGACGGTGCGGCTCTGGAACACGGTCATCGGAGCGGTGCCCGGCAGGCTCGAGGGCCATTCGGGTCCGGTCTGGGCGGTCGCCTTCTCGCCGGACGGCCAGCTGGTGGCGTCGGCGTCGATGGACATGACGGTGCGGCTCTGGGACACGGCCACGGGGGCGGTGCGCGGCACGCTCAAGGGCCATTCGGGTCCGGTCTGGGCGGTCGCCTTCTCGCCAGACGGCCAGCTGGTGGCGTCGACGTCAGACGACAAGACGGTGCGGCTCTGGGATGCGGCCACGGGAGCGGCGCGCGGCACGCTCGAAGTCCACGCCTCGATCGGCAATCTATCTTTCTCTAGGGATGGTCAATATCTTGAAACTGATAAGGGTTCAATATGTCTCCAGCTTCTCTCGCCTGATGCATCTCGGTCTGAGGCCCAATTTCTCTGCAGTATATTTGTGAAGGGAGATTGGATAACCCGAGATACGGAAAACCTCCTTTGGCTACCTCCTGATTATAGAGCAACATGTTCGGCTCTACACCGCAATCTACTTGCCTTAGGACATGCATCTGGCCAGGTAACATTTATCGAATTCAGGCTGTAACTATCATATTTGCAGGGCTCATGAATACTTATATCGTGTCGTGAGTCGCCACTATGTTTTCGCGTCTTCCAGATGATTCCGTAAGTGGAGGCCTGGCGTGATGTAAGGTCTTGGACTCAGCACCGCCGGTTGGGGCCACCCATTTCCAAATCCGTTCAGGGCAGACCCTGCAGGCTCATTAGGATTGATCAAAATCCATATGAAGCTCCTTCTAGACAGTCTTTGCAAAGCCTACTTTGGCCCGGAGAGCAGTGGCCCTCTCCTTTTCGTGCATTACTTGCTGTTCTTTTGCCTTCATCTCTTCCTGCTCCTTGATAGCCTCTTCCACTATTAGCCCACGTGCTATTCCAAAGTGCCTCTTTGCCTTTTCTGTCTAGCTTGCTGCTGCTTTTGGACGAGACCTTGATTCATGAATTGAAGGTTATGGCTGCCCGCAAGCGCTGCCAGACATGTGTACCCTCGATGATGCCTTAGCACAGTAGTATGGTGTAGGACAGACCTTTGCTAGTCGAGTTACAATCTCATTAATCTTCTCAGCCACTCCATCTTCATTAGTAAGGCTTGCAAATGGCGGAGTTTTGGAGTTGTATTTCTGAAGACTGGAAGAAGGGTTAAATAGCTTCAGGCCAGCTTCCCTCCGACGTGAAATTGTCTCTTGCCTAGTAAGCTAGAAGAACATAAGAAACTGTTCATTGGTAATCCCTTTAGCGCCAAAGACACTATGCTGCTGGCTACACTCCAAGTGGATCGTATCCTCCTTTGGCCTGGAGAAGGCCCTCTGACGAGAGACTGTAGAAACTTGGTGCTCATTGGCTAGGCCCAGACTGCCATGGTGGTGATATAGCGCTTAATTGAGTCCTCTTCCAAAAGCATCCTTGGGAAAGAGCCCGCAGTCCGCGGTGTGCGGAAAGAATCGCGAATTTGATCATAATAAGTCGTTTGGCCAGAATATCAGCAAAACTGAAGGGCTAGACTGGCAATAAGCTTCTCTACGGGTCATGCATGCGGATGATGTGCTAGGCGTGTGCGCAATGACAACTTCAGTTCTATAATCGTACAGAGACTGAACTCTGGAGAGAGGAACATACCTTCTCTCGTCCAGTGGGTTTCTTGGCAGGCTTAGCATTGCATGCCAAATATCTCTTCTTCCGGCTTGGGCGGTACAACATTCTCCTCCCCGTTATTACCGACGTGAGACAGTCCGACCGCAGTGTTATACTCAAAACGTCTAACTAAATGCAGAGGCGTCATAGGCTCCAAGGCGGCCTTGGCTGAACGCGTCAAATTCCAAGCACGTTCCCTACAATCCAAAGAGGAGGCCTGGGGCTCAAAAGCCTGTGTACGCGGACCATCAAGCAAGGGAGAGCTGAGGTCCCTCAATGAAAGGTTGCTTCCAATAAGCTGGTCAAGGATGAATGAGATCGGCAACGCTTGCTCGTTTGGAGAGAATAGGAAAGGTACTTTCGCCAACCATTCACGTTGCCGATCAATCGCTGCGAGGATGGAGGATCTTTTGCGTTCGGGGTACACAGAGGTAGAGCCTCGTCCATGAATGGCCTAATCTTCTCACAAGCATCCCTCCTCGCGCGCATAGTGTTGCTTTGGGTTGGTCTGCGAGGCCGTGACGGACGAATTGGGCAAAACATGTTGGCTTGGCTGCCTCGGAGATGACTCGGGAAGGTCATTCTTGGCAGCTACTTGACGGGAGCTCGCACGTTGAGGCGTGGTGGATGGGCTATCGAAAACAGCGCCCTGAGCTGCCACTTTCTGGCACCTTTCCACAGTATCCCATTTACCTTTGCTTTTTCCCCACCTGGGCTGCTCTGAAAAATTTCCGCTCCGAGGGCAAGCGCTGTCGTATGCAGCGTTCGGGCAGCTTGTCAAAGCATCATCCCGGCGGAATGGCTTCTCCGCGATTTGCCACCAGCCACCTACTTGGTCTAAAGGCTGGATACGGAGAATCATTGAAAATTTCAAGTTTAATCCTCAAGATGCGGGGCTGCATTCCAAGCCATGTGTGCAAAATTAGGGGCCAAAGCGTCCCCATCTTGATAAGAACGTAATCAGATCGACGTTTGGGAGGGGCTTCTTTCTTCCTACCTTACTGTTATTGGTAGTAGCGGAGGCGAGCCCGAATTGCAGAATCAGGCGGGTGGTCTAACGTGGTGTTCCATTTGTTTTCATCAACGAACAAACTTGATAGGTTGGGTCGCAGCCAAGCTGAGATTCAGCATTTCCGAAGCAATCAAGCAGGTTGATCTGCTTCAAGTCTTTTGCTAAGTAATCTTGTCAATTCCCCGTGCAAATTTCCAATACAGCGAGTGGCTGTCAGTCATCAACTCATCACCCTGCTTGCAGACAGGAGTAGTGCAATGAGGGTTGACCAGGAGCCTCATGTTGTGTGCACAGTGTGTAAATGGTTGTCTCGTGCGCAAGGATGAACGGATCACGCGTGAGGACAGCTAAGGGAAGCCAAGGGAAGACAGGGGAAGATCATGGCGTGCAGAGTGTCCGTGTGTGCATTAGCGCAGCCGTTGATTACCTTCGAGAAGCGGAATGGAAGGTTTGTTATTTGGGCTTTTGGGCTTTTGTCGGCTTCGGGGCTGGCCGTGGCAGGGGAGCGGGGAGGGGAACAGTGGGCCTCATATGGACATGAGTGGGAGCACAGTTCACCACGATCCCCCCGTTGTTATCTAAGTGGCAATTCATTGCCTGCGAATCAACCTGCTTCCTCTGCGCCGCCCGTCGATCCGCCAAGATCCTGCCGAGGCGCCGTCTCCTGTTCGCCGCGCTTGGGTGTCAGTTTTGTTAGCTTCCCACTGTAACATCCCTCGGCCGTGGCAACACACATTCGAATTGGCTTCGAAGTTTGCTTCGACTTGGCTTCCATTTCCTCCATGGTTGATCGCCGTCACACTACCTCCCATTGGCTGTCATTATGCACCACCTCGTCTCAATTGCTATCTCCCGCACCTCATCGCCGGGCCGGTCCCAGTTGAGAAGGTTGTATGTTTCACCCTGCCCTTGACCTCCACTGACGTCTCGAACGGGCGATCCGTGGTGCGAGCTTGCCACACGCCACTGAGAGTCAGTTTGCCAACTTCGCCATGGCTCGCGTCGGTGCCGCTGGGTCGTACTTAAAGAAACTGGACCCACGCCTTCTCCTCACCTTCCTATCGTCGTCCTCTTCACAGATTCGATATCAGAAAATCGCCAATATGCCTACTGGAGCTTCAGATGATGCGTGGGTGGGTGCGAAGCACGATCCGTCCCTCGCTATCCCTCCTGATATGGAGCGCAAGCTCGGCGACGATGCTCACGCCACTGAGCTTCCTGCTGTGTACGAGGGCAAAGGTACGCTGCAGTCGGAATATATGGGCGAGGACTTCCCTACACTGGACGAGATCCACTCGCTGCGTCGGGTTTCTGCAAAGATCCCATACAAGGTTTACACCATCGCCTTTGTGGAGTTGTGCGAGCGTTTCTCGTACTATGGGACCCAGATTCTCTGTACGTATTGTCCTCAATGCGCCATCAAACGCAAACTAATACCTTGGTAGTCCAGAATTTCGTCCAGAGAAATCTCCTGACTCCTACTGGAGCTGCTCCAAACCCAGGCGGCGATTCGAACAACAACCCTGGCGCTCTCGGACAGGGCCAACAAGCCGCGACCGGTTTGGGGACGTTCTTCTCTTTCTGGTGCTACGTCTGCCCTCTCCTCGGCGCCTGGGTTGCCGACACCTACCTCGGTCGCTACAAGACAATTATGATCTCCATCGGTTTTGCTATTCTTGGCCACGTCATCCTTACTGCTGGCGCCGCTCCCTCGGTCCTTGCGCATAGCAATGGTGCCCTCGCAGCATTCATCATCGCCATCATCGTCTTTGGTCTCGGCACAGGTGGTTTCAAGCCCAACATTTCCCCCCTGATCGCCGAGCAGATTCCGTACGAGAAATTGAGAGTTACCACAACCAAGAAGGGCGAGCGCGTCATCATCGACCCCGCCGTGACTTCGGCCAGAATCTATAATTGGTTCTATCTTTTCATCAACATTGGTGCTTTGGTCGGTCAGATCACAATGGCCTATGCTGCGCTGTACGTTGGATATTGGCTTGCATATTTGCTTCCTACCCTCATGTTCTTGGCTTGCCCGATTGTCCTCATTCTCTGCAAGAAAAACTATCGCCTCACACCGTCGCAAGGAAGTCTACTCGGTCCTGCAGTCAAGCTTCTATTCCGAGCAACAAAGGGCAAATGGTCCATCAATCCCGTCCGTACTTACAGAAACATGAACGACGGACGATTCTGGGAAGATGTCAAGCCAAGCAACATACCGGCTGCTTCCCGTCCCAAGTGGATGACCTTCGATGATGCCTGGGTTGATGAAGTTCGCCGAGGTTTCATGGCTTGCACCGTCTTTCTCTGGTACCCACTTTACTGGATCAGCTACAACCAAATAAACAACAACTTGACCTCGCAGGCAGACACAATGCAGCATCAGGGTGTACCACCTGAGATTGTGGCTCAGCTCGATCCTCTTGCGCTCATCATCCTCATTCCGATCTGCGATGTCTTCATCTATCCCGCTTTGCGAAAAGTTGGTATTAACTTTACTCCTATCAAAAAGATTACTCTCGGTTTCATCACCGCTTCCTTCGCCATGGTTTGGGCTGCTGTTGTCCAGAACTACATCTACCACCACAACAATTGTGGTAGCTACCCCAGCGAGAGTCTACCTGACGGCTCCGACTGCAGTCCTGCCACAATCAGCATCTGGGTGCAGAGTGGCTCTTATGTCCTTATTGCCATCTCCGAGATTCTCGCTTCCATCACATCCCTCGAGTACGCTTTCACCAAGGCACCAAAGAATATGCGTTCGATGGTCCAGGCATTCGCTCTCCTCATGACTGCCGTTGCCAACGCCATTGGCGAAGCTATGGTGCCTCTATCTACCGATCCTTTACTCACTTGGAACTATGGTGCTTTCGCTGCTGTGTCTTTCATCGCTGGCATTGGTTTCTGGTTCTCCTTCAAGACCCTTGATGCAGAGGAAGACAAGCTCAACAACCTTCCTACTGGTCATGTTGGCACTGAGGCTCAGGCAGGGGAGGTTTATCGTCGATCGAGCGTTGCCTCAGAGTCCGCCGCAAGGGCCACGAACGAGAAGACTGGTGTGGAGGCATAATTTCAATAGATCACGATTAAAAAAGCGGTTGGATACAACTTGAAATGATTATCTAACTGTTGGGCTGTCATTCTATATACCCGGCCTTCCACCTGGCTACCCAAAATGAAAATTCGTTCTACGTTCAACATTGTGATAGACTTCTCATTCACTCGTCCACAAGAATGTCTCTAGATTGGCCAGCTTCAGCATTCCTCTTTTCGGTCGACCAGGCCCGGAGTCTCTAGTGCAGCCTCGACTTTGCCAAGACATCACACAAAAGCTGCCTGATAGGCAACCACACAGCCACACTTACAGACCTTTTGTGAAGGGTGATTTTATTTCCCAATTTCATTTCTTTTCCTCTCTTTTTCTTTCTAGATTGGATATTTGCGCGTTTGAGCTCCACGTGTGGTTTCAATGGAAAAGAACGCGGTTCGAGTAACGAAGCAATCTGTGCGCCAGAAGAGACCAGCCGCCCGAGCCGCGGCTTCTGCCACTGAATCAAGTCTGTCGCCTCGACGAACTAGACAAAGCGCAAAGAAAGCAAATACGGCAGCAGGACATACATCAATTTCCTCAGCGATTCATACACCTGCCGCATCCTCCATCACAACACCGCTGCCCAACGCATCAACCTCCTCTACTTTCATCAGGATCCTTCCGTCCATTCTTAATCCAGAGTCGGCAGGGCTCACCAAGGCTGAGCTCGCCCTTCTCAGCGCTAAGCAATATCAACTCCGGCATTCTAAAACCCAAGCATGGCTTAAACCGTCCTCTGGCAAAGAAAAGCTAGCCTCCGCCGCTCGCGCCACTCTGGTCTTTGCTCAAAAGGAAGCAGGGACCGCCGTGTGTATCTCGTCTTCCGGTCTTCTACTCACGTGCTCGCATTGCGTGGCGGAGAGCCCCAAGGAGCTGGGTCAACCTGGTAGCAAAAGCAAATGGTTGCTTTTCGCATCTGGACAGGTCATTCTCGCTGAATGCGTAGCGTGGGATCCGAGAAGGGATCTAGCGCTGTTACAGATCACCGCAGCACAACCAGAACCACAAATTGCTAATCCGCATGCGCTGCTGGCTTCCGACAACACCGCGAATGCAAGTATCCTGTCATTTCCGTTTGTTCCGGTGGCAGAAGTTCCGCCCCGTCTGCGCGCAGCTTTGGCCTGCATCGGTCATCCCGGAAGTGAAGATCTTGAGGTCGCGCAGCCCGGTGTCAAGACAGGCTACGATACCTTACATGTCAGCACAGGTGTGTTTCGCGGGTATGCCCCAGACCAAGACTTGCACGATAATTCCGAGATTGGTGCCTTGAAGCATGATTGCTGGACATATTGGGGCCATAGCGGCGCACCACTCATTGAGCAAAGCACAGGTCGCCTTATTGGATTACACTCGTCATGGGATGAGAAGACTGGCACGCGTCGCGGTGTTCCACTTGAGGCCGTACGGCATTTCCTACAGCAGCACGCCTCAGTTTTGAAATCCGAATGATTTGACGTAGTTCGACGATCCATGCGTGCTAAAGCTTGCAATCCATTTCCGACGGCCCTTAGAGCAAAAGGTCAATGGTTGCTCAATGATCAGAGCGTCGGCTCGATGAATGAGAGCACAGCTGGAGGCTGCCTCGATGGCACGCAGATATTTTCATTTTTCTTCAACGCCATCGGCGCCCATGTGGATCTCCGACATCATCTCTGCGCACGACAGTCACGAAGGACTGCAGAGACTTGGTGCTTGCGCGACGGTGGTCGGATTCGCTTTAGGTGCCTCGAAGGAGTTTCAGCTCTGTCATATGCGCTTTCTAACCTGCTGATCCATTGACCGTCGAGAGCGCCATGCATCTCCTTTAGATGCCAGCGGAGATGAGAAGCACAGTAGAATCGGATTAGCTAATTACATCCGCCAAATTTGTGGGTGTCAACCAAGTGATTGATACACTGTTGTACTGAAAAACCTGAAAATATCTGGCCACAGTAGCAGCAGATGTCGTGCTCTGGGTTGAGAACCTTAGGATATAATCGGGCAAAAGCAGCTTCGACACCATCAATGAACAAAATTCTTATCGTCTTTACTTTGCTTCGGAGTCGTCAATTGAAGGTGACACGCTTGACATTTATATGGGCTCTTCCGCTTCATTGTCCCTGTTCAATCGAAATTTTGTCAGCCTGGCCAGGAAACACGGGGATGAATGTAGGACTGGGGCAGCATAGCTTACTGCAGCTCTTGTAGTGTCTCGAACGCTTCTTGATTTTCCGGAGAGCAGCCGCAAGGGCGGGAGTGACACGGAGCCGATTTCGACACCTTGGCTGCGTTCTTTCAGGACATTTTCTCTGCCAATGTTAACGAGACTCTCGTTAGAAGCAGTCTTCGGTTTTCAGGACCCATTGTTTCGTCCATGTTGCGTAAGGCCATCATGACTTCTTGACCGAATCCAACCTCTAGATAGTATTCGGCAAAAGCTGGGGTGATACGTAAAGGACTATGAACTATACTGGTGTGACGTTTATCGGCAAGGCTGAAATCGTCAGGTCCGAAGTTCCGCGCTGACAGAATATCTCCGTTGCATTGGTTGCCAGATTCTGAACCTTGATGTAAGGAAACATCTAGAAAACTACCAAAGAAGGTAGGACGGTTCGGCCAAACCATCACCGCAACACTCTCACGCCCCTCAAGCGGATGATTGACTACTACCTGGTCAGGTGGTAGTGGCATGAAGCCCAGGCCTGACTGCGGCTGCGGTCTTCTTGCGAGGAATAGCGTTCAGATTGCTCAAGAACAAATCCGTCACGAAAGTTGACTTTTGTCTCAGACTCCAACTTTGGGATGTCGTCTGATTCCGAGTAAAATGCCCAGCCGTTGTAGGCTCTTGGTATAACAGAAAATGCAATATCTTCCATGTGACGGCCTATATGTCTGATTCGCTCCTTTCTACTATTCTTGAGCTTCTGACCACAGATACGCAGTGATGACCATCCAGTCTCAGCCGCAAAAGCGTGAGACTGGTCAAGATATTCGATCAAGCGTCTACAAGTAGCATAAGTCTTCGCAGAGTGATCGCAAAACTCCAATGGGCAGAGGTATGGCTCGAGGTCTTGGAGGATGTGCGTCCTACATGTCTTGTTAGCACACTGGGGGATGAATCTCACTTAGACTTACTGCTAGTCTCGCCGTCTTCTAAGCCTGACCCAATACCATCAAATTCGTGGGTTGTCTGCTCGCGACTCCTTTTTACTGAAGCATGCATGGCAGCCACCATTGTTGCAGTCTCTTGCACTTTGCTAAGAAGCCGGCCATGATCATTCTGCCTCTGGATCTCTCTCTATTGAGAAAGATGACTTCAAATGGTCAGATATTTGAGCAATCTTGATTACGTATCCACACACAGTGCTTGCGCCTGCAGAAGCAGATTGATGATAGCCACCCTGGCTGCTATACATGCCCTTAGAATTTTGATGCACTCGTCCATAGCAACTGCCTATTGCGTTTTGCGCCCGGCGGCTCGGAATGAACATTGCGTTGAAAAAGGGCTCAACCAGGCTTCATATTTCCCAATCTTGGAGAGAAAGTCGCAGCTCGACATTCTGCTAGAGGAGGTAGAATGCATGGTGGAATGTGACGGTTCAACTAAGTAGCCAAAAAGGCTGTAGGGTCTGTTCTACGTCATTCCAAGTAGTTAGTCGTTGGCTGGTGATTCTCCCCTCCTGCCATTGCTACATATTCACCTCGACCTCATCCTTCCATTATGCCCGCCATCGTCCTCCCGACTCCTACTCCGGAAGAGCTCGATGATCTTATCTACTTCGCGCGCACCAGCGACCTTCCCGCCCTAAAGACCGCGATCCAGCAGGCCTGCGAGAAACATACTTCCCCACCATCCACCATCCTCGCAACTGCCATCGACATAGATGAAGACGGACTTGGCTCCCAATCCTGCCTACTCCACTGGCCATCAGCTAACGGCAATCTTGAAGTCGTCCAATACCTGCTCTCGCTTCTCCTTCCACCAGAACAAAATGGTACAAACGCCGCAAGTGCAGACAAGAGCGCGGCATCTTTAGTCAATCACAAAAATATAAGTGGCAACACTCCACTCCACTGGGCAGCGCTCAACGGCCATCTACTATGTGTAAAGGCTCTAGTAGCGGCGGGCGCAGATGCTTCTATAACCAACGAAGCTAGGCATGATGCTGTCTATGAAGCTGAGTGCAGCGGAAAAGAAGGTGGAAAAGAGGTCTCGCAATGGCTCTTAGCGAACTGCGCAGGGCTAGAGAGAGGTATCAACGTCCAAGGTACGGAAGGGGAGGCGAATAACGAGGACGAGCTGACTGCTCCACATGTCGAGTTGGACCAGAAAGAGATATGAGCTTTAGCGAGAACGGACGAGTGCACAAACAGAAAAAGAGCTGTTCGGCAACTACTATAGAGAGAGCTGCAGAGAAGGCACTCCACGCTTAGGTGTACAGCTTGCCCGCTGTAATAACATGCACCAACTGGGACATAATATGTCGTCTCTCTGCAGGTAAGCTCACTCGAGGCGAGCTTATGCCCTGGTTAATCATTCTTAGGAAACGGCCAACAGGTCATCTCACTTCCGCGAAAGGTCACGCTCATATCCAGTGGGGGAGAAAAATGTGCAGCTGGAACAGCGGTTGTCACGATTGGAAAGACTATCAATCTATCCTTGTCTTGCTTCTTTCCTTTATTGTCCCATTACTCGCGACACGTTTGAAATCATCGCTATCGTTGATTTCATGAACCTTCATGTCCATTCCCACCCAGAACTTGCGATCACGCCAGACTACTGTGACGCCACCCCAGAATGCCCAAATCCATATTGGCAGCGCAAGTGCCTCGCGCCCTAGCCACGCAGCCAGCCAATGAAGGAAAGGTCTTCTGGAAAGTGTTGTTAGGGGCCTCGCAAATCGCGGCACATTCTCGTCCATCTCAATGGTCCTCCCGGAATGCAACAGCAGGTACTCCGTCCAGTCAACAGCTGCCCATATTGCTAAGCTAAGCAGCCAGAATGCAAGGAAGGCACTCCAAGTTTGTGGTATCCCGAGCGCCTGATGGAACCAAGGCAGCGTCGTCACCGCAAAGGCGCCATATGCAGAGCACAGGAAACTTTCTGTCCCTGGCTCTACCAATGTAGCTAGCGTAACTGTAAACTTCCTTACTCGAAGCCAACGGATTCGACGCGCAATGTAGGCTTGAACGCTCATTTCAGCAATGGGCTGAATTGCCAGGTCACCAAAGAGAAGACCGTGGTTGCCGATGGAAGGCTCATCTGGAATGGAGCTGCGCCAGAGCAAGTCCCCAATCAGATGGTCTTCACAGATGTTATAGGAGAAGTGGTCGATGCCAACATTCCGAGTATTCAACACCTCTGAACTTCCTGGGTCGGAGGAAGAGAGACCACCCAATCCTGCGGGAGATGTGAGGTAGTTCAGATGAGACCGACGGAACATGTTGGACTTGCCCACAATGCATGGGGCGACAGCAACTGTGCTGATGGCCGTGTACATTTTGGCATGCGATGAAGCGAGGAATAGCTCCTCCATTCGTCCACCACCTATGGTTAGGGTTTTGGAGAGACCAGTCGGGTTCCTAGCTTCTGCGGAGAGTTCGGTAGATGCTGCGGCACTGATGTTGAGCGGAGCCTGCGCTTCATGGCTGGCCCTATCATGCGGGACATCAACACATATCGGCAAATGGTGGACGAACTTGTACTTTTTCAGTGAACCAGCCTTTGCTAGGCCACAGAGCTTGTCAACCATGCGTCCACACACTCCTCGTCCTACCCAGGCGTTGCAATCCATGATCCATACGATGTCACCGACTGCTTCTCGATATCCTCTGCTCATGTTCCGTATCTTCGGATTAGGCCCCAACGGCTGACTTCCACTGCCATCTTTCGCAAATGCCGGATCATCTTCCTCCACAAAGACCTTCACGTCGTATGCTGCAAAGTCCTGCCGTAGCCTCTGCAAGACTGGATATGCTGGGTCGTCACGGGAGGAAATGCACAAGTGGACTGTCAATTTATCGGCCGGGTAGTCCTGGTGGAAGGTTGCAGCAAGACATTCGTAAAGGTATGGTTCAAGACCCTTGACAGGCCGGATGACGGTGACATGAGGCACTTTAGAAGTGCTTAAATTGGAAGAGACAGGCTTGTCGGGGACGGCCGAATAGTGCCTCAATCTGAAGTTTGTCAGTATTGCGAACTAGATTTGGAGATCAAGATGAGGCCGTACAGCTGCACGTAGCCAATGAGACAGACAATGGCAATGAACACGTACCAAGCCAGGCAAATCCTGGCTATGATCTCAACCCACATGGAAATGTCATGACGAGATTGAAGACATATTGCAGAGTTTGGCTCGACTTTGACTCGACTATGACATTTGTTTACATTTTATTTTCTCCGGTTTTGCCGGGGGGAATCCGGACGAAAATGTCCGCCGTACGGAGACAGTGGAAATACTAGATCCCACTACAAGACGTCATCATGAAGAAAACCAGTTATAAACCCCTCAAGGACAAGACTGTGACATCTCCGTCTGAAGGCTGTGGTCAGACGAGCCCAACGCTGCCCCAATATGTATTCTGTTCATAGGTATCTATCCCTTGGAAGCGCCGCATATACACGACCCAAGCTTAATCTCTCAACCAAGCCCTTCTCTTCTCCTCCTTCTTCTCTCTACGCTTGTCCTTAAACGCTTTCACCTCCTTTTTACTCAATTTCTTGCCGCTCCTCTCTGCCTTCAAGCTCTTTCCGTCATGACTATTCGCAGCAGCATCGACATCGAAAAAGGCGCTCATTTGTCTGCGGCTCTTGTTTTCGTCATTGAACTTCTCCGGATTCAAATCCGCTGCCTGCCACTTGCCAGTGAAACGATTGAATGTTCCCGTCGCCGCATAACCTTGAATCGGGTCTGAGTTCGTTGCACTGTCGAAAGACGGGCCATTGGTATCAGAAGATTCGTACATTTTCGCATAGTCTGCATTAGGATCGTAGTCGCCGTGAATAGCAGGATCGTATCCGCCAGCAGCCGGCACAGCGGGGTTGGCCTCGTTCACACTCCCTAATCTGTCATAGTTGCCGACTCCAGGCGGCGGAGGTTGCGCAACTTCCGGTACACGAGGGTTCTCCCATTGGGATACATTGGTGAAACGATTGAAGAAGTAGAATGCTTGAGCGTTGTCGTCCCATACAGGCGCCCAGCCATCGTCTTCCACTTGGTCAGGTTGTGCTTCAGTAGGGAGCGGAGGCGGTTGCTCTTCGGGGAGTGGTGGCGCGTCTGAGCCATCTGTGGATCGATCACGTTGTTCTTTTGGGACTTCAGAGGGTGAAGGTGTGCTGCCGCGAGACCCAGAAGCCTCGTCGGGAGCTGCGATGGCGGATTCTGCATTGTTGTCTTTCATAGCTGTGATTTCTCCAGAACTGGTAGCAGACATGACGGGTTAGTAAGGAATATAACGAAAGGGACGATGGGAAGATGTGTGGTCAGCTACAGCATGTTTGGGCAGATGTTGGCATTAGGCAGTTCACACTTCACATGGTTGGATCGTAGTTCTTCGTTCTGTCATTAAGTGACAGCTTATGGGTTACGGGAGCGGAATGAGATGATGCCGGAAATAGCTCAAAAACTGGAAAAAAAACGCAGGCTTGGCGAGTAACGTGCCCCGTTGTTGCGCGTGCTCACAAAACAGAGAGACAGTCGTTGCGGCCAAGGACTTCAACGCAGGACCAGGGAGACAATTACCACTGTCCGACACCTACCCTCGAGCATGCGTTTATCTAGACTCAGATCACTGCAGCTATCATGGCTCCTTCGACCGCCATTGGTGGTTCCCTGACTGACGCGCTTGTTGCTTCACTCGTCCCTGCCAATACAACGTTACCTAAGCTACGGAAAATTAGAGACAACTTTAACAGACGGCTAAGACATCATAACTATGCTCGGACAAATCAATTCGAGGTGGCTGAAAGGCTTGGAGGACTACAGGAGAAATTCCTGGTTCTCAACCGCGAAGACCTTGCTGATGCCCTACATGTTCGCCTCGGAGAATTAAAGAAGGCCACTCCTGCCTCGGAGAAATGGCTACCAGATGTTCTGCATCTCCTTCTACAACTATCCAACGACCCGGCTCAGAAAAGCAATGTGGATGGTTTAGCCAGGGACAAGAGCTTCGTTGAAGTGGTTCCGTCTCTAAGGTGGGCAGATGTCGAAGCAGAGGACCCCGTCGACCGTAAAAGCAAGATCTGGGAGACTCCGGACTTCAGTGATCTCAGCTCTGACGAAGACATCTTTATAGAGTCAAGTGAGCCATCATCTCCAGATGGCCCTCGGCGGAATGAACGATCAGAAGAGGTTCTTCTAAAGAATGCCGACTTTGTGAATCGGGATCTCACGTCCAAGAATGACGATGAGCTAGCTCAGAAACAGATCTGGAAAGCTGGGGCTAATACCGAAATCGTCATTGACGAGCTGCAGGCTGTTAGAGAAGCTATGTTTATGCTGCAGGGCTTACCGACGACCCTATTCTGGCGCGTTGACCACAGCATAGAGATCGACAAGCGATTTCGTCTCAATCATACTAGCTATCACCTACTTGGGGAGATTTTGGAATCCTTTGTCCATATTGGTTTCCGCGTAGACCTTGTCAGGACGTGGCTGAGGAAGCCACAGATTGTTCCTTTCATGCAAAGCTTACGTGCTGGTGTTGAGCAAACGGTCTTGGATTTCGATTCTTGCATCTCGGAAATGCAGTCACGGCTGCTTACTCCGCAACACTTCACGGTGGTCAGCCTAGCAAAAGCCCTAGAAGATGTCATGGAACATTCGAAGCTTGCCATGCAACTTGCCAACTTTCTCCAACAAGTCATGGCGTCTTCCGCTGACAGCATCGAATGCCTTGATTTACTCTACACCACAGTTTGCTCTTGCCAAGCATCAGGCGCCGATGACCTTCTTGAGCCTCTGAGCCTTCTTTTCGTCAAGACATTTGAGGTGTACCTACAGCCGATCCTGCGATGGATCGAATTTGGTGAGGTCGAGTCATCATTAAGGTCTAAATTCGTCGACGAGACCACGCAGGAGAAGTCTCTTCCCGACCTGTGGCACGAATGGTACAGATTGAACAATGATCCTGGTTCAAGGCGAACGCCGAGGTTGTTGCAACCACTCGTGCATCGTATTTTCATAACCGGCAAAACCAAGGTTTTCTTGCTCCATCTGCCCAATACAGGACAGAATCATCCGGCAGGCGCCGAGACTCTTGTAATGACGGGGATTCACTCCATCAAACCCTCAGGCCTACTCCTGTTCTCAGAGGCCTTTGAGGCAGCTATCACGCACGCCATTGGAAGCTTCCACCGATCTGCCTCTGCCCAGCTGCGGGAAAAGCTCGGGCGTGAGTGCGGCCTGTGGCGAACCTTGGACGCTCTGCGCTCGATCTTCTTGGGCAGATCGGGATCGGCCAGTGATGCGATCGATGCCAGAATCTTTGATCGAATTGACCAGGGTAACCGAGCATGGAATGATCGCTATCTCCTGACCGAGATTTGGCGGAACACGGTTCAAGGGATGGACTGCATCGATGCCGCACAGATTACCGTCTATGCGAGTCGAAATTCTTCACGAGACATGCAAAGCCAACGGAGGTCTGTCAAAATGCTTGAGAATATAGCCCTTGATTACATCTTACCCTGGCCTGTTGCAAACATTATAACGGACGGTGCATTGAAGACTTACAAGCGTATTTGGAATTTTCTGTTTCAGATTCGGAGAGCACGATATGTCCTCGAACGTAGATGCCGACTTGCCGTCATGACTGGAAGACTGGACTTGAGCGCTGGTGAGCAGCGTCTTGCTCAGGAGATTCACTACCAGCTCCTGATCTTTGTCAACTACCTCTACGACTACCTGACCTCATTCACAATTGAACATGCGACAACTGAAATGAGTCAAAAGCTTGCGGCGGCAATTGATGTGGATGGGATGATTCAAGTACACCAGAGCTGTATGTCAAAGCTTGAGGAGATGTGTCTCGTTTCGCGGAGAGTGGCTACCATCAAAAAGGCAGTCATGATTGTCCTGGATCTGTGCATCCGCTTCTCGGACACAGTAACGTCGCCTGTTGGTCGGAGACTCTCCATTGACGCCCATTCCTTCAAGTCTGCTTCGAGTCGGCTACCTAGTCGACCTAGGCGGCAAGGCACTCGTGAATCTTCCTCAGACGAGGAGTCGAGCGATTCAGAAGGGTTTTCGACGTTCATCACCTTTGACGAGAGTTCTTACGAAAGTGAATTAAGCGACATCAAGCAGGAGTTCCGTCGCCAACGATCATTCATTGTCGCAGGACTCAAGAGTGTTGGGAGGGTGGAGGAGCAGAGTACAGGATGGGATACCTTGGCTGAGCGGTTGGACTGGAAGGCATCTCTGAGACGATGACAGCAGAAGGATTTCAGCTTTGATCAGGTAGCTACAGTACAGGGGCATCCCGCATGGGATACGAACAATTTCGACCCTCAAATTACACTTTACCACCCATACTAGACCATCCATCATTCCACCAATAAGCGGACGGCTATTCGCTGTGCCAGCCCAGCTAAGAATAAGAAGTGGCCATCTGGGTCGATTATGTATTCGTCGGCACTCCGGGATGATTACTAGAGTACTGGAAATCGCAAACATGAAAGTCATGGTCGATGTGTACTCTTCGTGTGCAGAGAGCGTCTTTTAACAGAGAGATGCTCGGAAATATTACCAAGAGGGGGCTAGGCTCTGATACCTTCTAGACTCCCTAGCAAGAAACGCTACTTAGCGAGACAACCCTGCAAGCATTTTTGCTCATTACACCGCCAACTTTGTCATAACAGCTCTATTTTCTACGGCATATGAAGGATGAGGTACACACAAGCTTGGTGTTGTCTTGACAGCTAGGCAGCCTAATCCCGCCAGTTGTGAGGGATTGAGATACTGCCATCCCGCGGTCCATGCTGTCCAGTGGCCGACTATGGAATCCCACACGCCACAGATGCTCTGTCATGACCAAAAATCTCTTCCTCTGCAAGAAGGACCGACTCTTTAATTGACTCATCAAAGATTAAGCGAAGTTTAGGTCATTTCGATGGCCGTTTCGATAGTCATTTACGTAGAAAATGCACAAAATTTCTCGCCAAGTCGGGGACATTAATTCCCCACGCAGCAAGTAATAAGCCCTTGCTCCCCAGATCCACTTCAAGCTCCCTTTTAGGGGACTCTTTCCGAAACCAGATTGCGCCAGGGGGGGGGGGGTTCCACCGGGGTACAAGTCATTCAGGGTCGGCTTCTCTGCCGGGGACCGGACTGGGAAGGGAAATACAAGGGGGGCTGGCACTCGGACCGTGGGTTTGGTGGCTGCAGATACCAATGGGAACTTGCCCGGGAACCGTCGCGTTTGGGGCTCTTTTCAACTGGCAGAGTTAGTACTGCGTATGCAGCTGGCAGTTGAGAGTGTTCGCCTTCGCTGTTAGGAACCCCCTTGCCCTCTAGCTGTCCAGGGAAGCTGCGTGATGAACGTCAAAGCACCTATCCTTTCGCCCTTCCTTTTCTTTTCCCCAAAAAGCAAGCAAGTAAGCCGTTTGATATCCTTCACCAATCACCAGTTCCAATTCCTCTCAGCGCACTGGAAGAGATTGTGGCGCAAACCATTAACGGACTTTTTTTGGTCATCCTTTTCTTGTATTTCACCGGACTAGTACAGTACGGAAACCCCTGCCGATGATACAGAACTAATGCGGGCGCTTGACTAGTCCCATGTACAACACACCACACCAACAATTCCATGCAGGAAAAGCAAAACGAAACGGCGCATCTTGCTGATACCACACCCTGTCCTCGCTACCAGTTGCACCAAAAGGGGATTGACAACACATGCCAAGTCTGTTTTTTTGAAAGTTCCGCAACCACGCTTCTGGATTCGACAGAAATGGGGGTCTACCGACAGATCCTCTAGATTACCGCAAAGTGCGCACCGCAAGCCACCCAATTCTCCTCCACGGCTTTTGCCGTCGAAGCGATGCAGAGAGGCCCACTCTTTCGCGTGCGCCGTCCGCTAGAGTTTCCAAGGGGGGGGGATTCTATCGGCACCAGCACCCCCACTTCACCTCAGCCGACTGAGATTGTGAATGCACAGCTGGCCTGCTCACCAATTGTAGGCCCGCGTCTGGTCCTGCGCTCCCAGCGCAGAGAGACAACGATTACAAGAAATTTCATTTCTCTGTTCCTGCATACCGGCCTTTTGTACTGTGTTGCTTGGTTTTGGCTAGTCCGTCTGCTGGGCACTTCCACCTCTACCTACCCGTCGATCCTCCCACCGATCCTTGGGATCAACACCACGATTTGAACATCTCTCTCTCCCTCTCATCCGACATTTGCCTTTGCCGAATCTCGACTCCCCTTTATCATAGCCCAGTATGTCTGCGTCCGCTTCGGCGGCCTCGGCGACGCCAACTCCAGGTATCGAAGCGCCTCTCACATTCATATCAAAGACGAATCAAGGGGGCTTGGTTGCCGTGATAAGTGCTTTGGCGCTCACTTTTGTCCTGGTTTCTTTTCTTATTCGAGGATATATTCGACACTCCAACCCCCCTTGGAAGCTGGATGATCATGCTTTCACGGCAGTCGTGGTAAGTCGTTCGACGAGCTGCCGGTGTAGGGTCGACAAGTAGTTGACGGCTGTCAGGTTCTCTCGTGCGTCCAGTCGGCGGTCGTGTTTTACGAAGTCAGCAAAGGGCTGGGCAAGGTCAGCAGCCTCGTTAGCGATGACGATCTGGTACATCTACAAAAGGTATATCGTACGCACGTTGATTATCTCCTGGAGCCTCGGCTAACACGAGCAGGCATATTTCGCAAACAACATCCTCTACATCATTATTCTCTTTCTCTCGAAATGTTCCGTTGGCCTTTTGTATTTACGGTTATCACCGGTTCGAGGACACAAAGTGACTGTTTGGGCTATACTCGCCGTATCAACTTTGTGGGCTCTAATGTCGATACTGCTGATCACCATTGCATGCCCCTGGCAATCAGGATGCAGCAATCTGGTAAGACGACTCCTTTGACATCAGCTTATTCCAGGCTCACATTCTTCCTGTGTAGTCTACTCGTTGGGATGCCATCGGTGCCATTGATATCACCACCGACTTTGCCCTCTTCCTTGTATCGATATACCTAGTCGGGGACCTCCAGATGTCGTGGAAGCCAAAAGCCGTTGTCGTGGGGGCGTTCGCTACAAGGCTTCTGTAAGTGACAAACCACTCACCCTCCATAATATGCTGGCGTCGAATTCTGACCATGAAAGCGTCATTGCGCCATGCGCTCTCCGCCTGCACTACCTGAACCCCAACGTCCTGCCCACCCAACGAAGCCTGGCCACGAGCCTCGTAGTAGTCTGCACCCAGCTCCAGATAGGCTACGGCACCATGGCAGTCACCTTCCCCTGCCTCCGACCCTTCGTCTCCGTCTACGAGGCGGGCCCCATCACGACGAAACAAAACTCCTACTACCAACAAAACTCGCACAGCGATATCAAACTCAACTCAGTCTCATCGGCAACAAACAGCAAGTCGCGGAGGTCTCGGAACCGATCGCCGTCTGGGGGCGCGCCACCGACCTTCCGGCCCGACCAATCGACCCACACGGCGACGGTGTCGTATAACCACAAAAGGAAGACTGGTGGCGCCGGCAGCAGCATCCACAGCCACGACAGTCAAAAGATGTTCATTGAGCGCACGGTCGACTACACCGTCACGTACGACGACCGCAGCTTAAGAGAAGACGCGCCGTCGAGTGCCGACTGACGTGTTTGAAATTTTTCGGGAAGGGGGTAACGATGCTTGGATAATGATTTTCGGTAAAGGATGGATAACTTGTATATGGGGGGAGGCAGCTATGTTAGAATATGCCAGATGTTTGTAAACTGCAAGACGTTTATTACGATCAAGAGAAAAACTGTCGGGGTTGGTATACCGTGGGGGGAGGGAGGGTTGTGGGTGTGGAGAAAGAGGGTAGCCCATTGCGTATCAAGCGTTTCTTTGAAGCCTTTAGAGTAGAGTAATTTCCCAAGTCCACGTGGCATTTTCCTCGCTTCAACTTTTTATGCTCTGGAATCGAACGATCAAAGAAAGTCAAATCAGCGCTTTTCCAATCTCACTAGTTCATCTGCAAAGGTAACACTTTTTAGTCGAATAGTCGAGGTAGATCATTTGCCGACGTATCACGGAACTCACCTGGCTTCTCCTACGCATGGACCACGATACCCGCTATTTCTTCGACCTGATTCTGATTCTCGTCTCTTTTCTTCTTCATCTGGACGTCTTGAACCATCACGGTACGTGGCTCAGCATGGCCAATAGCTAGCAATCAAGCCTATTTGCAACTGCCTCGCCCTTCTCGTGACACGACGTTACGATGCCCTAGTACAAGAGTTCTCGAGAAGTCTTGAAGAAAATATTGCTATATGCATCTATTTCTCACTTCACACAACTATTTAGAGTCTTATTCCTTTCCCCGTTCTAGCTTTAGAAAACCGAGCTGTTGATCCAAAAATGACAATACCTTTCTTCCTCAGTCGTCACCAAAAAAAATTCCAGGGGCTAAGCCACTCTTTGAAAAGGTCGTCCCGCTTGTCTAGAGGTCGTATCTCCCTTCCACCGTCGTGACAGGGCCGACATAGACATGTCTCCCTTTCACAAAGTACGTAACGACAGTCGCAATCATGACGCCGACGAAGATGACGACACTCCAGTTGAACGTCGTGGCGTTCACGGGCGTGCCGTTGGGCCACAGAGACCAGAAGAAGGCAAAGATGGCGTAGCCGATCCCGAAGACGTTCACAGGCACCCCCCAGCGGCCGAGGCTCCAGCGTGCCGGGGGCAGGAGCTCTGGTTGGAAAAGGCGGCGGTAGAGGACACAGCTGATCGAGACGGAGTAGGAGGCCATGAGCGCGGCGACCTGGAGGGAGATGATGGCGTTGAAGGCGACCGCGGAGCCGATGTTGATGAGCGAGAGGAGGCAGGTGAGGGTGCAGGTAAGCGCGACGGCGTTTGCGGGGATGTGCATGGTCGGGTGCACCTTGCCGATCCACCCGGCAAAGGGCAAACCGTTGTCACGGGCAAAGGCGAAGGTCTGGCGGGAGGTGGAGGCGTTGAAGGAGATGTTCGACGCAATGACCAGGATCAGGACCATGATGGTTAGCGCGTTGACACCGGCGGTGGAGACGGCTTGCCGGAAGACGTAGATGAAAGGGAAGCCGGACGGATCGTTGATGGCGTCTTGGACGGAAGTGAGGCAGAAGAGGTAGGTGATCAGGAAGACGAGGGCGATGAAGCCGTTCAGGACATAGGACCAGAACATGGCGTTGGGCACGTTTCGGCCGGCGTCTTTGACTTCTTCGGCCATGTGGGCCGTCGCGTCGGAGCAGATGGAGCCGTAAATGGCGGAGATCTGGCCGACCATGAGGCTGAGGCCGACGGTTGACCAGCCGCCGCCGTTGTAGAACTGCGTGAACACTACGCTCGCGGTGTTCCGGGGGGCAAGAGCCCAGAGGACGATGATGACGGCGAAGAAGCCGAAAACGTGGACGACAAGCAGGATGTTTTGCAACAGAGGTAATGACTTTGCGCCCCAGATGTTGGCGGTAAACAGAACAAGCACCATGGCGAAGACGAGGAGTGTTCCTTGCCATCTCCATTCGAGGTCGGTAGGTTGGTAGTCGGCATTGTTAAGGGCGATAAGGGCTTGGATTATGGTGCCGGTGAGGAAGGAACCAGATGCAGTGCCGGCCTGCCATGACAGCGTGGACATCCACCCGGTCATGTAGCTCAGCCACTTTTGGTGTTTCGGCGGCGCAAATTCAGAAACCCAATGATATTGTCCCCCGGAAATCGGAGCCATCGAGGCCATTTCAGCCAAGGACAGCATCACGATCCCGAAGCCGATAAACGTCCACATATACGTCCAGAAAAGGCCGGCCAACCCGCCATCAATAAGACCCTGAGTGTTTGCGCTGCGAGGACCCCAGTCAGTTATGGAGCCTGTGACATGTAGTAGCCAGGGCAGGAAGTGCTTACATCAAGAGAAACTCCCACGTTGCCTGGAGAAGCACAGTAAAACTCAACGCTGAAAGTGGGCGGAAATTCCTCATGAGTTCTTGCTGCTTGCCCATCCGCTGCATGTTCCTCTGGTCGCGTTTAGTATACCCGTCAATGCCATCGACGTACTTGCTAGAGGCCGCGGCATCATCTTCGATACCATCGAGGTTGTATTTTGGTTGGGCTTCTTTTGAATCCAGGGACGCCGCTTCCTTCCCTATAGCATGATCTGTGGTAGACACCCCCATGACTTGAGGAGGCATGGTGGGAAAAAAGCTGTCAACGACGGAACGACTGAATGATCGAAAATGTCGACAAAGCAGAACACAGTTCCTCTACAGAAATCTCATCTGTGGAACTAGCAACCCGAGAGCAACAACGGAAATTGGGGGTTGGCTTACGGCTCTCGAATAGTCGAAGGTTAGCCGCAGAGCTGGGGGCAAGCATGGGGGTGAGTTGGCCAACTGGACGGTGGAAGGGGCCACTTCTTTGGCTTGCTGTGTCCGAAGAGTTCCTGGCTTTGCCGCGAATGCACGGACGCCATGGGATGGCTCGAAATGAGAACTTTTGAGCTGCAAGGATGGCAGAAAAGGGCTCGCTTCGCTCCCGCACACCAGTCTGGAAGCTTGCATCTGGGTTGGTCCACGATTGGCGCGATATGAATTTCATTAGTGGTTTGTGGCGCGAGCCAATGCCGGTTTATCTTTTCCGGAATAACGCTAAGATACCCACTTTCAGTTTACTTTCCTATCCAGGGTCCTCCGGTATTTTTCAGGGATGGCTAGGGCCCTCTCTCGTATTGTCGTCTGACGCAGATTGCTCCCGTTGTGAAAAGGGAATTTCTTCCCGCAAGGGTGTACCTTTTGTTCCCAAACCTTAACAAATGGGGACATGTGGCTCACGATCTCCTGAGAAACACTGGCAGTGCCACAGACTTCTATCTAGGTCAAACACGAGCTGGAATATACGCCACGCCCCACTCGCTGGCATCTGTCACCTGCGTAATGCAGTGTGTATGGACCCCACCACGTGAGATTCTCAGATAACGAATGCATGCCAAGCATCCAATAAACCCAATCTAATCGCTCCGTTTGCGGGACGCACATCTTGTCTGGATGCAGGGACCTCTGCAAGCTCGATTTCTCATCATTTCCTAGCCACTACTGTGTTCCATGTCTTGAGATGACTGGTCGAGCCATGCTGTCTGTGGAAACCATGAAGCACATTTTTACGTACCTGAATACGAAAAAGACTTCTGCGGATCACGTAAGGAGAAATTAACCAGCATTGTTGTTCGACGCGACAGTTTTCCAGCCTCAATTTTACCTCACTTCAAGACAATTGCAACTTCAAGTCGTGATTCGTGTCTACTGTTGTCAAGTGATTGCCTCAATATCCTGTGTTATAACACTTGAAACTGCGAATCTCGTGGCCTCCTGCCCAGTCTGTGGGTAGAAGCATACAGCCGTCTCAGGGTTTGAGTTGGTAGCCAGCTAACATTCGGATGTACGTCGCCATTGCGTACGGTTTCTCAGGAGGCCTTGGCTTTCAAGTACGAACAACATCCACCCTTTCTCTTCTGGATTAAAGAATTGCAACTGTGGCGGTACATTCCTGTTACCTATCGCGTGGCGATGTCCTTGGAGGACGGTCGCTTAACGTAAGATAAATTCCTCCTGCTGCTCGACCTTCCGGATGTTGTTCACTGCTTCACCGCACATGAGGCCGTGGATGTAAGCTTCGCCGACGAGCTTGTAATGGGATGCTCCATCAGCTTTGCATAAAATGAAGGGTTACTGTCGCGCCAAAGAGGATGCGGCATACATCTCCAGGTATTGTGACGCATGGTCCGAGGGCGTAGTAACCTTTTCGTGTAAACAGAAAGCTCCGCCCTTCGCAGATCAGCCTTATGTCTAACCAGAAATTTTCCCGGTCGCCCCTTTGGACTGCTCCTTGTAAGTCAGCGAGCAGTTCGCCTTCCAATGTTGATGACTAGCCCTTCAGTCTCCAATATGCCGCAAGGTTGTCGCGATATTGAGCCAGGTTCTCTTCCGCAGAATCATATGTCGGCAGCCCCGCGCAAAACGTGAGACTGAATGCACTTAATCGATCTTCCAAAGGGTATGCGGTAGTTGTCCCGGCGTCTTGTACATCTGTCCAAATGTGGTCCAGAGTCCCTTGTTGAGAAACTGCAGGTTGAGAGGACTTGGGACTTGGCCCGGGTTTTCCAGGTCTGATGCAGAGTGTCCTCCGGATTTCCCCAAACATAGGAAATCGCGTTGTATTCTGGATGATGTTCGAGCTCCGCTATGAAGAGGGGTATGATTACCGGTTCATCCCGGGTTCCTAGTGCAAGCTCCACAAGACGAATGAACTGCGCTTCCACGAGTGGGAAGTGCAGTGGTTGATTGGTTCCCGACAGCTGTGAGCTGTTGATGGCCGCCTCAGGGTTGACAGCGTCACCTTTCTGTTCCGAAAGCTGTAAAGTACTTCCACCTGTCTACGACTGCGGATCGCACATGGTGGATCCATATCCGGGAGTATAGATGGTGTTTTGCTGAAAGCTGATGCCATAGATAGCCCTGGCGCGCCCCTGTGCCGCACTTGAAAGAAGTCGGGCAGGTTCCGTCTCATTGGCTACATTCTACACATCCAAACCAAACTTCTAGGCAGCACACGGTGAACTGGGAGTGGTAGGCAGGGACGAAGCTGGGAAAGGTTTGGGAGCCCCAAAATTTGCCAAAACAGTGTCGACTGGGTTGCAGTTCGGATCAGAATGTAAGTGAAGAAGTTGCTCTCCGATATTTATGCTAGATTGATGCTGCCAGCGCCAACAGCGACCAAAGCGATGATACCCTGCATCTTGAGTGGGTGTTTCTCCTCTGGAGAAGTAACGCCCTTTCTTAGCTTTTGTCTGGCATTTGATTGAAAGCCGGAAAGGCCGCTTTCTCAGGAGAGAAACATACGGCATTCTAGCAACATTATTCAGTCATAGAGGCATTCCGCTGAACCTTCACTTACAGTCACCCCTGCTACTGAGCGAGATTATCCTCAACGATTCTGATGCAGCTGTCTTCTCATGTCGAAGAATCTAATGCTTCATGACGAAAAAATTATGACAAGAATGATTTTTGACGGCTACAACGCAAGATGCTTTCTCAAGCGCTACAACACTTCACCCCACCCACCTCCTTGCACTTTGAAATAGCCTGATCCATGGCCCAAAGTCGCCCCATCCCTCCTCGCCATCATCCTTTCCCCTCATCTTCGCATCCGGTATCCAGCTACCAATACCTCTCAAAACTGTCCTTTCCGGATGTGGCATCAAAGCCAACACTCTTCCGTCCACGCTTCGCACGCCCGCGATCCCTTCCGGGCTTCCGTTTGGATTATATGGGTATACCATGGTCGGTAGTAATGTGCGATTGTCGACGTACCGCAGCGGCGCAAGGTGGCGGGAAGCGAACGTTGTCGCTTTGCTTTCGTCTCTGAAGCTTGCTCTTCCCTCACCATGCGCAACAGCGACAGGAAAGCTGCTTCCATTCATGCCGTGGAAGAAGACACCTGGCTGCATCCCTGCCTCTTTCGGTGGCTCGGTGATTTTCACCATGCAAAAGCGTGCCTCATACTGCTCGCTAATATTCCTCTCGAAACTTGGCCAATCACTACACCCAGGCACAATTGCTTTGAGCTTGCTCAAGAACTGACAACCATTACACACGCCCAACGTGAAGGTATCCTTCCGCTCAAAGAACGTCTTGAACTCTGCTCTAGTCGCTGGATGAAGCATTACAGACTTGGCCCATCCTTGCCCAGCGCCTAGGACATCGCCGTAGCTAAAGCCGCCACAGGCAGCAATGCCGATGAAGCTTGACAATGAGACTCGACGTGAGAGGATGTCAGTCATGTGAACGTCGATGGCGGCGAAACCGGCAGAGTGGAAAGCGAAAGCCATTTCCGCGTGGCCATTTGTGCCCTGATCGCGGAGGATGGCGATGCGAGGCTTGGCGGAGATGAGAGGCGAGAGGGAGAAGAATGAGGTCTTGTAGCTGAGGATTGATTCCTGAGGTTTAAAGGTGAGGTTGTAGGAAAGGCCACAGTCGGTGTCGGAGAGGATGGATGCGTATTCGGCGTCAGCGCAGACCGGATTGTCGCGGAGACGTTGGATTTGGTGCGAGGTGTTTGACCACGTCTGTTGGAGGGTGGCACGCGGGGAGCGGAAGATGAGTTTGGAACCGTGGTAGATGGCGAGGTTCTGGGTGGATGACTTTGTGCTGACGCGGCCAATTTTGTGGAGTAAACCTGGTGGAGGGCCACAGGTCGCGAAACAGGCCTTAAAAGCGTTTTCGTGCTGTTTTCGGACCTGGAAAACGGCCCCGAGCTCTTCGTTGAAGAGTGTCGAAATGATATCGGATATGTGAGCGGTAGGGCTGAGCGATTCCAGGATTATTTCCACGCCACAGCGCCCGGCGAAGGACATCTCGGCCAATGTGGTAAAGAGGCCGCCATCGGACCGGTCATGATATGCGAGGACGATGTCCTGTTCGTGGAGCTGTTGGGTTGCGTCGAAGAAGTCTTTGAATAGGGCAACTGAGCGGATATCTGGGCACTGGTCTCCGACTTGACCGAAGCACTGTGCAAGTGCGGAGCCTCCCATCGCGCGATAGGCGAGGCCAAGATCAACGAAGAACAATGTAGATTCACCCACTTCAGCGTATCGGCGGAGCTGAGGGGTCCACGCCCTCCGTATGTCTGCAACTGGGGCAAAAGCAGAAATGACTAGTGATAGTGGCGCGGTGACTTCCTTCGCTTCGCCGCTGTTAGGGTCGTTCCACTTCATTTTCATAGACATCGAATCTTTGCCGACAGGAATAGAGATACCAAGCTTTGGACACAGCTCCATACCTATAGCTTCTACAGCTTCGTAGATAGCAGCACCTTCGCCCGGATGGCTGCTCGCCGACATCCAATTTGCAGACAGCTTGACCCGGTGTAGGCGGTCTGGAGTATCGGCCGCAGTCAAGTTCATCAAAGCTTCTGCGACTGCCATGCGCGCAGAAGCTGCTGGTGAGATCAATGCGAGCGTTGGCTTCTCGCCCATAGCCATCGCTTCGCCAGTCTTTATTCCAGCAGTAAGTGCTGTGGCAGTGACTGAGACATCAGCAACCGGCACTTGCCACGGTCCAACCATTTGATCGCGAGCGGTGAGACCTCCCACGGTCCTGTCACCAATAGTGATGAGGAAAGACTTGGATCCAACTGCAGGAAGCTGTAGAACTCTGTTGACCGCCTCTTGTACCAATCCTGTTTCGGGAATAGCTGGAACGTACAAATTCAAGCTGTTGTCAAATACTGGTAATTGCAGCTTCCTCGACTCGACCTGTCGGGTCATCTTAGGCGGCTTGCCAAAAAGTACCGACATAGGCAAGTTGATTGGCTTGGGATCATTCGGAGCTTCTCGGTCCTCCAGGACCAACGTCTTTTCTTTGTCCGATCCACCAGTGGCATGCCCGACAACAGAGAACCCGCAACGCTCGCGATCGGCAATGGCATGGAATTTGTTCAGCCCATCCTCAGCAACAGCCAGGACGTATCGTTCTTGAGCTTCGCAGCACCAGATCTGGAGCGGACTCATGCCCTTGTCTGCATTGTCAATTTGTCGTAGCTCAAACTTTGCACCAAGGCCAACATCGTGCACAAGTTCTGGAAACGCATTTGACAGGCCACCAGCGCCTACATCATGAATGAAGAGGATAGGGTTGTGCTGTCCCATGGACACACACGCATTGATGACTTCTTGGGCTCGCCGTTGCACTTCGGCGTTCCCCCTTTGCACACTTGCAAAGTCCAGATCGACCGATCCTTCGCCAGAGGCGATGCTTGATGCCGCGCCACCACCAAGGCCAATCAGCATAGCTGGTCCACCAAGGACGATGAGATGCGCACCGGGCTGCACGATCTCTGGCTGTTTGATGGCATGCTCCGGTCTCACGGTACCAACACCTCCTGCGAGCATAATTGGCTTCTGATAACCGCGAATCTCTCTGTGGCCCTCTCCGGTCCCAACATTTGTCAACAGCGTCCGGAAAAAGCCTGTAGTGCACGGTCGGCCGAACTCGTTGTTGAAAGCCGCACTGCCGATCGGTGCTTCAAGCATGATATCTAGACTGCTCGCAATGTGATGTGGTTTGCCAATCTCTAGCTCCCAAGGCTGCCTGAGACTGGGAATGAGGAGATCTGATACGCAAAAGCCCGCAAGCCCCGCTTTAGGACGGGAGCCTCTACCAACAGCTCCTTCATCTCGAATCTCGCCGCCAGAGCCCGTCGCGGCTCCAGGGTAAGGCGAGACGGCAGTCGGATGATTGTGGGTTTCGACCTTGGCCAAGTAGTGAACCGTCTCTCTGACCTGCGCCCATTGTCCTGTGAGCGTGTCTGGTGACCAAAAGGTGGCTTCCTCGCCCTGTAATACCGCTGCATTGTCACTGTAAGCGCTGACGGTACCGTCACTATTCCTTGCATGGGTATTTCGGATCATGTAGAACAAGGAATATGGCTTTGCTTCACCGTCAATAACCCAACTAGCGTTGAATTGCTTATGACGGCAATGCTCCGAGTTCACCTGCGCGAACATGAACAGTTCAACATCTGTGGGTGGTCTACCAACCGCACCGTCCTTTCCATAGGCATCAGCAAGGTATTGGATTTCCGAGGCGTCCAGTGCGAGACCTAGATTGCGGTTTGCGTCTTGCAGATGCTCAACAGGAGACTTTCGCGGGTCGTCCAGATTCACAATACCTAGACGCTGGGGATCGCCATGTGTGAACATAGATGCTAGATCAGGCTCTTCTTCAGAGATGGCCTCCGTCATCCTATCATAGAGGAAATCAAGTGAACCCGATCCTTCCACCTTCTTTCCGTCACGCAAGAACACTAAGATCTCCATGCCCCTCTCTATCCTTCTGATGGCCTTGGAAAGACCACAGACGTGAGCAATACTGGTGGCTTTTGAACTCCATGGCGAAATTGTACCAGGTCTGGGCACGACATAAAAAGTCTGGACTCTGCCATTATCGGGTGTGGGGTTGGTGCCCGCTCCAGTGGAATCCCCGTACGTTAAAAGCTGCTCAATAATCTCCAGGTCTTCTTTTTTGAGCTGAGACTCAAGGCTCACGTAGTGAATCCACTTTGCCCTAACATCAGCAGCGCCAATATTGGAAGCAATGGCTTGGCTTCGAAAATCTGAGAAGGCGGAAGAGCCTGGAATGGTAAGCACTTGACCGGCCTCCAATGGCATCGTGTTGCGAGGCAGCTTTTCCACCATTTACGCATTCACACTCTCCAGCTTGACCTCACTGGCCGAGAACTAGCAAGTTGTAACCCAAATTTCAGAATGCCAGGAAGGCTTGACCGATCTCACGTCAGTGTTTTTCGCAAACTTGAAAAGTGATTTTGGCTTCTGAATTCGCTATTGCAAAAGTCTGGTCATTCTGCCCTCGGAATTTGTCAAGTAAGCCAGCCAAGACTTTCGGAGGGCTGCTACTAATGTCACGTGTTTCATGGCAAAAATAAAGAGGCAAAACTGCATTATCGGAAAAGCAGTTGCGAAGTCATGTCTACAACATCACCGCCATATTAGTGGGGATCAATACTACTTATTGTGCTACCAAGCCCCGTTTGGAATCAACTTCTTTTCGGCCCCTGTTGGCTGTTTTTTTGGTGTGTTTAGACGTTGCTGTTTGACATAGTCGGCATGAACGTAGTTTAGTCTCATTCGTTTCTTAGCCCCAGAGCGCAGGCTGTACATATTCTGCTGCTCTTTCGCCCAAGTTGCCATAATTCCATTCTCCACTGCCGCTGCTTTCAGGCGTGGCGGGCATCACGAGGGCAGGGTTGCCTGGGGAGAACTGGCCAGACCACAATTGATCCATACCAACCACTGAGCCAGGGTTCATAGCCGACGGCGGAAATGCAGGAGGTAAATGCGTTACACTGCCCGGTCTTGGAGTAGCCAGCGCTCCGTTCAGTTTCGATAGGGCTTTCAGTGACTGGTTCATCGGGCGCGGCCAGCGAGGACTTTTGGGAGGAATAGCCTCATTCGTGGAGTCACCGAGCCCTGGTGCACATGTCAGGCTGTTGAATCTGCCTTGGGAACCTCCATCAACATCCCCATAAGTGTTCGTCGGTGCATGCCCCACGGCCGGGCTCTGAAAACCGGTTGGATCAAAGAAATTGCTGTCCATTTTCGTTTTTTCTGAGATGACCGTTTCCAGATTTCGTAAAAGGTTGCGTATCTGTTGGTCATAATGGCTTTCTTGCGTTATGCCCAAGAGGAAGGCAGCAGAAATTGCACGTTGGATTCCAATCCAAGACCGGGCGGCATGTTGCGATATACTATGGGCCTCGAGGTAGGCATCAATTGTGAGCACTAGATTCGCAATACACTCCCGACGTAGCTGGGTAGTGAGTGATTCTAATGTAGTTGCCGCAGTCTGAGTTGGACTCATGCTGTGGTTCTGTGAGCGCTGAGAATGCGAAACGCTGGTCGGCAGAGAAGACCTGCGCTCGTCGGTCTCGCATGTGTCTTGCTCTTTCAGAGCAGGACGACACAGCTCAGAAGTAATGTAGCTGCTGTGGAGCTTGAGAGCAACCCTTTCAAGATGCTGCGTTTTGCTGGTGCAGTTATTGCGCTCTCGAAGATGAGGTGCACCCTCGGCAACTATTCTTGTTATTTCCTCCTTGTAGCTCCGTATCGCACCCCACGTCAAATTTGCGTCGGGCTTGATCATCCGCCCTTTGATGATTTCTTGCGTCAATTGGATGATGCGAAACATGCTTTCGGCATAAGTTCGCAAGCCGGGTTTGGGGGTCCTGTAAGGGATCTCAGGCCCGTATAGTGCACTGCAGCTAGGTCGGTCATAGCTCATGCTGAAATGCGAGTCCTGCCACGCCAAAGCCCACCAAACACGGCGGCGGAGATATTGCTGGTGGCCCGAAAACTGATGCGAGTCTGTCTGGAGTCCGAGTGTGAAAGCCATTCGCAAGGCCATGCCAAGGAGGATATACGCAACGCCAGGGTTCATGTTGTACGAAAGCACATTGCCTATTATCAGGAAACATTGAATCGTCTCAAGAGATGGCTGGGACATGAAATTTGTCATGCGGAGAGCTTGGTAAGAGCAACATACTGTAGCAGTTTGGTCAGTCGAGTTTTTGCTGGCCAGCTAAGAGAGCTTTTGAACCTACTGTAAACTTGTGAGGTTAGTACTCGCTCCTTCGGAGGCCTGTCAGACGATTGACAGCCCGACGCGAGGACGGCAAACAGCAAAGCGAGCCAAGACAATGTCACTCCGAAGGGTTTGTCATTGATTTCATCCGTCGGTACATAGTCTCCCCCTGCGAAACTCCGGTTTTGCAGAAGAATATTCAGTTTGTTTTCGAATGCGATCGTGTCGGAAATAACAGGGTAGATTGTGCAGGCCACGTCTCGATAGTAGGAAAAGAACCTGTGGTACATATTAGCGAACCGTCTGGGGAATCAGAGCACATTTTGGACTTACTCTCGACAAAGGTCGTCGTCGGGTAGAGTTTTGCACAGCGCACTCACATCCCATGCGCTCGCGTCGCTACTCCAAAGGTCCACGAACGGATATATCGACGTTTCATTGTCGAGTCCCAGTTTCGGTAGGACGTTCTCTTGGAGAAGGGTCGTTGGGACTTCTTGATTAGAATTTTTTCTGCCTAATCCCATCATATAGGCCAGCACAGATCTCGAACCGAGATGCATGGTTCCCAGAATGCCACTTCGTGCATGTATGCCTTCTCGTTCGTTGTCGTCTGCCTTAGCACCGTCCCATTCCCCGACAGGGTTTTCATCTACGGGGGTGCTGTCCATTCCAAGACTGAGGTTATTGATGGTTTCCTGCATAGTGCGCAGCTCCTGATTCATTTTGTCCCATTGGTCTTTCGAGACCGAGATCGTGGCGCCTGGTGGGGAGGTCAAAGAATCGTGGGGTGAGGTAGGGGAATAAGATGGGCTTTTGGCACGATCTGGCCGTTCAAGCTCGGACAGGCGACGGTTGATGGCGAGTTGTCGTCTTTTCGAAGGCCTTTCGTAGGAACATAGCTCGGGGTGGTCGCGTTTGATGCAGCTCTCACATGGGCTTCCACGGTCACATTTTACCTGAGCAGCAGGATGGTCAGGCACGCTTTCGAGAAGTGGGTTAAGGTAGCGCTGACCTTGCGCCTGTGGCATGCATAACAGGCTATAAAAGAGTAAGATCAGCAAGTTAAGCTTATCACAAGTCCGTTTGCAAGAACAGACCTTTTGGATCCCTCGCCTTCCTCTTGTTTCTGATTATTTCATCTACTTCCTCCTGCGGCATCTCAATCTTGATGTCTGCCATGGTAGCCACTCGAGCTAAATGGGAAAAACTAGGGGGGTCGGGGCAAGGCGATTGCGGGCTTCAGAGGCAGAAAAGCCGGAAAGACTTCGCAACTTGCAGAGCAAGAGGACGGAAGACACAGGCGGGAACGTCAAGCCTCCTCTTGAGTAGGTCATGAGCCTTGATGCGAGGAGCGTGACACAAGCGCATTGATGTGAGACAGGTCAAGGTGGTGTGCGGGCACCAAACTCTAAATGTCGCACGCCACTTGTTCAACTTGGCGGTGACAGAATGGAAGACCGCCATCAATTTACAATAGTCAACAGCGTAGAATTCCTTGCCTCATGCGGCATTATACTAAACCGATATATGTATGCCATCAATGAACCGTTCGTCCGAGATGCGGCTGGATACTCCCTTCCCGTCTAGTTCCGGAGCCAACCTAGATTGGTTGAAACAAGGGGGCGCGAACATTACAGATTGTTCAGAGTGTGAGCTGACCTCTGATCGGGCTTCCACAATGGCATCCTACGCACGGCTTGTCAAAAGGACAGCTGAAGAATATCAAGTTCCTTTTCGCACCCTCGCTACAGATACCAAGCCACGTCGCCACTTGGTTGCAGCAACGGAATGTCTCCTCCATGTCTCCATTCGTCGTAGCAGCAATTCAAGCCTGGCCCGTGTGAAGTATCCCCGCCTCGACCCATTGGAAGTATGTATGGGCGCTTCTTCGCAAGGACGCTTTTGCATTCGCTCTCGTCCAGGCTATCAAAGACAACACTCCTGTCTCCCACGTCCGTCTGCCAGCTCAGGCTATGCTTCATGAAATTTACGTTGTCCCTTTTCTTGGTAGTCCTCTCTCGCGTGACTACCTCGCAATCCCTTCCTCTCCAGGGCGCTCTGTGCTGTTTGAGCAGCGCAAGTCAGGAGGTTTCTTGTTTCCAATGTCTCCACAAGATTGGAGTTTCGATCAGACGTTTGTTGTTGGCGCATATGTCATTGTTGAATGCGTTTTCTACGCTTCTCAGCCGCTCTAAACTTGTGCAAAGGCTGTCTTCATTCCTGAAAACGGCCACGTCTGTTTGCATGCGCCTTTTGCATCTCGATTCTGAGATCTGCCATGAGCCTTGTGTCATTGGCGTTTCTGAACCTCTCAAGATCTCGAGAGCTTTCCGTGCCTGCTTGTTCCAATACTTTTCCACCAACCATTGGATAATTGGCATCCCTCGCTCGTTATTTTCACTGATGTGCGCTGCGACCGCCCTGCCAAAAATGACAATGTCTAGGGGTAGATTCGCACCAAGCCTGTTAGCGCCATGAACACTAACACAAGCTCCCCCCCCCCCCGGGGGCATGCAGTCCAGGCACTATCTTTTGTCTGCCATCTTCAACGTCCAGAACTTGACTCTTCCGATTGGTGTGGACCCTCCCCATGCAATAGTGTACCGTGCGAATTACCGGAATAGGCTGCTTCGTTACATTAACGCCGCTGAAAATACTCGTAGTCTCCGCGATGCCAGACAGTCGGCCAAAGATCACCTCTGGAGGCAATTGCGAAAGCTGCAAATGAATATGATCTCCATCAGGCCCATAGCCTCTGCCTTTTCTTATCTCCATGTTCATGGAGCGACTCACGACATCATGGCTAGCTTGATCCTCGGCTGTGGGAGCGTATCGTTCCATGAAGCGCTCGCCATAGTTGTTGAGTAGATGGCCTCCCTCGCCTCGGGCACCTTCCAATATCAGGACTCCTCCTCCACTAGGGTGAAATTGAACAAACTCCCTTTCTTGGAGTGGCAGACCGGCTCTGGACACCATCGCCAGCCTATCACCTGTCGACGTGTGCGTGATGGTGGTGGGTGGGGAGGTTGGCAGTGTCATCGAGATTTGTTAGCTAACTCTAGCAGCCGGACTACCGCGTCGTATCCCTCCCCAGCGACCCGCGACAGCGGCGTCTGACCGCAGCTATCCTTCGAGTCCGGCTCGGTCCCTTTCTCCAGCAGCAACCGCACCACCGCCTTATGAACAGAATCTGAAGCCATAATGGATAGGATTCCTCTCTACTAAGTTCAAACCTTTTAGAATGGAAAGCCAGCATTCTTGGGCATGGGAGAGAAGAGAGTATTCTTGCCGAATCTGTTTTGTTGGATTCCCTTGCGTGGCTGGCGGCTTCCTGTAATTCGGGCAAATTGTCATACTTCGTATTTCCCCTAGCCTTCAGAAGTCTCAGCGCCAATTTGTTGGTGGTCTTTGTAAGCTGCGTATGAGAGACCTCGAAGTTAAGGTATGTAACGCCGATATCACTGGCAAATCCTTCGGTAAAGATTGAAGGGTGTTGATGATGCTTTCATTCGTTTCTTTGGAGCAAATAGAATCAAGTGAAATGCTACCTAGAGGAACCTGTCAATTCTTAGCAAGTCCCAATCCTGGGATATATGACTCTGGTCGGCAAAAGCTAACATTCCTTGACTCCCCTTCACTGGTGCATCTTGAAGAATCAAGATAATTGTCGGATCTCCGAAGCAGAGGCTACCCGACCCAAGGCGTTCCTCTAATTCCTGAAGGTCTGAAGGAGGCAATGTCCGAATGTATTACAGAACCTTGTCTGTGTCTAGGAAGCTCTTGTTCATTGGATCAACCCGGTCAATGGCTTCCAGATTCACGCAGCTAAAGAGCTGCCTAGCTATGCTACCGATAATGGTTCTGGCCTTCAGCGATTTTGCCTCGTCATGCTTACAGAAGAAATAGCTGACAACAGCCGCCGGAGTTGTTAGGATAAGATTTTCAACCACGTTGGCCGAGGCAATGGTCTTTCCCGAGCCCAGGATACCAGTACACTATAAAACACTTGAGGCCGCTTCCTGTCTCCATTGCTTGTACTCCTCTTTTTGGCATATCCAGCTGGTTGTACCTGCCTTACGGGCCTGCTTCCAAGCTGTCCGGTGATTGTAGGTAGAGCAAGCGTCGAGGAATTGTGGCTTTGCCTTTCGGCTTTTCAATCTTCTGGCCTCCTGAAGCTCCTGAGCTGCCTTGTCCGAGAATTTGACCGCAAGCGCACGGAATCTGGAGTTCTCTTTTATCTCATCACTCTGCCCTTGCTTTGATGCCAGAGATGCCTCTTCACGTATTGTAGTGGCTAGCCTCATAAGGTCATTCTCGAAATGGCCAAACTCGGGACCGAAAAGACTTTAGGACAGAGGACGAAAGCTGAGAAATGAACGGCTTTTCGGATGAATAGAACAGCCTGTCGGCACAATTTTACAACCACAACGAAGTATTCACATAGTGCCTTTTGTAGCCTCGTCGATTTAGGGTATAAGAAGCCAGAATCCTGATGTCGAGGGCATGTATGCCCAATATTCATGAATAGGGGCGATAAGTTATCGAAGTAGGATGAGAAGCTGGATGCGGCCTGCAATACACTTCGTCAGCTAGCCATAACAATTGAAATGCTGCAGAGATGTAACTTGCAACGACAACCTTAAAACACCCCAGATCGCACACGCAATCTGCGACTGAGAACCACCGATGATCATATCTACTATCGTCGAGAATTGCTGAACTGCTTGCAGAATATTGGTTAGGCGGGGCTCAACACAACGAAGATCTTTGCGATGGCTGTTCTCCCTGTCAATCTGCGCTGTAAGCTTCATCACATCGGTCGCATCCGGCGGCTGCTGCCTGCGGTACATGCGAAGCCTTGTCTTTTGGTCATCCGTGAGATTTGCCTCGTATTCTGACAGAGCTTGAACGAACTGAATCTCCGGCTTCAAAGGCGCGACGTTATGTGGAGGAACGGCAATTATTGAACCGTTGATGGCTGCGAAAAACACAAGATGTATTGTCAGAAGGACCGAGTTTGACAGGCATCTAGAAGACAACAGTTTGCTCGCATGCGATGTGCATGTCAAGAGCGTGCTGCGGTAGCGTAACAATGACCACTTGAGTTGCACTCTGATTAGGATCAAAACTGAACGCTGCCAGAAACATACTACAGTTTGACGAGGCCGTGTGCCAAGCCTGCACTGGGACACAATCCTCTCATCTTGGGGAACTCCACATTTTAGCGCCAGGTGCGCATACGCCTAGATTAGAGCCTATCTTCCCCCTAAGCCGGACTCTCCCCAACCCTAGCTTTTACGCATTTGGGGGCTGCTGACAGCTAAACTTTAGGGGGCTACCTGTACCAAGACAAATTCTCAGCCTCCATCGCAGCCCGTTTCGACATCCATCTCCCTTCTCCCCTCTTTCGAGGTGACCTATTGGGGCTCCTCGACCTCTATCCCCCAAAATGGGATTTCTCTCAATCTAATTTACGGGCCATGGCCCGCTATGTATGACTACCGGCCAAATTAACAACCACCTCGCCAGTATATATGTCGCTCGAAGACCCTATCGAGAGTCTAGCGAAGATTCTCTACAGAGCGCAGGATCAGAGATTGGTAAGTGAACTGGTCGATTTTGAAGTGTTGTTCGGATGCGAAGGTAACGGATGGACACTCCTGCAGCCACCCTGGAAGGCTGCTGGACGTAAGGTTCCCCTGCGGCCTGTCAAATAATCATACGCCGGCTAATTAAAGAACAGATCAATTAACTTGTTCGGTGGGATTCGTTGAAGGGGTGGGTCAGAACATCTCCAACGTTACGACGATAGAGAGCAACATAGTGTGACGTAAAGTCTTCAAGTTTCTTTTAGCATGGTGCCTCTCCACTCCTAACCCCTGATGTACTCAGTCGCGCACCTTTCGTAACTATGCTCGTGCGCGTAGCTGCGACAGCTCCTTGAGCAACGTCAATCCATTGATGACTGTATTAATGCCATCAGTGAGACTTAAGATAGAATAACCATCATGGTACGTTGACGTTGTGTGAACACTAACGCCTGCGCACGACGCCAACTGGCCTGAGACGGGATTCCGAGAGTCTTGTACGACCCGGCTGAGGAAGAAAGATCGAAAGCCCCGCTCCGATCATTTGAGTATGGCCACTTTTCCATATGCCGGAGCATTGCTGAACAATCTATCATATTGTTGCGATTCACGGTATCGGCGCTCACCCAGACGACACATTGTGCAAGGACGTCGGAACAGACGAAGGTGGTCAGCGCTACATCAGCCGGCTTCAAGGCCTTGGAATGCTGCCGTTAGTAGTGCCAAATGCGCGAATACTGCGATATGGGTATGAGTCTCGGTGGTTTGGGGCTGACGTGATTCGCTAGAAGACGTCTACGGTCGCGCACCGCTTTCTGCTGGAACCGAGTCGTGAGAGGAATGTATGGGCCCAGACATTTGAAGGTTCGTTGAACGGGATGATGTGAAAAATAGCCGAGGATTGCAAACCTCGTCGAGGCTGGACATAATCTAGACAAATGGCTTGGTACATTCAAATCTACGACCGGGCTTATATCCTTCGGCACGCCGCTCCGAGGGCGGAGGGGATGAGCCAGAGTTAGATGATTGAAGCGATGAGGAGAGAACGTCAGGCAGATCAAGAGTAAGGAGAGGTTCTGCGTATACTCCAGCTCGGGAATGATGCAAGTATGATCCTACCTAGCTCTACTGGCCAGATGCAGGATCTGAGCGTCACCATGATGAGCCATTTTCTCCATTGGGCCCGTCGCGCTCTCCGCTAGACAATTGTCCAATGCTGATAAGAATGACAGCCTGAATTACAATGCAGGTCATACTCATCAGAAAAGGCGGCTCTTCTGCCCAGGGGGGAGGACAGGTAAAGGTCACTTGGCTCGCTGCGCGTGCTACACAGCCGGCGTTCAGTGTACCATATTGTGGTGGGGTGGATACTACCCCCTAGCCTAGATAGACCGACACACATAGGATACACCCTACATAGGTAGCTAGACAGCCCACCTAGGGCAAGCAAGAAGGATCTTTCTCTCCCTTTTCTTCTCTCTTGGTCGTTAGGATTGACGTTGGGCTCAGCCTAGACTTTACCGTGTACGCCAGCGTGTACGGCCAAGTCCCCTTGCTCCCCAAGGGCTGGTTGTTGTTGATGTTGTCCTCCACGACCCAACCCCTTCACAATATACAGTCACCGATGCACTGGCGAGGGCCTAACAAAGTTACAAGTGCGGCGTATACTCAAGTTGCTATCGTAGACGTGCCTAACGAAGAAGAGATAGAAGAAGAGCTTTGAGAACGCGTTGTAAGATCCCCACCTTGTGATTGGGGGTAAAATCTCATATCCAGTTTTGCTTTCCAAATATTTCACGATTTCAAAATGCCTAGAACCGAGCGTACGAATCCCTTTGTGCGGCCGTAGTGGAGGAGACTCTCTCATACAATTGTATGGGACGTTGCCCCTCGACCGCCACGATGGCGGCAACGTGAACAAAGCTGAGCCCCCTCCGACGGGTCCTTTTGCCCAGGGTTGGCAACAAGCTAAGGGCCCCAAGCAGGTCCCACCTATGCACGGCTACCAACCGGGGCCCCGGATACCTGGAACGCTTCCCTGTTGGCCGCCCTCAAGTGGGGAAGGACCACGGCCTAAATAGGTAATACAACTGTGCACTCCACTGGCACCAAACAGCGGGCACTATCGAGCCCGGCCTGAACTTTATGCTGAAGCCTTCGATATGCGGTCTCAATTTCTTTTCTCGCCTACAAGCAAATTCCATACTTGGAAATGGTTTGCCGCACATGACAAGGTTTCCTCAACTCCAACTCAAAACCCATGTAATAGCCTAATGCATGCGTTGGCTAGCTTCAAGGCTTTAACGCTCTTCGAATTCCCGACGAGTAGCCAGTAAGACAAACGAAGTGATTGGAGTTGTGGGGACGTCTTTTGGTTATGCAAAAACCTTCCCACTAGATCTCGCAATCTCTCCTCTACTACTCTGCTCCTCTTCTTCTTAACTTTGTTGCTGTTGGCAGCTTTGCTTCCCCAATAATGTCTGACTTATCTGAGGAATTGAACCATGCACACCCGCGTAAGCCTGCGCCTGGTGTCTCGGTGTTGGAAGCTTCGAAAACATGCAGCCTTGATGGCATTGACGAACAAGATGTCGATGACAGCTACCACGGACACCTGGGTGTCACGCGCAATGACCAGAAAGACATGACTCGCATGGGCAAAATCCAACAGCTTAGAGTGAGCCAGAACATGACCCATACTTCGATTGAGATTCAAACTAACCATTTCGAAGAGGAACTTTCGCCCATTCTCAGCCTTGAGTTTCGCGACCATAGTAGAGGCCACCTGGGAGATCTTCCTGGTGTAAGCCCATATACCTGATTTCCACCCCTCTCACCTACCGCTGACTCTACGACAGCGCAAATACCCAAGGGCTCGTTGACGGGGGCCTCGCCGGGCTTTTCTGGTCATACATCTGGTCGTTTATAGGCATGAGTCTAGTCATGGCTTCGCTGGCCGAGATGGCATCAATGTCAATAAGATCCATATATGCCTCCATAAATGGTCTGCTTCTCACACCCCTGCAGGGCACCTACTTCCGGAGGGCAATACCATTGGGTATCTGAATTTGCTCCGCCAAAATTTCAGAAACCCCTAAGCTACATGACGGGTATGAAGCTGTGGACAAATCTCTCGTGATGATATGCTAATCGTCTCAGGTTGGCTGTCAACGCTGGCATGGCAAGCTGGTACCGCGTCCGGTCCTTTTCTCACCGGAACCATAATTCAATCTCTAGTTTCGGTCGCCAACCCAAATTATGTCGGAACTAATTGGCAAGGCACTTTGATGGTCATTGGTATTACGATCATCATCTACCTTCTTACGGTCTGGGGGGCGGAGGCAATGCCCTTGTTCCAGAACCTCATGCTCATTATTCATTGTTTTGGCTTTGTTGTCGTGATCATCGTTCTCCTGGTATTGGCACCGCGGAATCCCGCCAGTGTAGTGTTTACTCAGTTTACAAACGGCGGGGGTTGGAATTCGATTGGGTTGAGTTTGATGGTTGGACAGATTTCAGCGGTGTACGCCCTGATCGGTGCGTTTTGCTGCCAGTCTTCCATAATTGTCGCTAACTAGGATCGCAGGCTCTGATGGAGCAGCACATCTCTCTGAAGAAATTCGAGATGCGGGACTCACCGTGCCCCGCGCCATGGTCGGAGGCTACATACTTAACGGTGTTCTCTGCTTTGCCGTCCTTATCGTATACCTCCTTGGTATTACATCCATCAACGATGCTCTGAATGAACCTAACGGCTATCCCTTTCTCTGGGTCTTTGGCCAGGCGGTCTCCCCAGGGGGTGTGATCGGTCTGACAATGCTTCCCTTGGCCGTGGTCTTTGGGTCGACCATCTCGTTGAACTTGACCACCTCCCGCCAGACTTGGGCTTTTGCACGCGACAAGGGCCTCCCCTTCAGCAACTGGCTGTCTCGCGTTGATCAGAGAGCGCAGGTGCCAGCCAACGCGATCGTCTTCACTTGCACATGCACCGGCCTCCTCTCGCTGATTAACATTGGCTCAAGTGCCGCCTTCAACGCGATTATCTCTCTCAACCTCGTCTCGCTTATGTTGAGCTACAGCCTGTCAATTGGCTGCGTTCTGACACGCCGCATTTCCCACCCGGAACGGTTGCCTCGCTGCCGCTGGAGTTTAGGCCGGTGGGGGGTGCCCATCAACGCGGGCGGCCTGACGTTCTCGCTCTTTGTCTTCTTTTGGTCTTTCTGGCCCAATGCTACTCCAGTGGATCTGGTGTCGTTCAACTGGGCGGTGGTGATGTTTGTCGGGGTCGTGTTCATCTGTATGGTGGACTATTGGGTGAGAGGAAGAAAAGTATTTAGTGGCCCAGTTGTGCTGGTAGAAGGATGGCGGACGGAATAGGTCGATCACATTAGGAATCACGCTGCCAGCCCAGCACCGCCCCGCCCCGCCATGGGCAGACTCACTTGAAATGCCTAGAAGGGTGAAATCAGATATACATATGCAGAAGACAATGTTGAATTCAATACCGGGGCGGGGGGGGGAGGGGCATTTATCCGAGGAGGTCCCTGCCCCATCCATATGATGGGTATCAGCTTTTGACCATGATTACCATTCCTGTTCCTCTTCAAAACACCCACAGCAGAGGTGAAGAAATCTGGAACTCGCATTCGAGGATGAAATTGCGCCCAGAGCAGCATAGGTTGGACTTGGTGGCGGAGAGGGAGAGACAGGTGGAGCCGGCTCGAGGACTTGGAAGATGCAGATAGGGTAAAAAAAAAAGGGGGCAAAAACACCCCTATGCCAGCGCCGATTGGCGATGGGTTCTTCAGGCTCAGGACATTTGCGTGTGTCGTCATGCAGAAGGGGCCAGACCAGCTGCAGGAAATGCTATGTACTTTGTTTCAGCGTGGCGCATACGGGCCATCCACGCCAAAAAGATAGTTAGTACGGATCACGTCCGACTGGGGAAAAAAAGGCCCACCGAGCCGGACGCACTAGTGACTTCCCCGGCAGCCCTCAGACACATGGTGAAAAGCGATCTAAGGGGCGGGATGGCGGGACCTAGCATGGCCCGATTACCCGGAAGCTGTTATCCCCTAGTTCATCTCTTCTGTCCAGGCCCAGCCGCATTTTCCCGGCCAATGGCCGGCTCTATGTCAGTGGGGTACATTGTGCCTGGTGAAATACCTCAACAACACTAAAAACGCCACCCACTTCCCCGTTCTATCCGTCCCGCACTCTTACAGCTGCAGGAGCCCCCCTGGAAACGCCTGCCGCGCACCGGCCTCGTGTTTGTGAGAATGCTATATTCCGTCCCGTGCGCCCGCGACGTCGCCAAACGACCGCTGCAGAAAGTCACATGCGGATCGCAATGTAGAGAACCTCATTCCTATCCTCTCATACCATCGCCATTCTCCCCTTCCTCCCATCGTCGTCCATCATGTCCCATTTGGCCGCACGACACGGGCATCCCTCGCTACCGCCGTACGAAGTCATTTCGTCCACCGACAAGATCGGCTTGTTGATTGTCATCACTGCGATAACCCTGAGCTTCGTCTTGATCTCCTTCTGCATCCGAGTTTATGTACGATACTTCATCGCTGGCCCTTGGAACTGGGATGACAGCTTCGTCACCGCTGCAACGGTATGCCGACGAGACCACGGGCTTTGTGGTAATTGACTGGGTGCTAGTTTGCCTCGTGCCTTCAATCAACTGTGCTCTCTCTGCAAATGTCGAAGGGATTTGGCAAGTCAGCCAAACTGCTCAACCAGGAGGATCTCCTACAGATAGGCAAGGTAGACCTCCATCTATGTGGCATTGTCACGTGGGGGCCGTCCTAACTGATCTAGGCCGCTTATGCCAACGACATTTTGTTCATCTTCGCTCTCTTTCTGTCAAAATGCTCAATCGGTTTCCTGTTTTTACGCTTAGTGTGCCGTCGCATCCACTCCATGGCGTCATGGGCGTCAATCGCGGCATCCGCATTCTGGGCTGTTTTATCCATCCTCCTGATCAGTATTTCTTGCGGGTCAGCTTATCCGTTCACCAATCTTAGTGAGCAATGCACAAACTTGGTCAGACCATCTTACACTCACTGCACATCAGTAACTCACAGTGACATAGTTCACCCAGTGGCAGGTCATTTGTGCGCTTGATATCGTCACCGAGGCAGCCTTCTTCTTACTCTCAATCTACCTTGTTGCGGGGATGACAATGTCCCTCAAACTGAAGGCAACGGTTGGGGTGGTCTTCAGCCTTCGTCTCCCGTAAGCTCTCCGTCGTCTCCTCGATCTCTTCCCACCGCACTAGACCAGCTAGCTCGTTGACACTGCCAAAACATGCAGAGTCATCATTGCCTCAGCCACCCGTCTCCATTACGTGTACCTGACCATCGTTTCCGACGACCCTACGCTACAGGGCGCCTTCGCATCCGTCTGTACCCAAATCGAGTTGAACTACAGCATTCTTGCCAGCTCCGTCTCCTGCCTCGGGCCCTTCCTCTCGCCATTCACCAAGAACGCGCATGTTTATTACGTCGACACACACGACCCCCACAGCGCCGGCTCCGCAAAACGCTCCGCCACCGACTACAATCTCCAAGCAGCAAATGTCCTGACCAGAGCCTTACACCTCCCAAAACCTAAGGTCCCTGTCAGCCGTACGTCTTCCATCACACGCAAGATCAAATTGCCGAGCACGGCCGTTACAGCAAAGGCCACCGCCACCAATCAGCAGGCGTCCCCGCAAGAGGAACCTTCCCGCGTTGGGACGATAGCCTCGCTGCTGACGACCAGCACAACCAACAGCAATAACCCTACCAAAAGTAGCCGCAATGAGCAGCGACAAAGCTTCGAGACCAATGACAGCCAGCGCATTATGATCCGGGAGAATATGGCAAGGTCGGTGGAGCAGGATGGTGGAGGAGGTGCTGACGAGCTGAAATGTTCAAGTGCTAGTACGAGTGTAGGCGCGGACGGAGAAGGCAATGGGAGGAATGGGTCGAGAGAAGAAGTTGGCGAAGTCAGGGATATTGAAAATGCCGTCCATGAACGGCAAAGTGCGTTTGTGTGATCTCTCTCCATAGAATGTAGGTGTAGGTGTGGGTGGGTGGATTTGGTACCATAAAAAAAAGTGTATAGTAGCAGAGCAGGGACTTGGGGTGGCTTGTTTTGCAAGGCGGATCCGCGTAACCGTGGCGCCACGGATATTGGTGCTTATGGTGACGAATTTTCAACGGTTTTCATGTACTTACTACGGCTACCATAGTCAGCCCAATTACTTTTCCCGCAAAACAGACGCCATCAACACAACCCATTGCGGAATGACCAAAGTCTCGGCAATGAAATAGTAATCATGAGTCTGACCCGAAGCCCCCGTTTGGATTTTAGCTTTGCTGTACACTAGACGGTAGTGCGATTCTCTTGAGTCCTGAGCTGGGAGAATACATCGCGGAGACGGAGGCGTAGATGCCGGAGCAAGGGCTGGACGGAGTTTGAAGGAGGCCTGGCGGAATCCCGAGAAGTTCTTTAACCATTCGCCGCGGCTTCAGAGGCTTGCTAAGCCTATCTGGTTCAGATCGGGCATCTAGTGTGAAAGAAGCTTCATAGCTAGTTTTCCTGAATAAAGGTTTGCAGATCAGGACGCATACCGACATTGTCGTACGGGCATCTGCAAGAACATGGTGTAATTCAATTTCGGTACGTACCAGTCATCATCCAGACACAACCTCCTCCCAGATCTTCATGAATGACTCACGATAGACGCGATCAACGTAGAAGTGCTGTTTCAAAATCTTCCTCACCTCCTCCCACCCTCTCAGGCATAACCTGTCCTTTGCTACTCTCCTCAACTGGAAGATAAACCAGCGTCTCACCTCTCCCTCCTCGTTCCCTTGCTCGTCCTCGGCCCCTGCTACCGCTACTGCCGATGGAGAAGTGTAGGCGCCGATAAACAGAACCCACATCAAGAGCTTAGGGTAAGGCTTCCAGAAGGAAGGATGTTCCGCCTCCAACCATTCCAGCGCGGTCTTGAGAGCCGTGTTGAGACGGCGGAGAGTCGCTTGCGCAGGGAAGTAATTGGCGAGCCAGAAGGTCACCAGCGCAAGACGGCAAGGCTGTTCAGCCGGGCTGACGGCAACGTCGGAGGACATATCGTCGTCGGCGGCGCTCAGTGCTTCGAACCGGAGATGGTGTCTTCTGATCAAGTATTGTTCGATTTCGGGTTCTGAGGCGGAGCGAGAGCCTTGGACTGAGAGGAAGCATTCGCGAAAGAAGAACGCTTCGCGGCGGTCGGAGAGGTTCTGCTGTAGTCTGAGGGAGAAGAGCCTCGAGACGAATGGGTCATCGAGGATCGCGAAGCCCGTTTCCCGCAGGTCGGGATCTATCACTGACATGATCGTCTCCTGCACGGAGAGAGGCAGGGTTTGGAGAGTCGGTGTGCTAGACGCCCGTGGCAAGGACCCAGCCATCATCGAGGAACAGTACCAAGTCGCCAGTGCGGTCTCCACGATGGCGAACGGGATTCCGTGAAGCCCACCTCTTATCGCAATCAGCTTCTCCAGCCCTTTGAGGTGGACTGCGATTTCATCCTGTTCACCAAGGACCCAGTTGACAGTGACCAGACCAAGGACGGCGCACAAGGTGGAAGTGGCGGTGGCTTCACTTTCGACTGCTATACTTTGGTTTAACAGCCGGATTGTTTTCGTCTTATATTGGAAAAGCTCCGACACAGCTGGAGATAGCGCTAGTGGTTGTCCAGAACGTTGAGGTACCTGAGGTCCAACCAAGCCTCTCCGTGCACAGGTATCTGCTGCAGCCGTAGCCATCGTGGCAAAGAGCACCGGAGGTGCACCAAATGCTAGCTGGACGTACCACTGCCTGAAGGCGGCGCCTTGAGTGTTGTTTGGGAGAACTCGGGGAACGATCATCTTCAGGACTTTTGAGAGTTAGCATTGCAGAGAGATGTGAGAACTTGATTTGTGGATGCGTAGTTCCATCCCTCAGCCTGGCAGTATCCATTCAAAGCGATGACAGAGGCGAGTCTGAGGAGAAAAGAATATCAATGCTTACAATGATGAAATTCTCTATTCATGCTTGAAGTCAAGGGCGCGACGCTGCTGGCAAAAGGGTCAAGTTCAGCCATATCAAAAAACGACCTTGGGTTACTCCTTGTAGCAGTATTTGCCGCAGCATTGAGAAGGGTGGAGGGATTGTCGGACTGGTATATCCTTAGAGGCAGGCGGTGACGGCGAATCAAAGCTGAAGAGTCCGAGGCATTGGCCGAACACGATCTAACGCCCGAAATATTCGTCGAGGCTTCAATGTGCGCTTCATCGTCATCGTTTTGAGGGTCAGGCCTAGGTATGCTCTGCTCTTCTGGAGACCCCGGGTCCGCCCGCCGCAAAAACGGAATTGGTCCCTTTGTACTGAGCCTTTTCGCCGCAGCTTGCTTCCGCTTTCGCTGGGAATAAACCTGCACATATCTGTTGACGACCTGCCGTCTAGCACGTGGTTTCTGCCTTGTCGATTGATCTGCTAAGACGAACAGTAGACCAGGCTCTTCCTGATCAAGGTCTTTATGATCCATCACGTCAACCGATTAAGTACTTGGATCAACGTTGGCTCCTGTGCCGACGGGTTTAACTCTGATCATGGATATTATGGGATACTGCAGAATAAAGATAGACATGTGAAGCAATTGCCAATATCGCTGGCATGACAAGCAGAAGACGAAGCCAGGCACGGGTCGCCGCAAGCAAGCTGGATGCATAAGAGAAGATTAGCGACCACGGGGATGGAGGAATCGGTGCGCGGGCCGACGCCCTTTTATGGTGGGGTATTATGACAGAAAGGGCAATACCCAAATTTTCCAACCATCGCCTGCACCCACACAACCCTCTACACACGTCTATATTAGTTGAATCTATGATCACTGTGGTCGCCCAATCAAGCTCTACACAATACGTCACCGCTATTTCCTCTAATCTTGTTCTTTTCTAGAGATACCGAGGCCGCAAGCGATCCCCGATCAGCTACGGCCAGATCTCGAACGTCTCATTTTGCTTGAAAAGCAACCACATTCCGCTGTCCTTAATTAGCTGGCAAGAAAGGGGGTGATTTGCCAACCGCGTACGCTGAAAGCGTACTGTCAGAAATGGAATATTACTCGCCAGGTCCGGTTTAGCGACGCCGTGGTTTCCTTTATCGGCACCGAATTTCATACTACCCTACACGACGATACTACAATTGCGCAACGACTTACGAACCAAGGCTTCTCTATTTCAGCTAGGTAGGTACGCAGTGTACGTACTGCGAAGGGATGGAAACACCGCACTCGAGACAGCGAAGAAAGACAGCAAAACTGGACAGAAACCTTCAACCGCGTCGGACAGGCCCTGGCAGAGGGAACAGTGCGCTCTCACGATAGGGAAATGCTACAATCTAATCTACGCCAGCAAGGCTATCGAGCGCGCGAAGATCGGTACCATTCGGGGGCACCATAACACATCACAGCATGCTACCCAGCACAGTGACGGTCCGTGTGGCTTATCTTTGGCGATAAGCCCGCTTTCTGGTATACATTTGCGGGATGACTCATAGAAACGTACATCTCATAGGCGTGCATCTCGTCCAGGCGTACATATTCGTAGACATGCATCTTATAAGCATACATCTTAAAGGCGTGCACCCCAGGCGTTCATCCTAGGCGTGTATCTCTTACAGGCGTGCATCCTAGGCGTGTATCTTATAGGCATGCATCTTATAGGCGTGCCTTCCTTACAGGCGTGCACCTTATAGGCGTGCATCTCTTAGAGACGTATATCTTATAGGCGTGCATCTCTTACAGGCATATATCTCGCAGGCTTATACCTGTGACTTTCTTACAGTTGCTTCCCATACCTATTTAAGCCACACGGGCTGTCACTGTGTTGGGTGGCATGCGGTGGTGTGTTTTAGTGCCCCCGAATGGTTCCGATGAATGATCCCCGGAAACTACATGTTTGGGGGCAAGCGTAAAGGCCTGTCGCCACCTACAACGACCTAAGCCTCAACCTCTTGTTCTAACTGAACCCCGTGCGCTAATAAACTTGCTCAAGGATTGGTAATTTAGATCTTCTTGACGCAAAGAATTACATAACGAGAACTATCGCCCACTCATTTCAACGGACAGCTCTCGGTGCCTCCTTACACATGTAGTGAAAAGCGTCCTGGTCTCCAAGCCAGTCAGAGCCCTTGACAGTGTCGTACATATGCCATCGCCAGTCATCCTTAGCCATGTTACCGAGAGCAGTATTAATATCGCCCCGCGCTACAACCGTGTGAGATCTGGTTGGAAATGATTTTGTGGCGACAGCGGTCTCCAGGCCCTACTCTGCGAGGCCCGACGGCAGCACGGACACCTGCGCCACCAGCTCCCATGATAAGTGCGTCATATTGATGGTCTACAACATGAAAGTTTGGGTTATTGATTGATTGATTGTCTCTTACACCTATCGAACTATGTATCCTAAGCTCACAAGGGAGTGTCTAACGAAGCTGTGTACAGGGGAAACCCTCTGAGGAAGAAAACCTTGTAAGCCCTTGCCAGTCTGTTGGTATGCGTTACGCCGAATAGACATGTCCTTACGAAAGGTTCCGAGCTCTTTCGTCTTAATCTTACCCGCACCGTGTCTCACAGCACGCCGAGGGTAGGTGGGAGAATCCTGGAGTTCTCACCTCCGCGTCTTTGTGTATCTCGATGTTTGTGTTCCCAGACAACCAGATATAACCTGTCGTGACCTTCCGCAGACGTGTGTTTCTGGTTATGTGGGGTTGTATGTGTGCTCGAATTTTCGTATTCTGCTGGCTGCCTGAGGCGTATTCTCTTCCAACGACTAGATAATCCGGAGGAAGGCGATTGAGATAGAATTTGTTCGTAAGGCTTCGTCTCTTATCGATACTATCCTAGGCCTGGCGAAGAATGCCGGCAGACATTCAAGGCGTGCACTAGCCCTCCGCAGGCCATGGCCTATCCGTAACCGGTCTCTCCGAGTGTTCTTTGCCTCCTCTGGGGGCGGTGTGCTAGTCCTATAAGGTTTGACCCTTATAGGCGTACTCTTTCCGATCCTTTTGCTCGCTCTTACCAGCCATCCATGACTCTGCTGATTCGCGTGAGAATAACTTTATCGTTGGCGAGAAATCGGTTCGTTTAACGGAAGGGAGGGAGAGAAGGCGGCGTTGTCGGCGTTAGCTCTACGGTCGAGCTAACAGGCTTCGCACACAGGCGGTACTGCTGGTGTCGTTCCATAGAGCTAGTCTATCCGTGCGTAGGTAATTGTTCTTGGTCCGACTGGTCTGTGGGTCCCAAACCATATCCAGGGGTGCTCCGTCGCAGGGAGACGTACCTGTGATAGGAGGCCGACTGAATTTCGAGACGGCGACGATGACGCTTTATCAAGGCGCATTGCTACCTCTCTGAACCCTCCGTATGGGACCGTTACCTGGATTCGCAGGTCGTAATCCTCCAAAGGAATCACTGCTGCCTGCGTATGCCTTGACATATACATATCTTGGTGGTGGTGACAATTTTTCAGCGCGGATAGTCTGGGTTAATTGATCCAATTGATGAAGTCATTGCTTTTCGTTTCTGATGGGAAAGGATAATTGAGCCTCGGCACGATCAAAAGTTGGAGAAAAGTTTTCCTTGGAGCGCATCGTGCACCCCGACGCTCACTCACTTGTCGGCCGTCGGGAGATTTCATCGTGATTGCTTGAAATAAGGCTTGATAGAGATAAGCAATGATAGAACCCCAATCATTCGCGGAAGAAACGCCATACCGATCGCTGAAGGCCCAAGTTCATGCTTCAGGCAGCTGGCGAGCATACACCATACTTTCCTCTCCAGCGTCCTGATATCAAGCTGCTGCCACGGAAGTACATCGCAGTGACAACGAATGATCCCGCCCAACAAGAACCCTCACTCATTTGGGAACACTTGGGGAAGTACCGTTGTACAAGCAAACCTCGTCGAGTGGGAAGAATGGCTACGCTTCTTCTGGACAATTTCGATGCTGAAGAAGTCCGAACAATTCATGGGATGTCTGGAATGAAAGGGCTGAGAGATTTATTTGGGAAGGTTTAGCTTCCAACAGCGTCTTCGGACTTCGGAATCATTCAAAGATCGTATGGCGTCATATCCGCGAGATGTCCTCCCTTTAGGAAATGCCGATGAGCGGGCTTGCACGAATTGTATACCCAATTCAGTTTAGCCCTCTCCGTTAGCAATGCAACACTATGTCTTCGTGGCCGTGGCTTAGCAAATGTCTATAAGCGACGAGCGTACATCGCACCGCTTTCGTTCCTCTATTGTTGTCTATCAGTTCTTTTGCTTCCACACGTCATCCCCTCCCCAAACAGCCATAGAACCCAGTGGGCGCATTTCTGAGCATATAAGCCCCGTCAACACCCACTTCTTTTCTCTTCCGGCCAAGATCTCCTCTTAACTTTCCCACAAGCCAAAGTCTGATTCAACTTTTCTCAGGTTCGCAATGTCGAAACTCGTCAATTTCGTGGGCTCTGGTATCGGCCTTGCTTATGAAATCTCCGCATCACGTCAGTCAACATCGAAAACTACAACTTCACGTTCAGTCACAAGAGATGCAAGTCATGGATCTGGTACTAGAGGCAATTTTTCGACCAGACATCAAGACGGTCAGGAATATGGCAGCCAAACAGACTACCAAGACGACTTATCGGTCTCCTGGAGCAGCCATCCAGGAGAACGCGAGTACCACAACAGCCAGGAAAAGAAGGGCATTAGAACTTGTGAAGAGGAATGGAATCCACAAGACCCAGGGAACAATTCAATGCAGTTACCGCCTCCATACACCGCCGAGGAGTACGGGGAAAGCGCTAACAGAGTCCTGCCGCTTACCCTGCAGCGACCCTCTTCACCCAGCACCACGGTTCGGGGACGACTACCGTGTCCTGTTATCATTCCACAGAGGAGACCCGAGAACCAAGAACGCGGCTTCATTCGCGCCTATGCGCCAGCTCTCCTCGAATGTGGCATCGACGAAGCGACCTTTATAAATTTCATCGATTCGCTAAATCAGGCGGTTAAGGTTAGCCTCCCTTCTAAGTTGACTTTATCCCGAGAGACAAACTTACTATAGAGTTCCTTGTACAAGCAAGACGCATCGACTGACAGGAGTATGCTACTTAGGCATCACCCGTATTTGACGCAGTCAACGTTGGAGCTTTCGCAGCGGGGTTCGCCCCAAGCGTAGCCGCTCAGGTTACCTCAGTCGTTACCAGCATAACCGTGAGAGCGGCAAAAAGCAAGCAAATAACGAGACAGTGAGTGCATCTCTCCGCTCAGCGAGTCTTAGTTCAGGCTCTGATGAAATACGCAGAAGCAATGCGTTCCTGGACAAATATAACGAGCAGCTCTTTGAGCCGCACGGCCTGCTCTGTGCAATAATGACATACAAGCCAGACCAAAAATCGTCGACCGTGGGCGTCGATATGCTCAACTCGGGATTTCAACGCAAGGGAATTTCAAGTGGCGCCACACACGGCGAGCTCGACATGCCAGAAGCTGCAGCGCTTGTCTTTTCAGACGATGATGCAGCGACAGCTGGAAATAAGAGTCTTGGGAGCGTCACAGCGGAGTACTTCGACAAGCGCAGTCAGGCGAAATATGTGAGTGTTCGCGGTTGTGTCCGATATGGAGGCCCTTTGCTGATGCTGAACCAATGCGACAGTCCAAAGCGAACCCCGATTCACCTCTCTGCAAGGGTCCAGAACCGCAGTTCTACTCCCGTTTCGGTGACCCGAACCACGCTGCGAACAATGGTGGACTCATCTCAATTGCCACTGGCGGGCCTGTGAATCTCAGAGAGGGCCGAAGAAGCGAGCGAAGTGCCAACCGGAGAGAACAGAAAGATGACCGACACGCTGACCGACGTCGTGGTCGTCAATGGGAGCGACCATCGCTAATAGGCGGTCTGAGAGAGTCACTGATGGGCCGAGGACAGGACGGAAAGCCACAAACGTTGGTCGGTGGCGCCCGCGGCAAGCTCAAGGACGGTATGAAGCAGGTAAATTGCACCTCTGATCTTGCTACATCGGAATAATTTTGCTAAGGAGGAATTCCCATAGGATGTATTATACCTCATGATCGTCAACAAACCCACAGAATAACAAGTTGCCGATGCCGTTTCGAGGACTTGAAGGAATTGATTTCTTGGGCGTTTAGAACGACATTGGAAGTCGCTTTGGTTCAGTCTTAGCGATCTTTGGAGCCACTATTAGAAGCACTGTCTATGAGGAAAGTCTTGGTGGATATGGTCCTGGTCATGATCGAGTAATTCCGCGAGACAATCAGATGATGATCACGGCCGCACACCCGACGCGACGCAGGTTGACTGGATACTGATGGAAATGAATGGCAGCCATAGTGGGGGACCATAGGAGATCGCGATTCCATATGTGCGGAGGAAAGGCGAGACTGGAATTGACTTTCCAAAGAGCACCTGCTTTGATGACGTAGGCTAGGGCATTCGCGTTCTGGTTGGAGTCTCTGTTTGAAGACAAAATGACCATTTGACGTGGGCCGTTCCAAACACTTATAGAATCGGGCCAAGATCCCAATCGCCAACACTAGTTGGCGCCCACGCGGAGGTTCCAGTACTTGTGTGACTAAGCCAATCACACCATTCGTTATATCCACCTACGGTGGAGTCGACTGCAGCTGCCCAGGTCGATGTGTCGTCTGCAGATTCAAACCCTGTAAATAAATTGCTGAAGGTCTCTGCGGAACGATGATCGTGAAGGTTCGAGCCACAAAGTCCAAGGATTACATCACGACATTTCGAGCTGCTCGAATTCATGTCATTCATCGCGTCAACCACATCCAGTGTGGTCTGTACTTGGCCGCGCCAATCCGGCGCAAGTGAGTGTTGGGGATTTCGACGCAGACAATGTACGGGTATCAGTGAAGCCTGAAATAAAAAGTACCTTTCTGGTTCAGCCAAAATCGGTAAGGGGAACGGAATTCAACTTACAAGGAGTACCAAGCAGCCAGTCTGGTATGATTCTGTGACTGCCAAAAGAGTCTGATGGAATTGATACTTTCCTTTGCTGCGTTCAAACACCGATTGGTGGCCAAGAGTTCCGCTCTTGAGAAGTCATCTTGATGAGATGGGTTGGGTTGAAGCGCCCAGCGTATTAGGAATGGACGATACATAATGATTCTTGTGTTGCGGAAGCGCCACTTGTTGATAGCATGACCAAGAGCGTAAGCGGGATTAAGCACAAGGAAGTCGTCGTCGCGGAAGTAAGGTGGTAAGCCATTCAACCAGCCTCCAATGAGTTCATCGTCAAGAGAAATCAATTCCTCAGCAGATGGAAAGGGAGTGGAGATCAAGCGGTTGTATATCCT
>Ga0335072_10000846_pt1 | contig 53868 bp, 47 predicted proteins | sample Lox_Sample_21_FD_206725 | JGI IMG/M metagenome (GOLD analysis project Ga0335072, IMG submission 206725) | Soil microbial communities from Loxahatchee National Wildlife Refuge, Florida, United States - Lox_Sample_2.1 | ecosystem: Environmental > Terrestrial > Soil > Wetlands | place: USA...
GCTCGCAATGTACATTAGGCGGTTTGGTTTAGAGAGGATGTTTCTAGATAGTGAAGGACCAAGTGGGAATGGAGGTAGTGGCCGGGCTCAGGAAGCTTAGGAGACAACGCTGGCTTGCTTCACAGTGATCTAATGAAGAAACCGAAACTTTGCTACCATTTTGCCAAACGGTCTATATCGAAAGTTCCTGTGCTATGCTTGTGTCTAGCCTAGAAAATTTTTGGAGCGGAGAATCCATCTCCAGTCAGACAGCGCGTATTGCCAACGCTATTGACCGAAACGCCAATAGAATGCAAATGACCCTTTCCCACGCTTGCTAATTTCCTTGTACTGAATTTCACGATTTTGGTTCGACTCAACTGAGATCTCTGGGGCTCGTTTTCACTCTCCAAAGAAGAGGCTCATGATCCAAGCAAAGAACCCTCCTCCGCCTCCCTCAGCTCCTCCTGCTCCCCCACCAACTTCGCCCCCGCTCCAAGGGTCATTGTCTCCGCTTCCCCAGAGATCTTGACTTTCGCCTTCATTGCCAAACTGCTGCGAACCCTGGCCCTCCGGAAAGCCGCCCTGCCCATACTCGTCACCGTAGCCTGGCGCATTTCCACCTGGGTCGGGTGCCGGAGGTGCGTCTCCGACCTCTTGGGGGTCGGCGCGCCTCCCCATACCTCTTTGCATGGCCTCATACCCAGCGAGGGTGCCCGCTCCTGCCATCGCACCCTCCCCGGCTCCAGCTGCCGCACCTCCTGCTGCTCTGCCCGCACCGCCCAGAACGGCCCCGCCAGCAGCTTCGCCGATTCCTGTGGCACCTGCTGCACCAGCAACTTCGCCTGCACCGGCCGCTCCAGCCCCAGCTCCTGCAGCACCGCCAGCCGCCTCTCCACCACCGCCCCACATGAATGGCATCCACCCAACTCCACCCGCATTGCTGTGTCTGGAGAAATAGTCAAAGTCGACCGTCACAGCCGTAGCCAGCATCACCGCTCTTTGATCCAACGTCATACCCGTCTTATCTCCGCTGCCTCCAACAGTCTCTTGATAGGCCCTATGGCCAACGCCCATCTTCGCTGCGCGCTCAATACTACTATTTTGTTTCCCCGCCTCTTCTCGTAACCCGGCTGAGTCCATGCGCAGAGCATATACGCCAGTATCTGTGAAAATCTCACGAGCGAAGCCGGCAAAGTTCCGGTTCACGGAGCCGATCAGCTGGTTTGAGGCGGAGAGGAGGGAAAAGTCCCAGGATAGGAAGGGTTCATTGATGTATGCGAATTGGATGAAGGAAGGCTCAGCGGAATAGTTTTGGCGCTGAAGTTGTGATTTTTGGAGTTCTGAGATGTCGGATGGGAGCGGTTCGGAGGATATGGGTGGCGTATGTGTGGTGGCGGAGGGATCGTGGGAGAGGAAGAGGTTGTATTTTCGGCGCAAAGGCGCCCATTCGGAGTGGGCTTCGCCAATTATGCGCATCGCGTTGAGGGGAAGCGGGGAGATGTGGCGCGTGGCTTCAGTATCGAGAGGAGGTGTGGTGGACAGAGAGGTGGATGAGGAGATGTAATTTGAATAGTCTGAGCTAGTTTCGAGAGGGTCATAGACTCGGATGCGCGAGTTGATCCAAGAGAACGGCCGGTGGAACTAAACACAATCAGCGGGCCGCTTCAACAATAGAACCGCCTATAGATGTAGGGCTGTAGCGTACTCGTAAGACCTCCTTTTGCTCCCTATCGAAAACATGTGTCGTGAAGGCTCTATGAGTTCTGAACCATTGTCTGCCCATAGCTTTCCCAAAGCCGCCGTCATGCTCTGCCATGTATCCAACATGGTTGCCTTGCGGATCCATGATCACATATCGATTCGCCTGCTCAAACCCAAGGAACAGGTTCATCATCTCAATCTGTCTTTGTACGACAAGGCCGGAGTTCGCCAGGAGCTTCGTGGCAGGGTGCTGCGACTTAATGATAGCCCTTTCATCTTCGGGGATATGGACGGGCGCGAGAAGGTTATTATGGGCAGGATCTGCTGCTGCAAGGGTTTCGGACACGGAGGGAAGTTTGGCAGGTTCAGATGCCTCCACTGGGGGCTGCAAAGAGGCATCTTGTGGGTTGGAGGAGGGATTAGGAGTGCGGCGGGCGGTAGAGGACTTGTTGCGCAGCGGATCTCTTTGTGCTGAAATATAACGCGCCCCGCTGATTCGCAGCGCTGGGGGACGCAATGACCTGACAATCATCTTGCTGTATGTTGACGTACGCGTCCTTGTACCATGCCTTACAGTTGGCGTGACATGAAAAGAGGGTTAGTATTGGGTGGCAATCAATGCATCAGGCACGTGAATATGACGAATTACATTTCGACAGATGAAGCTGGACTTCAATACTCTGAGCCACCAAAACATTGAAGACCCGCTACTTGATGTTGTGCCTGGAATTGCATGGTACACTAATCGGAAGCTTCAGAGCTTCTCTTACTGTTGACGACAATAGATCATATTGGGAGTATGTATGCCAGTTTCCACAGGCAGTTACCACCGCCCAAAATATGCCCTTGCTGAATTTCAGACCATCGGACCTTGGCAATGGGCCTTTCCACATTTCTTCCATTTGCTCTCACACTTCCATTACTGCAGGAGGGCCTCAGCAGTGGGACAGCTGCTTCTCTCGTAATCAGCGTGTTTAGGTCCGTATTCGCCTGGGAAGCGAACAGAACCCTTGCTACCTCTCGGGAAATAACACCTCCGAGAGATCTCTTGCGTTTCTAGCTCGCCCTTGTTTAGTCCTGGGGTGACGCCGCCCTGAGGAACTCGCAAGGTCGCAAAGGGCTGCGTCGAAAATATCCTCTTAATACTACTATCCCGACTCAAACGTCGAACAATTACTACTCTTGATTTGAAAGTTCGTGCTTAACCAAGATGTGTGGTTGTGATGGTTGTGCTGTAGATGAAGGTCATCCTCGCCGCAGACGAGTTGGGAGTTGGTCAAATTAGGCCTCGAATTGAACCCCCCGAGTCCTTCCGTACCATGGCGATCAAGTGTTGTAGAGGGTACAGTCCGCGTTCCTCCAGCGCAAATGTATACGAACGCGGGCATATTGTAGGTGTGGCGCTCGACGAGTTTATCAAAGAGCCACGTATGAAGCAAGATCCATCACGCGGCATAGGGCCAAATGCTCCCGCCTAGATAGCGAACTTTCCCAGCTATTCGAGGAAACTTGTTCATATACCACACACTACAGGACACACAAATGGGCAAAGACAAGTTTAGAGAAGATTGAAGGTCCAAAATTTGGACTCGGCGGCATGACCCTAACGGAGGAGCGTGCAGAAAGGGAAACTTCGAAATATCACTGCCCTGTCGGTCACATTGGTGTAGAGGCTTTGCTGATGAGGTGCCATGCGTACAGAACTGGCAAGTAGTTGATGTTGAAAAGTGCTCTTTTCCATTGACAACCATCGTCGAATTCCAAGACGTCCACCTTAGAAAAGCCAGTCTTGCTTATCCAGTCGCGGTGGACATTAAAAACGCCCTGATGGACATTCTCTTGAAGATCAAGTGGGTGAAGGTTTCATTCACGACCCTTAAAGGTGTGACGCAACCAGGAAATCGAGGCCGAACAAGATAGGGCCGGAGATTGTTTCCGGCAGGGGCATTGCGATTACTCCTTAGCCTCTGCATTGCCCCTGAGCGCGCATGCCGGCCCAATTGTGTCCTCTGGGCATTTTCTGAAGTCCCCCAAGGGTGATTTGATTTCCAAGGTAAGCTTGCTCTCAAAGTATATGATCTGATCTGAAGGCTTTGCGCGCCAGATAACTATCTGTAAATAATCGGCAACTGCCTTTGCCTCTCGCTCTCCCTTCGTCATCCTTTCTTCCAGTGTTCGTCCAGTATGCTTTACGTTGGAATTATTTCAACAACCTATACCTTCTCCTGAAAATGCTGCGTAACCTCTTTCGCGGAAATCGACATACGGATCTTCCGCTCCTCTGCGATACTTGCCGTCTTCACGGCTGTCTCCGCCACAGGAGCCACTTCTGCGTCTTCGCCGTCGAAGATAACGGCCATCTGTTCTAAGGAATGACCTCGAGTGTCTGGGTAGTAGAAGTAGGCGGTTAGGCCAAACACGCAGAGCACAACGACGAACACGATGTAGTATTTCCAGCCAATCTTCTCCAATGCGATAGGATTAATAAAGGTGTTGAAGAAGATCGCTAGAACTGTCGAGACAAAGGTCACCGTAAGACCTCGGGATCGTAGACGGTATGGCCAGATCTCGCAAGGGTAGGCAATGAGGAGAGGTGTACTGGAGATTGATAATGTTAGTGAAAGATCGTCAGGACAGAAACGGAAATTAGGTACTTACAGTGCAATATCGTAGCCGGCAAAGTAGATGAAGAGGAATGGAATTACTGCAACCCCGGTTGATGCAGTACCTGTTTGCGCAAAAGAGCCAGAGAGACCGGTGATGATGATGTAGCTAATCAACATAGTCGTTGCGGATGCCAAGAAGAGCACCTTGCGGCCAAGCTTGTCGACAGAGAATGCAGCTCCAACTGCGAAGATCAGGTTCCAGATCTGCAAACAGGCTGAGATGAGGGTTTGCTGTGTGACACTGGTGATGCCGACCGTCTGAAGGACAAGTGCCAGGTAGTATGAGACCACGCCGTTGCCGGACCATTGAGCAAATACCCCCAATGAAATGGAGATGAAAAGCCGATGACGGTTGCCTTTAGTCCTAACCATATCGAGGTAACTAGTGCTGTCATGGGCCTCCCTCTCAGCCTGTAGGGTAGTTTCGATCTCAATGACTTCGTAATCGATGAGGGGGGCGTCTACATCGCCGGCTGCGTGGGCATCGGCCAGGATTTTGCGAGCTTCTTCGGTTCGGCCCATAGAAACCAGCCACCTTGGACTCTCTGACACCATGAGGAGGCCAGGTATGGCAATGACTGGAATGGCAGCCTGAAGGACCGAAGGTATCCTCCAACCCCACGAATCCACATAGTTGCGGGTAGCAAAAGTCACCCAGCCGGCGACGATACTACCCACGTACCAGCCGCAGTTGAAGAGCGCACTCACGATGCCGCGATGCGTCGGGAAGGCAATTTCGTTGATGAGGAGGGGGACGGAGTTGCCGAACCAGGCAGATGCCATACCGAGAAACAAGCGAGCCAGGACGAAGGTGATCTCATTTTTCGCCGTGGTCTGCAACACCACTCCGAGAACGAGAAAGCAGTACCCAATGTAGACACCCAGCTTACGACCATATTTGTTAGCGACTAAGGCGGCGATCGGAAATGAAACACCGTTGCCAAGCCAGTAGATAGCATTGATGAAGCCCAGCCACGCGCCTGCAGGATGGTTCATGAATACATGCCACTGCGGTAGTGCCTGGAGACCGTTCATCAAAGAGCCGTCGTAGCCGTTGGATGAAGCTGATCAGGAAATTAGGCCACGCACATCATATGCAGGGGAAGTGCTGATACTTACAATACATAACCAGAGAAATAATGCAGAAGTTGAGCCTAAGGAGATAGCGTTGCTTGTACCATGGTCGTGAATCTTGTGGCAGAACAGCGGCGAGCTCGTCACCGACCGCCTTGCTCTTGCTTGCATCTGCGGTGCTGAAGCCCATAATGGAATTTCACGGCGTTTGGCTTTGAGAGATGGAAGTCAAAGCAAACTAGGTGTACTAAGTGATTTCGACTGGTGTGCTGGATGTCCATCATCTTGACGATTTGACCCCGGCTTTATAGATATTTGGCATACCATTGCTATCAATCGTCAAGGATAAACTTCGGCGGCCTTCCACCATATTTACCCCGGATCCCATTCCGAACAAGACCAGATCAGGCCTACGGCTATAGCAGCCAGCCAAGCCTAAAGTTCCAGCCTCCTGTTCCGAGGCAATGTGAAGCTGTGTTCGGATCTCTTGTCGAGTTCTAGCACGCTGACTTGTTCCGCACCAGGAACTAGTCGAAGGCTGAAAGTGTGGAGTCATGATGTGGGCTAAGGCGAAATACAACGGGGCAAAGAACGTCGAAAAGAATCTAGAAACAAGGAGGAAGATACGTTAATCTCAAATGCCGTGACGGGAGTTGCGGGGAATCGGAGAAATAGATTCGCGTGGAGCATAGAGTGGGGCAATCGAGCCACACGTTCGGAGTATTCGAAGGGCGTTCAATGGAGGGGGTTTGACACGGGACCACTACGGAATCATCCCCGCATTCAACAGCGGAGAAATACACCTAAGATCAGCCCAGTGTCGGCCCGGGCTAGCAGTACGGTAGCTTGGAGGCAGCGGAGGTGGCTACCTCGAGATTGAAGCGTTGCCTCTTCTTTAATGCCCACTCAAGAATGGGTTCCAGGGTCTTTACAGTTTGATACTGCGGCCATACCGCCGGCGACCTGGTACGGCATTGTTAGCAGCATGGCGGGCACTGATCATATCCGGCTGGCCGCGCCCACGAACTCTCTTTAAACACGATGGGGTAAGGTCCTCGCGGGTGGGTTCACCCCATACACCGTCTTTCTCGCCTCTATCACAAGTGCGAAGTCTGAGCGTGAAAATTCTCTTCAAGCAACTCGGACTCGAGAAGAAAGTGACTCTAACTGTGCGCGAGAGAGCGGGATGTATGGGGGCAACAAACTCGGTACGGTTGTGGCAGGGGCAATCTGCATGTCTATGAGATACACGACTGGTATGGTGGAAATGAGGCTGGAAATAGGATTGCTGATATAATCTATGGTAATGTGAATCCGGTAAGGGACTTCCGGTTTTCCATGACTCTGAATCGTGCTGACGGTCCGGCTGTACTCTGGCGAACTCGATCTCGCCATCCTCGTCGAGGCGGCACTGGATTTAATCCATTCAACAAGCTTTTGCAATGAATTTGGCAGCAGGTGGCGCAGCCAGGCAGAAACATACAAGGCCTTGATAAGGACAAGCGGTGCGGCAGAATTGCTCGAGACAACCGTAGAGGTATATGAGACTAGCAACTGTTCAGCATTGCGAGCAGAACGCACACGAAATTTGTGAGTCATTTCCGTATCCATTTAACTCGAACAGGGACAAGGAGACACCAAGCCATCAAAAAGGTTGACTCTTTTCCAGAGAGGCGATACACACACCCTTATGAAGCCAAAGACGTTGTACCGTCATGCTAGGGGGGAACGCAAGCTAGGTTTGGAGCCGGCTCAGCCAGGTCTGACCTTTCTACGGTCAGTATCGACCCAACTCTGTAAACTCAGCGTATTCATCGTTTCACTAGCATCTAAACGTGACAGTTTATTTGTGAAATCGCGAAGATATTCAGAAGCTCTTTTCGACGCCTCCTCGTATGATTCAAAAGGACACGTGAGAAGACTAACAGCAACATCACGGACTTTGTAGGTCTGCAAATTGTCAGTACACCAGTTTACACCCGGATGACTGGCTGGGAGAGAGGAAACGTACGAAATGGAGGCCATTAGGTTCCAGATTGATGTGCGGAATAGAGTGCAGCACGTGTAAGATCTGGCGACAGATGTCTTCTCTCTCACTCCACATGGATTTCAAATCAGGAGAGTTTGGTTGGCCTAGCAAAAGAGCATCCACCTGGTCGCGGATTAAGCTCTGAAGCCATAAATGTGTGACGTGGATGTTTGCGCGCATGGTCGCGAACTGTGCTTTGACAATCCTTCGCTGCTCTGGATATGAGCCGTATAAGGCGTCATCATCGTCTTCGGCAACCCACTGACGAAGCTGTGGTGGGACATCATCCAGCATGTATTTCAGATCATGTAGCCGATCTTTGAGGTATGTAAGTTGGAGCGTTGGCTCTGCCGACCGCACGCAGGAACAGGGTAACTTCTTTGCGGCGGCAGACTCCCGTGGCAAGAGAGGAATGAGAGCAGCCCAAAAAATGCGTGAGTGAACATTGAAGCCAGTAGTCAGGGACAATCCAATTTTAGGTTGGGAGATTATTCCGTTCTCAAGGATCATCTCATCGTCTACTTCTAGAGGCACTAGGTCCTCAAGGTTTATCGTACTCAGGAGGGCCGTATCCAAGAAGGTAAGCCGCTCGTTCCTGAGATTCTGCAATTGAGAGTGTCTGTCAAGCTCTGGTCACAATCTGTCTCAATTTGAATTTGTGGTATACATACACATAACCATAGAACATGAGCCAGAATGCTTTCTTGCGGAGCTGAGTTTCTATACAATTCAGCCCATCATATCCAGAGATCCGATGCAGATCCAAGAGGCGTGCAAACTGCATTGATTCAACCTCCACCATACGTGACCGGTTGTGCTCTCCAATCTGGAAGAATGAGATTGTCATCATGTAAGACGTTGCCCATTTCTGAAGATTTATTCTGTCGAAATAATCAGGACCGCGTAACTCTGAAGATAAATCGTAGCAGTATCTGATCATCTCCGTCCGGGTCTGAAATTGAATTGGTGTTTGGAAAGAACGATACGCCCTAAATCTCCTGGGCATTGTTCCAACGGTCGCTGCACAGAGGGAAAGAATGAGGCCTAAGAAATCCTTGTCGTATACGTCCCTATTTTGTCTGAGATCTTGACGAAAAGACGGCCGATGGACAACTGGTATCAAAGGATAGAGGAATTCGAGGTAATCGTCCAGCATGCATTTTAATAGTTCTCGACTACATAACCCATCTGTGGGATATGGCGGGCCAAGGCAAGTCGCTAAAGAGGGCTGAGTTGTGATAGAATGCGGTGTGCCTGAGCACTGCTGTGTGGAGATGCCCAATCCATCCTCAGCAAGCGACAGTTGCTGGCCAATCGCCGAGACAGGGACTTCCAGGTCCGCGAGCGTGCTTGATGGGGTGTTCGGGCTCTGTGAGGGTTGTGTTCCTGCGACTAAGTAACGTGGAGGCGAGGCTGCTTTAGAGAAGGGAGTCTCTGCTGCAGTGTTTAACCTGTCTCTGCAAGTTTCATTGATTAGTTAGCCAGTTCACATAGGATGTTGAGCCAGACATACTTTCTCCGTGGGCCTCGGGTTCTCGATGGAAGAAGAAAGGTGCAGGACAACCCCAAGCTTGCACATCTTTGGCATTGGCGCGCTTGGGTCGCGGGAGAACGAGAATGATTTGACTGGTCAAGACCAGGCGAGGAGGGAACAGGATAGTTGCTGGTATCGCATTTTGCCTTTCGTAACCGGCATCCATCACAGGCTTGTCGAGCGATTCCGCGAATTAATCTATGACTTGAAGGTCGAATCACGTCCGAATGCATGTCTTCTTGGAAAAGGCCGAATTAGATGGGCCGGCATGGCGGAGAAAACGGTGACAGGAGGCGAAAGCGGAGAAAGAGTAGTGGCAATGACCCCACATTTCGGATAGCCCTACGACTCGCCTAAGTAAAACCAATACAGTGAGCAAAAGCCGCAAGAGCTATGAAAGGCCGATAGTCAGGTGTAGGGAAACACCTGCTTGTGGCTTTGATAAGGTCGGTCTTTGAATTTCTGCAGAGAAGCTGCGCGTGTGAGCTTGCCGCCCGTTTCGCCAGATGGCATCCTCTGCGTCTTCCATTCTGCCAATCCGCTCGAACCATCTTTAGCTTGTTTCTCGATCTTCTTCTTGCACAGAGCCCATGCCGTGCTTTAAAGCAGTTTGGCCCTTTTCCGGCGTCTTATAGCCGCGCTGCGAGATTAACTGGAAGATCGACATCGTGGCTCTGATCGGCGGTCTTGCGTTTCCACGTGCACAGTCACACGTGCGTTTACTAAAGCGGCGCGGGAAGGAGAGCACTAAGGTAAGCTAGCAGTAACAATTATGCCAAGACCGCAGCCGGCTGCTCTGCTTGTCATAGATCTGCTCGCTTCGGCAGAGCATACGAATCACGACCCACTTTGCTTCTTCACTCGCTTTCCACCCGTTTTCATGTGTTTATCCGTCCTGGAAATATGGTGAATGCTCTGTGAAGTGTAAGTTTGCCTTCACGGGAGCGGTCTCTGGCCCTCTCCATAGCTAGGCCGAGCGCCGCGCATTCACCAAAATCCAATGTGAAGCTCTTACCTCGCGATCCCTACCACCATGAGGCGGTACTCGCAATAATTGCCAGACTCTTTCACCATGGCTCTATTCCTTCGTCAGATCGTTACCTTGACATACAAGAACCTCCTAATTGCACTTGTTCGTCGCTGGTTCTCAACACCCTTCAGAGCCTTTTTGTTACCCTGCATATTTGTTGGGTTCTTGTAAGTCGTCTCCCCTCGTTGCTCTCTCTACAAGATCAACATCTTCCTGCAGCAACGCTCGTTGTGCTTGCCGCGGATGAGCTACTGCCCACAGGCCTCCACCAGCCCATGTCCCTGTTCCACTCGCTATTACTCCACTCCCAGTCTCGATGTCCACCTGCTCTAATGCTCGTTACATTGCTGACTGAACAGATCATATGCGCGGTACCTGTTTATTCCCCCGAGCGTCTATGGCATTGGCGAACCTTACCCAGTCCGAACACTTTCTAATGCTCTCGATCTTGTGTCTGGTGGAAGAGACAAACTTGTCTTTGTTAATAGTGGGTTCACGGGAGGAAATATCGAGCGTGTCATAAACCAAGTTTCAAAACCCGTAGAAAATTCGGGCAAAAAGATCGAGGTTCTGTCACAGGAGGAGGAGCTCTTGACACAATGCCGGAACTCAATTCGTGGAACCTCTACCTGCATTGCCGCCGCAGTTTTCTTCTCAAGTCCAGATGAAGGTCCGGCCGGCAAATGGAATTACACAATCAGGGCCGATGGGGCACTGGAAAGCAAGATAGTGACAGATTCAAGCACGAATGATGTAGAGATCTACGCTCTGCCACTGCAGCACGCCATCGACTTTGCTATCGCTGGGCTCAACAGTAGTGTTGACATCACCAACCTCCCAGATGAGGTCTTGGAGTATTCGTACACCTCACTCACCAAGCAGCAACGTCAGACTAATATACGGATACGCTATATGAGTGGAATTATCGACATTCTGGCAGTCGCATTCCTCATCGGCATCGTTGGTATCACTTATCAGTTGACCGGTTTGATCGCTACTGAGCGAGAAATCGGCATGGCGCAGCTCTTGGATTGTATGATGCCAAATACGGCTCGTTGGCAACCACAGATGGCACGTATCATGTCGAATCATCTCTCGTTCGATCTGTTGTATGGCCCAGGATGGATCGTGATGGCAATAATTCTCTCTGTGGGTGTTTTCAGCAAAACTTCCTTTGGAATCATGCTTGTCTTCCACATACTTGCAGGCCTAGCACTATCATCCATGTCGATTCTTGGCGCTGCCTTCTTTCGCAAGGCGCAGCTGAGCGGAATCACTTCAGTCATCGTAAGCTTACTGCTCGGCATCGTTGCACAGGTTGCAGGGAAAGCGAGCACTGGCGCCGTGGCAATTCTCTCTCTGCTGTTCCCTCCCATGAACTACGTCTACTTCACCATCCTCTTGGCTCGGTGGGAAAAACAAGACATGGGCACGAACCTCGTCAAATCTGCACCCGGAAACCCATGGACGCTTCCCGGAATTGTTCTCTGGGTCTTTCTGATCATACAAATCCTGGTTTTCCCTCTATTGGGTGCAATGGTCGAGAGAGTGCTCTACGGGACGGCATCAAAAAGTCGAACCATCATACATTCCACCGAGTCCTTGAATGCGGTCACTATCCGTGGTCTTACGAAAGAATATCGCCTGAACTGGTTTGCGAAGACTCTTGGAAGCAAGTTTGGCTCGCGTAAGCAGAATGTGGTAGCAGTGAAGGATCTTACCCTAAATGCTATCACGGGTCAGATAATGGTTCTGTTGGGTGCGAATGGCAGTGGCAAGTCAACCACTCTGGACGCTATTGCCGGCCTTACCGAAATCAGTTCTGGAACGATCGAGCTCTGTTATCCTGGCCGGAGCAACGGATTCGGGTTCTGCCCTCAAAAGAACGTTTTATGGGATGATTTGACGGTCCAGGAGCACGTTCGAATATTCAACCGCATCAAGACTACTGATCAGATCGATAATAGGTCTCAAGTACAGCAGCTTCTCCGTGACTGCGACGTCGAACACAAGATGGCTGCACGGTCCAAGACGCTGTCCGGCGGACAGAAACGGAAGCTGCAACTCGCCATCATGTTTACTGGTGGTTCCAGCGTCTGCTGCGTTGACGAAGTGTCTTCGGGTCTCGATCCTATTTCAAGAAGGAAGATATGGGACATACTCCTTGCTGAAAGGGGCAAGAGGTCGATCATCTTCACAACCCATTTCTTGGACGAAGCAGACTTATTGTCCGACCACATAGCCATACTTTCGAAGGGCATTTTGCGAGCGGAGGGCACAGCCGTCGAGTTGAAGCACAAATTGGGCTCGGGCTATCGAGTACACGTCTACAACCTGCCAGGCAAGCCAGCACCAGAATATGAAGGCATTCGAAGAGAGCAGCTCTATGACCAAACAATCTACAGCTTGGCTGATTCTGCTGAGGCCGCTCAATTTGTTGATCGCCTCGAAGTGGATGGTATTCGAGAATATCAGGTGAATGGTCCCACAATCGAAGATGTCTTCCTCAAAGTCGCAGAAGAAGTCAGAGAGGACTCTCCAGAAGCCGCCCGAAGCGAGTCTCCCGACGACCACGAGATAAAGACTGCACAAACTGAGGTCAAAGAGACGCCTGGTGATGACCCCAACCCTAACAGTCTACCACAGCTCATGACAGGAAAGAGGATTGGAATGTCTAGACAGGCCTGGGCACTGTTCATGAAGCGTGCGATTGTTCTACGCCGGAATTATCTGCCATACGCCGCAGCACTGTTGATCCCTATCGTTGCAGCGGGATTGGTTACCTTGTTTCTAAAGAACTTTCAAAAAGCTGGCTGCGCTCCCACGGGATCGATTTCAGTCTCTGATATTTCTTCACTCGCTTCCCAGGTCAGCTTCGAACTGGTAGTTGGCCCATCTTCCAAGTTGGGACCATCAGCGCTGGAACGTTTCGCTCAAACACTTCCTGGTGGTGGTGGCGCAGACTCAGGAGCGGCCAACTTGACTGGCATCATTGAGTCATTGCATGTGGTGGACACACTTCAAGAGTTCCACGACTATATAGCAGCCAATTTTTCCAGCGTCACCCCAGGAGGCTTCTTTCTAGGCGAAGGTTTGCCTCCGACGAATGCAACTTTTGCATGGCGTGGAAACGGGGACATCTCCTTGGCCACCATCACCCAGAATGCTCTTGACGTGCTTCTGACAAATGTGAGCATTTCGAGTCAGTATCAAGCCTTCGATCAACCTTGGGGAGCCTCCGTTGGCAGTGCGCTGCAACTTATCACATACTTCGGTTTGGCCATGTCCGTCTATCCGGCATTCTTTGCACTATATCCCACCATCGAGCGGCTGCGAAATGTCAGGGCCTTGCATTACAGCAATGGCGTCCGAAGTCTTCCTCTTTGGTTGGCATATGTGTCCTTCGACTTCATCATCGTCCTCCTCGCTAGTGTGGTCGCGATAATCATTTTTGCTACCAGTTCGAGCGCCTGGTATCATATTGAATACCTCTTCATCGTCTTCTTTCTCTATGGGCTTGCTTCGACGCTTCTGTCCTACGTCATTTCCCTCCTTTCGAGGTCTCAGCTTGCGGCGTTTGCGTTTGCTGCCGCTGGGCAGGCTGTTATGTTCTTACTTTACTTCATTGCGTACATGTCCATTCTCACATACACTCCTATCGACAGGATCGACACTGATGTCAATATCGCGCATTTTACGATTGCAATTATTTCACCGATGGCAAATCTTACTCGAGCACTGTTCATATCCTTAAACGTTTTTTCGCTTACATGTCGAGATCGTGCGTTTGCTTCTTACCCGGGCGCAATGACGGTTTATGGCGGACCGATTTTGTATCTAATTGTACAGTCTTTTTTCTTACTAGGGCTATTGCTTCTGTGGGACTCTGGAAAGCTTGCAGGCGGACTAAGGATGAAATTTCGAAGAAAAGATGTCGAGGAAAGGCCCTCCGTTGAAGAAGAGGTGTCTAACGAGTTGACAAGGGTCGAGTCATCTCAAGATGGACTTCGTGTGCTCCATCTGACCAAGCAGTTCAAAAACACTCTCGCAGTCGAAGATGTCACGTTCGGCGTTCCCCGAGGCGAGGTATTTGCGCTACTGGGGCCAAACGGGGCGGGCAAGTCGACGACCATTTCTCTGATTCGTGGCGACATCAAGCCGACTGGCCGGGGTGGTGAAGTGCTTGTCGAGAACGTGTCTGTTGCAAAACATCGAGCCCAGGCCCGTTCCCATCTCGGAGTGTGCCCGCAATTCGATGCAATGGATACTATGACCGTTTTTGAGCATCTCAGCTTCTACGCTCGCATACGAGGTGTGGAAGATCCACGCCACAATGCAACAGAGGTCATTCGAGCTGTTGGCCTTCAAGCTTACGCTGACCGCATGGCTGGCAAGCTTTCCGGTGGCAACAAACGCAAGCTCTCTCTGGGCATTGCTCTCATGGGTAAGTCCCCGTTTGGCGTGTAATCCGGGGGTTGGTTGCTTTGCTCTCTTCGACAGAGGGGCGTCATCCCAAACACTTTTTCTTATTACTTCAAAGGCTCACCCCTCTGGGAAATTATAGCTAACTATACTGTGTATATAGGCAATCCAACCGTACTTCTGCTTGATGAACCGTCGTCAGGGATGGACGCTGCCAGCAAGCGGGTGATGTGGAGGACATTGGCATCAGTTGTACCGGGAAGATCCCTCGTTTTGACAACACAGTGAGTATCTAACATCCTGGAGTCCGTTGTTTGGACAAGGTCTCCTAACCCTGCATAGTTCAATGGAGGAGGCCGACGCCTTGGCTTCTCGAGCTGGTATCATGGCTGGTCGTATGCTCGCTCTTGGAACCACAGAGTACCTTAGACGGAAGCATGGCGACGCATATCATGTACATCTCGTCCATTCGGAAGCACCACACACAACGGACGAAGCGATGTATCGCATTCGCTCTTGGGTCACGGAATCATTCCCAGGTGCTGATGTTGAAGAGAAAACATATCATGGGCAAATGCGCTTTTCCGTTCCAGCACGTGTGCAACGGAATCAACCCGAAACGCTTCTAGAAGGAAAAGATATTGTCAGCACCAAGAAAGAAGAGGAACGTGGTATCTCCGCTCTGTTTACTCTTCTTGAGCAGCACAAAGCAGATTTGGGTTTCGAATATTACTCGGTCTCACAGACTACTTTGGACCAGGTTTTCTTGAGCATTGTGGGCAAGCATGACGTTGAGGAAGAAGGCGAGCGAGACAGAAGATCGACCGGAAGGAAGAAAAGCAGGCGCAACATCTTTTCGAGATCTTGAGTTTTAAGATGGTACGATGGATGACGAGGGACGTTTTGAGCAAGCATTGATATTTTGTCCAAGTCGTGGCCCGCTGACTTGTTGTGGAAGTCACGTGTTGGTGGCCGAGGGGCGAAGCTGGGGACACTAGTGGTTAATGCCCTGCGACTCAAACTACGTCAGGCCTATGACGCCCTGAGAAGTCTTGTTGAATTATCGGTAGATGAGCGAGTGAACCAAGACCTCCAATATTATAGAGTCCTCCCCTATGTCCTTCTCACCGTCAATAGCATTCATAATTATCGTCCTAATTGCGACTATGCTTCCTAGACGTCGGCAACGGCGGCCACCGGCGCGTCCACTTTCTCTTCAGCCACCGCAACATCCCCTTCCAAACATCCAACACTACTACCCTCGAAATGCCAGGGACGCCTTCCATACGTTCTTCCTTCTTAGACAGAAACTCCCTCCCGAGCTTGCTTACACCATCATTGACGATGCCGAGTACTGGAGCAAGTCGACGACCGAGCGCAGTGACACCGTCATCGTCACAGAGCGCATTCAGGGAAGTCTGAGTCAGCAAGCGGGATTGCACTACCTCTCCTCAGAACCCATAGGCACCGAGGGCATAGGCCGTCTCTATCCTGTGCGGAAGATTGTCTTCACCATCACCAGCAAAGACCAGGGATGGGCCGACATCCCTACCTTCAATGGCACATATGAGCAGAGCTATACGTGGTTCGAGGCTGTTATTCGTGGTCGCGATGTCACTGAAAAAGCGTCTCACTCTGAAAGCAGGAGGATCGTCACCAACGTACGTGCCGGAAAGGAATACAAGACACACACTGTAGCTTTGTATGCGAACACTGGGGATATGGAAGAACGAGAATGGGTCAAGAATAACTTGAAAAGAGGGCATCAGGTCGATATCACGGTCTGGGCAAGGTTTCTTGGTTGGGAGAATCACGTTGCTGCCGCTAGGATTGACGTTTTCACAACGGCGCTTCGATGACCTTACAGACTTTGAAGAGCATCATTCACCAGGGGCGAAATCTTGCCTGGCCTCGGGAAACGTTGTCACCAGTACACTGCGGGAGCATCGTTTGAAACCCTGCCATGAATGGGACTGTGGTAAGCTCTGAGAAAAACATTGAAGAATAATTGCTCAAACACTTGCTCGAGCTACCACAGCATCGACCATCATGCCGCTTGCGCCCAGATACTGCGTTGGATCACACAACCTTCGCACCTCAGTCTCGCCCACCTGATCGATCAAGACATGGGTCTCTAGTAGGATGTCTACCAATGCTCTCCCACTCTCTACACTCTTCCGGCAGGCTTCGTAAACGACATCATGAGCATGACGTCTACCTATTGATGGTGCGAGACCCATCATCACAGCCTCTCCGACAATCAATCCTCTGGTACTGGCCAGATTCCGGGCCATTGCGCTTTCGTTGACGAACAAACCCGCCAACGCAAAATTTGTCTGATGCAGAGCACCACACGTCAAAACAAACGAATCCGGGATAACAGCCCACTCCAGGTGCCATGGCCCAGAGGCTCGTTCAAAGTCGCATACCATCGCATCAAGCGCCAATCCAGCGTTTGCGCGGAGAATCTTCGACGCAGCCAACACAGTCTCACTGCTAATCGGGTTACGCTTCTGTGGCATTGTACTGCTGGCTCCTCTGTGTGAGAAGAATGGCTCACTGACCTCGCCAATTTCATTAGATGACATGAGGATGATGTCAAACGCTATCTTCCCTAATGAGCCTCCAATAAGAGCGAGAAAATTGACAATCTCAGCAATGTTGTCGCGGGCGGCATGCCAGGTAATCAATGGTTCGTTGAGGCCGAGTTCGAGAGCTAATTGCCGCCGGACATGGATGCCCATTCCGTTTGGCCCAAGAGAAGCAAGCGTCCCTGCTGCACCACCAAACTGCACAAGTAGTGTGCGGTCTTTTAGCTCCTGCAGTCGTTCTAAATGCCGCTCGATCGAGGAAAGGTAAACTGCGCATTTGTAACCGAAGGTAATTGGAAGCGCTTGTTGTAGGTGGGTGCGACCTGCCATAGGCCTGTACATTGAACGGTTGTCAGCTCATGCCGTCGAAAAGAATCCGAGATCCGAGATCCAATACATACGTGTCTCTATGCGTGGTGGCTAGCTTGACCAATGTTTTCTCCATATCCTTCAATTCCTTCTCTATGAATTGCAGTCCATCTTGCATCTGCAAAATCGATGCAGTGTCCATAATGTCTTGCGTCGTTGCACCCCAGTGTATGTATCTTGCTGCTTCCGGTGAGCACATCTGGTTCATTTGCCTGAGCAATGGAAGTACTGGGTAACCAATGACTTCGGTCTCGCGACCAAGCCTGTCGAAGCTGATAGCAAATTGTGTTAGCAGAGGGAGTTATGGTCATCCGTTTTTGCGGATCCGAACTTACTCGAGTTTCGAGGCATGACAACCCGCAGTGATAGCATCGCCAATATGTTCTGGAATGACCCCAAGCTTTGATTGTGCTCGAGCCAAAGCGGTCTCAACAGTGATCATGTAATACGCATACGACTTATCTTCGAATAGCAAACGAATATCCTCGGTTCCAAAGAGGTTCCGGTAGATGCGCGAGTCGATCACGCTAACAGGCATTTTTGTTTGTAGTGGCCACCTCCATTGACGGCGCAGGCCAGGACTTTATCAGCAGATCCATGTGACGGACCGGAGTTACAGAATCGGAACCAGAGCTGCGGTCAGCTGGGGGGACACTATCCTATTTTTGGTCCCGGAACAACTTGGCAAGTGGGGGCTGAACACGAACAAAAAGCTGTCGCCCAGCGGATCTGCTAATGCAGGAACAATGCTTCTTCGGCAGCGGCAAAAAATATAGGATCGATAAATTGTGTTTAGAGAAGCCGTGAGTGGACCTCAGACGTGCTTTCACGTGAAGAGCCCCGGCCCCAGCTTGAAGTACGGCAACTTCTGAATGATCAGGTTGCCAAACCCGTCAAGGAGGAGGTGGGGGCCGGATAGGGACCCGTGAAGTACCTATTTGATTCGCACGATGTCATTGAGAGCCGTGCGCCTCTTGTTCACCAAAATTGAAGCAACAGAGAGGCATGGAAAGCGGTGCGAAGCTTTCTCCATAGCCGGAAGGGGACACTGGCAATAATCACCACTCAATCACGATACTTTGACCCACCAACCTTTGCTACCTAGCGCTGACGTCTCTAAAAGTGGCTGACCGAGATATTTCCATTTTGCTTTTATCACTTCCTGCTTTCACCCTTGCGTCCAGATTGTGGAAAAGGAGCTTCCGGCACACATTGAACAACGATTGCAATTCCTCAGTGAACAGCACCCTAAAGGAAACGTCAAGGTTGATTTCGGATCGCTTCATGGCTCGATCTTCGTCTATGACAAAGGCCATTGCTTCATCTCCCTCGACATAGTCAGGATGGTCTGTGGATGGGACCTGGTGCTGAAGTGAACTTGGTGGTGGTATGCTGACATGCTATGGTGCGGCACGCTATTAGTTGCAAAGTGTCGTCCTACGGATTGCAAGGGCCAAGACGGCAACAACAGGATCCGCGGCCGTAGGTATAGTTGTCTTGATCTGTACCTCTATTCTCAGAGGCAGCGGCATTTCAGGTCCTGAGGAATGGCAGATACCAGCTTGGAAGCGTCGGCGCAATACGAACTACGGTGCAGCGCTGCAAGGCTCCATGTCTTCTAGACGATTTGCAGGTATTAGAGAGTAGATCTCTGTACGAAAAATCTTGATGATTGATAAATTCCAGTACTGTGGTTCGCAACAGACACGGTCTTGCTAGTATATGGTTAGTAGACAGTTCGTTAAGTTCCTCACCGGCCTAGAGCTTTACTCACTTGGTTCAGCAGGTTATCCGCCAAGGTACTCACGGCCGCCAGAGGATACCATTTCACCATGCCAGCAAACCCCAAGACCCTCACCAGCAGTGCTGCAGATGTGCCATACCCGTTTGCACCTTGGTCATGGATACTGTAATCGACATGCCACTTCCGGCATTCCCAGCGAACAACCAACAAGACATCGACAACCAGATCATCAGCAACGCCTCCGGCAGTCGTTTGTTGCAAGCCTGTCTAGGCCGGAGGAAGCCGCCCTGGAACGATGCCAGTCAGTTCCTGAACGACGACGAGTCATCAGACGCAGTGATAAATTGCCATGGTATAGTCTGGAATGTTCACCGAGATATCTTGAAAAACACTTGGCCCATATTTGAGGATGGCAGCCACCAGGTCACCATCGGCAACGGTGGGCGCGCAGTCGTTGTGAACTATGACGACCCGCTAGCGCTCGATGGACTGCTAGTCTGGTTGTACTCAGGACGACCACCAAGAACCACGACGCTCGAGGACTTTGTGGATTGGGAACAGCTACTGCGTCTCTGGGGCATCGCTCAAAAATACCGGCTAGCTGGTCTCATGGACGATATCGCCGCAATTATTCTGTCCAGCAAGCCTCCCAGTTGGGGGAGCGAGGCGATGCTTTCTGGTCTCGTTTCAATCATTTCCAGCCAGTTTCACCAAAAGTATTCATTGCAAGCGAATCTGTTTCTGAAACGCCTTATGCAGGCCTGCAAGGAGCGTGTAGTAGCTGGAGAACTCGATGGGCTACTGACACTGATGCCCTTGCCTTTTGCTCTACGCAAAGAAGAGCTTGACACTTGGCCTGGGCTGGCAAAAGTGACGTTCCGCAACGCTGCATTTTATGCGATGACGAATGCCTTGCTCTTCGACTTATCCACGCTCGCTCCTGAACAGTCAGAGAATTCCTTGGTTCTATTGAACACCTGGGATCTGGCCAACTTTGTGGAATACCACGATTTGGCATACCACGTCGCAGAGATCATCCTGTTCGGAACGGAATTCTTTCGCGTTGAAGAGACTGAGCTCCTCGTATTTATGGACAGCCTTACTTCTCTGCCGGAGACTAGGCGCAATTTCAGGTTCCGAGAAGCTGTCGTCAGTACTCTGTTGGCGCAGTGTCGGCAACGCGTCTTATCCGACGATCTTTGGGCGCGCTTTTCGGAAGAGCAACAAGAATGTCTTTTGCGTGCGTATGCAAGGCAGAGCACAACGTCACCTCCTCGAGTACAAATCGCAACTGCTCACTCTGACTTTGCATAACGCGTTGTGCGATATGTTGGTTCGAAGGAATGGCGGTTTTGACCTTTAGCGTATGCTCCACCCGCAATGTACTGTACCATGTTCTCTACGAGGCTGTCGTGAAGCCGCCTGACTTGCTACGAAATTATGGCAGCGGAGTGGGAATACAAAACGACAACCATTCAATTCCCTGTGGTGTTACGGGAGGAGCAACTGAGACCTTGTACTGCATAGCATAATTGCCTACTCCTGCTTTAGGAGTCTTCCGACAGATTGTTCTGTACTGCCGCAAGCCCCCATTAGCGCCTTCATAGTTGAGATTGGATACCTGAAGTCGGGTATTCAATCCAAGAATGCCATTGTAGGCTTCTTCTCCCTTTTCCATGCTCTGATCACGTTTGCGCTGGTGGCGTCGAACTTCAGACCAGAAAAAAGCCTCCAGCGGTTAAAGCTGACACCATCAGTGGCACGACAGACTCAAAGAATCCCCAAAGCCTCAAAGCCACCAAGGGTTGATGATCGAACAAGCTCGTTGAGAAAACGACTAAATCAGGTCAGAGCCTGTTGCGCGACCATAAGGATCTAGGAGACTCACCGCCACAAAGGTTGCAGGGAGGTAAAGCAAGGTTAGGAGACTAAGGACACGAATCGTGGCCGCGTCTTTGGGGCTTTCCACGGAAAGCACTAGGCTGTCTCGTTAGATGCTTGGGTAATCACCCATCATGGCCTCTTCAGGAAGACGCCCCTGGGTATAGACGAGCAGTCGGTGCTTTAATTCAGTCAATTGCCATAAGGATGAGAGTACATCACGTGGCTGTAGTTCTACAGCGAGTATTTCCTAACTGCTTTGAAGCAACGGCCAGGTCACTGCTCAATAGCCAGTTTTCCCAGAGCTTACTGACACATTTTCATGTTTCATTACGGTATGAGTCTTCTTGGGCTTGGCGTTTAACCTTTTGAGATTGTTGATCCGCACTTGATGATTGAAGTTGACCGGCATGAACTTATGGGAGAAGGATTCTACCCATCTTTGGAGACGTTACAAACTCTCTCAGGTATTAGAGGGCGTTAGAATTGAAAGTTGCGGAGATAAAGTGCAACAGATACAACTCCTACCTCGTGTATCCACTTTGAACACAGAGGCAGCACTCGGGCTTCATTCTGGTCGTGTCATATTTTATCCCTTCCCTCTCCGTATAGAATCTCACAAACGCCTCCAATTGGTACATCCATAACCGCGTCCGTACCTTCATTCCACATCTGTCTCCAATTCATCTTCTCCGCCTTACTGCGACTCACGCCCCACGTTCCTATCCCACCCTGGGCAGCACCGCCGGTTGCCGCCATGCTCCCAGCTCGACCAAAACTTCCAGTCGACCTCTTGCTGCCGCCCTTCTTGACACGGCCCTTCGAATCCAGGACAGCAATATTCGCCGCTTCATCCACGATGCATTCCACACTCTCGAGCGGTAGGGTCAAGTATTCGACGTTGTACGATAATAGGGCGACGTAGATGTAGATAAGCAGCATGACGATGAAGGCTGGCATGGCGAGCGACCACCACCGGTCCGGGTAGTAGTGCAGGCCAATTGCGTGGAGGAAGGGGGAGGGCAGGTAGGACCAGAGGATGTAGAGGACTAGACGGCGGTTAGTATGGGAGTCATTTTTAAGAAGTCGAGCGTGTCAAGTCACGTACGGAAAGTGAGGCTCGAGGCCAAGTAGAGCACGAAGCCATAGTACTCATAGGTAGGAACTTTGGGTGCCACACGTTCGACGACTGTGGCGCGGCGGGCGGACTGGGCGACGGCAGCTTCGGTATCGTTGGGTGTTTCGGCGTCGCTGGAGTCGGGGGTTGTAGGGCGGGTGGAGGTTGTACTGCGGTTGAGGAGCGAGGGCGGGCGTAAGAGAGAAGTTAAGCTTGGTGAGGGGGGAAGCGGCGTTGGGGGCCGGTTGTAAAAGGGCGGGTAAAGTGGTGGAGGAGGTGGAGGTGGCAGACTTTGACTCGAGGTGGTGTGGTGGATGGGAGATGAGAAAGGCGAGGTATTATGCGGGATGCCATCTTCCGTGTCGGAGACGCCTTCGGAGGATGTGGATGCGGGCGAGCTTCGACGCGAGTAGTGGGATTGGAAATCTGCGTCATCGAGTGTCACGGAGTCATCTTCATCGTCGACGTCGACGTCCAGCTGTCCGCTGTTCAGGTGGCTACTGTTGCGGGTGGGAGAGGCCGGAGGGGAACGAGGAGCGATCCCGTTTGGTAATGGACCCGTGGGCGTTCGCTGGTCGGATATCGTCGACGACGGAGAAGGCAGATTATCAAGAAAAGGACCAAGGGTAGGTGGTACGTTCAGCGTACCCGAGATGGTCCGCGAGGGGAACCCTTCTCCTCTGCTTTGGGGTGGCATCGTGTTTGAGGCTGAAGTTCTCCAGCCCCGAGTTAAGTTGATTTCCCTTTACAGCTACTTGGGGGCGTCTTGGCAATGATGTTACCCTGGCTAGTACAAAGGTATTCTCAAGCAAAATCGACATGCGATGTGATCGGTATTTGGTAAAAGAATCAAGTGTGTAACAGATTATTGTGAGACACATAAGCAAGACTCCCTCCTTCTCATTCATGGAATGGTCATTTGGAGATGAGCTCCATAATTACTATGCAATACAATAAAGCCCACTCCGTGAAACCTTTTTGATCCAAACCTGGACCCAGTAGCGCCTTCGCTCAAACCCAAGAAAAAAACAACTCCGATCTCATTAAATCTCAACAGACAGAACGTCTCACTATCTTGCATCGGCCTTTTACCATGCGAAACCACTTCTTTCTAAGCTGGGTAACAGCCTCGGGTAACTCCTTGATAACGGTGATGGTGGAATTGGAAAGCTAGCCAGATCCATTGATGCTTTCCGACTTTGGCTTCCCGAATGCGGTTCGCTTGAAGATACGCTGATACTTGACTTGTTTGGATAAAGCGTTGCTGTAGTCGTGGGAACAACAGACGATGAAGCTGCTCTCAAAGCCTTTCCGAGGGTGGTACTTCGATTTCGCAGAGCAGAGAAAGACTTTTTGCGCGTCACCTCGAACGTCGCAGCTTTGGCAACAGAAGGCATCGGTGGCTCTGGTCGAGTGGGCAACGCGGTGACACTGTTTTCTCCCCAAGACCTTGTGGATCCGGCTGTGGCCGTTCGTGGCCGTAGAGGTGGTGGATAATCATCTCTACTTGGCGGGAAAGGCGAGTAGGCCCTTGCCCTAGTCTCTTTTTCAGTTTCGCGATTTGCCGTTGTAGGTCTTGACTGCACGTTTTCACGAGAAGGCGTCTTCACGTAGCTCATGATGTTGTTCAGTCCTGATTTGCGAAGACTGTTGATCATGCTCGGCTTCTTGGGGAAGCTGCTGGTCTTGCAATCCTCCATACCTTCTAGCAAGGACTCTTGACTGGAATTAGTGAGGATTTCGGGTCCTAGCGGAAGTATAGCGGGCGGTGCAAAGACAGGAGTCGCTTCGCACGCTGGATACCCCGACATTACGCTGGTATTCGACATTCGCTTGCCATATGTTGCTGGCCGCGTCACGCTTCGAGGGGATGCTGACGGATATTGGAGAATGGACTTTCGTGATGTTATGGAAGAGCTAGTGCAGTGGGACGAGATGACGGAAGGACGCTTGCTCGATCTAGGCGGTGAATAAGCGGGTTGTAGCGAGGATATGGAGGGTCGTGTGCCGGATTTTGGTGACGTTATCGACGGCGCTGGGTTCTTGACGGAGATGGATATCATGTAGGGACGTGAACGTGGTTGTGAGTAGAGCACGGATGTTGCTATTTCAATTGGGGTGTCGGGGTCGAGCTCAGGAATGTCGATTTCAAGAGTGTCAAGATCAAGATCAGGATCAAGGCTCTCATCCAGAGCGAATTCGGGAGAGTAAAAGTCGAAGGAAAAGTCGGCGCGAGAGTTTAACGTGGACTTGAACATAGGTTTGACGGGCGTGGGCGTTGGGACATCAAGATCGTTCCTACCTTCCATGGAAATGTCCAACTTTGTCGAGCACTCTCCAGTAGAGTCTTCCACATTCGCAACTCTCATGTCAATGTCCGGCCAAGCTTGCATCTCCTCGACGTATGGTGGTGAGGGTAGGTCATCCGGTGTTCTGACACTGGCTGTGGAAGGAGATGCGTTCGCTGTGGGCTGATCTAGTTCTCCCTCGGCAATTGGCGAGAAGGTGTTGTGGTTGCTTTCGCTGTCTGACAGCTCTTCTTCATCTGAACAATAGCCATAGCCGAATCGAAATGCGTTTGTGTCGCGCTTTTGCATGCTTCGCTGTTTGCTCTCACGAACTTTGGCTTGGCGCTCTTCCATTTTCCTCTTTCGAGCAGAAGCTGAACTAAGTTTCCTCGTCCTCAACAGGTCTTCCATGATGATTTCGCTGGCCTCGTAAAAACAGTTTGTGGTGATAAGGATGCGTTTTGGCTACACCGAGCACAAAAAGGGTATCAAAGCATACAAAACGAAGGATGGAAATCAGAGACAAGCATCCTCCTGAGTTGACGCAGGTTGGATTGGCGCTCGAAAGGTCTAGGATGATGCCTGGATAAAGAGGACGACCGTGCCCATGTTTTTGCGGCGCAACGTGGCGTAGGACAATCAAAGCGAGTGTGACCCTTGCGCACCATGTTGGGGATGAAGCCGACCTGCTTTGACGAAATAGTATTCTCCGAACGAATCAAAAAGGGCGCTTAGGTCCGCCTGGCCGCAACGTGCGTTTCAAGCCTTCCAGAAATGGTAAGCTAGGCCGCATGATACGGCGGCGGTGAGGCGGGGAGGCAATGACCAAGTTGTAGCGCATGATCGGATACGGGGATTATCAAGATTGCCAGGCACAAGCGAGAACAGGGTCGACAGTTCTAGGCGGAGAGACTTGTCACACAATGGTGATGGTCAGGGGCAACGAAGCTTTGACCCGGCAGTTTCAGCATCTCAGATCTTCCCGCGGCCAGCCGCCGTGTCACTGGGCTTGATCTTCTTCATTTGATGGACAGGTCAAGCTCCTCATCACGACAGAACGTTGCCAGTCAATTTTCCTGATATTTGCTTCTGCGCCCAAAGCAGACTATGGAGGCCGTTTGGCAATTATTGGGCATGATTGTGTTGGTTAGGTTGTACTGGCTATTAATGGCATGGTTAGGCGGGTTAGGCGTGTTAGAGGGGCCGTGGCGCAATCTAGGCAGGGAGCTTAGCGAGGGAAGGCATGAAACTGTCTCTAACAGGACTTCCCAAGCAAACTTGGCCAACCGCTCACTCGGAACCTCCCCTTTCCTTATGTCAAACATCCCCACGGAACCGCTGAACCAGAATTCAATGCACCTCGATCTGGAAAGGACCCTTGCCAATCGTCATTTTCGACATCTTGGAAATCTAGATAGTTATGTCATCGCACGGGAGCAACTGTTGCACATCATGACCCCTTGATATAATTGCAAGACAGGCTCTTGTGACCGCTCCCTTGCCAAGCTTGATGTTCCTTCCTCCGGGCGGCTGCAGAAACATGAGACAAACTCCGGATTTGCCCCACCGACACCGACAACGACTTTGAACGGTGCAGATGCAGGGAACGTGGCCAGAGCGCGAACTCACCTGTGTATGCTTATGCTGCATAGAACGAGGAAATGAGAGATTTGCACGTAGTTTGCGGCAATTATGCTCGGAGAGCATCCCAATTGTTCCTTCTTAGTCATCCACTTATACCCTTCCCCAAGTTTGTGTTATTTTTCGCGAACGACGACTGTTACATTCCCAAGTAACAATCTGTAACTGGCATCACGGGATAGCCCTGTCAATTGGCTAAATCGGTCACTACTTCCATTCTTTCAAAATCCCCCTTCTTTTATGATGATGATGATGCTGCTGTATTATTGTACGTTTCACTGGCTAAGGTTGAGACGGGAATGATAAATTCTGTGCATTCCATGCCGCTCCTAGCTTGCAATAGTGAGTCTCTTAGAGCCCAAAATTTTGGTACATCGATGATTCTTTCTCGATCTTTCATTTCCATCGGAATATCTAGTTACGCCATTTCCGCATTCTCTCCGCACTCGCCCTGCTGGCCCGACGTATAGGGGGGCGACAGAATGTCGCAGAGCCCACCAAAACCCTCCAAATCGATTCTTGTCCAATGAAAGCCCGCGGCCTTTTTTTCCTAGGAAGCTTTGCGCAATCACTTCTGACCTTGGCAACTTAGAATTTTAGGCGTAGGCCGCAGCCGGATCTCATGGCTCGAATTTGGAGAAGAGATTTCCCTCGGAGGAATTTTGGTGCGGGGGAATGTTCATCTCATTCTTTGAAATCAGTGGAATAACATCTTTTGCTGGAGTCTCCGTTCCTGATGGTTCCGGGCGCTGCATCCCTTCTCTCTGTTGTTCATTGCTTTAAACCCGTGTCGGTTGCTCACACGCCATTTCTCTACCTAATTTCTCGCTGTCTTCATACCAATTGACACGGACCCCAAAGTCTACCTGTCTGAGCGCCCTGACGAGCGAGTAGCAGCGAGGTCGAAGACGAGAGGATCCAACTTTTAGCTTTGACTACTATACCACTCCCTCCTCTCAACTGCCCTCCCTCGCATCGATCCAACCTCCTACGTAGTTTCCCACGATGGCAGAACCCGTCCCTATCCCGCGTAAGCTCTGGGAACACCCCGACCCAGCCTCGACCCAAATGTACAAATTCAAGGAATATCTGTCCCGCAAGACCTCCCTCCCCTTCCCCGATTACGACTCCCTCTACAAATACTCTACCACTCACCGCGACGCCTTCTGGTCCCACACCTTCGCCTTCTTCCCGCTTGTCTACTCCGGCACCGTCCCCACACCCTGCTTCGACGAGTCCGCCCGCATGGACTCTATCCCCAAGTGGTTCACCGGCGTGCGCATGAACTTCGCCGAGAACATCCTCTTCCAGGGCGACGGCAATGGCCGCCCCGTGCTGTCCCCCGGAAAAGAAGACGATAAAGTCGCCGCCACGGAAGTGCGGGAAGGCAGTTTTCTCGAGCCCATTGTGGACGTGACATGGAAAGAGCTCAGAAGCCGGGTCGGGAGACTCAGCCAAGCAATGCGCGCGCGGGGCGTGGGCAAGGGAGACCGGGTGGCGGTCGTGGCGAGCAATTCGCTAGATACCTTGACCGTCTTTCTGGCCGTAACAGCACTGGGCGGCATGTTCAGCAGCAGCAGTACCGACATGGGCGTCAAGGGCGTGCTGGACCGACTGCTGCAGATCCGGCCGAAGTGGCTGTTCATGGATGATTGGGCAGTGTATAATGGGAAGACAGTCGATCTGAGACCCAAGATGGCAGAGATTGTCAAAGGCATGGCGGGCGTGCGCGAATTTAAGGGCGTGGTGAGTCAGGCCAGGTGGAGAGATCGACCAGCGGACGTGAGTCGAGTGCCGCGGGCGATCACGTGGGCGCAGTTTTTGGAGAAGGGGATGGGGAGGGAGAAGTTGGTGTTTGAGAAGGTGGAGTTTGGTGATCCGTTTCTGATTGTCTACTCTTCCGGGACGACGGGGCAGCCCAAGTGTATTGTACACAGTGTGGGAGGGGTTATTTTGAATGCGCACAAGGAGGCGAGGTTGCATAGGTGTATCGACGAGACGAGCGCGCAGTTGCAGTATACGACGACCGGGTGGATCATGTATATGTCCGCTGTACTGGTCTTGCTGGCTGGAGCACGGATGGTGATTTACGATGGGAGCCCGTTTGTGCCGGATATCAAGAGTTTTGTTAGGCTGTATGGAGAGCAGAAGGTTACGCATTTAGGGATCTCGCCGAGGTATTTGCAAGAGTTGCAGAAGAACAAGATCATTCCGAAGAAGGTCACGGATTTGAGCAATCTGAAGGTTGTTACGAGCACGGGGATGGTGCTCTCAGATCAGCTCTTTGAATGGTTTTATGACGAGGGGTTTCCACCACATGCCCAGCTCGACAATATCTCTGGGGGTACAGATCTTGCAGGCGCCTTCGGAACCGGCAATCCAATTCTCCCCGTGTATGTTGGCGGTTGCCAAAGCCTGAGTCTGGGCACGCCTGTCGAAGTCTACGACCAGACGGTCGAAGGTGGCAAAGGCGTCAAAGGCAAGCCGGTGGAGGACGGAGTACCAGGAGAACTTGTCGCGACGAAAGCATTTCCCAACATGCCAATAGCCTTCTGGGGCGACAACGGCAGGCAGAAATATTTCGACAGCTACTTCGCGCGATTTGACAATGTCTGGACACATGGCGACTTCATCATGATCCATCCCGTCACCAAGAATGTGATATTTCTCGGACGCGCCGACGGCGTCCTCAATCCAAGTGGCGTACGGTTCGGCTCAGCGGAGATATACGGTATCATTGACGCTTACTTTGGTGACAAGATTGCCGACTCGATATGTGTCGGTCGGCGAAGACCGAAAGACAATGACGAGTCGATAATGCTGTTCTTGCTGATGAAGCCTGGCATCAAATTTACACAGAGCCTCGTCAATGACGTGAAAGCCGCGATCAGGAAAGAAACGAGTCCTCGACATGTGCCGCGTTTCGTGTACCCTACACCTGAGATTCCGACGACGGTGAATTTGAAGAAGGTTGAGCTGCCAGTGAAGCAGATCGTCTCAGGAAAGATCATCAAGCCATCAGGGACCCTCCTGAATCCACAAAGTCTGGACTACTACTACCAATTTGCAAAGGTGGAGGACCCATCTGACCAGCTGAAGGCGAAGCTATGATCTCGAGTTCGCATATCGTGACGTCTCTCGAGTCCCTTCTTCGGTGCTATATTCAGAGAGTTCTCTGGGTCACGCTCTCTTCAACTCTTCACGCCTAATTTGTGCAGCCGAAATTCTTGAAGCCACGCCCTTCTCAGATTGCTCGTACCTGAGGTTTGGGTTAATAGGGTTCTTCTTGCAGCATTGTGCTGTTAGACAAGGCCGACAAGTATTGTACGATGGCCAGATAGATATCGCTTTCTCAATGTCCAGCGAGATCAGATAGAAATACCACTAGATCACCTCTTTCCCTTCTTCTTCCCGCCCTTCTCCTTCTCATGTGCCTTGCCCTCTTCTGTCTTCATAAACCCACCTCTAACCAAAGCGTCTCTTGCAACGCTGTTGATAATGCGAAACCTGTCTGGTCCTAGCTTGGTTCCTCCATACCAGCGAGTTACGACGACAACTACGTTCCAGACATCCATCAGCTGCATGAGGTGCAACAGACGGCCCCCCGCCGCAGTCTCACCGTCGTCGTCGCAATCTTGTACCGTGATTCCGGTCTCCGCAGTCTGGATTCGCCAGGCAGTAATGTTGTGTGTAGCACTCGCGACTTTCTTGTTCGTGGCAAGGAGGTGCGAGAGGAAAGATGACGCCTCTTCCTTGCTGGATACAGGAGTGCAGCGCGCGACGAAAATACTTTTCTTTTCAGTGACAGGCTCGGAGAGGGTCCAATTGGGTGGAGGGATGGAAGAGTCAGCCGCTGCCGTCACATTATTATTATCCGTCTCTTCTGTCTCGACGGGGTCTGCAGACCTCTCCTTGTCATCCGGACGGTGGGTAGTTTCAGCCTCGCCATTATGATCCAGCAGAGAGCCCGCTTCTTCGATAACGTCGAACAAGCAGACTTGGCCAGGCGACCAGACACGGGCGATCACGTCGCGTAGGATCTGGGCGGCCGCTGTGCCTTCGCCTTTCGAGCTTGAGCACGAAGATTGTGTGCCATTGATTTGTAGTGGGCTGTTTGGGTAGTCGGGCGTGAAAGTTACCGTGAAGGAAAAGGGCTGCTCGGGGAACTTGAGGATGGCATGGATTGAGGTCTCGCCAGACGAGGTAACGGAAAGCGTCTCGTCGCCGTAGATGGAGTTGATGGCTTCGATCTCATCTGCGAGCGAGCTATTCGTCAGCTGTGGAGGATTTGGTGGCATGGAATTGGATGCACCAGACGCAGAATGAGAAAAAGCCACAGCCGAGTTTTAGCAGATTTCAGGAGCGGATTATTTCAACGTACTCTTTTACCTCACATTGAATCGATTCGTACTTGTATTGCTATATCTACATTTACACAAACAACTCATGGTCATGCAGCCAAAATATTCGTTTGAGACGTGTAGATTGAGCTGCCCCGTGTTGCGGACATCTATCTCGCAAGGACCGGGACCGCAATCCTCCTTCTCATCCTCCGGCTCTGGTACATATCCCTCTTTTTAGAGTTCGTGGTTGCTTGAGCAAGGAAGGCAGCTGGCAAGCCAAAGTTGGGCTTATGCTTCTGGGGTAATGTCCCCAAGATGTCTCCAATGTAATTTTTAGGTTCGACGCCCTTCTCAAAGGTGCTGTTCCAATCTTTGAGGATGCCTTCGACGACCTTGATACCCGCAAGGTAAATATTGTTGACCGCCGGCCCGAAGCCGCCTGATTCCTCGTAGAATAGGTTTTGCAAATCCGATTCGGAGAGATAAGGACGGTCAAAGTCCGAAGCAGTCCGCATGACGATGATGCGACTGAAATCTGTGAGATTGGCATATGAAGAGCGCAGCAAAGCCTCTAAGGAGGCATTTTCTTCTTGTGCTGTCTAGATATCGGTTAATCTGGCCCTTGGTGGTTGAAACGGGGAATGAGCACTTACGGTGCAGTAAACTGCAGATCCGTTTGTATACAGTTTTGTAACATTTTCGACGGCTTCACTCAACAGAGTGCCGGAGTAGTAGACATCGGAGGTTGCCACATCGCATGCAACAACCGATGGTCCAGCTGTGGCTGCGGCGTATGCAGAGATCGAGGCGTATTTTGCACGGTACGCTACAGCAAGTGCAGAATCATTCAGCTTAGCTGTCTTAGCAAACCCGATTGCGACGTCACGGAGAGCTTCGTTGAGCTCAAAGACTTCTGTGCCGTAGATGCTACAATGCACATCAGCAATTTGGACTTGACATCTCGCGAGGATCGACACACATTTGTGGATACTCGCTAGGAGAGGTAGCACCGAGGGGAATGTAGCCAGTACTGAGGTTGGTCGGCAGCTGCAAATCAGTCAGACGTGAATCAGCTTACAAGCGGGAACAAGCTTACCTCACGAGCATCGAATTCATATTGCAGAGCCACTTGGATGGCGTATTTCGCGAATGCAACAGATCCAAGAGTTGCCACTTTTGGGTTCACGCCAGAAATTCCGGCGATGAAGAAGTAGGTGGTGGTGAGGTCGAATTTTGGGCTTTTCACCAGCGAGGTAATAGTAGTGGCAGCGTTGATCTCAGACTCTCCGGTGATAACTTGACAGACGGAACCGTCTTTTGTGCAGTGAGCCTCCGGGTACAGTGGAGAAAAGCCGACGACAGAGATATTTTGTGCCAGGAGGTTGAATTCTGGTATGCCATACCAGATATCTCCCTCAGGTCCAAACATGTCTATGATGAAAACTTTGGGCTTGATGACAGCTGCTCTTTTCTCTGGCAGATGTTCCCTCTTGAAGGGTTTTGCCGAGGCACATCCGAAAAAAGCCAAAGCTGTCGCCAGCTGACCCAGCAGGTTGAGGAAATACATAACGGGTATAGAATTCTGAATGAAAGACAATTTTGCTTGGTGTGCAGCTTGGGGAGAGAGCTTCACTCTGTGCCGAGTTCTACAAGACTGCGGGTTGGGGGAAATAAATGGAAAATGACCTCAGTCCAGGCCGGCGACAAATGAGTTCAGGTACCGGAGCATGGTAGTTGCCACTAGGCTCCCTTCTAGAGCTGTGGGTGGCATCTGACCTGGATGGTTGGGCCACGCCGATGAAGCTGCGCTCATCTTTCGTGCCGGAAAGCGGACGTCAAACCAATGAACAGTTGGGAGACGTTAGTCCTTATCAGATGAACCAAGGTGATATGGCTCGATGTGCCGCGGAATGATGCAGATCGTAGATACAAAAGGAAGGAGAAGACAGGAAAGGCAGCTGTTTAGCCTTCTAGAAGAGACGCTACCGTAGAGTGGTGCATAGGTGAGGTGCCTCAGCGATAGGACTAGCCGTGATGGAGGAAGTCGAAGCGCTATCGATAGCTTGTAGGAAGCCCCTCGTGCCCTGCAGCTTGCATCTCGAGGAACTCGATGGAAGGCGTGCCTTGCAGCGACACGATGTTCTTAAAGAGTGAAGTGATCTTAAGCAACAAAGGCGTCGTGAGACCATTCGCAGTTCTGGCGACAAGGACTTTCCGTTGGGAGATTTGGTCAGTTGGATCCAGAAGAAGGAATCCAGGCGGGGATAAACGAACAGATACGGCACGTATTCACCCATGTCTTACTTAGCTCCTTACTTATGTCAACTCACAGTTGCGCTGCCAGTCAGCTACAGAGAAATTATCAAAGGCCGACGCTAAAGAAGAGTAACAAACAAAACGACTGGGCTGCACGGAGACTACTCCCTCTAGGGGATATGCTATTTTGTCCTGCTCGACAGCATTCTGGAACCATCGCCTCGCACGATCATTTTGTGAGCTGCGCAGCCTATCGACATCGGTATTGGTTTCGGAATCTGCTGGTACGTACCTATAGGCTTCACCGGCTCAGTCATTCGTTAGTCATAATTACCCTTCTCTTGGAGAGCAGAACTTTCAGCCCCACTATCCTAAGCGTCATGGCATTGGAATCTCTAGAACCCCAGGGACCACCACTGTTTACTCAAGAATCGCGCAGTTCCACAGTTAGTCATGTCCTGCAGTCTATCACAGACTTTGAACTCTTTGAATTCCTGCTCCTTAGGTAAGCGGGAAATTGGATCCGCAGCGATTGCTTAGAAGGAGGATTGCTGCGCAGCCAAAGGGTTTGCCTGTTAGCCCTATGGGTTGCCCTATTGCTCAGATCAAGTGGTCTTCCCTTCTCCCATGATGCGTAAGGTGGCTCCTGTTCTTGTCACGTCTTCTTCACTCAGGTGGCTGTTCTCAAGGTGAGGTAGCCTTTAAGGCCTCCAGGATCGCTCGCGGCATATCGAAGTTTAACTTTGTCGCAAAGCCCTTACAGGGTAGATATATGGGAGTTTAATTCTGTTCATAGGAATTTTTTTCGCAATTCTCATGGACTCGTCGCAGAGCACCCCTGGCATCCCAGATGGTCAATGGGCACGAAAACGATATTACATCTCTGTCACAATATGACGAACCTATGCGGAATATTCTTGACCCAGTCTATCGATCTGGGCATTTCCCAATCCCGCTGCTCGCCCATATCCGCGGTCTGAAAGGGCCGAAATTGGGAAAAGCAGTAACAGATATGGAAGCCGCGGCATACTCAATTACTTGAGAGAACATCGATACAACTTCTTCGCACTAATACCCATTATAGCTGCAATGCTCGAGACCTCAACACTCATTTACTTCTTCATGACCTACGTCTCTCTTCCTTCGGATCCAAAAACGGGCGCTTTGCCCCGAATCTTGGATGTGTATTCCACCTGGCCGTTCACTTCCTGTATCGGATCCTTGCACTTAGTAGCCTGCAAGACATTCGCGTTCGTGGCTGCGAGCCTATACGAGTCCGGCAGCCTCATCAGTCTCTACCTCGATCGGAATCAAAAAGTGGGATCCTGTTTTCAGCGTCTTGGAAATGTTGCTGGACTCGTCTCGACAGTGCTCCTGATTTGGACTGTCTTTGCAAGTAAAATATCAAAGCTCACACACATTTGTATATTACGGGGGTAAAGATCTTGGCTACCTTAACGGTCAAAGACTGCATTCTTATGTGTGATCACCTTGATCGAAAGACGAAGCCTATCTTAAGCACGATACTTGCTGCGATCACCCTGAGGCAGTGGAAGGAGGTCATCATGGCGCTATCGGTCCGTAAGTAGTGCGGCCTAGTTGCCAACGAAAGACGTCGAGACTAACAACATATCAACAGCTCTGGCCGCCGCCGCCGACATTGGCATCTTCACCTGCCGAGATCCAGACCAGATCTAGAAGCTCGGCACGGCCTGCTTCAAAATCATCGCCGTCGGAGCCCCTGCAGAATGGATGATGTTAGCAATGTGGATCGATTACATGTTGAACATGGTCTACTATTTTTACACTTACGATCGGATTGCGGCCGTGGCGAACGCAGCGCACGACACTGGGAGCAGCCTAACAAGCAGCATGAACATCACGGAGTATCAGGGAAGGGGATGGAATCCAAAAGCGGAGGACTTCGACCTTGATAAAGCGCCCTTTCTCAGAGAGGCTGGCTATCCGGCAAAAGTGTGGACTGGACCTTCGGATACTGACGAGCTACACTTCGATTCGATGCCATTGAGTGAGCTCTCATCAGTGCGAGGGTTCGTATAGGATAGATTTTAATTCATGACTTTTGAAATACAAGCGAATCAGAGGCAAACTGAAATATGCCTTCGGGGAGCCGCATTCTGGAGTAAGATTAGATTAGATCGGGATGACGCCATTTGGCACGTCCGCACTCTGTTGTCATCTCCAATAAGATATAGACAAGATCTTTCCCCTGAAACACCCGACCATGGTGGATTGTCCTGCCAACCCGACATGGCTTCACCGTTACGCAGCACTGTCCGCCGGCTGACTACGACTGCCCGTCGCGCGGCGATCGCAGAAGCGACCAATACCTATGGCCGTCACGGTGAAAGCATCAACGCTTATGGCATTGCCGTCTCCAAAGCCCAAGGCGTGGTGGATGGTCTTACTGGAGGTAAGTCCCTGCGGCGGAGCTCGCATACGCCGTGGGCATTCACTTTCATCATGTCACAAGAACTAGACATACTCGAGGACTAACACTTCAAAGCGATCGGTAATACACCCCTTATAAAACTCAACACCCTCTCCAAAGAAACTTCATGCACGGTCCTCGGAAAAGCGGAATTCCAGAACCCCGGCGGCAGTGTCAAAGATCGTGCCGCCCTCTACGTGGTCAAAGACGCCGAAGAGCGTGGCCTCCTCAAACCAGGCGGGACAGTCGTCGAAGGCACAGCTGGCAACACCGGCATTGGCCTCGCGCACGTCTGCCGGAGTCGCGGTTACAAACTTGTCATCTACATGCCCAACACGCAGTCGCAGGGCAAGATCGACCTACTGAGATTACTGGGCGCGGAAGTCTATCCCGTGCCTGCGGTGCCGTGGGAGGACAGCCAGAACTACAATTGGCAGGCGAAAAGACACGCGGAGCGGGTGGCGAAGGAGAGCGAGGCGGGAGCGGTATGGACGAACCAGTTCGACAACGTGGCGAATAGGAGGGCGCATGTTGAAACGACGGGACCCGAGATCTGGGCGCAGACAGGAGGAGCGATTGATGCGTTTACATGCGCGACAGGCACTGGAGGGACGCTGGCTGGCGTGACGAGGTACCTCAAGGACGTCAGTGGTGGGAGAGTCAAGACATATCTCGCAGATCCGCCTGGGTCGGTCCTGTACAGCTACGTGACGAGCGGTGGGAAGCTCAAGGAAAGGACGGGCGGCAGCATCACCGAGGGCATTGGCCAGGGGCGGGTAACGGACAATCTCCAACCAGAAGTTGGCGAGCTGGACGGAGCGGTGTATATCTCGGACGAGAAGAGCATCGAGATGGTGTATCGATGCCTTGACGAAGAAGGTCTCTATCTTGGGGCGAGCAGCGCGTTAAATGTCGTTGCGGCGAAAGAGGTGGCAGAGAAATTAGGACCTGGTCACACAGTCGTGACCGTGCTTTGTGATGGAGCGTACAGATATGCTGACCGGCTGTTCTCAGGCAAGTGGTTGGAGAGCAAGAATCTAAGGGGCGCAATACCGAAGAGATTGGAGAAATACATTGTTTTGCCCTAGGTGAGATTGTTGGTTTGTATCATGTTTTGCACAGAAACGGCAAGATGGCCCCGGAAGTGGCTGTAGATATGCATCAGATGGCGCATCAACACTAAGATTTTTGACCTAGGTTCGAATGAAAAAGTGTCTATGAGCACCTCTAAAGGTCCATAGCAGCCTACTATTCCGGCACGAAGCAAAAGCGCAGCCTCGCTGCTTCGGCCCACAACACTGACTTTCGTGCTCTATCCACGTCTTTCGCAAAGTGCAAATGTCAAAACAGCCGACAAGGTAACGCCCCAGAATCGATGTATCCGTAACTGAAATACATGCTTCCCTCAAGTGCGCCTCAATGCTTCGCAGTAACTTTTTCGCCAGTCAGTTTCTCGACTGCGTCTTTAGCGCTGTAGATGCTGTTAGAGAAAAGGTTCATGATAGATGAGGGGGGGGAGAGGCCATACATATCACCCAAAGCAACCATACAAATCGTTTGCCAAACGCCCAGCCCAATGCGAGGAGTAACGCCACGATACAACCCCTTGATGCCGTTTTGTCCGTAAATGTACTTCAAAGTCTTGCCCACAGTCAGATTCTTTGGGCGGTTCGGATCTTCGGTCTTGCTCTGCATCTCGACTCGAATGACCTCAATCGGCTGATTCCACGCGCTCAAGCCACCACCAAGACCACTTGCGAGGATCTTCTCCATACTGCTAAGCTTCGTTCCATCCTCCTTGCCTGTCAGCCTGCGGATGCCAGTTTCAGCCAACCGGGAAAGACCGAATCTTGATCCCCAGTTTGTAGTTTGTCGGATAGCGACTGCATTGACACCCTTGTTGATTCCTCGAATACCCTCTTTGCGGTAGATGTTCGCAAATGTAGTCCAAGTGCTTGGTGGCTTGACACCTGTAGCAGCGAGCTTTTTTTGAGTGATTTCCACAGTCTTCATGCAGGTGCAGAAGCCCATCGTAGCGTATGCTTGAGCGACACCGCCGGACATGCCACCAGTGATGCCAGCAACAAAGTCGGATGCGCCGAAAGTTTTGGCGTAGTACTCGGCCTCGGAGGCAACGAAGAGAAGCACAGCGCCCTTGGTCGAGGCTTCAATCCAGGCCCAGGGAATAAGACCTTGGTAATCTGTGAAAAGAACGTGTTAGCAGCTTATCAGCACACGCTTGGCGGGAGGGCGTGCTTACAGCCCAAGATGCCTCCACGGCTCCATATCCTTGACATGGCACCGGCAAATGTGTCGGTTCTGTTGGCAGCCATTGTCGTCTTTACAACCTCCAGCGGCTGACCCAGCGTCGTTACCTCAAACATATTCAAGCCAGCACCTAGCAGTAGGTTGCTGAACTTAACCGGCTTTTTCTCCAGTTTCGGGGCTGGGGCATGCACAAGCGTTGCGGACATTGTGTTATCGGTTTGTAGGTAGAACCCCTGACCAAGGGAAGAGTTTGGCTTCGTCGCCGACTGAAGACGTTATGAGAGATCGAGGTTGTGAAAATTTCGGGGCGTTGCTTCTTCGAACTAGGGTAATTGAGCCAGATAATAGGTCGGCGGCGTTGCGCTTGACAAAGTCTAAGAATTGTATCAAGAACACAAGAGAAAGGATGGGCTTAGAAGGAGAACAAAGTTAGGAGGAATCTCAGCTGCCGCCGATAAGGTGAGCAGGAGAGGTGCTTAGACCCTGAAGCGTGTCTTTGGGAAAAAGTTGGGCTTAGGCCTGCTCACGGGGTTCATTAGCGCTCCCGCATACCTTGCTTGGAGTGGACACCATGCCCTCCCAACGGCCTCCGAAAAGTCCTACGGGCTCGCGGATCTCACACGAGGGGCTTGAGCCGCCCAACAACCCACGAGAATTTCCGCTGATCGGATCGGTCCCTTGCAGATGTGGCTTTGCATTCTATGATGTGTTTCCGAGCATTTCGCACCGCACTTGAGGCTTGCTTAACAAACTGCAGGGAGTTCCCCAAGAATACACTCAATTAAAGGACTATCGCTATGACTAAAACCTTCTTAACCCTATTCAGCCTGCTTCGTGCACACTGACAAATTCAGAATCTCCACGAATCTTTCGTGCCCCAGAATGTGTTCTTACAATGTGGCCCCGACCAATTTCGCATATGCTTCGGTGCTGAATGACTTGGGGCGTTCAATAGGTGAACCGTAAGCACGATCGATGATCAACTGTGGCAATACACCGAGGGCTCGGGAAACACCAAACAGTACGGTATAGTAGGTGGCTTCCGTCAAGCCGTAGTATTGGAGAAGAACGCCAGAGTGTGCGTCGACGTTGGGGTAGGGGTTCTTAGTTTTGCCGTGCTCCGTCAGGACACCGGGAGCAATCTTATAGACCTGGCTGACAAGCTTGAACATTGGGTCATCTGGCAACTTGCGAAGGGCGAACTCGCGTTGGGAGACGTATCGAGGATCGGTCTTTCGAAGGACCGCGTGGCCGTAGCCGGGGACAACACGACCGGAGTTCAAGGTGGACCAGAGATAGTCGGTTATCGACTTGTCGCTCAGATCGCTGCCGATGGATTTTTTCATTTCTTGGAGCCAGTTCAACACTTCCTGGTTTGCCCTGGAAAATGGTCAGCAGTTTCAGACAGCTTGGAATGGGTTGCCTACAATCCATGAAGAGGGCCGGCAAGACCATTGAGACCGGCAGCGAGCGACAGCATTGGAGAGCTCAGGGCGCTGCCGACGAGATGAGTGGTATGAGCACTAACGTTGCCACCCTCGTGGTCTGTATGAATTGTAAGGTACAGCCGCATCAGCTCGACGAAGTCGTGATTCTCGCCATAGCCAAGCATGTTGGCAAGGTTGAACGCGTAGTCTTTGTCCTTCTGGATTGGAGCAACCTTGCCGTCTTTGTAGACATTGCGGTATATTCTTGCAGCAATTGCAGGGAGCTTGGCGATCAGATTCATAGAATCTTCAAAGGTGTAACCCCAGTAGTCCTTTTTGTTGATGCCTCTTGCATAGGCCTTTGCAAACTCCGACTCATGCTCCAACGCGACTACTGCCATCGAAAACTGAGCCATAGGGTGGAGGTCGGTGGGACAACGGTCGATAAGCTCTTGGACGAACTTGGGAATATCGGATCGTGCAGCCCAGTCAGCCGAGAGATCATGGACTTGCTGCTCGCTTGGGACCTCTCCTGTCAGGAGCAGCCAGAAAAGACCCTCAGGCAGGGGCTCTTCTCCTCCAGGTGCCTTGGGAAGTTGCTCCTGGCATTCTGGGATTGTCCTTCCGCGGAAGCGGATGCCCTCTTCTGAGTCAAGGACAGATCCCTCCCACACGAGTGACTTGATGCCGCGGGCTCCGCCATAGACCTGGTCGAGGGTGACCTCGCCGATAACTTTGTTTCCGTAGTCTTTTCTCAGCTTCTTGACTTGCTCAACCTTCTCAGGTAGGCTGGCGGCAAAAGTCTCTTTCAGGGTCTAGATACAGATACATTAGTGAGGACGGTTGCTCAAGTTTCTTCACGGTTTGTACCTTTGTACTAGCACAACGGACTCCATTGAACGCAGCGTTCTGCACAGTTGGCCTAGATAGGACACTTGAGGACCGAAGAATCGCGCTCCCTAAACGAAGTGAGGAAGCCATGCTGGTTTTGAGGGGTAACGGAAATGGAAACGAGGGTGGAAGCAGGTATCGGCAGTTTTGTTGATGAAGCTCAATGGAGGTGAGCGGGAGGGAAAGGGAGCTGTCGGAGCTACAGTAATCGCTAGAAAAATCCCAAAATTTGGGGGGACGGCACAATTTTGCACCCAACCAAAAACAGAAAAGCCACTCTACAGAATCTAACTTTTTGTCTGATGCGATAAAACTACTTCCTTCACTGCTGTTCCAGTGTACACATCTTTTTTCCGAGAAACTCTCAAGACAAGACCTTACACTGCGTTCCGAAGGTCCGGCAGCACAAAGGGGGCATTCGGACACCGACGAATCACGTGGTTGATTTGAGATCAGCGGGATCTTTCCTCACTTACCGGCCGCCCAGCGGCGAAAACTTCAAATAGCCACCCGACACCCGCCAAACACCAATCTCTTCTCCACCTCCATCCATCACCAACTTCCACCAAACACCCGTCCTCATCGACGCTTCTAGATTAGTGGCAAGGCTGCTCTCGCAGCATTGTCGGTGAATCACCTCCGTGTAGCTGATCGCTGAGCGAGCCGCCATTTTACGTTGACACGGTCGCGGTTGCGCATCTCTCCCTGCTCTGCCTGTAGTGCCGCTCTTTAGACGAACACCGCACCTAGGCCGCATCTAAGGTTCACTCCCACTTTGCCTAACTTGAAGACTTTAGAGTAGACACCTTTACGTGTACTATCTTCATCCTACTTCTTCCAAAACCTACGTACTTGGCTGTCACACGATCAGGTCAACCAGTAGTGGCGAGGCACTTCCACAACCACCATGTCGTCTGCTGTAGCGGAGCTGGACGCGTACCTGCAGTCCATGCTCAACCTCAAACCGCCTGGAGTCTCGGGATCCAAAATCACAAGCATCACATCTCTCTGCACCGCCAACATTCAGGTATGGCCCAATTCGTCTCTCTCCTGTTCATGCCTATGACTGACCCTCTTGCTCGTTCTTAGTCTGAGTCCGTCCTCATCCAGAAAATCTACACACATTTCAAGAAAGCACCAGGAACACACAAGTTGGGGGTTCTGTATGTCGTAGACTCTGTAACCCGACAGTGGGTAGACCAGGCCCGCAAGATCGGTCAACTGCCTGGTAGTGGTGCTCCTGATGGCACATTTGCTGCCGGTGTGACTAGAGTGACTGAGCTTCTCCCCGTACTGATGAACGATATCATCAACTCTGCTCCCGAAGATCAAAAGGTAAGCTTAGCCACGCATCCAGACCGCGAACGCCATTCCACCCTTGGTGGTGATGCCGCTTCACGTTCAGGAAGCCGAGAAGTTGATGTTGTGGAATTGCTACGGAATTTTTTTCCTTCCCCTCCTGCATTTTCGTATGATCATCCAAACTCACGTATCGTGATATCTCTAGGCCAGAATCAAGAAGCTAGTTGATATCTGGGAGCGCTCAAGTACATTTCCAGCAAAGATGCTGTCCGATGTTAAGGAAAAGCTCGATGCTCCCCAAAGTAAGCGATCCTCGTTCAAAGCCGTGGCAGAGTCCCAGGAGGACCTGGTGCAGAGGCTAGGAGAGTAGTTACTGATGTGGTGTTGCTTCGTCAGATGTTCAATCTACGACGCCCGAAGGATCTCCCTCCCCCGATTTCAATGCGCTAAGCCAGCAGCAACTGCAACCTAATCAATCACAAGCAGCCCCAGCAGATACATCCGCTATTCTTGCAGCTCTCGCCAACATGGCAAAGCAGACCACCGCAGCGCCACCAGCTTCAGGACTTCCAGCTCAGGCTAGTATGAATAATGTGTTAGGTGCCCAAAATGGACTGCCGCAATCGACGCCCTCGTCCGTAGACCAAGGCCCTTCTGCCGCGAATGGGCAGGCTGTAAACCCTCTTGGAGCGCTTTTCGCTGGGATGAGTAATGGTGTGCAGAGTCAGAATCAGAATCAAGCTCAAAACGTTGCTGCGCAGAATCCGCTTGCTTCTCTTCTCCCACGAACTCAAGTTCCTGCCATGCCGCAAGCTGCTCCTCTTGGACAGGATCCTCAGCAGCAATTTCAGTTGATACAGCTCATGGCGGCGCAGGGGATCCCGCCAGATCAATGGGGTACTGCACTGCAATTGCTAGCTCTTCAAGGTGCGAATGGGCAGAGTAATGTCGGAGGTGTCCCAAATTTTGCGCCACCACTGCCAGGCGCGAACGGCTGGGGGGGGCAGTCACGTGATGCCCAAGGTCCTGATTACATGAGATCTCCGCCAAGCCAGTACCGCCGACGCTCTCGCTCGCCTGGGTGGGATAGGCGTCGTGAGATCTCTCCTCCCCGACGACGTGATAGCCCTGTGTATGGTGATTATCGTGGAGACGCTGCAGGTCGTAATCGTGACGATCGAGGTGGTAGACGAGGAAATGAGTATCGTCAGCGAAGTCCGCCTGGTAGACGCCGCCGCACCCCTACTCCGCCACCCAAAGACGTACCACTGCCTCCACCGGGTGTCAAAAATGTCCAGTTTGACCCTAGTATTGGAAAGGGCAACATCAAAGTACTTAGTCGGACCTTGTTTGTTGGTGGTGTCACATCTTCAGAAGCTCATCTCAGATCACTTTTCGCGAACTACGGAGTTGTACAAACATGCATTGTCAATGTCGATAAGCGGCACGCTTTCGTAAAGATGATCGACCGGAAAGACGCCGTCGCAGCTCGTGAGGGAATGGAACAGTACAAATCTGGAGATATGCAACTTCGAGTAAGCATTTCCAGGCTCCACTGGGCAGGGCCTATTACTGACCAACTATAGACACGCTGGGGTGTCGGATTCGGGCCAAGAGATTGCAGCGACTATCAGACCGGTGTCAGCATTATTCCAATTGATCGCCTCACCGATGCTGACCGAAAATGGATGCTTACTGCCGAATATGGAGGCACTGGGGGCCTCCCAATTGAGTCAGGCATGGTTGTTGAGGAACCTGACATCGAGATCGGAGCTGGTGTCTCATCGAAAGGTATGTCCCAATCATCCCAACCTTTTTTTCTTTTCTTTCTTTCTCCGCTTTTGCTTTTCTGTATGCTAGTCGTTCACAATGGTGCATCGTTCTCACTCTCATTCTTCTTCTCTTCACAGCAATAAGCCGGCGCATGGCGACTGACCAGGGTGGCAAACGTGGTCCACAGTCCTCTCGCGGCGGCAACCATGGGTCAAGTCGTCCTAACGACCGTCCACGATTCAACCATGACAACGATAGACCGACTTCGAGTGACAACACCAATACGAATACCGCCACTCCTCCTCAAATTCCAGGCTACAATTTCAACTTTGCGAACTTGCCCGGTAGTATGCAAATGCCTATGTTTCCTCCGGGCTTTATGATGCCCGGTATGCCACCACAGAATGGTTCAGGATCTGGGCCTTGAGGATGTGGGCACAATAAGGACTATGGCGCATTGGGATAGCAAAAAGGACCTCACTGGGAGGGCTCAATGGGGATGGCATGACATCTGCTCTTTATCTACACATTTCTCAGCGGCGTTGCCGAAGCCACAGGCTGGAATTAGGTTCCCACCTTACCTGTGTTACGGCTCTCTCACAAACTGTATAAAAAAAATGGGCCATGGCAGGCACTTGGAACAGGGCGTCTGTACTTTTTCCTACACATTTTACGCATTACTGGGCGTTGCGTCGACCTGTTGGTACAAAGTGCTATGGTTCCGAAGCCTTTCGAGCCTTACTTCTCCAGTATATGGAAACGTAGGCTTGTCTTCTAGCACAACAGCAAATTTAAAGCCTTCATTATACTTCTAAGTGCCCATCATTACATTTCAGAAATTGATCCACGTCTGAAATGTTGCTAAGGATCTTATGCAATAATGTGGCTGCGTTGTATTTCTCTTACTAATGTTTGATAGGAGCTTTGGGCAAGGTGTGCGCTAAACGAATATGCCGTAGTTCAGGCATCTCCGGTCGGTAAGTAAAGCTGAGCATGCATGGGCGGCGCAGGCTACGGAATTTCATTTCGGGACAGCTTCTCCCCTTTTGCCTTCTTAACAACACCTATCCGCCATGCAACCTCCTCCAGCCATGTTAACGTTAACCAAGTATCAATACAGCGGACGACCTCTCCCTCATCCGTGTCAGGCGTTGGGTTGCAAATGGAGGAGACGCATCTGGCCTCTTCAACAAGAGTTCCAACTTCTTCGCAAGAGGCGCCAAACCTGTCCGACAGGGCATTCGACACCGGCGGCCAATCACCCAACAGACATGCCTGTAAAAAGGTTGGCCCAAGGCTGGCACGAGGACTAGTCGAACGTTGCTCACAATATCACAACTGAGGATAAGAACGAATTGTCGTGCAGCCCGCCCACCCAGTGCACCTGCCGGTAAACCCTCCACTGACATTGCTCTACTAACACATCTAGTGGAACTCGTCTAGACAGTCTTTGGGGTTAACAGGGGTGTCTCGGTCCCTTCAGCATTGAACTTCCATAGCATTTATCATATCTTCTAGCAGTTTATGACAGCGGGCAGAAAAGACTTCCAGAGTGTGCCAGAAATCATCTTTGGTATTTCTTAGCTTTCTCGAGCTTTCTGGGACTATGGAATTGGGCGAGCACAGGAGCACGCCAGTGTTGTGCGATATTATCGCTATTGCAAGTGCGAATTTGGCTATTCAGGATCTGATCTGCGCCGTGCTGGTGGCTGCTTTCTTTGTTTCGCGATCTTGGATGTTGACGAGGCTATCGGTACACACGAAATGAACATGTTGTCTTTTAGAAACGGAAGAGCACTCATGAATTGGTCATAACATTTCGTACATATCCTCGACCGACCAGCTCATCGCTTCATCCGCAATAAAGACACCAGTGACCTAAAAGTGCTGTAGCCCAATCTTGCACATCCGATCCTTGTATCGAACGTTAGCGTCCACGATTCGTTGTTATAGAGCTTAGCTAGCGTAGCTCATTCCCAATGCACAATATCCGATCCCAATGCCATGAGGTCCTTGCCAGCCTCCACCCTTCCCATAGACTGACGACCTCAACTACTTCATCTTCATCGCGGTGCCAGGCTCCGTTCTACACTCAGGGCAATACCAAACCACGCTCTCAGATGGAGGTTGCTTCAACCCAACACATTCGAGGTGGAACCATTCATAAGGGCATTGGTCGTTTTCGCATCCAACCATTTCGCCATATGACAGAGTATGGCAGAAGCAGTATTCCCTGGTGTCTTCGTCCTCGGTGTCGGGTTTGTACTCGCTGCTATCATCATCGTCGTCGTTTGGATGTTTGGTCTTCTTGATCTTGTCCTCGCCAGCTCCCTTTCCGTACTCCCCAGTGTCGTCGTCCTCCTTCACTTTGCCGCTACCAGTGGTCTCCCAATTTGTTTCCTCACGTAACAAGGCTTGAATCTGCTGAGCAGAGACGATGTGAAGACGACGTAGGAGCTGGCTAGCCGAGTCTTGTGTCTGTGGGATCTGTGCAGCGATGTGGTGGAGCAAATTTTTTGATGTTGGGCTGAGACTACATACATTTCAGAGTCAGCCATTGTGTTCTGAACAATGGGAACACTCATCCGGGAGGACGTTGATGTCTCGTCAATGCCAAAGCGCCCTCTCTAGGAACACATCAGGGAGAAAACTTACGGTAGTGTTGCGTTGGTCCAAAGGTCTTGCAAGACGGTGTAGAGCTCGCTCGGGTGTGAAAGAGCAGCCTGGAGGAAGTGCCGCGGGTTACGGAAAGGGTATCGTGAGAGATGGGACATTGTTGGCGACGTGTCGCTCGAGGTGGGCGTAGGATGTCGAATATGTTTACGGCAATGGTTGGCCGCGGGCGAAATGATACTGGCGTTTGTGGACCTAGTTGAAGAGGCGAATCTATGGCCTAGGCATTGCGAAAGTTGCCATTAAGGTTGGACAGGACCAAGCCTGGAAGATGGTGACATCGCTGACGAAAGAATTCGAAAGAACCCTTCCTGTGTTTTCGTTGTTGCCTCTACAGGCGTTCAACGAATCGAGGTGAACCATAGCGCCGTCTAGAAATGCATCCGCTGGACAGCCAAACTCTTCTTCATACAGGCCGCCTCCTGAGTTCCTGCTTCTGGCCATCATCGTCGAAAAGGGCGAAGCCAGGCCCTTTCCCCTACACTCTAGACCCCAGTGCTTGCCTGCTGGCGCCTCGTATCGCCTCAACGCATCAGACATAGAACCCGAATCACTCATACCGATGGCTTTGATTCTCACGCGTCGTATAGTGCGCCATCTAATCGCCACAAAATCTTGTCCTCCTCCGAGGATATTCGTTTCGTTTGCTCACACTCGTTTTCCATGTATGGCGTCCTTCCTGATAGGTGAACGTTCAGTTTGCTCACGCTAACGGCGCCATTTGCTAAGTATACCCGTTCCATTTCCCAAGTTTGTTCTTTGATCCACAACACCCTCCCTAGAGCATATGTGTACTCTTTCTGTGCCTTGTTTCGTGTGCGGGGAGTGAAACCTTTGATCAACGCTCGTTCGGGTTCAGCATTGGTATCAATGAATCCTTGCTAGGAATGAGGTGTATCCTGGGTTGCATCATCGCCGTCTTCTTCCATGTCTTTCGGCAGCCATCTTGCGGCTCTTTCCTCGCCTGCCCCTACCCCCTCGTCCATTACATCGTCTCTATCGACGTCAGCGTTTGGTACTAATACGGCTGGACAGAAAGAAAGTGCCGTTGAAGAAGTGAGACCAGGTTATTACGGCTGCATTTTGGTTAAGCTTTCCTACCTTATTAATCCGGTGGACTTGAACATGGGTCACAGAGAGGAGAGTTCGAAGTCTCATGTGATGCGAGTTTGCTCTCAACTATGACATTTTAATTTGCTAACGTTCGGTTTGTGATTGGCGAAGCAGAGGGATAAACTCTGCTTAAATTCACGAGCTTGCTTCTGGACTTCTTGCCGAGCCTAAACAGTAGGGGGTTGCCCCCCAATGACATTACTTGCGTAAAGGCGGTGAAGTGCGGCTCCCCATGCAAGGGGATGAGACCTTAGGGGGGCCACAAGTAACTAGGGCAAGCCGACATCGGATTTCAGGCCTTGCATCCCTAGGTCGAGCGTTTAATTGGCTTCTGGAGAAATAGGCTTCAAACGATGTCCCCAAGCTCCCATCTCATCGGGCGTTCGCGGCGGCAAGCCGTATCGTGCTGCAAGCGATCAATAGCGTACCTTCTGGAATTCGTTCGAAGATGGGGTATTGGTCAATTGCCATCTGGATGGCGTCGCGAGTCCAAGTAGACGAAACTGCTACACAAGGGATCCGTGGTATTAAGGCGAGGGGAAGCGACTCGTTCCGATTATGTTCTCGATTGCAATGCTAGGACCGAGAATCTCGGCCACTTTGCCCGTCTCAGAAAGAATTTTGGGGTTGGTGGGAGGGGCCTCTGTTCTTTGTGTTGGCGCAACAAAAGGCTCCTCCCAGAATCCCCCCCCGAGTTCTGGATTTTCCACGCCCAGAGAGGCAACAAGCTTAGAGGAGACCCACACAGGACCCATCTAACCGATCGTCATTGTTGTGCGTCTAGACGTAATGAAAGCTGCAAACGCAGTCGAAGTTTTTCATTCCATTGGCCAGAGGAGCTTATCTCTGACCTACCCTGGGCGACTTGACAATCACCCCTGCTTGATTCGTCCGCTGCGCATTACCGCGACGTCCATCTTTTGCTTCTGCCACATGGATGCCCTGGATGAAGTGCTCTGTGCTTTGTCGATTTTGGTGTAAAGTGCCCCGACACGAGTACGGGGAAATCTGTGCCTAGAACGAGCAGAAGGAAAAATGAAAATTACGTACCTTCTATGTGCATCCGGCCCACCGTAGCGCCTGTTCTCGCCCTGTGGTAGCAGTAAACAAAGAGGAGAAAGTCAAGAACTTTCCCGCTAGCAACAGTCATGTCGAGCGGAAGACCCCACCCATCTCAATTTTCTTCTCTGTTGGCGCCGCCCACTTCAAATCAGAACAAATCCTGCCTGAAAAGTGTCACAGTGTCTTCTACCTTACAACTCACTTCGAGCCCTCCCCAAAGTAAAAGGACTGTGGCTTGCTATCCGGCCACTTTTCAGCCTCTCTTCCCAGTGTGCCCCTCCTCGGTAAGCTCCGATTTCACCAGGCATTCGCTCGTTATAAAAGTGGTCAATCGTCGGGCATCGACGGAAGGATGGGCTTGGTGGTTGAGGACAGCTGTGGACAAGAGAAAGTGACCGCCGAACCGCGAGAAGAGTACACTCCCTACCATTCCCAGAAGGGGTATGGCTGGGCGGAGGCCCTGCCTGTGCGGCAAGGTCTCTACGACCCTCAGCTAGAGAAAGATGCATGCGGTGTAGGCTTTGCAGCGTTAGTATCACCTCGTCGCCGTTAGGTACTGTCCACTGACGTGCCCTTGCAGCCATATCAAGGGCAAGGCAAGCCACAAGATCGTCAGCGATGGTAAGCTTGCCTCCCTGTCCCCCCTGGCTCTCGGATTGTGACGGCTGACACCTGGGTTTGCTTAGCCAAAAGCCTACTTTGCAATATGACCCATCGGGGTGCGGTTGGATCGGATGCAAGAGATGGTGATGGTGCAGGTGTCATGACCTCTATACCACACAAGTTCTTTGTCAAGAATTTCGCCCGCGAGACTGGCTTTGATTTGCCACCTCAAGGACAATACGCTGCTGGCAATCTCTTCTTCAAGCCTGATACTGAGATGTTGAAACATGCTACTACCAGCTTCGAAGAGACCGCTACTTCTCTGGGCCTGCGCACACTTGGCTGGCGAGAGGTGCCCCGCGACTCATCTCTCCTGGGACCGGCGGCGCTGTCAAGAGAGCCTATCATTCTTCAGCCTTTCGTCGTTCTAGCATCTGCATATGGCGAAGGCAACAAGCCAGAGCTTACAGATCCCGAACAGTTCGATGAGATAGAATTTGAGAGAAAATTATATGTCCTCCGAAAAGCTGTCTCCCATGACACCAGATTCAAGCCATGGTTCTACGTTTGCTCGCTTAGCAACAAGAACATAGTTTACAAGGGCCAGTTGGCTCCTGTCCAGGTATATCAATACTACCACGATCTTGTCTCAGTCGATTATGAAGGCCACTTCGCCCTGGTGCACTCTCGATTTTCAACCAACACATTCCCTTCGTGGGACCGATCGCAGCCACTCCGATGGCTAGCGCACAATGGCGAGATCAACACGCTACGAGGCAATAAGAATTGGATGAGAGCGCGTGAAGGCGTGCTCAAGTCCGAGTTCTTTGGTGAGGAGCTTGAGAAATTGTTCCCGATTGTCGAAGAGGGTGGTTCTGATTCGGCAGCGTTCGACAACGTCTTAGAACTTCTCGTCATGAATCGAGTGCTCTCTTTGCCAGAAGCCGTCATGATGATGGTGCCAGAGGCATGGCAAGGAAATATGGCAATGGGGCCGGAGAAATCTGCTTTCTACGAATACGCAGCGTGCTTGATGGAGCCGTGGGACGGTCCTGCTTTGTTCACATTCTCTGATGGCAGGTACTGTGGCGCCAACCTTGACCGAAATGGTCTGCGGCCTTGCAGATACTATGTTACCGACGATGATCGTATCATTTGTGCTTCAGAAGTGGGCACCATTGCCATTGAACCCGAAAGAATCATCCAGAAGGGCCGTCTGCAACCTGGAAAGATGCTTCTTGTCGACACTGTAGCCGGACGTATCATCGACGATTCGGAGCTAAAACACACTGTTGCAACACGGCAAAACTTTCAGGAATGGCTTGACAAGAATTTGCTGAAACTTCCAATCATTTTCGAGCAACTGTCCCAAGAGGTTGACTTGTCCTTCAAACTCGATGATACGAAATTGCAAGCAGACCCAATGCTCAGGGCGTTCGGATATTCCTTCGAGCAAGTCAGTCTCCTTCTAGGCCCTATGGCTGCAGACTCCAAGGAAGCACTAGGATCCATGGGCAACGACGCACCATTGGCGTGCCTCGCGCAGCAACCGCGTCTTCTCTACGAATACTTCCGACAAATGTTTGCACAGGTCACAAATCCACCGATTGACCCTATACGAGAAGCCATTGTCATGTCTCTAGAGTGCTACATCGGTCCGCAAGGCAACCTCCTCGAAATGAATGAGTCGCAATGCGAGCGACTTATGCTTCCATCGCCCATTCTCGAAATCGAGAAGTTCAACGCTCTCAAGAACATCACTACTCTCTATCCCACTTGGACTGTCAAAACCATCGACATCACATTCAACAAGATGGAAGGTGTGCAGGGTTACATGGATGCACTCGACGCAATTTGCGATGAAGCAACAGAGGGGATCGATAACGGCAACAGAATCCTTATTCTGTCCGACCGGGCGACATCTGCTGACCGGGTGCCGGTGTCTGCCCTACTTGCCACTGGTCTCGTTCATCACCACCTAGTCCGCAATAAATGGAGATCAAAGGCAGCCATTATCGTTGAGACCGCCGAGGCAAGAGAAGTCCAACATATGTGCGTTCTCGTTGGATATGGAGCCGATGCAATTTGTCCCTATCTGGCAATGGAGTGCATCTTGAAGATGAACCGAGAGCATCTGATCAAAAAAGTGCTCTCTGATGAGAGAGTCATCGCAAACTACAAAGCTTCCTGCGACGGCGGTATTTTGAAGGTCATGAGCAAGATGGGAATCTCAACTCTCCAGTCATACAAGGGCGCTCAAATTTTCGAGGCTCTTGGTATCGACGACTCTGTCGTTGATAGGTGCTTTGCCGGGACTGCCACTCGTATACGGGGTATGACGTTTGAGCTCATTGCTCAGGATGCTTTCGCGTTTCATGAGAAGGGCTTCCCAACACGTGATATCCGCCAGATTCCAGGTCTTCCCGAGTCTGGAGAGTACCATTGGCGCGATGGCGGCGAGCCTCATATCAATGATCCTGTCAGCATTGCAAATATTCAAGATGCTGTCCGAACGAAGAATGACAAATCTTATGAGGCATACTCCTTATCAGAGTATGAGCAGATCAAAAACTGCACCCTTCGCGGCATGCTTGACTTTGACTTTGAGCAGAGAAACCCAGTGCCAATCGATCAGGTTGAGCCGTGGACCGAGATCGTACGACGCTTTGTCACAGGAGCCATGTCGTATGGCTCCATTTCAATGGAAGCTCACTCGACACTCGCCGTGGCCATGAACAGATTGGGTGGAAAGTCGAACACAGGCGAGGGCGGTGAGGATCCTGAACGGAGTGTCAAGATGGAGAATGGCGATACTATGAGATCGGCCATCAAACAGGTCGCCTCCGGACGATTCGGCGTGACCTCAAACTATCTTGCGGACTCCGACGAGCTGCAGATCAAGATGGCGCAGGGCGCTAAGCCTGGCGAAGGCGGTGAACTACCGGGTCACAAAGTTTCTGGCCCAATCGCTCACACGAGACACTCGACTCCTGGTGTCGGCCTGATATCTCCTCCCCCACATCACGACATCTACTCTATTGAGGACCTTAAACAATTAATCTATGATCTCAAGTGCTCTAATCCTCGAGCAAGAGTCTCAGTAAAGCTTGTGTCGGAAGTTGGAGTTGGTATTGTCGCTGCCGGTGTCGCAAAAGCGAAGTCAGATCATATTCTCATTTCTGGCCACGACGGTGGGACTGGGGCTTCTCGGTGGACCGGCATCAAGTATGCAGGGTTGCCATGGGAATTGGGTCTTGCGGAGACTCATCAGACCTTGGTTCTAAACGATCTACGTGGTCGGGTGATTGTTCAGACAGATGGACAGATTCGTACTGGCCGTGACGTTGCCATCGCCTGTTTGCTCGGAGCTGAAGAGTGGGGGTTTGCCACAACACCTTTGATTGCAATGGGGTGCATCATGATGCGCAAATGTCACGTTGTAGGCTGCCCTCTATTCTACTGTTCTGAATCTAGATTGCTGACCACATTGCGTGCAGAATACATGCCCTGTTGGAATAGCTACCCAGGATCCCGTCCTGAGAAAGAAGTTTGAAGGCACACCTGAGCATGTCATCAACTTCTTCTACTACATTGCTAACGAACTCCGGGCAATTATGGCGAAGCTCGGTATCAGGACCGTTAATGAAATGGTCGGTCATGCGGAGCTCCTGAGAGTTCGAGATGACCTCCGGTCTGCGAAGACGGAGAACATTGATCTTTCTCTCATTCTCACACCAGCACATTCCATCCGGCCAGGCGTCGCAACCTACAACGTTCGAAAGCAGGACCACAAGTTGCACACACGGCTTGACAACAAGCTTATAGCTGAATCTGAATTGGCTCTGGAGAAAGGCTTGCCTTGTCGCATAGAGTGTGACATCGTAAACACCGATCGTACGCTCGGTGCAACGCTATCCTACCAAATCAGTAGGCGGTTTGGCGAAGCTGGCTTACCGCAAGACACCATTCATGCTAATATCAAGGGCTCTGCTGGCCAGTCTTTCGGCGCTTTCCTAGCATCGGGCGTTACCTTGGAGCTCGAAGGTGACGCAAATGACTACGTGGGGAAAGGTCTGTCAGGTGGTCGCCTGATCATTTATCCTCCACGCGCTGCTGTTTTCAAAGCGGAAGAGAACATCTTGATCGGAAACGTGTGTCTGTATGGAGCTACCGGCGGTCAGTGCTACTTCCGGGGTGTCGCAGCCGAAAGGTTTGCTGTACGAAATTCAGGTGCCAATGCAGTCGTCGAAGGCGTTGGCGATCACGGATGCGAATATATGACTGGTGGTCGCGTAATCGTTCTGGGTGGAACAGGCCGCAACTTCGCCGCTGGCATGTCTGGGGGCATCGCCTATGTTCTTGATATGAATCAGGATTTCCATTCCAAGATCAATATGGAGATGGTGGAAGTGTCCGGCATCGAAGATCCCACTGAAATTGCCTTTGTACGTGGCATGATCGAAGATCATCATCATTACACAGGCTCAGAACTTGCCGCTCGTATCTTGCTTGAGTTCAACAGAGCACTACCTCGATTCGTCAAAGTCCTGCCTCTCGACTATAAGAGAGTCATGGCTGAAGAAGCAGCAAAAGCCGAAGCAGCTAAGATGGCCAAATACCCTATGCCTATCCTTCCGGGTAACCCAATTCGCGAAAAAGAAGAGAAGAAGCAGAAGGCAGAGAAAGCCGCCGAGCTACTTGACATTGAAGAAAGCGCCGGGAATGATGGAAAAGACAAGAAAAAGGCTCCTTTGGTGCTCGATAAGACGCGAGGCTTTATGAAATATACACGCCGAGCAGAGAAGTACCGCAGTGTCAAAACTCGTATCAAGGACTGGGCCGAGCTGTCGTCTAGGCTGAGCGAAGATGAACTCAAGTACCAATCTGCACGATGCATGGATTGTGGTGTACCGTTCTGTCAGTCAGATACGGGCTGCCCTATATCGAACATCATTCCTAAGTGGAACGAGCTCGTCTTCCAGAATTCGTGGAAGGATGCTCTAAATAGGCTTTTGATGACCAACAACTTCCCAGAATTCACAGGCCGCGTCTGCCCTGCCCCGTGCGAGGGTGCTTGTGTGCTTGGTATTAACGAAGACCCGGTCGGTATCAAATCCATTGAGTGCGCCATCATTGACAAGGGCTTCGCAAATGGCTGGATGATTCCCAACCCACCTCCCCAACGTACTGGCAAGCATGTTGCAATTATTGGGTCTGGTCCTTCTGGTCTGGCGGCCGCCGATCAGTTGAATCGTGCGGGTCACCATGTTACTGTCTATGAACGTGCTGATCGCATCGGTGGCCTCCTTATGTACGGCATTCCGAATATGAAGCTTGATAAGCGCGTAGTGCAGCGCCGAGTGGACTTTATGGCCGATGAGGGTATCAAGTTCGTCACAAACTGCTCTGTGGGACCTGGAGAAAAGGTCTCGCTAGATTCCCTGCGAGAGTCGAACGACGCTGTGGTCATCGCAACTGGTGCCACAGTTGCGAGAGACTTGAAGATCCCCAACCGTGAGCTTGATGGAATTCACTTTGCCATGCAGTTCCTTCACAAGAATACCAAATCGCTTCTCGATTCCGAACTGGCGGACGGTGCTTACATTTCCGCCAAAGACAAGCACGTTGTGGTAATT
>Ga0335072_10000847_pt1 | contig 53833 bp, 42 predicted proteins | sample Lox_Sample_21_FD_206725 | JGI IMG/M metagenome (GOLD analysis project Ga0335072, IMG submission 206725) | Soil microbial communities from Loxahatchee National Wildlife Refuge, Florida, United States - Lox_Sample_2.1 | ecosystem: Environmental > Terrestrial > Soil > Wetlands | place: USA...
CTCCCGTCTGGGGCTGCAACACTGCAGAATATTGTACCAGTGCTGGTGAGCTTGGTGGCGATGCTTTCGGATACCCTGACTTGAGCATTCTTTCCGCCAGACATTTCTCACTTACGATCCTGAATTGCAACTACTGACCAACTCCAAAATAGCAGCATGCAGGTTCTTGGACCCTTCGTCGTATGTCCCACCTCACTTGGCCCTAGAAACAACGAGATACGCAGCTGCAGCAGACCTTTCCCCCACTCCTTAACCTCCTCCAACACCTTCGAAGCCTTTCCTTGACAACAACCTCGGGCCACTCGAAATACCTATACAAGTTGCAAGACTGTCGAACACGTCTCGTATTGCACAAGAGGTGTCTTCGACTTTCTTCACAGTCTCATACAGATCGGTCCGATCAGCAAAGCTTTCGCCTGCGCAGGATCTGGGTTGTAAGGACACTCTCTACGTCCAGACACCCAAACTCCATCAGAAGCTTTAAGCCGAGCCTTTGACCAGACTCTAACTTTCTAACCAGATGGCGAATCCTGAGATCGTCGTAGCCCACGAAGTTTCGGATGTTGCCTAGGCGAAGGGCAGCTTCCTCTGAATTCAATTTGTACAATACTTGAAGCTGTCACCAGCTTCCGCGGTATCATTCGACGGCTTCGGTGGTGTGGAGAGTCGTGCACCCATCCGTGCAGCAAGTCCAGGACACGAGTAATAGGATTAAAGGAAGCTCAGCCACCGTATGATGTCAAGATGCGGATAACACTGACGTATTAAATTCCATGTCTGCAAGCATTCTTTGGTACGGAATGAAGAGTAATATCGACGCAGTTGCTGCTCTCCAAAGATAGTAGATGGTCAGACTCACTCGGTCGCAGCTCCGCTAATCGCAGTCACACACAGAGAAAGAGATGATGCTGCGAAATGGCCACAATAAGAAGATGAAAGGTGACTCCGCGGTAGAAAAGATGTTGGCTTAAGTACTAGAGACGAAGGCTGTTGGGGACCGCCGAACGGGGAGGACTTTCGCTCATCCAAAAAGAAAGGGATCACACCACAATATTACACCTTCCCATGTGCTAGGTGATTTTCACTCATTCGTGGACCCGAATGAAGCAAAGTGCTGGCGCACTATTCCGGACGGCTTGGGTGCTAATCGCAAATCGTGTTGTCCAACTCCGGTACATCGGTCCACATAGCTTGGGCACTACCAAAAAGCCTTTTCTGCCTTGGTAACCCGGAAGACACCTCACATTGTGGTTGTTAATGTTGCCAACTCGCGAGCCGTGATCACTGGTTTTACTTCCATGAATCTTTCCCAAGGAGATAGGACAGGGCTACCAGAGGCACTCCACAAAGGGCACGTTCGTTTCGCACGCTTCTCATTGTTTTGCATTTCCAAATCTTGCCTAATTCAAGAGGCTCTGTGCTACCCTATGTAAACTGTGGTGGGATAGATCATGTCTCCAATTTTAGAGAATGATCAAAATTGGTGGAGCACAAGCCTCGCGTGGGCAAAGGGCAACCTCCTTCCGAGAATCAAACATGCCGCGTCTCCCGGATCACGCTTTACCGGCACGCAACATACCCTACCCGCAAGCTCAGCAACGCCTAGACTTAGTAGCGCAGCACTACTAGAGGACACGGACGAGGTCATGAATAGACCGGGTTTCACCTTCCTTGCTTCTATGACCAGCTCGACGGACATCGAATCTTTGAGCGATGGCAGACAGCCAGCATTTATTGGCAAAGCCGCAATTACCTCCGGCGCAATCTTCGATGACTCCTTCGACGTGACGGCAACCTACCGTAAGAATGATGAGTCGGTTCTCGCAGAGGTTCTCGACACAACGCCGATGAAAACCGGCAATATCCGCGCTATCTTCGACAGAATGCTTGACTTTTCTTTCCAAGATGCGGAGGGCAAGTGGCAAGCTTACTATAGGACCGATAACTTTAATGCTTCCGAAGTCATTGACGCATCACCTATGGAACCTGGCAACGCCTCACGAACCTGGCTTGGCCTTGTGAAGGGCAAGAGACCGATCTACCATGAATTCACGGAGAACCTCGATGTCTTCCCCATCTACACGGATCCCGCGGCAGATGTCCAACCACGAGGATCCCCCGCTTTGACTCGTCCAGCTTCCAAAGCTTCATCGACGCCATTGAAATGTACATGCACCCCCAGCGATACTAAACTTGCGCTCGAGCTCTATTTACAGTCGACTAAGAAGCAGCACAAGCAGCTCGAACATGTGTTGAGGAGATCAGGCGATTTACGCTACTTATTCAGCACTTCAACCCAAAATTCGGGCCTTGTCCAGAAACTTTCGGAGCTCTACTTGAATGTCGAGGAGCTGTACAAGCTTGTTATGGCCGAAGAAATCGTGTCAAGTGTCACGTTGACCGAGATACACCGACTGATGGATAAAGCACTGACACCCGTGAGTGAGCAATTTCTTGTGCTTTACCTAGAGATTTTGGGTCTTCGGGTGGCCGATAATGGCTGGAGGAAGCGGAAGTGGCTTATAGAGCAGAAAAAGAGAAAGGACTGGGAAGCGAGGATGAGAGGTTTAGCATCTAAGGTCGATCAGGCAAACGCCTGGGTGCAGCTGGTTGGGATTAGGATATCTAGGGCGAGGTTTGAGTGGTGAGCTTTGGGATATTCGGTAAATAGGACGTGAGAGTTTCGACTTCAGCAAAGGATAGCGTGCAAGAAGCTTCTGGTGGTAGTTCTTACTCAAAGGTGGAGCATGTGGGTTCTTGCGAATGAGGCCTTCGCAGGGTAAATTGTCGGTAAAATCATTGCCGGTGCGCTGCCGATCGGGCATCACGCCGCTCTCGCCGCTTTGTGACTATAAAGCTCTCGCCCACGACCCTCACTGTATTCTACCCTCTACTTTATTTTGTCACCGCTCTCTGCCCTCCCCCCTGACCGGCCGAGCCGCCCAGCCTCCTGAATTCAGCCCGCACGACGTTGTCAGTCTCGCTGCTCCGATTCGTCCCTTTCTCGAGCCGAATTTCCCTCGACGATGGCCGGACTCCGATGTGGGCGTCGACACGCCGCCTAGCCAACCCGGTCGGTCGCCGCCTAATCCTGTGCCCGGTCTCCTCCCTTTTTTTCCTTCCACCTTTTTGATCGGCCTTCTGAGCGGTCTACCTCGCTTCCTCCCGCTGCAGATATCGAAATACCTTATTATCACGGCTACTCGCCGCGCCTCTGATGACTCCTTTCCTCGTCGACCTCCACGCTAGCTTCTCAGAAGCTTGGACTTGGAAGATGCGAAGTGACTAATGAAGGAAATACCGCATCGTCGGCTTCTGTCTCACTCGGAGGGGGTGTGGCCGCGGTTAGAGAATAGGTAGCACGACTTGAGGCCGCGCCCGGCAATTTTCAGTCCAGGTTGAGTAGAGATGGAGAGCTCCCTGAATATTTCTAATTAGCTGGTGGAGGGACTTAGTAGAGAGAGTCTGGAGGATGGCGTGAGGTCCCGGCCAGCTGAGAGTGCGACAGGGCTAATGAAGAAAATATCTCATCGTGGCCGCGTCGCGGTCTGGCCGGGCTCCAGTATATCTTATGGCCCCGGATTCCTGATCTCGAGCTTTCGCGTCCGGCCTGATTAATGCCGCGGCGTCAAAGGGTGCCCAGAATGGCAACTATTGTCCCGGAAGATGACCATTGTGCTGTATTAAGACATAAGATTCTTTCGAGATCTGTTTTGGTGGATCAGCATCGCAGCCTTTGCTCAGACGCGAATCAACCTCCGCTCACCCACCGCTCATGTTATTCAAACCCTCTGCTCAGGCACCTTCGCTCTCTTCCTCAGATGAGCCAATCATGCCAGTCTCGGACGAGCTGTCCTGTTGTGTCTTTTTCGTCAACTTTAGACGGTGTCACGCAGGTGCCCAGTTTTGGGACCTAAGGGCGCCGAATATGGGAACCCTCCGAAACCACGCGCACACACATGAAGGCGAGGTCACGACTTCACCCTCGGGTTCACATTAGAAATGGGATCGCCCCTTATTGAGAGGTGCTCCGCCGCATGGTTATTCTATGTAAGCCTGAAGACAAAGCCTGGACCTGCTGGTATCGTACCTTTTTCTCGCTCGTAGCCTCACTGGAGAAGATGTTACTGAAGCGTTGCTGAGACCTAGGATGCCCGCGGTCGAGAATCCCCCCCCCGCAGCGCAAGAGGAAGACCCGCATCAGCACCCAGATGGAGGAGGAAATCTGGAGTCTGTCGGGCCAGACGAGGGTAATGCAGACCTGCTGACTCTGCTCGAAAGACTCACTAGCCCCTGGACTGAAGATCCTCGAGTCTTACGAGTGTCTACAGCGGTAGCAAAAGGAATAGGGTGGTGACGGTGGCAGTGGTAAGGCGTCCTATTCCCCTTAGAGCTCAGGTCAAAGCCCAGCTTATTACCGCTTTATTGGGTGATGTCGCGTTAGTCGAGGATGACGCAAAATAGCCCATATTCTATTCCCCTAAAACCGTTTGGACCTTCCCGGTCAGGCTCTTCCGGTGTGTCCGGTGGCAGTGATTCCCTGATAGTGGTAGTGGTTTGTAAGGTAAGAAGGGGTGTCTTACCTACCTCACTAAGTATCGCTAGCACTGCCACTAGATCCCAAGCTAGGCATGTTTTGCGGTTGACAACAGGCATATTGTTACAAACGGTATGGCGCCAGTGCATTCACCCTTGGAGCCGCTTCTGGTGAGCGTGGCGGTGCGTGATTTGATCTTACCCAGCCAATGAGCCCGAGCACATGGTGGGCAAAGTAGCACCTGCGTTACTCGAACCATCTCTCTCATACCTTGTTTTCAGTTGTTGCGTGTAACCATGGCAGCATCGGTGGCGAGTGTGGATCTATACTTCGAGTCTCAGGGAAATAGGAGTCCCTGTGGTCAATCGCCTGAGTTCTATCGCCAGCGCCTGTTAACGGATTCAAGAAGAGTCTTTAGTGACAATGAGGGGAACGTTCATATATTGAGCTGGCCTACAGAAGCTACAGAGATAGATTTGTCCGTTGACATCAAGTCTTCTGCATCTCTCAAATCCTTCCTTCAAGGTATCAGTACCCAGCGGCGGCATTTTGTCTACGCAATTCGACAGAAGCATACCTGGGACAACCTTTCCATTACAAGAGACCTGTTGCTGAGCCTTCTTACCTTGAACGACGTGTTCTTGCCATTTTTGGACTGCGTTCATGCCTTCGGATTTCGGATGAATGATGACGACGAGGTCTGGGAAGGATACCAAAAGTCATGGACTTGGGACTCTTTCGAGAAGCATCAAAGACTAATAGCGTGCGAGTTGAGCTACACCTACAGCTACGTAACGACCAATGGCAGGTCGGAAGGGCCTACATGGTCTTTAAGGCAGACAGCAGTTTATCATAAGATGAATGTGCAGACGGGCTGCTCGATTTGGATCCTGATCCAGCCTAGCCAGCCTTCTTGGATGAGGTTCAAGAAGCTAGTTCCTCTGGCAGGGACCTCTGGTGCCATGGACGCACACCTCATCTTTCTTAATGAGGCTACAGTTGGCTGGAAAGGCTTTCTTGGTCATTTGCGACCGACCTTCGCAGAGCTGGATGAAAAGGCCAGCTTTGCGAGAGTTGGTCAGAAGCGCAATGATGACTATAGTGTGTCCGTTGCGGATGGCCAGAGACTGCACAAATTCCGTCAAAAGCTCTCCAGATCGCTCATTGTCCTGGATGGTACCAAAGAAGTCATAAGTGGCTTTGGGTCGCACCTGAGAAGGGTCGAGCCGGCTCATACAGCTTGTCGCAGCCACCCTCATGTGCATGATAACCTGGAGGAGCTTCTGTCGTCTGTGCGATACTACAGGAGTGTAATTCAGAGCCTCGTGGAGTCTTCCGCAGGGACAGCGGCACTTCTTAAGCAGATTCCAGACTACCGGCTTATGGAAGAATTAGGCCAGAGCAGTAGGTCGCTGGAGGCGAGCATGATGATTCTCCGCAGCATCGCAGCTGCGACTCAAGACAAGAACGAAAACCTGTTGCGGCTTGCAACACAAAGCCGAAAGGACTCGATCAGGGTCAGGACACTCACACTAATCACGATTTTCTACCTCCCGGCAACACTCCTGGCGACTATCTTCAGCTCTAATCTAGTCGACACGCAACCATTGAATGAAGGCTCCCAGCCTACGAAGCTTGTGATCACGTCACAGTTCTGGATATATGTTGTGGTGGCGGTTCTAGCTACTCTGCTGACGATGACGGTGCCATTCGCTCTTGAGAAGAGGGAGAAGAGTGCTCTCGATCGTTGAGGGATCATGTGCCCACAGACGGTCAGAAATGGTTGCCGCGTGTCATGCTGGGATGGCAAACAAGATGGATTTTTATCAGCCGCGTGCTCTCCACGGACGCACCCGAACGCGCCTTTTGGATGGTTTGATCACCATGGTAGGCCGCCGACGGGTTGAATCTCGAAGCCAGTGGTGGGCGCGTTTGATCTCTAGTTCAAGCTTCTGAGCATCCTCGTTGCGATCGAGATCACTGTAGGTTGCTGCGAGCTGCTGCATACAGAGGAGTGTGTTTTCATGATCTGCTCCAAGCATTTCTTTCGTCAGACGAAGAACTTCCTCTTCGATTGCCATGACTTCTCTGCGCTCTTTGCTGTCAGTGCTACTCGTCTCCCAGAGATACAGTGCAAGCTTTCCCATCGCCGTAAGCGTCATCTCGTTGTTCTTGCCGTAGAGCTTGATCCACATATCACACTCCTTCCGATAAAGTCTCTCAGCTTCCTCATATTTCCTCCCCCTTACGGCCTCGTCCCCAAGTAATGCCACTGCTTCAATAGCTTCCACTGCGCATTCTTCGTCATATTTGGTCCCTTCATGATCCTCTCCGTGCAGTTCCCGCGATATCTGCAACCCGCGCACGTACCACTCTGCAGAAGTCTCGGGGCGACCCTGCTGCTTGTGAATGAAACCCAAGTTTGACATACAGATATTGCGTAATTCATTCGCAACCGCTTCTGGGGACTTTGAGCTCTCCAAGACTTCCACTAGCGTCGCTTCAGCATCCTCCAGCCGATTGGTTTTTATCAAAAACTCTCCCAGCCTCGCCTTTGCGTTCAACGTAAGAATATGAGACCCTCCACGCACCTTGGTGGAAAGAGCGAGGTGTTCTGTCTGTAGATCAACAACCTTTCGCCATTCTTCCATCTTTCTCAGAATGTGGATCTCAACTTCGAGAGTGCTCAAATACTGATCACTTTCGACTTCATAGAGTTCTTTCGTGTAGTTCATCGCTTGGGTGGCATAGACTTTGGCATCCATAAGTCGTCCACTGTCGGCCATCACCTCGGCTAAGTGATGCAGCGTGGTGAGATATACTGGTGGACACTCGCCGTTCTTCATAGTTGCCTCGTGCACCAACTTGCATTCAAGCATAATCTTCTCTGCCTTTTCCAAGTCATTCATATGACTGTAGATGACGGAGAGATGGCCATTAGTCAGTATGGTGTCTGGATGATCTTCTCCACTTGTTTTGAGCAAGATTTGCTTGGCGCGAAGAAAGTATTGTTCAGATTCTGGATACCGCTCCTGGATCTTCAAATTGTGGCCTGCCTGCATGAGAGAGTGCACGATCGCTAGACTGTCATGCCCGAAGATCCGCTCCTGGGCTTTGAGAACCTCAAGAATCAGAGTCTCTGCGTCGGAGAGACGATATGCATCGGTGTAGATCCCAGATAATAACTGCTTGTTGTTTAGGGTGAAAGGATGGTCTTCACTCTCAGTAGCAATAAGCTTCTTGACCACATCCTCCTGTATGATTGTAGCTTCGTCAATGCGCTCCATGTCTTGGTACAGAGATGCAAGATCATGCCTCATATGTAGAGTTGTACGGTGATCCGGACCATGGGTCTCTACGTCGCCTTCAAGCGACTCAATCAATTGCTTAAGAATAGGCTCGCATTTTGCGAACTGGCCACGTCGCCGAAAGAGTTCTGAGAGCGCTGCTTTGAGAGTGAACACCACTGTATGGTTAGGACCGAGGGTCTCTTCGAGGTCCGTTGCTTCGCGCTCTAGCTCCGTGATCATGGAATCTGAATCACGGACAAGACTATAGTCAACGCCAATGTCAAAGTCGGGAATGCGATGGTCTCTTTGGATTTGGCTGGTCTTCTCATTGAATAGGGCTAGCGGCGTGTCTTCCAGAGTAATTATTTTCTCCACAGCAGTAAGGAGATCAGACCTCGTGCGACGGGTTCTCGCAAGATACATGGCGGCTTGGCTCTCACTTTTCCCGCTTCCCCATCCTAGCGTATAGCATATGGCTAGGTTGAAGGCGGCATTTGTTGAGCAATCTTCACAGACAGGAGAATCAGCCTGAGATCTCAGGCAGCTCACGATATGCTTCCGGACCCGATAGTCGGTGACCCGCAGACCGAAAATCAGCTGCGCCATATCCAAATCCTTACAAGTCAGCGTTAGGTCATGTGTAAAGGGTGCGGTATTGCCGTCGGCCATTCGCCTGCGGTCATGGTTGAAAGTCTTCACCAATTGTGAAATTTCTGCAGCTCGACCCTCCGTGGCAACCACGAGTGAAAGGTTGAATAGGTTTTGCAAACCGCTCCTCTGGTCCTCGTTCAAGTCGGGAATGGCACCCAAGGTCTTCTGGACGTGGTCGCTAAATCCGCCCTTCTCTACCAAAGAACGAATCTTTCTACTCCAAGGGATTTCATCTCGTGCGTCAACTGCTCCAGACTCCCTGATATCGTTTGGCAGATGAGCTTGTATGCTATCCTCTTCGAGCAGCCACAGAGCAACAAGGCCGGCTGAGAAAATGTCTGCTTTCTTTGCCTGAGGGAATGTAAACGTTCGACACTCTCTTGGGTCCCCGACTTCTGGAGCATTCCATCCCGGAGACATGGGCAGTTGAATATCGCTTTCCACCCCCACAGTGGAATAACCAAAGTCGATCACCTTTGGGATGGCTTTACCCTTCTCATCACGAAATATCACTATGTTGCTTGGCTTTACATCTCCATGGTAGATATCTAGAGCGAAGAGATAGGTCAGTGTCCGATTTAGAGGAGAGTAGGAGATGCACGGCGCTTACACTTGCCATGCATGTGCTCAATAGCACACAGGACGTCGTATAAGATGTCGAATTTCGTGCAGATCTCAATCCTGCATTTGCGAGCATACTTCTCCAGCGATCCGTGGTGGGCGCGCTCGAAAATAAGGACGGGCCAGATTTTAGGCGGACCCTTGGATGTTGTGTCGACTTCCCAGCAGATGCCCTCTAGATTGATAATGTTCGGGTGCATGCGCATAGCCGGATGAGTGAGAACTGACACTTCGGAGATGAGAGCGTCGTACACGTCCGTGTCCGTAACATCTTTCTTGTCGATGAACACATCAAATCTTTTGAACGCAAATCCGCTTTCAGGGCCAGTTGAAGTCTGGCTAACGAGCGCAGTGCCGCCTTGTCCCAGGGAATCGGCTTGGGGCTGCCAAGTGAAGGGAAGGATGTCAACTTCCTGCCTTTGTGTCAGTGCAAGAAATTGAATCAAGTTCCTATGCCATCGGCTTTTGTTGGTCACAGCAGCAGGTGAGTCCGTGGCTGCGGCACCAAAGGTGTTGGAGTATTGAGCGATAGTGGCTGAGTGGGCGCTGGTACTCCACATCTTGCCATTTGAAGCTTATAAGGTCGAGAAGACCCGAGCAAAGCTCTAAAGGACGGGCCCCGCTGATCTGAAAGCTTAGGAGAGTATCAGGGCTGCGCTAAGTACCCAAATGATTTGCCAGAGCGCCCGTGAAACACTTCGACCTATGGGTTCCGTAAGGGTGGGAAGAAAAAGAGCAAAAGCCGAACCGTGGAGCATAGCAAATCCGGGCGTCCTGAACTGCGCCCGCATGATACAGTACTCGTTTTCACGGGGTAAAGCCCCACCATGCAACGCCCCAAGCAAAATGCAAACATCATTACTCTACCAAAAATCGACCAATTCTTATGAAATTGACATCAAAAGATTGGGGAATCTTAACAGTATTATGTCGTCAGAAGACGATACAGTAAGAAATTGAAAAGGCTACAAATAGAAAGCATTGATAAATGACTTAGAATCTAAGAGATCATACACTCAAAATTAGGACAACTGGATAGAAATTGGTTCTCTACATCTGCATTACTGTAAACACTACAAATCCGCGATAATACTAGTATAGTTGGCATAAGAATTGGCCAATTTTTGGCGGAGTTGTTGATGTTTGCATTTTGCTTGGGCCGGGGGTCTTTCGGGGGTAGGTTAGTTTGCACCTCACTTCCAAGCGGGGGATCCGCTCTACCCCCAATCTGGCGGCATTTCCAGGCTCCTTGTGATTGCTGGCTCGACGCTTGGCTAACTAGTTCGTCTCGGGCTGCACATGATGTGATTCTATTTAACCGCTTGCTTTTCGCCAATCTTGGTGCCTAACGAAAGGCGGTCATTGAAATGCTGGAGCCTAACTGAGTCTGTCTTTGGCTACAGGCGGCAGTCTACCTGTACTAGGACCGACTTCTACACCTGCAGCCCTCTCAGAACGAAGCACATTTTCTAAGCTCCTCGACGATCATACTTTGGAAAGACAGTAGGACTTTCGCTTCAGTATCGGTAGGTTCTCTTGCGCTTCCGGTATGAGACCAAAGGCTCCCGTCGAGGCACTTGGCCACAGCATCACGATATCTCTTGCCCATCCGGTGGGCTAGACTTGGAACAACGTGACGAAGGAGACGCTGTGTCGATTTGGCCTCTCCGTGTTTGGCACCAGCTTTATTATCCTTGCTACCTAGACGACTATTATCGTCCGGAATGTTCATCTTGCTCAACGTCTTCCACATCCCAAGTTCAAGGAGAACAAGGCCCAGGCTGTAGTAATCAAAGCGCGCATGATACCGTTGGGGGCGATGAAGGTAATCTGGATGTTGGTACTTCTTGTTGTCGTCTTCTCTTGACCATAAACCTTCTGTATATTCGTCTGGGTGGCTTGGGCGGCTGTGATTGAAACCGATCACTTTGAAGGAGTCTAGAATAGCTTGGTTCGTCCGGATCGCCTTGCGTCGGAGGATAATGATGTTGTATGACGAGAGATTCTTGTGCAACCAGCTCAACTTATGAAACTCAAGCAGCACCGCGGCCAGTTGAAAAGCGAATGTGAATATTTCTTCCAGAGATGGGCGCTGATTGAGATCCTTAAGTTCATCGATGAGGCCGTGGAGTGAGATCAAGTCCGCGGACATTTCCTCGTTTCCAGAGTCGCCGTCGTACAGCCGGAGATCATACACCAAGCCGAACGCATGCTTCGACGCCTCGTGGAAAAAACCAACACAAGGGAATATTCGCGATTTGAAATCAATTGGGGAATCTTGAACTCTATTCAAGAAGCCAACAAGGGCACCGATCCTTTTGAAGAGAGTGTCGCCAGCATTTCCGGCCCAGTGTGGTCCGTACACAATCCACTCAATCAAGACTGGAATGGTCGGCTTGTCCAATCCTTGGAAGTATTCGGCTCGTTTGCATGCTTGAAAAGGCTCCCAGTCGCGCAGAGCGCTTCTCTGAATGATCAACGCTCCGTCTCGACTTGCCATAGACTCCTGGCTCATTTTGTACATTCGCTTCATAGCAGCTTTATAACCAAGGTCAGTGTTCAGTATCGAGTGCTGAGCGTCGGTTGCTAGATCCTCCAAGCTGCGACCATCTTCGGCGGAGAGCAAACACGTCTCAAGTCTTTGATGGATTCTCGCGTTGACAGAATCGTCAAACGCGCTGCACAATATGTCGTTAAACTCACGTAGGAGATAAACCAGGGGAGGTCCTGCCTCAGTAGCTCCTCGATTCCGAAGAAGACGCTCCTCCAGGCCATCCAGAGTCTTCAGAAGCAGTTCATGCTGGCTGTCAGAATTCCAGATATGCAAAATATCGCCCTCTGCGGTCATTGTCTCCGTGTCCTCTCCCAATGTGAGGTGCTGTGCCCAGGCGCGGAACCTCTCCTTCTCGATGATGATATCAAAACTCTGATGATCTCGCACGTGCTTCTCCAGTGTATCTGTTGCCCTCGAATAGGCTGACTCGACAGAAAGCAATCGAAGCATCGCAGCGAATGCATCAGCCTTTAAGCGGTCCGTCGGACGTATTAGCAGTATGCTGCTGAGCAAAGCGGTTGCCTTTCTAAGCGTGACATTTCGATGGTCTGCCAGGTCTCGCATCTTAGTGGTTACGGCTTCATTGACGGACTTCCCACGAAAAAAAGTCCTCGTTTCCCAGGATCCATCTCTGAAAGCACGGGAGTCTCGAAAACCCTTCAAGGCCTTCGCCCCACCCGTCATGAAGACCAGTACCTCTAGCATGATGCACCCAAATGACCAGATATCACTCGCCCGGGTGATAACTCCTTTCTCAAAGCCTCGTTGCACATTCTCGCATTCGGGGGCAAGATAATATCCCTGACCGTTTCTGAACATCGTCCTCGAATCTTCGCCCAGCTTAAGTTTAGAGATTCCAAAGTCCGCAAGGACAAAGAGGTTGCCGGAAACTAGAATATTCTTGGGTTTGAGGTCATGGTGATACCCAATCATCTGGAGGTTTAAGGCAGCGGACCTGTAATTATGCAACGTACTGATAGCCGAAGCCAATCCGGCCAAGGCACGGTAGAATTGCTTGTCCAAAACAAAGCCACTTGGCCGCTGCTCCGACCTTAGAAAGTCTTCCAGGCTCCCTCCAGTAGCGATAGGCATGAGCAGATTATGGGTTCCTAGGTAAGTGTAGGATGCAAAGAGTGGCATAATATTCGGGTGCTGGACGTGATGAAGGTACGACATCACTCGGTGCTCGTTTGCCCCGACTTCATCCCAGCTGCTCTCAATTGCCTGATCAGTTGTTGTGTGGTCAAGATCCAATTCTTTGCGTGTAATTTCGGCATCCTGCTCTAGCATCAGCACGCGGCCTTTGAAGCCCGCTCTAAGATTCACGGCACGAGGTGGCGCTTACATGACTTGGGCTTATTCCTGCAAAGGCATGGTGACCGGCTGGGAGCTTCACCCTAAACACCTTCCCGAAACCGCCGCTGCCAATTAGAGCACTCTCGAGGAATGGGAGCCTGGTGTCTGGACGAAACCACCGATGAGATAGCTGCTGGGAAAATAAAGGCGCTGCGAACTGCCATTGCAGTTCGTCAAAATCAGTGGCCGCGTGGGGAATGATGCGCTGGAGGTCCTCCTTAGCAAAGGGTATCTGGGAGTCTAGTGTTCGGTCAAGCAGTGCATCATGCTCGATGAATCTGATGATACTACTCGGTTCCTTTGCGAGTATCAGTATGGCGAAGGTTTTCTTGGCGCCATCCTCAATTGTCCGAACTACTTGGGGCACCGTCGATGCCTCGAGCTTGCAGTATGTGAGAGCGGCTTTGATAGTTTCCCGGGTAAGGCAGGAATCTAGAGTTCCATGAGGGATGAAAGACTTCTGTTCGGTATTCAGGCGCCGTAGCTTTTGAATATCGCAGCGAATTCTAGCGATCTCCGCCATCTGATTCCAAGGTGAGTATGATTTATCTGGAGGGACGACAACGGCCAATTTACTTGAATTGCTGAGCGAAGCTTTATATGATTGCGATGGTTCCAATAGAGGAATTTAAGATTCTCCATGCAGTCTTTAACGATTTTCTGCCCTACTTTCTGCAGCCAGGTAGGGCTAATTGGTCCTAGGCGCCCCAATAGGTGGGGCGAAGGCAGGGGTGCGTCGGAGGCCAGGTATCTCTACTTAACTGGGTAGCGCCCAACCGTTGCCTCTTTTACTGAGCTTCTTACTTCTAGCAGACAGACGACGGCTTAGTATCTCTACTTACCTAACAAAACAGCAGCTCCTCCCCGAAACGTAGTTATCCAATCTTCAGCATGGTGATTCAAGTCCTCGAGCGAAGGTATATTGACAAGCAAAAGCTCAATGCGCTTCTGAATGGAAAGTTCCCCGATGGGGGATTCCATGTCGAGGTAAGGGCAGGCTGTTAAATTGCCCAGTTTCGCGACGGATCCCGATAGCTTTGAGCTAAACGTGTCTGATAGGAAAGGGATGAACAATTTGTGTTGAGCTTGCCAGCGAAACTTACAAAGGTACAAGCCATCTACCCAAGTCATAGTTTGTTAAGATTACTGTGACTGAGAGGAGGAAGGACGAGATCAAGGCTATAAGAGTGGCGTTGTGAGACAGACCTCACATCACTAGCGCGAAGAAAAGGTTTTAGGTCAAGGGCAAGCCAGGACGTCGGAATCTGCAAGCCACTCTTGAAATTTTAAGACCTTTCCGTGGAATTTATTGGTTTCGCCTTAGCGGGTGAGCAAGGCCGCTTTAACCTGAGCTCGAGGTGAGCCTGACTGAGCATTGCCTGAGCGACACACAGAGCTACGGCGAGAAGCCTTGACTTTTTTCAAGCCCGGCTGAAGTTGCTTATGAGTTTCACGTCAGCTTCGGCTAAGCCTTAAGCCCCCACAGCACCCACAGAGCTTGCATCTAGCTCCTGCCCAAAGTATGTTTCCTGGCATTCCGATTACAATCGCTTGACCGCGACTATTACTCTATACATTCCTATACCTAACAGAACTCTTCTTTGAGCCAGATTCGCCGAGCACCGGTGGGCTCGCGTCTTCTAATGCTCTCAATCCCTGGAGAGGACCAAGACTTCTTCTATCGCTTACGCCATGCTTTCGCACTCGTTACAGGCTTGCAGCTGACGACGCTGGAGGTTGTGGTAGACTTTAGGTTGGAGGACGGAGGCGTCCCAGCGGACATGGTAATGTATGACACTATCAGGAACTTGTTTACGAGAGGCACTAGCTGACGAGAACTACGAGTCTGCCTACCTCACGCTACAGGGCTCGCTTGGACGGTTGCTCCTGGAAGGGCGGAAGATCAACGAACACCGCAGCCGGCATCTTGGACTCATACGCTCGCAAAGAGCGATGGCGAGGCCTCTGGCACAGAAGTGAAAATCTGTCGAGCAAAAGGCCTAGACGCCAGTCTTGACTCCCTCGACGATCTGTCCCTACGCCAGGCTTTCGAGCAAGCCGGGCTACCGGCTGAAAATATCTCTGCCGTTAGGGCTCGGGGAGGACACATTCCTTATGAGCGAGCAAGAGGAGGAAAGGTAGGATTTATCTGGACGAAAGCTGACATCTCTCTCACGGCTTCAAGCTACCCTCTGTCCGCGAGCTCTCCCGACTAGCTACGATCCATGCATCTAACTTTCCCCCTTCTCCTTCTCCTTTTCCTCCTCCTCCTCCTCAAGCGCCTTCGTCGCCCTCAATCTCTCAAGCACGTATTCGCCCGCCTTCATAGGCTTATACTTTACTCCCTCGCCCTCTCCTTCCCCGCCTCCACCCATTTCGACAGGAAGTGCCTCAACATCGGCATCATAAACAATTACTTTTTCGCCTTTCTTGTTGTTGTTGCGCGCAGCAGACAGGTATGCCACCGAAACACAGCCTGTATACAACAGTTGTCACTTAAAAAGCATCCTGCATGATAATATCCTCGGGTTCGATATTCATTAAGCTGATTATGCTGCTTCGTGGGCTCGTCTTTGAGCTCAGCATACTCCATCGGCGCCTAAAACTGGAACTACCACTGGAAAACCGTTGGCCGTTCGCCGTTGGCAGTTGAGAAGCCATCTGCTTCTGCCGCCGGTGAGTTGATTTAAAAGACGCAAAACCGCTCCAAGACGAACGAGGCGTTGAAAGCATGGTAGGAACGAATGAAGGTGACCGCGGAGCTCGATCCGGTATCTTGCGTAGCCTAAGGCCTTCGGCTGCCTTTTCGGACAAGCTCAGCGAGAAATGAGAATCAGCAAACTCGCGCACGACCTCTTGAACTCGCGATCTGTACGACTCTGTGGTAAACCGATTACCCTTCACCCTCGGCAGTGACACATAATCCTTGAGGAAAACTTTGTATAATGCCGTTGGAGCAAGCTCCGTCAGCCTGCGACAAAGCCTTCGCGCGCGCAATGCCAGATTAGATTTGCGACTTTGCAGCTCACCTATCCCAGCCAGATCTTGGACAGTAATTCCTACTATCTGTATGATAGGTGCTGGGCTTTTGCTTCCTTCCAGCGAACCAGGTTCGAAAGCCAAGATCAAAGCGGAGAGCGATGACAAGGCCTCTATTGGAACTATGCCAGTCTCCTTTTCCAGCTGTTCAAGACGTTGCCGACGCCAGGAAGGTTTCGCGACTTCAGTCTGCCACTGGGCCCACAAGTAGCAGAAGAGCACTGTCACTTCAAAATTTGTCAGGTCTTTCGGAGTAGGGGCCTGCTCCCATAGAGCTTCATCGACGTTGGTGAACGTGAGATCGAAGTCGTCATCCTCTAACGCTATGCTGCAGCCATAGAGGTAGCCATATATCAGGTCCCCTGCCGACAGATCTGCTGGATACAAGTCTTCTAGTGACTTCGCAAGAGCCCGGTATTTTCGGCGGTCCTCCAAAACCAAAGCCAAATTAGTCAGAAGTGTTAGCTTATGGCCAATGCGCTGATGTGGCTGCCAGAATTGGCGATACCCATACAGGGCAGCACGGCAATGGTGTTCTGCGGGACCCAATTGTTTGAGAGCGCGATAACAATTACCCAGATGTGAGTGCAGCAGGCAAGCCTCTGTTGAAGTCGCCGGTATTGCATCAGCGCACCTCATGATGACATGTCGCATGTTGGTGGCAATGTATGAGTAGTCGGTCAATGACGTGGCGGACTTCATGACCTCAGTAGCTAAGCGAAGCACCGGCAGAGACGTCAGGTCAATCTCCGTCTGACCGATCGTCTGGGACCATCGCGCGCTATACAATCTGAAAGCATCCTCAGGTAAATATGCTGCACAGAAGAAGTCTGCTATTTCTTTGAACTGGTCGAGGTCATTGATGGAAAATTCAGTGCTGGCCAGATTTGGATTACGGAGCAACTCCGTCGGCCGGTACCTTTTCACGAACGTGTCAACCGCGAGGAGAGTTATCTGGCTATCGATGCATACAGCAGCAAGGCTGGCATTGGTTCTGTCTGGGGTATGTGATGTGATTGGAGCCTGCGCCTCAGAAGTTTGCACTCCGCTTATGGACTGTTCGTCACCGTCGCGAAACGGCCAATTTCGCACGACAGATTCTGGTGCAGTGCATGCAAGGGACGCTATCTGGCTGTGGGGAATGTCCTCGAAATTGCCCAGCGGGGATGAGCTGCTACTGACGTCTTGGCTGATCGAGCAGGCTGTGGAGCTTCCACTGACAGTACTTGCGGACCCTATGGTTAATGAGCCGTCATCACCTGTGACAAATGCTTCGGATATATGAAGATCTTGAACACTGAGCTCCTCATCCCGAACAGAGAGTCTCTGGAGCGCTCCTAGGCATGGAAATTCCTGTGAGCCATTGGATCCTCCTGTTAACCCGCCAGCCTCCTCACCGCTTGTTACCACCTCTGCTTTTTGAGTCGGCGGGGATGAAGATTCTGAGTAAGTCGTGGAGGCAGCCTGTTCAGGGAGTTGGTGGCCCACGAATCGCGAGACTGGCTCCTCCGGACCCTCAGTAGGCACGGTCGTGTCTTCTCCGTCTCCACTACGCCGATCGGAATCGTTAAATTCGGTATCTGCGCTTTCAAATTGGTGCGTTGTTGATTCTGCCGGCGTTTCTGCAGTCGAACCAGGATCGAGCGCGGCTCCTTGGGCAGTTTGTGGACGGCATGGACTGTTGTTTTTGAAGTAGCCCCATCTCCGAAGTCGAAAAGTATATTGTCGTTTACTGTAGAGTGTTTCGCGGTCAATTTCATGCAGATCCAGTAAAGAGCGTTAGGCACGTTGGGAAGAAGATCATGTCAGGACCTACGTGGGCGAGAATCCGTATTGAGCCTTCATGTACTTCATCACCCCTTCAAGTGTCATATTCTGGTCAATATACAAGCTCTTCAACAAGGCGCGATGTTGTTCCCAATCGCGTCCTAGCACCTTGGGTGCTTTGGGCGCCCGCGATGGAGGGTGATTCCACCGCAACGAGGGAGAAGTCATGACGCCCTGCAAAAACAGGCCGCCAATATCATCAAGCAAGAAGGTTTGGAGCTGCTGGCGATTCCTAGGATATCAATTTGCGGGAGTAGGGCCTCGAAGAAGAGGTTCGGGAACATAATGCCCGCCAAGCTGTCAATTCCTGAAGTCAGCCGCTACAATAAATCCGGGTTCTCCGTCAAGGTAGTTTGAGAGCCTTGTTTGACCTCAAGCTTGGCGAATTTCAATCTACAAATTGGGGATAGCCGTATATGAACGCCGTGGCAGGGATGTGAGCGGCGCCTGAAGGACCGCCATACGTGGCGTCCTGCATGCAAAGCGATCCACATGCACAAGCCACCCATTGGTAGACTGCTGAGTGCGCTCGAGTCTGCGGCGTCATTCCTCAGCCCGCTCACTCCAAGGAGGTGCCGGTCGAACGAATTTTCCTAGGACGGGTATAAGTCGAGATGCAAGGGGTGCGATCAAGACGGTCTGTGTTTGACTCTCTTACGCTTGGCCCCAATATCAAGAAGTTCTTGCTCTGATCGCTTGAATCCCTAAAAGGTGTCTAATATTTGCATCTTGTCTACAACAAGCTTCCAGAGAACAGTACTGTCCTGAACGACTGCGGAGTTGTCGGGGTAAGGAACTCAGAGTAGGCGATGCCCACCAGCTTCTTCGAGCTCGGGTTCTTAACTAATCGGCGAGAGATATGCCGGGCCGATATTGGCTTGGCAGAGCAACGCAGCGCAGAGGATTGAAATTTCAATCGAGCGACTTGCGCAGGATGACCACCTGTGCAAGGTGTATGTTGGGGGCGAAATCACATTGACTTAGCCTCATGCAGTTGTCTACCGCCACAGATGAGAGGCCCAGCATCATCACGTCCAAATGTGAAGCTTGAAATTTTCTCCTCGGGCGTACTTGAGCTTGTAACCACTCGGATGCTCCGCAATGGGTGCTAGAGGGACTGCAGTCACAACCTAGCCTTTGTCCTATTTCAAGGAGTTAATTTTCATCCCCACCGAGATCGTTCCCAAACAGGCAATGAAATTGTGCCCACGATGCTTAAGAGGCGCAGAGAGCATGGCTCTGAGGCTTCGCGACTTGGTATAAAGGGAGCATGCGCCCTTCGTGGATGTCGGACAACAGATCCAATTCGCAAGAGCCAGATTCATTCACTCAGCCAACAACTTACTGAAAGACTTGTAGCGTCGAATTTGTACGGAACCTCATGCGAGACCCCAACTCGAAGCCATTCTGTGTGTGCTGACAATAGTCCTCCGTAGCAAGATACCACGATCATGGATCAGGGACGTGGTCCAGGCATAGCACAGGATGATACATCATTGCTGCAACACGTTGGTGGTCAATTTGGATATCGCGACGCCGTCGCGAAGGGGGACCACATCGCCCAACCAAATTCGTACCTAGTGCGCGCCCTTACCAGTCACAGCCATGAATCTCGCGACGCCGTACGTACCAGAAGCTCGGTGGAGCGGGCTTATGAATGGTCCATTGTCGATCGCCAGCCAGTTCCAATCAAGCGACCTTTGCCCAGTTCCATCGTGCGCCACAATGGCCAGGCAGATTCGACAAGTAAAGGTTCGGAGATTGGGATAACACCAGCGCAACGTTGGCAATCAGAAGCCGTCAAGGCTGAGCCTTGGAACGGACTTGGGCAAGTGTCCAGCTATGGCAATGCAACCACCAAGGCTGCCCAAGCTTCCAAGATGAGAAAGTCCTGGAGCATGGAACCTCACAAAAACAATTCAAGTCGAGGCAATTCCAGCAACCACAGCGGTCGAACTAGCTACCCCTAGCATTTCTAATGCCTAATACTGATCTACTTATGACAAGCATCAACATTGCAGACGGGCCATCATGAGCGGGATATCTAAATCCTTCACTGCGAAAGTAAGGCTGCTTGTTGGTTGGCATGGTGGTGAAGGTGTCTTGTTGTTTCTCTCATGAAGCTGCTTGCTTATGGATTTCTGTTAGAGTGGCTGGACAACTGCAAACTAGTTACTCTTTGAATGATAGATTTCACCTCACAGGCTTTGGTGTTCCCATTACTATTGTCTCGCCGCTCAATATTAAGCACGCCGCGAAAAAGCACTTGGCTTTACCCCAGGAACAAAGACAGTAGTCGATTGCAAGAAATTGGAAGGCGGCTTTAATCGGTCTTTCATATTCACCATGGGTAATGACTCAGAAATTGTAGCAAGACTACCAACTCGTGCTACTAGACCCCCGAGATTGACCACCAACTCTGAAGTCGCGACGATGAACTTTTGTGGGATCATCCTTGACTCTAAGCACTCGAACTGATGCTGACGTTGAATCTTAGTATCGTCCAAGACTTCGATTCCTATCCCATGAATCTGGTTGGCGCAGAACATATCATTTTGGAATGTATTGCAGGAGTACAACTCTCAAGGTGTGGTCTTGTCGGCTTACCGCACCGCAGTCGTTTCGTAATCGAGGAGGCCAGCTACATCCGAAATCGAACTGCCATTTACTCACCATCACGGTATTGCCTGCTTGGCAGTCACATGGTCATCCTCTTCTTTGACGTGGCGTTCATCCATGCAGGGTTCTGCCACCGCAGCCTTCTAGCCAAAGGACTTGTTTCTGACTCTACGGAAAGAACCAGCAGCCACGAGGAGTCGGCGGATACCTTCCTCCACAACCTACCGCCTCTTTCCAGATGATTGTGTTCTCCAGACCTCACCGTAGGCAGGAGTCTGACTAGGTTTGTCCCCGCACGTGGTAGAAGGAGCCTTGCTACTTAGTGGCATCAACATTCTTCCTCTCACTGCGTTTCATCCTTCTCTCCATACCATGCAATCTACGTTCACATTGCAGCAATCATGTACTTTGCATTCATTGAGTCGCCATTGCCCTGTGTCATATCTGGCAAAGCCTTGAGAAGGTTTTGGTCTGCAAGAAATACCATTCTTCTAGAACATAAATCTCGTTCATAGGGGAAAGCTGGTGAAGACGTATGCCTACGAAGTAGAACATAAGCTTGCTTCTAGTAGTGATCTTTCGAGCCAGATGATCCGCGGACTTTTCGATGACTTCGCCCTCGTCGTGTCAGGAAATGGCGGCAAGGACAACGTATCTGCGGCATGTATCGAGGTGCGATTTATGTGAGAGCACTGCAAGGGTGGAAGGAGACGATAGGACTACATCTTCAGAGAAGGTGAGTGATTGCTCGCGAGTTAGATGCACTACCCACGGGATCGGTAACTGCTTCAAGAGATAGGAGAGGGCTGGAAAAAGACCTTTCTTCAATCTTCTTTTGTCCAATGCCAAGTCTACTGCGCACAACTTTCACTAGTGGCGACGCTAAGAAAATATCGCACCGCCTGAAACTGTCCTCTTTCCCTTTCTCCCTGCACACGCCTTCGAGAACACCTGCAGCACCATAAGGTCACAATACGCACTCGAAGATTTGGAGATCACTCTGCAATTGCTGCATCAACAAGTATAGTTCCCTCTCCCGACTGATAACTGTTGGCTTCTCAGTACGGCGTCACCTTGCAACAGCTTAGGCTGTCTCATTCTTTCGTGGAGCGGTTGGCAAGAAAAGCATCGCAACTTTTGCTTGGAGGTCTCTCGTCACGTTCCCGACGAGACTGCGCAACGCACTACAGGTGAGGACAATCTCGTCTACATTTCCTTGACACAGCTCTCCTATGATTAAAACCATTCCTATTCGCAGTTTCCACGCTAGCTCGTCGCACAAGAACCTATTTTAGACGAGCGTTGAGCGTTACGATTAGCCTTTCTTGGATGTATGATTCAGATTCGATATTTACCTCAAGCAGCTCATGTCCTACTGAAGAGCATATGCTGATTTGAGCTTAAGAACTTTAGTTGACCTTGTTTGCAAGCAACCTGTTACCAACCTTCGGTCTTTACACATACTCTGTGAGATAAAATCCGCCTTTTTAAGGCTCTGCCATGTCAGGACGGAAGAGGTTGCACGATATATACTTGCTTTGACAGGCGTGGGAGAAGTAGGGTAGGACCTTACGCTACCCGTCTTGGTCCTTGTAGATACTTCTTGAAATGTTGCAGGTCGTTGCTATACCGACCGCTATGAGCATCAGTGAGCCTGGAAGAGAACGGAAACATCCTACGCTTTCAGCGTTATTGGATGACTTGTCTCTGTTGTCACTTTGCTGAGCAGCAAAGATGGGACGTTGAACGCAAGGACCCGGTCTTCAGTCCTGAAATGTACGGAGCGCTTCGTGCGCGTGCACCATATGCCGATCAACACGCCATGTCCTTGTTACAAAGTATTACAATACAATTTCAGATTGCCTGCGGGCGAAAGGGTCCTTGGAACCGAGAAACCTTCGTAGACCTTCCTACCTCCAGTCCCAATCGGCAAGGGCCCTACCTGAACCTACTCGAAACCACGCAAGCGTTTGACACTCAAATTGGACCAACAGGGCTTGACCTTTATTATGGCCAGGCTGCTGGACAAACGAAGAATAACTCCGCTTGGATGTGGCTTCCGTTACGAATGAAGGAATACGAGAAACAAAGCAAAAGGGACACTACCACACTCCAGCTTGGCGGCAGTGAGGTAGCCGAGTATCTCAACAGCGGCCTAATTGTACATTGCAGAGGATAGCCAATGGGAAAGTCACTTCTCACTACCTGTTACCGGATTAGGGAGGCGCTGAACCCAGGCCGCCCCAGGCCAGGCCTAACCCCTATTGCGAATAGGCCGCGTTTCGGTTGCTGTTCAGACAGGGTCTGCCTGGGCCTACGAAGAACACTGATTAAACTAGATCTCGGGATCAACTCTTTCGTAATCTTGCTTGAAGCTCCCACTGTTGACCCAAACCTGGCTTTCTTCACAATGGCCTGGCTTGTAGTCTATCAGATCAAGAAATTGGAGAGCATGACACATGAGGTATTTTCCGATATGGAGAACAAGGGCTTGTCTGACAGACAGTGGAGTTCGGGCGTCTAAGCCAGTATCGACCTGTCAAAGATTGCCGAAGCAGTGAATGCATAGTGTATGCGTCTGGCCATGAGGTTGGAATAGTTAGGTAGTAGCTTCGAATGTGATATAGTATTTGTTGCGTGAAGCACGCCCAGTCAGCACAAGCAAGTTCTTTTATTGCCGAGGCAGCGACCGTGAAAACGCAGAACCATGGTTAGACAAAAAGGCGTAACCTCTAGTAGTGCCGGCACCATTAGCAAGCATCCTTCCACTTTAGCATAAATAATGCTTGATTTGAGTCTCGCGTCATGCAAATTCCTCTGGCATCAGTGACAGCGTCCACTGAAAATGTGCGAGAATGACACCAACCCCTTCAAATGCCTCTGCACGATTGGAGAAGTCCATGAGCACAAGCAACTTAGCTCTCCAATTTGCCTTTAAGTTGCGATCAATCCACAAGCGGCATTTCAGACCCTTTGATGCCTCCGCAACGTTGAAAGAGTCCAGCAGGGCAGGCAACTCCATTCATGGCTTACCTTCCGAGCTCTGCTCACAACACGAAAAAGAGTTTCGACCATCACACATCTCTGCAGCGTCAGAGCGCTCCCCTAATGCGCAGGTGTCCGCTCGTATGTCAATTTCTAAACTCAACTCAGAGGACGAGAATGACTCCAGACAATCCGATGCCTCTACTGCATCGAAACATTCCAGTGGTACAGAGCGGCCCACCGACAGTTCGTTGTCTAAAGCCCTCACAAAACTGCAACAATTGCGGCCGAAGGTGGAGTGCCCACGAAAAAGTCCGCACAAGCGACCAGTCATTAGATCCCAGATTTATCCAGGGCCTTCCAATCTCGCGGGGCGTCGCAACGCAAGCATGGTACCTCTTATTCCTACTCAAGACTTGGACACTCTTTCTAAGTACTGGTACTTCCGGGACAACTTCGATCGCCTGGCCCGCAGGGGCTACCGACGGGGAGAAGAGATCGAATGTCTATTGCGTTGTTCAAAATCGCCGCCAAGGTTATGCGGATTAAATGCAAACCTAGTTAATGCGCACAGCACCCTCTATAACGAGTTGGATCGGCTTCATGACTGCCTCAAGAAGCAGGAAGCTGATCTGGACGAAGAGATGGCCCAGGTGGTGCTGGATGAAACGGAGACGTTTATGGAAAACTTGGAATGCCTGACGGCTGACCTTCAATATGCTTGTTTCAGTCTGCAAAATATCTTTGATGAAGCCATCGCTTCCGAAGCGGGTTTAGAATGTCGCATGCAGAATCCTAACATGGTGTTTCCCAATGTCCGAGAACGTCCGTTCACTCGGATGTGTTGGGACCTGCTCAGGGAGACACACCAGCTGATCTATGCTATCAGCCGTAAAGGACGGAAGGGCAAGGCGAATGCGGCCGAAGCTGTACCTGGTGATCCAATACAGGAACAGGGCCAGGTGTACAGAGGCGAGTTCAAATCATGGATCTGCCGACATTTCTCATAGCTCCTGAGGCCAAGTAGTCAAGCTAGACTTGGTTGGGATCGATCAGAGAGGAGTCCTTTAGCATTTCTGTTGCTAATCCTCTTGGGGTGTTGCCATCGAATTCCGGATTTCGTGTGAAGCTCATGCCTCATTCCGGCAACTTGCATAATATAGGATTGAGTTAGAGATGCCAGCAAATGTTAGGCTGGTTGTTCGGCCACGAGCCTTTGCACTCGGCTTAGCAGAACTTTGCTCTGCCTCCCGAGTCGTAGGTTGCCGTTTTTGTCCGGCCTCCGTGCCTTTGCCATTGCTCTCCTATCCCTCTCACGTTCTACCCGTGCTCTAGCTCGAGCTTCGACTTCCGCCTGTCTCTGCTTGGCTATCTCCGTTTCTTTTGTGTACCGCGACATCTTGGGCTTCCTCCTTCGTTCTCGGAATCCATTCACGTCCTCCGAACCTCCTCCTATGGTGTGAGGTGCTCTTGCAGTAGAAGTGTCGGGTGCGCTTAGCATCGCTTGACGTTCAGGATGTATCTCTAGACTGGCTGGATCAGGGGCAGGGTTGTCTCCCGAAGCCTTGCTCGATTGGTTTGCTGGAACAGCTTCTGCTTCTCTCGCTTTGACCTTGGCGTAGGCTTTCTTGACCTTCGCTTTCTGGATAAGGTCCTTCTTTATCTTTTGAGCTGAGCAACAGTCAGTTCAGCCTTTGGCCCCAGAAATCCGGCCGACTTACTCTTGCGGCGGTATGTGCCATCCGGTAAGTTCGCAGGGCCGACGGAGAAACCCTTTCTCTTCTTTTGATGAGGCTCGACGGGGCTTTGAGAGGCCTCGTCGTGGGGTCGCTTAAGACCCATTGAGTGAGCTGAATGGGTTTAAACGTTGCTGTAGAGACTTTGTGTGCAACAAGACACACCAGACAGGTCGCAGCGAGTTTGTGCGCGAAATCCAAGCTCGGCCTGGCTTTTTCGTTGAGGGCCCGACTTATTTTGATACGGCAGCACGCCTCGGTGGCGGCATTTTGGTCATGCGGAAAGTCCCATTTCTTGTTCTCCCCTCCACATCCCCAACCTTCTCCGGGACCTCGACTCGCCACCTACTTCCTACGTTTTTCTTATTTCCTTTGCTACCTCTACACCCTTCTCCTTGTCGGCCGTCATGTCTTTTCCTAGGCTTACTGGTCCAGAAATCCCTTGACTTCACACGTTTGCAGTGAATTCGAGTTTGTCAACGTCATGGGTTGTACGCGCTGTACCTGCACCGCCCGCAATACCAGTCTGATTGTCCAGAACCACACTTTTGCGGGCCACACGTCAGGCTTTGATTGGTCTGTTTACATATCACCAGAACATGCCGCTCCTTCACAGTCTTGACCCTCTACAAGAACAAGCAAACCTGATCTAATACACCTTTTGCCGAACGATATGGCACGCCGAATCTGGCAGGAGGAAGAGGACTGCAATGACGGAGAGGGACAGCGGGAGATCCACATGGAGGAGAGCGAAGTGTCAGCACAAGAGTATGATTGCGCTCCGGTCATCCGGACCAGCAGCCGTGAAGAGCTCATTGAGAGCATCAAACGTGGAGAGGCTCCAACCTGGGTTCCCAACCAAGCCCTGCAGGCCCTTCTGGCAAAGGAGAATAAGCCTCCCGTCAGTCAGCATGAGGGAACCCTTCAAGGCCCTCAATTGGATGAAGTCAAGAACATCTCGCAAGCAAGTCAGCCACAGCTTCCGACCTCGCATCAGTCGTCGCTCCAGGTACCAGAGGAGATAGAACGTCCACGTTCTGCTCTTCACTCAGGGGATTTCCACGAGGAGTACGCATCAGAAGAGAACTGCCTGAGGAGTGGCACTCCTTCGGGACCAGTGGAATCTTCTTTCAATATACCCACTTACCCATTTCCACCATGGGCTACCCCAGCACGGATGCCTAAATTGTCCGGTTTTCATTCTGACACGAACACGCCTGATGTACAGCGGAAGGGAGACTTTACCCGGGCAAGAGCTCCTTCCTTGGGTAGCAGCTTATCCTCCAGCTTTGTGTTGAGGACGCCAACGAGCCCACTTGTTTATTCAGCAAGTAATGCAGAACCTGACATGAGTATTCAGGACCAACATATGCAATCAAGCGCAATCACCGACAAAAGCAGCCGACGACGAACGCTCCCTCCAGAAAGTTTTCGCTCGATGCAGGCTTCTCTAGGGAGTACACAGACGCCAAACTTCAGCAGGCCTCTTCCCACACCTAGAAGGGAAACATCTTCTCCACGTCCGACCCATCAACCACGCAGGTCGCTTTCGTCATTCACCTATCAGCCACTATCTATCCCACAATCTCCAACGTTTCTACGTTCGCGGCGCCCGTCCATGTCCTCGGACGCCTCTCCCTCACAGCACGCTTCCATGGTGGGCTCGTTTGAAGAGTCAATAATTAGGGGCCGAATGTCAACTGCGCCGTCAAAGCCTCTTGATTTCGTGGCCCAGATAGGTGTACTAGGCAAGGGCAACTGCAAGCCTAGCTTGAGGTGCCCAGCACATGTCACTGTACCATTCCCTGCCGTCTTCTACAACTACCCCTCCACTGGCACGACGAGATCTTTTGCTGATGACAGTCCGAGTCCTTATGTGGGCAACATTGACCTTGAGCATTCTCTTAAGCCAGTTGAGCTACGCAAGCATGGTAGGCGGCATGCCAGCCGGTCACAGTCTCCCGACAGATCTCAGCTTGATATCACTGCTCCAGAGAACACTACCATCGGCCGTGCTCTGGCGCGAGAACGGCGACAAAAACGAAGACGATCACAATCACCTAAGGTGTCTCTTGGAGGCTGTTATCGGGTTCCTCAGGAGGGCCAGCTGCAGATAATAATCAAGAACCCCAATAAGACAGCTGTCAAGCTATATCTTATACCTTACAACTTAGAAGGCATGGAAGCTGGAACGAAAACATTTGTGCGTCAACGAAGCTTCTCAGCAGGATCTGTACTCGAGACGCCCTTGTCCGACAAAGCGAATCCAGCACCGATTGCAGACCCTCTAAAAGACAAGCATGTTCTGAGATATCTAATACATCTGAAGTTCTGTTGTCCTACCAAGGGTCGATTCTACCTGTATGACAACATACGTGTCGTTTTCGCCAATCGAGTTCCCGATGGGAAAGAGAAATTACGGAATGAGATACAGCTACCGGATCCACGATACAGTCCTTACAAGCCCGGCCGTGATCATTCAATGGCTAATGTATCTACCAAGGTGGCTACGGGCACGGCCTCTGGAAGATCTAGCTTTGGCTTTGAATTACCTTCCAATAACGTCGACACCATGGAGGGGATTATATTCAACGGCTCACCGACTGTCGTAGCTCCACCTCCGTTGCCGCCCATGTCTGGCATACCGTTCCATTTCACTGCTGGCTCCAGAAGGCCTTTGGCCAAAAGCGAGCCTGGTCCGAATGCATTTCACACGGAATCGTCGACCGTTCCAGCACAGTTTCATGATCAGCTGGGCGCAGGTCGCACAGAGCAGCATTCACCAGGAGACCAAACGGTTTCACCAGTGCCTGGCTTTCTTCCCTCAACTTCAACTCGGGGTTCACCAGTACCATGGGCAATGGACAGCAGTAGTTCAAGCGTTAGAAGCTCCCCTGTTCTAGTCGAGAGTGGTGGAGGTTTGCTAGCACGGAAACTACGGGATCTCCAGGCCCAGAACGGCGTGGACGCCTTTCAGGATTGAGCAAATCCTACAGGGGGAGGGGGAACTTGGTGTGATTGCAAAGGAGTTGGGATCAATGGGGACCGGTTGGAGTTATGGAAATAGGACATTATGGGATACCCCCTTGCTATTGATTAGCACACGCGCGGACCATAGACGGGCAGATTTCTTTGAAACGAAAACCTCAACTCTTGCTTTTTGCTACTTTCTATAGTTTTGCCTTCTCCCAGGTCCTTCCCCATTCATCCAAGACTACATTCGCCTTACTCTGCATTCTCTCCTCCGTGATCCGAAATGGCGCTGGCAACGTCCTCAACCCTTTCCACAAGCTACCTTCTACTCCCTCAAGCATCTTTGACTCCATCTGAATCTCTTCCACAACCCCCTTCGCACATCCGAGGATAGCAGGCATACCGTGACCTGTGAACCCACCTATCACGTACAATCCCTTGTCGGTACCAGGCACATCACCTACAAACGGCACCGCGTCCGCACTATAGCCCATAATCCCCGTCCAGATGCGATCGACACGTGCGCCGGAGTCCTCCCAGCCAGCAAAATGCCGCTGCATGTAACCGTCAAAGTAGCGCTCGGCGGCAGAGGAGATGAGCTTGTCGTCGGAGACATTGTCGTACCAAGACGAGAGGTCCCGGACGAAGGTTTCTCTGGCGCCGCCGACGATGATGCTGTTGTCGGACGGGCGCTGGATGAGGTAGTCCATGAGTCCTGCGTTGAAGCGGAGGGCGTAGGTGGTGGGGAGAAGGGGAGCGGTGGCTGGGTCTGGGGTCGTAGTAATGCTGCAGGCAATGCCGCGGACGGGGATAATGCGGGAGCGGAGCTGGGGAAGGATCGAGGAGGTGTACGCGTTTGTGCAGACGATGACTTTGCCGGCGCGGAGGGTGCCGCGCGGCGTCGTCACGGTGTAGTAGCCCTTTAAGTCGGGGGTGGGCGAGATGGAGGTGACGGGGGTGTTGGTTTGGAGGTTGATGTTACCGCGGGACATGGCGAGTTCCAGGAGCGAGGTGACGAGTTTGTAGGGGTAGAGTTGGCCGGCGGTGAAGGTGAAGGCGCTGAGGGCGCCTTTCACGCCGGAGACGCGTACCGCGGAGGCTGGGTTGTTGATATACTGGACGTCACGGAGGTTGACGGCGCCGTCCTTTTGGAGTTGTCTGAATGCTCTCTCGGCGTCTCTGGCGGCTTCGGCGTCGAGAAAGACGTCCGTGGCCCGGGTCAGGTGGAAGTCGCAGTGGATGCCTTCTTGCTCGACGAGCTCTTTCACGGCGTATACTTGGCTCACCTCGTAGCTGGCGATGGATGCTGCGACTTCGGCTCCGAAGAGTTCGGTGTACTTTGGCATATTGTAATACGTGTCAGGCTTCATATGTCCGCCATTTCTGCCAGTTGCACCTGAGCAGAGTTCACGCGCTTCGAGAAGGGTTATTGATGGTGCGGGAGATGGAGCATCTTTTGCCAGGTAGTATGCACATGCTACTCCTGAAAACCCGGCACCGATGATGAGTATATCTGCTGTCGGTGGGAGGTCCGGGCTGGAGCGGTGGTTGTCTAGCTTGTGGGGCCTTGCACGCCAGAAAGATATTGTAGAGTTCGGAACTGGCAGAGACATGTTTGCAAGGCCGTCGAGTCTTTCTTAATTTCCCGCCCATTTACTGGTTGTATAAAGAAAGAAGTAGTAAAAAGAGCATTTCTTTAACAAGGTGGACATATCCGTTTCGCTTCGCCAATGAAAAAGTATCGGCATTTGTCGGTGACTGGATGTCACTAACGTACAAGGATGCCCAGCTCTCCCAGCGCAGCGATGTCTAGAAACTCTCCAACAGCTCTTTCAGGGTCAGAGGCTTCCTTACCGCGTTCGAATATCCTTCATGGAACGATATCCAGACACGTGGCTCCACGCCAACTGATGCTGTCATACTTTCCGGAATGGACTTGCCTCCAGCTGAGACGGGTCGAACATCGTTGATGATCCTGCCAAAGAAGTCTCTCTTGGCTCCACTTAAGCTTGGGGCTGCTCTCCTGTGTTTCCCACGCGGGTCTACGTTCTCCTTATCCTCAATGACGGATTCACCATTGTCCGTATCCAGCTTGGTCGACCTGGCTTGTCTTGCACTGGACAGTCGAAGCAATTTTTCCTTACGGTACTCCTGATCTAGGACCTGGCGTATGGCATAGCGAACAGGCGCTGGCAATGTGCCCGTTTGTTTTCCGATATGGAAGGCTGTCAATGTATCGATAGGTCTGTAAGTTGTCAGTCTAGGCGAAACCCATTAACCAGATCACCACTCACGGTTCCATCCTGTACACAAATCCGCCATTGGAATGTGCACCACCACCTCCAATCTCAACTCGAGCCCTTTCGAAAGAAATGTTTAAACCTCCCATGACTCTGACCGAATTCTGGATGCAACTCTTTTCGCTCTGCTTCCTGACACTGGCTACGCTACCAAACCCAGCACTTCCACCAACCACCACCGGTTTTACCTCTGGTGCCAGCATGTTTGCCACATTTGGGACTAGCTCTGTCGCTATAGCGTCCGTAGATCTGAAGAGTCGAAGGAGCGGAGCGGAGAAAGTAGATTGGAACTCTGTCAGCACTGCCCTCATCTGCTTTTCTGCTTCATGTGCTGCAAAATCTGCCCTTGGACCGCTGAACGGATGTTCATCGGCTTCATCATCGTCTTTACCGTTATTTTCATCCCAACCTTTTGCGCTTTTACCAACATTAGCAAATAGATGATGGAAAGCGCAGACGCCAGAGCTGAGGTATGGGTTGAGCTCCCACTCCTGACCGCCGAACACACGACTTGATAAACGATCGTGAAAGCCAAGCCAATCGTAGCCAGCATTTGGCTTCGAAAGGCAGGTATCGTCTTGGAAGACCTGCGTAGGCCAGGCGGCGAAGCAATCCGTCATCAGCCTATCGTAGTCGCCACAGGTATCGACCATTTCACGTAACGCGTTGATTGCAGCTCTCTTTCGCGAATCCGCCACACCGACAGGGATCTTTTTGGTCTCAGATGCCATCCGTACATCATCAGCAGATTCAGTCTTTGGCAAATTCGGTAGCCCTGCGCCCTCAAGGAAGACTCTCTCGACCACTTCGCGGGTGCCTCCTCGTGCAAGACCTCGTCCGTCCGTGTCAGATTGACCGTCACCAGAAGTAATATGGCTCTCGACCCACTTCCTTGTCAATCGCAGTTTTCCAGACCCGATTGAAGCCCGGAGCTTGTGAGCGACCCACTCACCCTGTACTAGCACGCTCCTTATATCGCCTTCGCCAGCTCCACGACGGTCCGCTCCACCCTGCTTCCGAGACGCTAGCCCCCATGTACTCTCGCAAATACGTCGTACAGCGTCCCCGTCACATGGTATGCCTTCTCTCTCAAAAACTTGCTTCAATCGTGTGATCACCTTGTCAAGGGGCGGCTTTCGAATGTGGATGACCTCGGCAAAGGACGAATTTCGTAAAGGTCGGAGGGAAGGCGCATAGACGTCGTTGCAAACCAGGATCAGCGGTCTGAGGAACTTGAATCTTGTTTCTTTTCCTTTCTTGCTATGTCCCCGTACTTCCTGGCCACCAGTATGAGGGTTGTTCTTTTGGTCCAGCTGGACCAGTTCGAGTAGAGCTTTCATGAAGCCACCTTCGCCTCCGTTGCCGCTAGAACCTGTCACAACGCCATCTACTTCGTCAACCACAATACAGACTGGTCGTCCTGCTTTACGAGCTTGATTTTGTTCCTTTATGCCTCTGACAGTTTCTGTACCCAACGCATCCATAATTCGTCCTTTCACGACATCTCGACTGCGGTCATCGCTGGCATTAATCTCAAGAACTTCATAGCCTGCTTGTTTCGCGCAAACATGTGCAAGTGTAGTCTTACCAAGCCCAGGAGGTCCAGTGAGCAGCAAGATCTTGCGATGCTGTTGCCGGTCTTCATTCGCCATTTCCTGAACGCCTTTCTTTGTTTTCAGCTTTGCATTTCCGGGGAAGACAATAGGATCCCAAGCTTTGAGCCAGCGAAGCACAGCACGATGTGTTCGCTCATCGCCAACTAGTTCAGTGAATTTACGAGCTCGATATTTCTCTGTCCACATCTGATCTTGATGATTCACTTTTGATGATCTGCGTTCTTGAGTTACTGGCGTTGCGATGGATTTGACGGCCTGCTCTTTCTGCTTCACTGCCGTCTGAGCCTTGTCGATGGTATTTTGATGAGCCACATCATCTAGCAATTGATGTATCTCGATACCATAGTATGCTTTCTTTGCTCTACCCGCTGCTGTGGCAGATCGCTGGGCAATGGTCCGCTCGTACGAAAGCTGCACTGATTTTGTCCTTAGCGGGATCTCGAGTTGCTGGCCAGCACTTGTCCGAAAGCTGACCGTCTGAGCAGGGCGACTATTCGCGCGTAGACCGGGCATTGGAGGTAAGCTGGGACTACGTGATCGCGAGGAAGCCTCGCCCAGAAATTTCTCCGACCGTTCAGTGGCCAATGTCGGTCCTTCCGACTCATCTTTATCACCGGCCTGAACTTGCACGAATTGCTCTCGAGGTGGATATGTTTTCTTCTCGAGGTCGACCCTGTTCTCCTTATCACCTTCGGCATCAATGAATCCGCCAAAGAGCCTCCTCTTTTTATGCTCATTTGCTGTGAGAGACTGGAAGAGCTTTCTCTTCTGACCAGCAACTGGAGGGGAAGAGCTTTGTGGGTATTGGACGGGTGATGATGAGTACGGCATTTTCCCCAATGGTAAGCCGTGCACTTGTGTTTTCTCGGCCAATTTGACGCCGGGTGCCAGTGTAGCTGTTCTACCCTTTGTAGGTGTCTCTGGGTTGAAGATCTCGTCGCTTCTCAAGGCGTCATCAATTTTCCAAGCTCTGTGCTGTATGACAATGCCTGCTTTTGTCTTAGCTTGCGTGATCTCTTCTTCTTGCAGGTGCAGGGCTTCTAGATCGTCGGAATCTGCATGAGAAGGAGGAAGCACTGGATGATTGTCAGGCTGAGAGTGAAGATGCACCGCCGGGTCAAAGGGCGGCGATGAGGATGGCAGAGATGGTGAGTCCATCGACGGTGACCTTAACGTACTGCGATGGTCGTGGGTTAACGCTTGGGTTTCTCTCGAGTCAACGCGACTTTCACGACGCGTTGCGGGTCAAAGCGCCCTCCATTAATCTGAAATAGGCCAAGGCTGCTCGTTTAGAATTTAGGCTCGCAGATCAGTCCCTCAGCTCCCGTCATCGTTCAGCGCCCAGGGCTCTGTGGGGCTTCGGAGCTGAGTCCCTTTGATGCGTTGTCTCATCGCCGCTTCCAACATGCCTTCAATATCTCTGCTGAATGTGTTTGAGCTTCCTTGGATTTTACCTTGATCTGTATCGCCGGCTCATGGGCTATTACCCACCAGAACCTGCGTATGTCCGGTACCACAACTTCGTGTCCAACAGCGGAGGTATCTTCCGCATGGCAATCCAGAACATTGGAGAAGCACCTGCGAAGACCTTTGCGGAGTAAGTCAGTCTACGCTTTCGAGACGGGGTCGCATATGTGATAACGTACTAACCTCGAATGAAACAGGCTTCTATCGGGTGACCTCGTCTCTATCCATGTAGGTCCTACTGGGCGTCAATGGTCGCTTCATAAGAACCTCCTAGTCTATCACTCAAGCGTGAGTGTCGTCTTTCCCCCCTTCGGAGACATATGCAAAAGATGGATCTAATGTTGGACAGTACTTCGACGAAGAGTTCAACATCAACGGAGAGCATAAGAGATTCAAAGACGGAAAACTCGAGCTTCTTGATGAGGATCCGGAAGCATTCGAATTGCTTGTGAAATGGCTGTACCAAGGAAAGATTGATGACGTCTCCAACTTGCCAGGAGACAAGAAGTGGGACTACGCGGATTGCTGTCAGAAACTATACCTTCTCTGTGACAAGATACACCTAGCGCAGCTGAAGAATGTTGCTATTGATCAGTTTCGCAAGGGCTGTCATGAGGCTGGTCTAGTCCCGGGTCCTGAGGAGATGAAGCCAATATACCAGAAGACTGCGCCGTCGTCCCCCTTTAGGAAGCTTGTCAGCAAGATAGCGGCGAGACAGCTGATGGACCCCGACGGCAATAGAGACGCTTCAACTTACCGAGCTTGTTTTGAGGCTACGCCGGACTTTGCCATCGACGTTATTAACGCGATTAAGGATGGTTCCGGCGGTGTATTATTCGACGACCCGACCGAGGGCAATTCTTGCAGGTATCATGAGCACGAGAACGGAGAGACTTGCCATAAGACTGTTAAGTTCAAAGAGGGCTCCTGAAGTCACAGGAAAAGAATTGCTGAAATCCGCGAAACGCATCTGGACCCTTGATAGGCATCAGACCTACCAGAAGCCCTCAGAAATACATCACAACTACCAGATACCAGCGCAGAAGCGCAAGCTTTACTCGATTGTGCCGGCTCAATTGGGGGTTGCAGGGAAAGAGAAATCGCGACAACAGTACTTTCCAGCTTTTGAGAAGATGTGTTCCTCTCAGACTTCGACCTTCGAGAAAGACATCAAAGCCAAATCTTGGGACGAATTGATTGTTCAAGTGTTGAGACTGACATTGGATGCCCGCCCGCCTGTCAGACCTGGTTAAGTTAACCCCCCCGTCAGAGGTCTACGCAGCACCACTTCGCAATGAATGACACCGTCTAGCGTTCCTGTCACAAATCGCGCACATAATCTCTGACAAGTCACATATCGTTCTGCCTGGGCGTCTATATGGAGGTGCCGCAACCCAGGGACTGAACGGCTCGAGGCCCAAATTCCACCATATTACCATTCACAAGCCATCACAACATTGAAAGACTTCCCACAAACCTGCAAAGGCAGTCAACGCAAAGACGATCAACGGCGCCCGCAAAGAAAACAACTATCATCATTACGCATCTCAGTCAGCCTCGGCCACTTCCAGCGTGAGCAAAGATGGTAGTCCTAGACTTAGACCTAGGCCTCGCTCGGTTCCACACCCTCTTCCACTCTCGTCTAACACTCCAAACTGATCCCTCGGCATGACCTGCACACGATCAATGTTGGCTCGGCTTGGCATTTGCTATATCGATGGACATCATGAGCTGAATTCGACGGACACGGGCCTTACAATCTTGGCTTGATAATTGCTTGAGCATCTCATTGTAACAGAGGCGTGGGCGAGCATACAAACGACTACAAATGATGGACTTGGGTTTGATATCTTCCATATCCGGTGTAAGGGGCTTTACACCAATCCAATACACCTTTTGACAGTCTTCTTGCCGTGCTGAAGAGACAGCGAATTTGAACATTGACTTTTCATACCATTGGAAGCAAGGTTTTTTTTCAGTTTGACTACGTTAACTATGCTCCGACAACCCGGGTCCCGTCACCTCTATCTCCCCAACAAGCAATGGGTTAATATCAAGGCATTGAGTGAAAGAGTGACTTTTCATTATCTTAGGGAACACTAGGAGACTTGCTGCTGCTTCTTCTGCGCTGATTCAACGTCTTCGGCTAGCTCGTCAGCTAGAATCGCTGGATGGAGACAATGATGTCAAGACCAGCGGCGAAGTCAGCGTTGGAGAAGGCAGCCGCATCCTAACACTAGATGATAGCTATCTTAGGCTTTAGAGTCTTAAATTCGAAGAGCATTGCAAAGATTGGTAGGCTGCACTTGGGTTCAATGTTGACGCGTCTTGTGCCATAGAAGCCGCGGCATGGAAAGGCTTGGCGTACGTCTGCCCATTTCACATGCATTCAAACGCTCGCGGCCACGAGTATGATCAATAGCAACAAATTACCAAAGATGACACCGTCCGAACGCATCCCCCTATTCCCAAACATCATTCTCCTTTAAGATGGCAGCGCAGTCTAAGCTACTACCTCCAGGTCGCTCGGTGAAGCAATTGATCTCCGAATTCACTTCGCTCTACCTTAAGCACCGCACAAAGATCTCCCGCGCTGTCTACCTTACCCTCTTCGTTGCACTCATTCACCGTGTTCACAATGCCATCGCCGAGCAGGAGGCAGCCTCTCGGCAGCAGGCCGAATTACGAAGTCGCCCAAGTACTGGAGAAGTCGATATAGGCCAGAAGAAGAAAAGGGTGGAGATAAATCGAGAATTCTTCCGAAACCTGCTACGACTATTGAAGATTGTCATACCTGGTATCCGGAGCAAAGAGTTCAGGCTGCTCATTAGTCACAGCGTTTTCCTGGTTCTCCGGACACTGCTGAGCTTGTATGTTGCTGAACTCGATGGCAAGGTTGTCAGTGCCTTGGTAAAGGGCAAAGGCAAGGACTTTCTGCTGGGCCTTGTCTGGTGGATGCTGGTCGCAGTGCCAGCAACATTCACCAACTCGATGCTCCAGTATCACCAGTGCAAGCTCGCCTTGCAATACCGCACGCGACTCACAAGCCATGTGCACCAGAAATACCTCTCCAATATGACATTCTACACACTATCTACTCTCGACGATCGAATCAAGAACGCAGACCAACTCATAACTGTCGACATCTCGCGCTTCTCGAACAGCCTTGCAGAACTCTATTCCAACCTTGCAAAGCCAATCCTAGATATGGCCATCTACAATTACTCCTTATCGAAAAGCGTAGGAGGCGAGGGCCTCTTCATGATGAGTCTACTCGTTCAGATCTCTGCAAATGTCATGCGAGCTCTTACGCCGCCCTTCGGCAAGTACGTCGCAGACGAAGCACGCCTCGAAGGCGAGTTTAGATTTCAGCACACTCGATTGATAGACTATAGCGAAGAAATTGCACTATATCAGGGTCAAGAGGCGGAAAAGGATACCCTTGATAAGGGATACTTCACTCTCATTAAGCATGTCAACCGCATCCTACGGCGCCGGTTTTATCACGGATTCATGGAGGACTTCGTGATCAAGTACTTTTGGGGGGCACTGGGTCTGATCTTATGCAGCATCCCAGTGTTTTTCAAGGTACCCGGACAAACATTGAAGAGCATGGGGGACAGGACCGAGAGCTTTGTCACGAACCGAAGAATGCTGCTCAGCTCCTCGGATGCATTCGGACGCGTGATGTTCTCATACAAGGAGATCACAGAACTAGCCGGTTATACCTCCAGAGTGTCAGCACTCTTGGATGTGATGGAAGACGTTGCAGCGGGACATTTTGAGAAAAAACTAGTGTCATCAGCGTCAACAGAAGAGAATGCTGCTGTGTTGCGCGGCCGTGGACGAGTCGAAGAGAGCGAAACAATCGAGTTCACAGACGTTCCGATAGTTTCACCAAACGGCGACATCTTGGTGAAGAAGTTGACATTCTCGATACGGCCAGGTGATCATCTCCTCATTGTTGGCCCGAATGGATGTGGCAAGTCGTCTCTCTTCCGAATTCTTGGTGGTCTGTGGCCAGTCTATGGTGGATCTGTGAAGAAGCCAAAGTTCGAAGACATCTTCTATATTCCTCAGCGACCATATCTGTCGCGGGGCACGCTTCGAGACCAGATCATATATCCAGACTCCCTCTACGAGTTCCGTGCTAAGAAAGCCTCAGAGACTGATCTTCTGGATATTCTGAAAATCCTGGAGATTGAGGCTGTTGTCGACAGACCTGGGGGATGGGATGCTATCGAAGAATGGCGTGATGTCTTTTCCGGTGGCCTCCAACAACGCATCGCTATGGCACGTTTGTTTTATCACAAACCAAAGTACGCTATCCTGGATGAGTGTACGAGCTCTGTTACACTAGAAATCGAGAAAAAGATGTACGACACGGCGAAAAGCCTTGGCACGACGCTAATGACTGTCAGCCACAGGCGAAGTCTGTGGAGATACCATAGTCGCATTTTGCAATTCGATGGACAGGGTGGTTATGTCTTTACGAAACTTGATGCGGAAAGGAGGATGAAGCTGGAGGATGAGAAGGAGGAGATTGATGTGCAATTGAGAGCTGTGCCGGAGATTGAAAGGAGAATAGCTGAGCTGACCGCGGCTTAAGAAAGCCGTTGGACAATTCAATCAGTATCTGCCCAATCTAGATACATGTGTGCCTCCGTCAAAGACAAAGGGTCGATGAAGTTCTCGGTGAGGCCGCCGATGACGAAAAGCGGCATATGTATCGTGAACCCGTTCAGGAGTTTACGCCGTGATCACCCCTGCATCTGCATCTCTCTTCAAGCATGGAAGCGCCACTGAAGGTGTGAATTACAGCCGGTGGCTTGCGGCTGCACAGCTTCAAGAGTTCACTTGTTAGGCAACAGGGCCTTCGGAATAGCGATCTGTACGAGGAGCATACTTGGTTTTGTTCCTGCAGCTATGTCTGAGCTCGAGATATACCAGCATTCCAGGTCGCTTCACTCTTCCCGTCGATTGTAATCCCCTTTCCTATTATCTTCTGATCACGCTGGGTGGGGACTGAAATGGAAGCGACGTGAGGCGCCCTTTCACCTGGGCATGTATGAACTACTCTCAGGGTAAGTAACAAGCCTGACGTCTCCCTACCCAGACCCGACGATTATAACCAGGATGTCGTCCGAAATCCAAGTACAAGCCAGAGTCGCTACATTCAGTCTTGCGGGCGCCAAAGTCTTCAAAAAGGACCTCGAATATGGGTATGATTCCATCGATGGCTGTTCGACCTTGATGACAGGCTTCACTCAAGTTTCCTAGACGCTGGTGCCATCGAAGACGAGAGTAACTTCGACACAGATCCGTCGACATCGCCTAAGTGCTCAGCTCGGCAAAATGGGTCAGGTCCTATTGAATCAGGTGGAAGGCAGGCCCTTGGACTTGAATGCGCATTGAATAGGAAGCCGTGCACCAATTATATTTGTGTGTGTCCTTTTCTCTACAAGGTGCAATACGTTCACTTACGAAACTCTCCTGGAGCAACAGGCGGGCTCTAGGTGGGGCGACTGGCCTCTTCGTGGGTCAGGCTACTCCAAACACTCTTCCGGCTGATGTAATCTATCACCCCCCCTGAGGAGCGTATTGCGTTAACGAGTCATGCTAGCAACTACAGTTGGTTGCAACGGCTCCACAGAACCTACCGCTTGAACTTGTGCGACAGCCGCGGCAAGTAACATGGTTGGTGGTGGCTGTGGCATGGCCCCATATGGAGAACTCCGGCGCTAGCGAGGCTGAGAGGTTCAGCTTTTGAAAACTAATGCAACCGATATACGCGGTATTCTCGCTTTCTGGGCATGGCTCCTACCGATGTACGTAAGCTCGCCGAATATCAGTACGGCCAGACACAAGTCCGCCTCGAGCTCGAGAAGTATTTGACGTCCTCGAACCGACAGGGGTCAAGATTCCCAAGGCCCTAAACCTGTCGTAACAGAAGGTCCGAGGACCATATTCTACTTTTTAGCCCCTCAACTACCAAAGTACACCAGAACGAGGTGAAGAGCACAAGGCGCAAGTTTTGGACAGCTTGCTGACTGTGTAACCTCTCTGCACAATCGGCAAAATCTAGGCTGACGCAAACGGCATCGACACTTACACCGGCACCAACGTCCTAGTCGGAAGGAAACCTGCTTCCTCACTGCAAGCCACACCGTGCCCTGGAACAAGAATGACTAGTGAATGTGCTTCGTCCCCTCTTTGGTCCCTCCCATACTAGGCCCCAACACAGGACCGTATGGCTCCTCCTTCGCCTCGGATGCGCGTGGCTGGACCGCCTCCGGTACCGGCGGCAGTGACATGGCCATCTGCAAACTCTACATGCTCTCGGCGCGCAAGAACCCACCTGGACGGCGTGCCTGTCCTTCTGCGCCGAACAGTAGCTACACCAACAATACCGACACGGTAATTACCGACTACGATCCTATCGACATGCTCGACGCCCTGGTGGGACAGGCTATTGGCATCACGGCCGTCCAGGATTCTAACCAGTTCAAACTAATGCTAAAGGTTGAGAATCCTGTCATTGATTGGAAGGGAGGCGTTATGTATACAGGATGGAACGGGGGGAAACATGGATTACTGGGCGTCTTGAGCGGGATCATGGTCCTTGCGGGGCCGACTTCCCCTGGGACCATCTCTCAATGAATTGCAATCCGATTGGGGTGGATGGAATGGACTTGATCGATTGGTGAATTGGGCTTGGGAAACTGGCCATAATAGCGCCAAAAAATTGGGGTCCGGTGGCTGAGTAATTTTTTTCCACAGGGTGTTAAGTGTGGCAGCGCTGCTGTACATCATCGGTCTTTCCGTGCCATAATGATTGGCCATATTTGGTGTCAAGGCCAGTAGACAAGAATGGAAAATGAAATGTAGATTCCTGTTCAAGAGTGCAAACTGGAGGAAATGTATGAGTGCAGAAGAAATCAGAGGAGAAGCTGGGGAGTAATATACAGTCCGTTACTGATGCAGGAGAGCATATTTCAGGGACCAGTCGCTCCTTGCGTCTTGAAGCACACCAAGAGCATGTCCTAGCATCGCTCAGAACATGTATACTTACATGTCGGAAAGTGGAATGAACAACGATTGAGCAGGCAATACTATAGATTGATTCTGCTAGTTTCAGGGTTTCCAACACCCTCACTAAAGAGGGTAGATTTGCCCCCACGCTAACCTCCACTGCCTACTAACTTTGTCCGCATTGGTTTGAGATCAGACAAACTCCGCCAAGCTATCTGCCCAGATTGCTTAATCCGTCTTCTTCAGTAGCGGCGTTCGCTGGACTCACAGGTAATGGAATCGTCTGCGGCAGAATCAGAGACGGTAAGCCGCTGGGCCGCGCAGGTGAGTGGGTCGTTGGGGCGGCTGATGCTTCGGAAGACTCTTCTGTTTGCGAAGTAGAGACTTGAGCCTCTGTTTGTGTAGTCGAACTACTAAGAGCCCGAGTTTCTGCAAGATCTGGTTTGTTTTGTTCCGCAACCTCTTCATCTAGAGGTCCCAGAGTCCATTCCCACCGCCTTCTCTTCTTCCGATCTGAAGGTGTCTTTGATTGGACTTTCTGATCGTGGTCATCACCAACGCGATCTCGAACAGCAGCAGCTCGGATTTGGCGACGGCTGTATCTTTTCAGGGCCTTCTTCGGCCGGGCTTGGATCCTACTGTCCTCGTCGGACGTTGTAGGGTCGAGGGTATCGTCCAGGTCTTCTGGCACTGTCTCTGGTGCAGAATCTGATTCAGACTCGTCAGACGATGACAAATCTGAGTGACGGGCGACGAATTTCACTGTCGTGATCTCTTCCTCAAGTGGATGGCGATAGCAGACTCTCTTGGTGGGAGGGAAGAATACCCTTCGTCCATTGCGTGGGCTAGAGCTATTGGAGCAGACCGACGACTTCCGGATCGATGCTGGTATGGGAGTGTTGCGAAGTATGCCTCTAATTCCCAAAGGGACTTTATAGGGCCAGTCGTCTTCTCTTCTCGAAACAACCGAAGCCATAGTTCTTGGAAGACGTTGTGCGAGGCGAGGTGTGGAGGAGGGAGTGGTTGATGGTGATGGACGGCGAGGGAGGTCGTAGGCATTGTTAAAGGTGTTTAGGACTGTCGGAGAGGCCGTTGGCAAGGCGCTTGCTGTCATCGCAAGTGCGGTTGATGATTTGCCGAACGTGATGGGGAGCGACGATGTTTGCAAGGACAGCTTGGGTCGTTTGCTCGGCGCAGATTGTGGTGCCAGGGCAAGCATTTCGGTGGCAGAGTCTGAGTGTTCTGATGTCCGTTTGTTCGTATTTCCCTTGACACGTTGTGTCGACTCTGCGGGCGCAGTGGGGTTCATTGCAAGAGCAAGCATGTCGGAAACAAAAGTGTTCTTGTACGAGATCAGATCGAAACAAGGAGCTTGCGGGGTCGTGGCCCGGGAGGATGGATTTACGGTGCGGCTCGGTAAGATGGCCAGGCTGACACGTCAGTCATCCGGTGAGCAGGCTACTGCCGAGTATATTTGCTAATGTCAGCGTGTAATAATAGAGCGATCGCGATCTGGCTGAAGGAGCAATCTGGCGGGAGTCCCGCCAAGTGCGTCTGGAGAGTATTAACTAGGTGCCCGCTATGCAGAGATGTTAAAATGGAACTTGTACCAGCTCCTGAAGATCACTCCATGGGAAGGGAAGAGAGGAGCCTAGGCTAGGGAGGGATGCGTTCGCTGAACGGGCTACCCTTGTAAGAAATGAGAAGGAAAGACAGTCAACAGAAATGCGCGGCTGCGGGCGGCTGGCCACCAGCATTGCGCGTCTGGAACCATCGACGTTGGGCAGGCACGGCCTGTGGATCTATGAGTACAGCCTGGCCTAGCGATACGGAGTATACGGGCCATATTCGGAGCACGCGAGGAGTTCATTTTTGGTGGCAAGTATGAAGGATTCCTCAGGTGGCCCCAAAATTGGTGAGGGACGGTTGAAAGCGGAATTGAGATTGTGACAGGAATAAGCGCCTTCTCAGGCGACGTAGGCCTGTTTTGGTGGGGCGGATGCGTTCTAAATTAAGCTGACGTCCGAGTGCCCGGCGCCTCGGCCTACAGCTGCACTTGCAACCTGCACGGGGCTCCGATGAAGATCGTCTCGGGTATACTATTAACAACCTTGTAGCCTCGGGCCCATCAAAAATTCGCCCCTCCGTTTCGGTCGGGCTGGTAGGATGCGGTTAAACCTGACTGACTCGAAATCGCTGGTTGAATTTTCCTCCCGAATCTCATTCCGTCCTACCGTGGAGACCTTGTTCCATTGTACTCGACGTCGCTGTGGGTGAAAGACAGCGCCCCGAGGTACGTCCTCGTATTTTGTGGTTTTGAAATTGAGGCTTTGCCTTCTTTCCTCGCTGTTTGCCGTTGAGTACCGGTCGCGCGACAAAAGGCTTTCGCCACAACCAAGCCGCTCTACTGACGCGCCAACATCAACGAGGTCATCCGTGCTCAAAACCGCAGGTACGAGGCTGGAAGATGAGGCTTCGCTCGTGACAGATGGCCACCAGGCCTTCCGGAGCGGATGCCCGAGTCGTTATCCACTTTGTCAGTCTTCGAGCCTTGCTGAACAGGCATTCGCTCAGGCTGCTAATGCAAGGCATTGGTAGGACTATGACTGCTTCTATGCGTCCGTAGTCGAGAATGAGAATCCCAGCCTTAAGTCGCTGCCTTTGGCGATCCAGCAAAAGCAGATCATTGTAACATGCAATTATGAAGCTCGCCGCAGGGGCTTACACAAACTACAGCTCATCAGAGAAGCAAAGAAAGTCTGCCCTGACGTTGTCATCGTCCTGGGTGAAGACCTTACCAGGTTTCGGGATGCCTCCAAAGACTTGTACAATTTCCTACGCGGGTCGATTTGGAGTGCAAAGGCCGAAAGGCTGGGTTTCGACGAAGTCTGGTATGTTCTTCATGAGCAGGTCGGCTTATGGCCGGAAGGACTGGGGAAGACTACACATCGGAATTCTGGTGGTAGCTTCGGAGGCAACTTCGGGGAGTTGATATGCTACATGCTGACTGTTCTTGTGCAGGTTAGATTGCACTGATATGATTGAGTACAACCTTCCGTTCTTGAATTACAATGATTTGTCCCATTCGTTCTTCTGTCTTGACAAGGATGATCCGACCGTTGGCTTCGCCTTTGATGCTTCTGCAATCTTCGGGCCGACATACCCCCCTGATTGTCACGACACAGCCATGGAACTTACCCCAGGCGGTGCTGCTGGCTCCGCAGTTCCGAGTGACGAGTTGCGACTTCGACTTCTGCTGGGATCACACCTGGCTAGATATCTTCGACATAAATTGGAGACGCAGAAGGGCTACACAGCCACCGTTGGTATAGCTACCAACAAGCTCTTGTCAAAACTTGTCGGAAATGTTCACAAACCCAGAAACCAAACCACTTTACTACCTCTATACCCCCAGACCAAGACGGAGGAAAGCAACGTTATGGCCTTCATGGATGCACATGATATTGGAAAAGTGCCGGGCGTCGGTTTTAAGCTTGCCCATAAGATCAGAGCTCGAATATTAGGCCGAACGCCTGCTTTCCAAGAAGGGCTCTTCTACGGCAACACCCAGGAAGCAGTCACAGTTAGAGATGTTCGGATGTTCCCCGGCATGGGACCTGAAATGCTAGAAGAGATTTTAAGCGGTCCTGGATCACAAAAGGGGATAGGTGGCAGAATATGGGATCTCATCAATGGTGTCGATGAGACCGACGTCGGGAAGGCAAGGCGGGTGCCCTCACAAATCAGCATCGAGGACAGCTACACTCGCTTGGATACCTTTGAGCAAGTAAAGAAGGAACTACTTATGTTAGCCACGAGTCTCATCCGTCGGATGCATGCCGACCTGACGGAAGAAGAAGACTTCGATATGCCGGAAGCGGGACAAAGCCAACGGAAGTGGCTTGCTCATCCACGGACACTTCGACTATCGACCCGACCTCGACCTCCCTTGAACCCAGACGGCAAGAGGAGTCGATCAGTCAATCGCATATCACGATCTGCTCCAATGCCCAATTTCGTGTTTAATCTCAAGGAAAGTGATGGATCTTTGGCTGAGAGGCTTGTGCAAGAAGCACTGATACCGGCTTTCCGGAAGCTTCACCCCGAAAAGTCGGGATGGAATCTGAGCATTGTCAACGTTGCTGTAACCAATATGGCAGAGACGGCTGCGGAGACAAAAGACAGTGAGGGCAGAGATATCGGACGCATGCTGAAAAGGCAAAACGAAGTCTTGAAGGACTGGAGAGTGGTGGATCGTGACCCTCTTTCAGAAGATGATCCAATCATTCCTAATGCCAGCCGAAATGAAAGTGATGGCAGTCCGTATCAGGACACGTGGGAGAGCGACGACTCAGCGGTCGACTCGACACATATCTGCGAAATATGCGGTAATATGATGCCGTTGTTTGCGGCGGCAGCTCACGATAGGTATCATTCTATGGCTGAGTAGTTGTCTGTTACTTATCAGTCGAAGCGAAGATCACAAGAACAGCCAAACATGCTCTCCTGTTTCAATGTTTGAGATGGCATGGATGTTGCTACGAATTACCCTCACACCTCTTTGGAAAAGGAGGCGTGAGCGCCCGATCCTTGCTCCTATGATAGGGAGTGGCCTGTCTGAAGGCCTGCCCGATTCGGCAAGTGTGGGCCTGCCAAGCAGATGCGCGTCTCCAGAAATGACATCAGACGCATCCTGGTTTTTCGCGTCGCCAGCATTGAAATGACATCACAGACAAGGTCGAGTAACTTTTCCAAACTCGCAAGCATCCCGGCATAGATCTACATCGACAAACGTCTCCTCTCCTTTGCCTTCGTTCATTTACTGAATCTTTCTTTCCAATCGATTTGGAGGGCTATCGAGCCTATGTATGAGTCTCGACGACTCTCGCACAATCTTTCGTGGCCCAGTCAACTCCACGCCCAGAATCTGAGCTTCTTTTCCAGTCCAAACTCCAATCATCCATTATGGCTCAACAACAGAAGCCTGGCAAGCCATGGTCAGGGACCAACCCAATCCCGAACATCAAGCAGTTTATCGAAAGCCTCGACAAAGACAAAGTCGAGAGAGATCGTCACATTGACGAGCAACATCGAGCTGCCAACCAGCAGAATGGCGCTCCCGTGCCTCACAAGAATGAACCGGTGTCGTCCAAGGGCAAGACAGTCACGGATCCCACGACGGGTAACCAAGTCGTCATCGAGAACGTTGGGAAGGATTTCATGAAAGCCGTGCGCGATCCAATGCTCTCCGTGCCCAACGCCAATCTGGGCAAGGAGACGACGGTCAAGACTGAGGCCACACAATCCAATCCTGAATATAAAGAGAAGCAGGATATCACCGCCCCCCCTGACCCTGTCGAGCCTGGTTCGACAAGCGACGTGCCCATCCACGGCGAGAAAACCAACATTCTCTTCCACCCCACACCCTCTGTAAGCTACGAGCCTATGTTTGCAGAACTTGAAACGAGAGCTGGCGCACTATGTATTGCCCTCCTACTGGCAATTGTTATCGTGGGAAAGATGTTTGGAGGAGCCTTGAAAGGCTTGATACCCCTCGGGATTTGTGTGGCATCTGGCGTCTGGCTTTGGATGAAGGAAGTCATCAGAAGCGGACGAGAGGTGGAATGGAGCAGCGAACAAAGCAGAGGCGAAACCGTGAGTGTTGTGTTCTATTTGAGGCAAGGCCTTGGATACTGACTGTGAGGTAGGCCACTGTCAACCTTCTTCCAGAGTCCGTCGAGTGGATGAACACCTTCCTGGCAGTGGTCTGGGGTCTAATCAACCCAGACATGTTTGCTGCAGTTGCAGATACTCTGGAGGACGTCATGCAGGCATCTGTGCCAGCGATTATCGAGAATGTCCGTGTCGCAGAGATAGATCAAGGGAATAATCCAATCCGCATTCTCAGCCTCAGAGCACTACCAGACAGCCGTGTCAAGGACTTGAAGCAGAGCATCCACAATGAGAACAAGAAGACAAAAGATCCGCAGGAGGCTGCGGCGGACGAGGAAGGAGGGGACTACTATAATCTCGAGGTCTCGTTTGCTTATCACGCAAAGCCTACCGGGACAACCGCCTCGGACAAAGCTCGAAACATGCATATGCAGCTCGTCTTCTATTTGGGCATGAAGGGGTTATTCGGAGTTCCTCTACCTATCTTTGTCGAATTACAGGAGCTAGTGGGTACAGTCCGCCTACGACTGATGCTGACTCCAGAGCCACCTTTTGCCAAAACCCTTACTTTCACCCTGATGGGAGTGCCCCACGTGCAGGCTGGTTGCATTCCAATGGTCAAGCATGGTGTCAACATCTTGAATCTGCCTTTGATCTCCAACTTCGTCAACTACGCAGTTGCAGCGGCCGCCAGTCTGTACGTTGCACCAAAGTCGATGTCATTGGACCTCAAGGCAATTTTGCAGGGCGACGACATCACCAAAGATACCCTAGCCATGGGTATAATGTGGATTCGCATTCACCGTGCTGTTGGGCTTAGCAAACAAGACCGTCGCGGAAGCAAAGGCGGCGGGAGTGACCCATACATCAACCTCTCGTTCTCTAAATATGGCAAGCCCATGTATTGCACTCGCGTCATTACAGATGATCTGAACCCTATTTGGGAGGAAACGACGGCTCTCTTGGTGACACCTGAACTTATCAAGGCAGATGAGCAACTGAGTGTTGAGTTATGGGATTCAGATCGCACTACTGCAGACGATATCGTGGGTAAGGTGGAATTGTCTATGCAGAAGATGATTCAGCATCCCGGCAAGATGTATCCTCAAGTCTCAAAGCTATCTGGCATTGATGCTGGGAGCGAGATGCCGGGTGAGCTTCACTGGGAAGTCGGCTATTTCAGCAAGCCGAAATTTAGGCCAGAGCTGCGCACAGATGGCAAAAACAAAAACCTACCGGACAGCCTCAAGGACCATGAGGCCCTTCAAGACGAGAAGGGTACTCTTGATACTGAACTTGCTGACGCAGTTGCCCATACGCCACCAGATCCGCTTTGGCCAAGCGGTATCTGCAACGTGCTTATCCATCAAATCGTCAACCTCGAGTTCGAGAACGTGAAAGGCACTCAGGGAAGCCGCAAGGGAAGAGAGTACGAACCCGCCAAGAAATACGGCGAAGCTACAGAAGAAGTGTCAAAAGGTACGGCCATACTTGTGAACTCAGCGCAGATCCAGGACTAACGTCTATTCACAGCTCTGCCCACCTCTTACTGCACCATACTGCTCAACGACCAATTGGTAAGGTGCCCATGGCTTCCCAAGTCGGCCTTTGCTGATCAAAACCAGGTGTATCGCACTCGTGCAAAAGCTGTTAGCAGCAAACCCATCTTCAATGCAGGCACTGAGCGGTTTGTGCGCGACTGGCGATCTGCAATCGTCACAGTAACCGTACGAGACTCACGTAACCGCGAGCATGACCCGATACTCGGTGTAGTTCCCCTGAGATTGTCCGATATTTTGCAAACAAGCTCCCAGGCAACACGATGGTATCCTCTTGATGGCGGTATTGGGTTCGGTCGGATACGGATATCTCTCCTCTTCCGAAGTGTCGAGACACGCCTTCCGCCAAACATGCTTGGGTGGGAGGTCGGTACTTTTGAGTTCCTATCTGACCGCATCATCGCTCTGGGTGTTAGTGGGGGCTCTAGATTTTCCAACACAAAGCTAAAGCTGCGCACTGGCGGATCCGTAGGGAAGATTCCCCGATCAAGTTGCCACAAGTTCCCTGAGAAGGATGGGGTCTATTGGGATATCAGGTCAGTCATTGAAATGCACAAGGCCTTTTACTAAGACCACGCTGATGAATGGTAGTGCGAACAGCGGCAAGCAGGTCCGCCTACCCGTCAAGTTCCGATATAGGTCGCCGGTTGTGTTCGAGTTTCATGTGGCAGGCAAGCGTGGTGCTTCGGCGTATGCTCAAATATGGCTACAACACCTTACAGACAATGAAGAGACCCCCATCGACATCCCCATCTGGACTACGAAGCAGGGTAATCGCCTGACGCAGAACTACATTACAGAGCGCAATTACAAGGAGGTCCCAAACCTGGACGATATAGAGGAAGTCGGCCGTCTACAGTTCCGTGGTCGTTTCAAGGCTGGAATGGACGAATCCCATAGAGAATTTATCGTCGACAACGATACTCGTGAGACATTCGAGACATGGGAAGCTTGTCTGGCAGAAGGCGTTAGAGAAAGAGTCGTTGAAGCGGATGTCCCCGAACGCGTACAGACCCTTCATGAAGAATCACTAACACAAGGCCGTGATGTGCTGCAACAAGCCTCACCAGAGGAGAAGAAACTCTGGCTCACCAAGTCCGGAACGGATTGGTCCGGTGCGTTCGGCGAGGATCCAAAAGCGTACACTGACAGTATGGGTCGCAAGATCGCAGAACCAGGCAAGGACAAACCACCACATGATCCCTTGAATCCATCAGATGATGAAGACAACGAGCCTGGTGATAATGATGACGACTCAAGCTCGTCGTCTGATCTTGGCGTCAAGGACGCTTCATCGGAGACGGGAAAGCCCAGCATGGACACCACTCGCACGCGGAGTACGAGTGGTACCAATTGGACATCGGGCAGTAACACGGACGGCTCTGATGACCGGGATCATAATAAGGCAAATAAAAGGACGGAAAGGAGGAAACAGCGAGGGTTGATGCAATGGAAACCCGCAAGGAACGCCGCTTTCGCAAAGGATGAGGCGAAATTCGGCTTCAAGAAGTTACAGAAGAAGCTAACGGGCGGACTAAGTGGTAGAGAGCCACAGGTCGAAACAGAGGTATGAAAAGACACACCTGGTTTCAGGCTGTAAAAAAAGCAAATGAAAGTCAATCGCAGGGAAGGAAAGAACTGGGTATTTGGTTTGGACTGGGTTGTTCTGTAGGTTAGCGCCCTTCGGGTAACTTTACCCGCAGACTCGGCGAAATTTATTCAAGATTTGGATGACCACTGCCTTGTCGTCACATCTCGGCCCTTTGATTCTGTAAAGAATATTTGACTGGGATATTGAACCCTTGCGTACATCGACGTTGCGTAAACCGCCCTTATAGCTGGCCGAAGTGGACGTTAATTGACGGACGCCTCGTACGCTCAGAGTCGCCAGGTTAATGAATTGGGCCTGTTGTCTTGAACGTAAGCTATGCTGGTAAGTTTACTTGTTACAGTGCCATCTGTGACCTTCACCCCACAGCCCAGGCAGAGGAGAGTTCCAGCCGGAGTGATTCGCTTCTTTGGTAGCGCCACCCTGTGTTCAGACTTCCACCCTTCACACGCTCCGACAACATACTCATTTAGGGTATGATCTTTGCCTCGCGCATCCGATCAAATACAACACCCCATGCTTGCATCACACTCCTCTCCTCCGTGAAACCCGTCGCGTACATCTTGGTCATGTCGTACTGCCTGTCGAAGTCAAACTGCACAAGCAAGAAATAGTCGAAGCCTTCGAATGCGAGGTCCGAGTCTGCGATCCCGCTCCGCAGTCCATGTTTCTTCTCCATCTGCTTCCACGTGCCGAGGTGCGCCCGGATGTACGGCACCACACCAAACCCCTCGTTCGAAATGGGAGGGGTGCCTTCGAGCCCGAAGTAAGCGCATAACTGTGGCCATTTCGAACTCCACGTCTGTGGTTGCGTGGCATCGGCGACATTGTACCCTTCGCCTTTTCTTGCCTTTGGATCATTCAAGCTGAGGTGGATCGTCTGTCTTGCAATCATGTCGGCCGAACTGTCGTTGCTCTTGGTGGTCCAGCTCTTACCGCCCGGAAAGGGACACTTAGCCCCCTTGCCCTCTACTTCCGCATACAGAGCCAAATAGATGCCAATCACCGTCCCGAGAGAGTAGAAGTTCTGATTCGGCACAAAGCCAATAATGATATCCGGACGGGTCTCACACCAGGACCATGCCTTTGAAGCGGCGTACGAGGTGATCCAGTCCAGCTGCGGGTGATAGAAGAGCATGTCACCCTCCGGGGCACGGAGGCGAGGTTGGTCTTCTGAGAGCGGGACGTGGATATAGTCCGTCGGGTGGTTCTCGAGCAGATGGCAGCCGTACATCTTCGCACCGGTCTGGAGCACGACGAATTCGAGAGCAGGGCTCAGATGGTCAAGCGCGGTAGTGGAGCGACGGAACATGTCGACGGCATCTTCGAATTCTTTTTGGAGATCCTTGTTGGCTTTGTATGCTGTGAGGAGTCAGCGAGGGGCCAATTAAAAGGGTCTAGGAAGGAGAATGCATCTCCAACATACCGAGATAGTATACATGCGTCACTTTCTCGATCCCCGTGACTTTACTCCGTATGGTATCCTCGAGCTCTTCTTGTGTGCCGGCTAGTAGATCGATTCCGGAGACGATGTTTAATCTAGGGCTGGCAGGCCACGTCGATGCTTCTTGAGTCAATGGTCTATTCGTGAGAGCGTGAACCTTAGCCCACACGCCTCTCTCGGGGTAGTCATTTAGCATCTCATTTACAAAAGACCATCCTGAAACCCCTGACGCCCCAAATACGAGCGCGGTTTTAGACATCGTTGTACTGAGTGCTACTCCGCTGGAGCAGCCTACTGCTTATTCGAGCTGATCTATTTAGGGGCACAGGGAGGAGCTTTAGTAGATGGTGTCTCAACGTATCTTTGCGCACAAGTTTACCTGAACAACAACGAAAGATATGAAGGGATGGTGAATCAGCACCGGCATGAGGGAAACCTTACTATAAATGCGTTTACCACGTTGCACACGTCCACGATATTATCAGGGAGGCGGAGCTCTGGAGCATTGTTTCCAGCTGGACTCACTCTTTCCTGCAGGCTTGCAATCAAAGGATACCTGTCGCCGCGCGCCTTCCGCCTGTTGTAAGGGTAACGTTCTCCGCTTCCCTCCGCAAACGAACGCCCTCGGCTTCGGTGACCACTGATTGGTCGAATTGGATATTCTCCCTATCTAGCTGACAATATATACTACTGTGCTCGTCCAGCTTTCAATCCAAGAACACACGCAGGAATACACTAAATAGAGACCACGATTTCGATTAAGAGGTGAGAGGATTATAAGCAACTAGCCAAGCCATGGGTGTGCCGGGACTCCTCTTTGCCAATTCTAAAATTACCTCCCCAAACCTCTCCCCAGAGGCTTTCACGGAATGGTACCAAGATGTGCACATCCCTGACATCTTCAAGACCTCCGTAATCATGAAACCCTCACCATTTGATTTGCTGCGCTGATCAATCTCTTCCAGGGAATCAAAAGCGCCTTCCGATACAAATCCTTGGATCCCGCTGCCGAGCGGCCATATCTGGCACTTTATCCGCTGAAGTCGCTTGATTATCTGGAGACGGACGAGTTCAAGTCTATCCCAGTACACCACGACACAGTACCTGCCCCTAGTCACTCGATATTTGATGTAGCGGATTTCGATACAAGGTACTATGAGCATGTCCAGACTTACGAAGGGTTGGAGGGGAAGGGCGCCGAGCCAGGTACTCGCTTCCCTTTGCAATAGCTTGTTCCAAAATTCTGGGGTCAACTGGGTGTTCGAAATTGATTGACCGTGCCTCGCAGGACCGGCAGACATCGTGATCGTGGCAGCCGCCACTCCAGTCGACTATCCAGATTTCGACGAGTGGTATCGGAAGGAGCACTGTTACGAGGTATCAAAATGCCCTGGATATCGACGCACGCGCAGATATAAGCTCACATACGCGCGACAAAATCGGTTGCCCGCCGAGGAAAACCAGTTGGCCGATCCACCGAAGTATCTCGCCATGGTAAGCAAAATCGGTCCCCGTTTCCCATTCTTTCACGTCCATGTCGGCTACAGCCAAATAGTGGGAGACGCAAAGACCACATAGCCGAAGACTAAAATACTGATGCTGACTCTAATCTTGCAGCATGAATTTGACGGGGAGACGTTGCCGCAGGAGCAGTTGAACAAGACAGGGGCAACGGAGTGGTCGAAGCGGTGTTGGGATACCGCTCCCTCGAAAGAAGTCGGAGTCTATAAGCTCATCAAAGGCTTTGGAGATATCTAAGCACTCTACCACCCCCATGCCTGCCGAGAGCATTCCCTGTCTTTTAACTGAGGCCGCAGACAATCTTAACCAACGACCTGGGAAGCTAGATGGCGTAGCCTGTGCAGTGCTCCTTCCACGGACATCGATGTGCAGGTGGGCTGAGGCCTGGTTTGCTTCCGGTGGGCCCGTTTCTGGGCTCTTCATCGGGGCGTCCGGTGAGGGAAAGCGCAGGGACGCAGGCCCTCCTATGTTTCTTGTAGGCATGCATCTTTGGCGGGCATGGTACATAAGTTTGGTACACCCCTTCATACTTTCTATATTAGGTGTCAGCCTCTTTTGGTCAGCCGTTTTTTCTTAGGTCACGTGGCTCGCCTTCGGCCTTGGCAAGCACAGAAAAATTCCCAAGTAATGAGAGGTGATGCGTTTGACTCCGGAATGAGCACCACAGGAAACCGAGGGCGCCTTTTAGCGATACTTCCGATCGGCTTGTGAATGCTGACGTTTCAGACTTTTGCCGCTCCCTGCCGTGTCTTGGCGATGTACTCGGCCCCGGAAGATTGGTCACCTCTCGTGCCTCCCACGACTACCTGCTGGGCCCCACGACTAACTACCTGCTGCCCACGACTACCTGCTGCCTCCCACGACTACCCGCTGCCTCCCACAACTACCTGCTGCCTCCCACGACTACCTGCCCCCTTCCACGACTACCTGCTGCCAACCTCCAGTCCCTCGTTGCGCCTGCTTAGAAAGACCTGAGACACCTTGCCCTGGCTGCTTCTACGGCGTGTGATCGCATAAAAGGGACGATGAATGCACAAGAGCCTGATGACTGCGCTGCCCGCTTCCTGCAACCGCGACGACCACCTCGTGCAGACTCTGGTCGCTGCCCGCTGCTCCGCTCTGTACCTCCGCACCAATTTGGTGTCGAGCGTCGCCTTAGGCTGGGGCCCTCGGGCCGGTGAGCCTCCTGCCGCAAATACGTACGTACGACTAAGTAAAAAAGGCTACATCCTGTCATGCACGCCCGTGAAATGCACGCCTATGAGATACACGCCCGTGAGGTACACGCCTATGAGACACACGCATGAGATACACGCTCATGAGATACACGCCCATGAGATGCACGCCCATGAGGTACACGCCCATGAGATACACGCCCGTGAGGTACACGCCTGTGAGATGCACGCTCATGAGGTACACGCCCA
>Ga0335072_10000848_pt1 | contig 53775 bp, 52 predicted proteins | sample Lox_Sample_21_FD_206725 | JGI IMG/M metagenome (GOLD analysis project Ga0335072, IMG submission 206725) | Soil microbial communities from Loxahatchee National Wildlife Refuge, Florida, United States - Lox_Sample_2.1 | ecosystem: Environmental > Terrestrial > Soil > Wetlands | place: USA...
GGTATGGTGCGAACCAGTTTGTTCAACTCGCGGGAGTGGACGACAGCACGGATCAGTTCGCAGGACTTGCCGTCAGCGACACCAAGAGGCGGATCTGGGTAGGACGCACCGGCGATGGCGTAGCTGCTATCGTTCTCAGGGACGGCGCGGGAAGAAAACGCGTCGCCATAGAGGCACCGGCGTCCGGAAGTCCGGCTATTGAGTTCTTCGACGACCGAGGTCGCGTGGTGCAGCGGGTCGTGCCAGGTTCGAAATAGGACCGGAAAGTGTGCGAACGCAGACCCCGGCGTTCCCGGCCGGGGCGCACCGGACAGACGAACTGGGCGGTGGTGAGCCAACGTCAGCTTCCCGGTCGCCTAGCGGAACCATCTGAGGACCGCACCTGGCCGATAGGACCAGTTGTAAAGTGACAGGAGCATGTGAGGCCGGGCGCGAAGCGGAGCGCTGGTCTCCCCTTCGGGACCATGGGACCGCAATCGAATACGTAGTTGCAGCAGCGGAGGCCCCGATGGGTTGGCATGTAACGCTCGCGATCGGGTGGTATTGTTACATGTAACGTTGAAGAGGTTGCGTCATGAGTTCCAACCGTGTCCGAGCCCGCGTGCGCAGCCCTGGTGCCAAGCGGGTGCACAAGCACCGCAACGCCCTGCGAGCTGCCGGTCTTCGCCCAATCCAGATCTGGGTCCCCGACGTGCGGTCGAAGAATCGGTGGCGATCTCCAAGAGCGCTCAGGAGCAGGACGACCTAGCCTTCATCGAGTCGATTGCGGACTGGACCGCGAAGTGAAGCGCGGCGAGATTTGGAGCGTGTCCGGCGGCCCGGACTACACGGGAGAGCCGCGTCCGGTCGCGATCCTGCAGGACGACAGGTTCGAGGGGCTGCAGTCGATCACCTTTTGGCCCTTCACAACCAATCCGACACCTGCGCCATTGTTCAGGCTCGCCGTCAAGCCGACCGAACACAATGGGCTCAAGGAGGAAAGCAGTCTGATGGTCGACAAGATCACCAGTGTCACCAAAGCGAAGCTCGGAAGGCGAATCGGACAGCTCGAGGACAAGGACGTTTTGCGTTTGAACCGGGCTGTAATGGTGTTTTTGGGTCTTGCCGGTGCAAGCTTGGAGGCCTGATTCCGAAGCGACGCGCTACGCCCTCATCAGAATGCCCAAATCTGGACCGGGAGTGGTTACCTCCCGGCGACCGCGACCCGCTTCAGGTCGCGAGGATCGAACGTCCGGTCCAGAGCACCTCAATTAACCTGTCGTATGACGGCTCATGGGCCGATAGCCGCCGGAATCTGTATCCAGCTTATTTCGGGCCAGAGCTCCACCCTCGCACCGCCTCGTCCAAGACTGGGCTGCGGCCAGATGCTTGAAGGTCTTGTACTCCTGATGCAGCAGCACCGCCCTTTGCGCAGCCGCACGACCGCCGTATAGCGGATGGAGCCATTGGCCTGCTGCGTTGTGGGATAGTTGTCATGACGTGTTTTGAGGTGTCACGCTATCTTGACTCTTATATGACACCTCTACAGACGCCAAACGCCTAGAAATGCGCAGAAATCAAGCAAAACGCGCCGGTCGTGAGAGCCTATGGAAATAGGCATTTCAGAGGGTTTTTCCCGGGAAAACTTCGACCGAAAGGTGTCCGTCGCCCCCATGATCGGGCGGACCGACCGTCACTGCCGCTATTTCCTCCGCGGCTTCTCCGCACGAATGCTCCTGTACACGGAGATGATCACGGCGGACGATCTGATGCGTGGCGACCGCGCTCGACTGCTCGAGTTCGACCCCGAGGAGCACCCCGTTGCCCTGCAGCTGGGCGGCTGCGACCCGCAAGAGCTTGCCACCGCGGCTCGAATGGGTGAGCAGGCAGGGTATGACGAGATCAATCTCAATTGCGGTTGCCCGAGCGACCGGGCGACCGGCTGTGCATTCGGCGCTTATCTGATGCAGCGGCCGCAAACCGTGGCGGACTGCGTGGCCGCCATCCGGGCCGCCGTTCGCGTTCCTGTGACCGTCAAGATGCGGATCGGGGTTGTCGAGGGTCGGGACAGAGCGGCCCTCGAGGCCAGCCGCCGCTTCGACTTGGCGGACCGGGATGCGCTTTATCGTTTTGTGGCGGGCGTGCGCGATGCCGGTTGTGGTGCAGTGATCGTCCATGCGCGCAAAGCCGTGCTCGGCGGACTGTCGGCGCAAGAGAATCGCCAGATTCCGCCGCTGCAATACGACGTGGTGACCGAGCTGAAGAGAGCCTTTCCGGACTTGCCGGTGGTCGTGAATGGAGGGTTGCGCGAGCCGGATGCGGTTCTTGGAGCTCTCGAGCGCGTGGACGGCGTCATGCTCGGACGCGAGGCGTATCATCGCCCGCTGTTTCTCGCCCGGCTCCACGCGCTGGTGTTCGGTGCAGAGGAGAACGCGGGCAGGTCTCACCCCAACCGCGAAACGCTCGATGCGATCGTGCGCACGCGCGTCATGGAGCGGATGGAGAGCTACACCGAGCGTCAGCTATCGCATGGTGAGAAGCTGCTGAGCATCGTTCGCCATCTGCAGGGCTTGTACGCGGGCGAGCCCGGAGCCGAGGAGTTCCGGCGCACATTGAGCGAAGGTGCACGGCGGGCCGGGGGACGTGCGGGTGCGGGCACGGAGTTGCTCTTGGCAGCCGTCGCGAGCGCCCGGCTGAGCTCGCCGGCGGCACCGCCTTCGATCGCCCCCGCGATGTGCTCGAGATAATCCGCGACGCGCGCGAGAGGGTTCACAGCGGCCTACAAGGCTACGGATGACGAAGCGAAGCAGGCTTGCGGTCATCAGCACGGCAGTTCCGGCGCTGCTGGTGGTGGCCTTTTTCGCAACTGCCAGGTATGGCGACGATCACCATGGCATTCACTACATGAACCGGCCGCCCATCGCGAATGTTGCGTGGGGACCCAATCGGCGCTTTATCGTCCAGCAGGGAATCAATGTCGTTCCGGATCCCGGAAAGCACGGTGCAGCGGGCAACGTCATCGAGTTTCCTATTTCCCGGCACACACGAGTGTCGATGCGACTGCTTTCCATCCATTGGATTCATGAGGAATTCGGAGCTTGGGAGTCCGACCACCGGAGGATCGCGCAGTGGATCAACCCATGCCCGCCGCGGCCTGATTGCCGGCGTTTGGCGCATCCCTAGCGACTGGGCGGATTCCGGGCGCTCCTCGCCCTCCCAGTGTGCAATCATGCACAATGAGAAGCGGGCGGTTGCATCGCGATGACTCCGCCCATTACCTGCTCGACGAATCTCGAGGTTCGCTGCATGAGAATTCCGCTCCAGATCTCAGGCTTGCTTCTCGCCATCGCCTTCGCCCCCGCGCTTCACGCCGACCAACCGCTCCCCGAGCGCAGATTGACGCCAGCGGATCTCGCCGCGGTCAGCGGCGCGCCGCCTCGCCCGGGCGTGCAGATGAGAGCACTGGTCGGGGATCCGAGCCGTCCGGGTTTGTACAGCGTGCGCGTGAGCATCCCGGCACACACGCGCGTGCCGCCGCACACCCACCGTGACAATCGTGCGGTGCTCGTGCTGTCGGGAACCTGGTACATGGGTTACGGAACGCGCTTCGCGTCCGAGGCATTGAAAGCACTCCCGGCCGGCAGCTTCTACACCGAGCCCGCCGCTCAACCGCACTTCGCCGAGACGCAGGACGAGCCCGTCGTGATCATCGTGACCGGCTACGGGCCGAGCGATACACATATGGTCCCGCAATAGGTCATCCCTGACCCTGAGCCGGCTTGGGATTACAATTGATCGATCACTCGCGGAGGCCTCACGGGGCGATGATGGCGGTCGCAACCTTCACGGCCGTCAGCACCGCTGAGGGTGCTGCTCCCGGCCAGTCCGGCAGCAGGCCGCGGGGCCCACCGCATTCAACCCCTTTGCGGCCTATCCGCAGTGGCTGCACACGAGCGGATCGCGCGGCGCTTGCCGCTCGATGGTGATCATCAGCCGCACACCGTCCCGGCTGGCAAAGAAGAAGCTGCATGACGGGCCGATCTCTTGAGCGATCCAACCCGAGCAGATGCGCTTCTCCCGGGCGGCGATGAGCACCGCGCGTAAATCGCATCCCGGTGCGAGCTCGGTGGCTTCCTGGACGAAGCCGACTCCGTTGCGTACCACGAGCCACGTCGGCGCATTGACGGGTGCCAGAGGATCCGGGGCAGCTCGTCTGCGGCTGGTGTGGCGCATCCCGGAAGCGTAGCGCGCGAGGCACGCCGACCAGCAAGCGCAGCCTCAGTGTACTGGATGAGCTCCCGATGCGCGGACGATCAAGCTCAATGCAGATTCACCGCCGCGAGGCTGCCTTCGGCCTCGATGGGGTATCGGCCGCCTTGTGGCCGACGCAGGGCCTTGTTGCCATACATCTGCAGATCGGCACAGCGGAACAGGCCAGAGCGATCGCGCGCGTCCGTCGGATAGACGCTGATCCCTATGCTGCACGAGAGCTGGAAGCGCCGGCCGTCCAGGACAACCTCTCGCTCGAGCGCGGCGCAGATCCGACGCTGCACGCTCGCTGCGTCGATGCGTGCGTGCGTCAGAGGCAGCAGCAATACGAACTCGTCCCCGCCGATGCGGCACACCGTGTCGCCGACTCGGGCACCGTGCGTCAGCCGTGCGCCGACCAGCTTGAGGATCTCATCGCCCGCCTCGTGACCGAATGTGTCATTGATCTGCTTGAACCGATCGATGTCGACGAACACCAGGGCGAACGAGCCGCCCTGCTGATGGGCCTGCTCAATGAGCTGCTCCACGCGATCGATGAGTACGCTGCGGTTCGCAAGTCCAGTCAGAGGGTCGCGCTGAGCGTGGTGAACCAGACGGTCGATCCGGGTATGCTGCTCCGTGACGTCACGCAACATGAGAAGGCAATGCGCTGACTTCCCGCGCCCCTCGTTGAGGGGTATGAGGTGCAACAGATTCCAGAACCAGGTGCCATCCTTGCGGTAGGTGCGAATGAGCAGGCGCAGCTCCCGTCCTTCTGCCAGGCAGGATCGCAGCTGTGCCACGTGTTGCGGATCGGTCTCCTCACCGTGCAGCAGGTCGAGACCGTGATGGTCGATGTCGTCGGCAGTGAACCCGGTGAGCTCCTCGAAGGCCGCGTTCGCATACGTGCAAGGATGTCCCGCGCGTGAACCCCCGAGGATCGCCATCGCTGTCGCGCTGCCTCGCACGGCGTACTTGAACAACTTGGCTGTGAACTGCAAGACAGAGTTCCGGCCACTGGAATGCTGTATTCAAGATGCCACGCGATTTGACAGATCACCATAAGGAGATTCCGCGATGTCGCGGAGCTGTTAAGGGCGACACACCGATCTGGCGGCAAGTACCTATTCAGATCTCGCGGGGCGCTATGCAGATCTGCCTCGCAGCAGCGCCAGCCAGGCGGCTGGGTCCTCGTCCCGCTCGAGCACCTCGATCAGCGCCGAGCCCACGATGACACCGTCCACGTGGCCGCGCAGCCGAGCGATCTGCTCGGCAGAGCGGATGCCGAAGCCAGCACACACCGGCAGCGCAGTCGCGGCGCGCACGCGACCGAGATAGTCGAGAGTGTCGGCGGGAATGGCCACCGACTTGCCCGTCGTGCCCGTCATCGTGACCGCATACACGAAGCCTTCGCTTGCGCCACACACCGCGCTCAAGCGCTCCTGCCGCGTCACCGGAGTGACCATTTGCACGAGCGCCAGGCCCTCGCGGCCCAGTGCGCCATGCAGGTCCGAGCTCTCCTCGAACGGCAGATCCGGGACGATGAAGCCGCTCACTCCGGCGCGCGCTGCCGCCCTTGCGAGCGGCTCGAGGCCAAAGGCGAGCAGCGGGTTCAGATAGCTCATGAGGAGCAGCGGCGCCGCGAGGGGCTGCGCCGCGGCCAGCTCGTCCAGGATCCATCTGAGGGTCACGCCCTGCGCCAGCGCAACCTGGCTCGAGCGCTGAATAGTGACGCCATCGGCCATGGGATCCGTGAAGGGCACGCCGATCTCGATCACATCGGCTCCGCGCGCCAGAGCATGCAAGTCGCGAGCAAAGCGCGCGCGCGTGGGGAATCCGGCGGTGAGGTAGGCGATGAGGGCCGGCTCGCCGCGCGCGCTGGCGGAACGGATGGCAGCCGTGATGCGCTCATGGGGACGCATGGCATTACTCCTTCACGGCTCAAGCAGAGTGCGCTGTAACGTAGACATGTCCTTGTCACCGCGCCCGGAAAGTCCGATCAGAATGCGCGCGCCGCGGTGGCTTGCGGCCCACCGCCTGGCCCCGGCCAGCGCATGCGCACTCTCCAGCGCCGGCAGGATCCCCTCGTTCTCGGCGCATTCGCGCACCGCGGAGAGTGCATCCGCATCGAGCGCAGCCTCGTAGCGCGCGCGGCTCGTCATCAGGAGCAGCGCATGCTCGGGGCCGACGCCGGAGTAATCAAGGCCCGCCGAGATCGAGTGCGTCTCCTGGATCTGGCCGTGCTCGTCCTGCAGCAGCAAGGAGTAGCAGCCGTGCAGCACGCCCGGTCGGCCAAAGCACAGCGTGGCGGCGTTCTCTCCCAGACCGCTTCCGCGACCGCCGGCCTCCACACCGATGATCTCGACGGCCCTATCGGGAACAAACGCGTGGAACAGACCGATCGAGTTGGAGCCGCCCCCGACGCAGGCGATCACCGCATCGGGAAGCGCTCCGGCCTGCTCGAGCATCTGGCCGCGCGCTTCGCGGCCGATCACGGCTTGCAGCTCGCGCACCAGGTACGGATAGGGGTGCGGACCCACGGCCGAGCCGAGCAGGTAGTACGTTTGAAGCGGGTCGGAGACCCAATCGCGCAGCGCCTCGTCGATCGCGGCGCGCAGCGTGCGATCGCCGCTGGTCACCGGCACCACCGTCGCTCCGAGGAGGCGCATGCGTCCGACGTTCGGGGCCTGGCGCTCCATATCGACTTCGCCCATGTAGACGGTGCAAGGCAAACCCAGTCGCGCGCAGGCGGCCGCACTCGCAACGCCATGCTGGCCCGCGCCCGTTTCGGCGACGATGCGGCGCGCGCCCAGACGGCGCGCAAGCAGTGCCTGGCCGAGTGCGTTGTTGATCTTGTGCGCGCCGGTGTGCGCCAGATCCTCGCGCTTGAGCCAGATATCCGCGCCCCAGCGCTCCGAGAGCCGTCGAGCATGGGTGAGCGCCGTGGGCCTGCCGACCCAGCTCGACAGCTCGCCCGCCAAGTCCTTCTGGAAATCCTCCCGATGCAGCTGCTCGCGCACACCCTGCTCCAGCCGCTCGAGCGCCGGAATCAGCGTCTCGGGAACGTAACGTCCGCCGAAGGGCCCGAATCGACCGCGGGAGTCCGGCAGGCGTCCTGCGATCGCCTCGGCGAGCAGCCGCTCGCGTTCGGCTTGGGACAGATCGACACTCATGGGGTCTTCTCCTCGAGCTGCGCCTGGGGGGCGCGGCGCACGGCCTCCGCGAACTGCAGGATTCTCTGTGCGCTCTTCACACCCGCTCGCTCCTCGACGCCGCTCGAGACATCCACTCCGAATGGACGCACCGCATCGATGGCGGCTGCGACGTTGAGCGCCGTGAGTCCGCCGGCGAGCACGATCTGCGTGCGGCGGGCGACGGCCCGCGCGGCCGTCCAGTCGCATGCAACGCCGGCGCCGCTCGTCGCTCCCTCAAACAGCGCACGCGGCGGAAGCCTCCGGGGCTCGGCGGCGTCGGCCCGCAGCACCGGCAGCCGCTCGAGGCTGGAGGGGGCGTGCAGCGCGTTGAAATCCTCGAGGTCGCTCTGCCACACATCTGGTGCGAGCTCCGCGATAATCTCATCGAGCAGCACCTGAGCCGGATGCCGCGTTACCGCGACGCAGCGCACCCGGCCACGCGCCGGCTTTGCAAGTCGGGCGGCCTCGCGGGGTGTCAGCTGGCGCGGCGAGGCAGCAAAGACGAATCCGACCGCATCGACTCGCGCGGCCAGGGCCGCTTCGATCGCCTCGGGCGTCGTCATGCCGCAGATCTTGATCCACACGGTCGTCAGCCCGCGCGCCGCCCGCGCCGCGCCGCTCGACCGGCCGCGAGCAGCTCCTGAGCGAGCATGCCGGGAGAGTTGTCCTTCATGAGCGCCGTGCCGATCAGCGCGAGGTCGTAGCCCGCTGCGGCAACTCGCGCGGCATCGAGAGCCGAGGCCACGCCGCTTTCGGCCACGCGCGGAACACCCACCGGCAGCCGCCGCGCAAGCGATTCGAGCCGTCCCGGCACGACCTCGAGCGTATCGAGGTCACGGCAGTTGAGCCCCACGAGCAACGTGGCCCCCGGTGAACTGGTCTCCACCCAGGCATGGGCGCGCTCCAGATCCGCTTCATCGAAGGCCTCGAGCAGCACGAACAGACCGAGCTCGCGGGCGCAATCGAGAAGCGATCGAACTGCCTCATCACCCAGCATGCGCAGCACCACCAGCACGCCGCCCGCACCCGCGACACGCGCCTCGAGCACCTGGTAGGGATCGACCAGAAAGTCCTTGCGCATCGCCGGCACACGGCTCGCGCGCACAGCCGCGGCGGCGCTCGAGAGGTGCTCGAGCGAGCCATCAAAGCGCGTGGGCTCGGTGAGCACCGAGATCGCAGCAGCCCCTGCGTGTGCATACTCGCGTGCACGGGCCGTCACGTCCTCGATGTCCGCGCCACCCCGACCGGCCAGTCGGCCCGCCGCGGGAGAGCGCAATTTGACCTCCGCGATCAAATCAAAGCCGTCGGGATGCAACGCAAGTCGTGGCGGCGGCGGTGAGGCGCGAGCACGTGCCCACAGCTGCTGCGCGGACACGCTGGCGCGCGCCTGTTGCACCCGGGAGGCGGCAGCTTGCGCCATCTGCTCGAGAAAGCCGCTCACAACCTCGGCCTCGCTGCGCTTCGGGGGAAGGTCGCGACCGCATCGAGCACGCGTCGTGCAGCACCGCTGTCGATGGCGTCGGCCGCCTGCGCGAGCGCCGCGCGGCGCGAAGCCGCCGCACCTGCGACCTCCAGAGCGAGCGCAGCGCCGAGCAAGAGACAATCGCGATGCGGACCACGATCCGCGCCGGTGAGAACGGCGCGCAGAGCACTGGCGTTGTGTGCCGCGTCCCCGCCGGCGAGGCCATCGCTCGTGCAGCGCTCGAGCCCGTAGTCGGCCGGGGCACGCACCTCGACATCTACGCGACCGGGACGTACGTCGAAGAGCGTAAACGGGCCAAGCGGAGTCGGCTCGTCCCACCCCTCCGCACCGTGAATCACAAAGGCGCGCTCGATCGGCATTCCGGCGAGCGTCTCGGCAATGAGCCGCGCCTCGGTCAGCTGCGGGGCTCCGATCACGTGCAGCGGCGGCTCCGCCGGATTGGTCAGCGGACCCAGCAGATTGAAGACGGTTCGTACTCCCAGCGCATGGCGCACTGGTGCGAGAGCCTTCATCGCGGGATGATAGTAAGGCGCAAACAGAAAGGTGAAGTTTGCAAGCGCCAGGCACGCCGGTGCGGCCTCCTCGTCGAGGGGAACTTGCACCCCGAGGGCTTCGAGGACATCGGCGCTCCCGGCTCGACTGGAGACCGAGCGGTTGCCGTGCTTCACGACCGGGAGCCCGCAGGCAGCCGTCAACAGCGCCGTGCCGGTCGAGATATTGAGGCTGCCCGAGCCATCTCCCCCCGTACCCACCACATCGATGGCGCGCAAGCCCGGCGGCAGGCGCGGACGGCGAGCCAGCCGTCGCATCCCCTTCGCAAATCCACGCATCTCCTCTGCGACCACGCCCTTGCTGCGCAGCGCCGCGAGCACGGCACCCGCCACCGCGGGCGGTGCCTCGGGCTGCGTGAGCTCGCCAAGCAGCTCCTCGGCCTCGGCCTCGGCCAGGTCGCGCCGCTCGAGCAGCCGCTCGAGTGCCCTACGCAGAGAGGACATCCCGAGCTCCGGGGGAAGACTCGCGCGGGCGCTCCCCGCCCTCGAGTGTGAGAAAGTTCTGCAGAAGTTGCGGGCCGGTCGGCGTGAGGATGCTCTCCGGATGAAACTGCACGCCCTCCACGACGAGGGATCGGTGGCGCGCCCCCATGATCTCCCCTTCGGGCGTGAGCGCACTGACCTCGAGCTCGCCTGGCATGCGCTCGGGCGCGGCGATCAAGGAGTGATAGCGCCCCACCTCGCAGTGCTGGGGCAGCCCGGCAAAGAGCGTCCGCCCGTCATGGCGGATGGTTGAGGTCTTTCCATGCATCAGCCGCGCCGCGCGAACCACCCTGCCGCCGAACACCTCGACCATCGATTGATGGCCGAGACACACCCCGAGCACGGGCACGCGCCCCGCGAACGCCCGGATCATGTCCATCGAGACCCCCGCATCGTATGGGGTACCTGGCCCGGGCGAGATGCATAGGTGCGTGGGCGCAAGCTCGAGCGCCTCGTTCACCGTGATCTCATCGTTGCGATGCACCTTCACGTCCGCGCCGAGGACCATGAACGCCTGCACGAGGTTGTAAGTGAACGAGTCGTAGTTGTCGATGAGCAGCAGACGGGGGCTCACAGACCCTCCCCGGCGAGCTCGAGTGCGCGCGCGACGGCGGCGCTCTTGGCGAGGACCTCGTCGTGCTCGGCCTCGGGAACGCTGTCGGCCACGATGCCGCCGCCGGCTTGATAGCTGTACTCGTCGCCGTGAAACACGAGCGTGCGGATCGTGATCGCATGGTCCATGTCGCCGCGAGCGCCAAAGTATCCGACGGTGCCGCCGTAAAGCTCGCGGCCGACCGGCTCGAGCTCGTCGATGATCTGCATGGCGCGCACCTTGGGCGCACCGACGAGCGTGCCCGCGGGGAACGCGGCGGCGAACAGGTCGAAGGCGTCGCGCCCCGGCGCGAGCTGCCCATGAACCCCGCTGACGATGTGCATCACGTGGCTGTAACGCTCGATCGCCCGGTACGGATCGACGCACACGCTGCCCGCTCGGGCCACGCGACCCAGGTCGTTGCGCGCGAGGTCGACCAGCATCACGTGCTCGGCGTTCTCCTTGGGATCCGCACGCAGCTCAGACTCGCGCTCGAGATCGACCGCAGCGTCGTCCGAGCGCGGTCGGGTCCCGGCGATGGGGCGCAGCTGCGCGCGGCCGGCCTTGAGCTTCACGAGCGCCTCGGGTGAGGAGCCGACGACCGTCACATCGCCGAGCGCACAGTAGTACATGTAAGGAGAGGGGTTGATGAGTCGCAGCGCCCGGTACGCCTGAAATGGATCGAGCTGGTGCCGTCCGGAGAAGCGCGTGGACAGAACGAGCTGATACACATCGCCCGCGGCGATGTATTCCTGCACGCGTTTGATGCGCGCAATGTGCTCGCTGCGGCTGGAGGAGGCCTGCGGCGCGCCGTAGCGGCCCGGACGTGCGTGGTTGGGCAGCGCCCCTCGCAGGGCGCTCACGATCTCGCGCCGCAACGAGCGCCGCTCCGCCTCGCCTCCGGCGTGCAGCAGCGCGATGCCGCGGGTGAGGTGATCGAAGACGAGCAGCGAGCGCGGAGCCACGTAATGCAGCACCGGAACCGCGCTTTCGAGCCCGCTGCGGGCGGGGAGCCGCTCGAAGAAGCGGACCACATCGTAGGCGGCGTACCCGACCAGCCCGCCCGCGAGCGGCACACCTTCGATCTCCGGTTGCGGTTGCGGCGCGCGCGCCAGAGTGCCGCGCAATGCCGCAAGCAAGTCGGCCATGCCGCCCGGCACGGGGCGCAGCTCCGGTCCGATCGCAAGTCCGTTGCGGTCCAGGCGTACCTCGAGCCCCTCGCCGAGTCCGATGAAGGAGTAGCGCCCCAGGCGCTCCCCGCCTTCGACGCTCTCGAGCAGAAAGCGCGGCCGAAATGGCGCGAGCTTCAGGAACGCGGAGACCGGCGTGTCGAGGTCACCGGAGATGTCGAATGGCGCTTTCAAGTTCGTTTCCCGAAAATCCTGCGCCCAAAACGAAAAACCCATCTCGGGGTCTTCCGGAGATGGGTTTCGTTGCAGCGAAACTGGATTCGATTACGACAGCTGCGCGCAGCACCCGCTCCGGAGAGACAGGCGCCACCACCACCAAGCATTGTGCATCGGCTTGAGCATTGCGCGGGAGTATCGCCGGCCGGCCCGGCGGGCGTCAAGACGCGAGCCGCCCGCACCGACGCTACAATAAGTCCCCGATTTGTGAGGTGCGTCATGCCATCGTTCGATGTGGTCTCGGAGCTCAACATCCACGAGGTGACGAACGCCGTCGATCAGGCCAATCGAGAGCTCGCCCAGCGCTTTGACTTCAAGGACACCGGGGCCCGGTTCGACCTGAAGGAGCTCACCGTCACGCTGCACGCCCAGGTGGACTTCCAGCTCAAGCAGATGCTCGAGATTCTGAAGCTGCGCCTGGCCAAGCGCGGCATCGACGTCGTGTGCCTCGAGGTGAAGGAGCCTCAGGTCGCGCTGTCGGCTGCGACCCAGGAGGTGGTGCTCCGACATGGGATCGATACCGAATCGGGCAAGAAGATCGCCCGCCTGATCAAGGACTCCAAGCTCAAGGTGCAGGCGAGCATCCAGGGCGACAAGGTGCGGGTGGCAGGCAAGCAGAGGGACGAGCTGCAGTCGGCCATTCAGATGCTGCGCAAGTCCGAGCTCGGACTGCCGCTGCAGTTCAACAACTTCAGGGACTGAGCTCGCCGGGCTGCGGGCCTCAGGGCAGGCGATCGCTGATGAAGTCGGCGACGGTGGTCGCGGCCGGAGGGTCCAGGTTGGCGAGCACGATCACCACGTACTCATCTTTCGGAAAAATGCGCAGCTCCCCGTTCATGCCGGGTGCTCCGCCGCTGTGACCGTAGAAGGGGCGGCCCTCCAGGGTCCTCTGCGCGAAGTCGTACGGGAGGAGCGTCCCGTCCGCCGCAGTGATGCCGCCTCTCTCCAGCAGCCTCGTATGTGCCGGGTCCAGCAGCCGCTTGGACAGGAGCGCATTTGCAAAGCGCAGCAGATCATCGACCGTCGAGTAACCGCCGCCCGCCGAGGTCCCACGGTAGGGCAAGGTGTCCACGGCCGACTCCAGAGCGCCGGTCTCTCCGGCCGTGTAGCCCACGGCGCGGCGTGGCAGGCTCGTTGATTCGGGCAGATTACCGGTCGAGGTCATGCCGGCGGGCGTGAAGATGTGGCGCTTCAGATACTCATCGTAGGAGAGGCCGCTCGTCACCTCCACGATCCGCCCGAGCAGAATGAAACCGTAATTGCTGTACGCCCGATGAGTTCCGGGCGGAAAGAGAGGCCCGCGCGGGCCGTACAGATCGATGTAGTCCTTGAGGTCCTTGAGCGATTGGCGATTGGCAATGAACTCCGGTCCGAAGATGTCGCCGGTCCCCCCGGTGTGCGTCAGCAGCTGGTTGATGGTCACGCCCGTTGCGATGTCCCGGTTCGGGTAGTCCTTCAGGTAAGCACCGACCGGGCCATTCAGGTCGAGCTTGCCAGCCTGCGCGAGCTGCAGGATCGCAACGGCGGTGAACATCTTGCCCATCGAGCCGAAGCGAAACTGGGTATCCACCCGATTGGGCGTGTGAGCTTCGCGATCGGCCAGACCGTAGGCGGCGGTGAAAATCGGCTTGCGGTGCTGCGCGATGAGCACGGCACCCGAGAACGAGTCCGCCTGAGCCCAGGTCGCAAGCTGAGCTCGCGCGGCCGCCACGAGCGCCTGCGGCTGGAGTTTGGGCGGCGCCGGGAGGTCATGCGGTCGTGCTCCGAACAGCACCAGCATGCGGGCGATCCGATGCGGCGGCTGAGGATCCACGGTGGCCACCAGGTGCGCCCAGCCGTGCACGACGGGGTCGTAGGCGGTGATCTCCGCGTCGGTCGCCGTCGCGCGCTCGACTCCGTGGAACTGAAGACGTTGCAGGAACAGGTGTTGCCGCGGCCAGTCGGCGCGGTTGAGCGAGGCAGAGGAATAGATCTCGCGCACGGCATTGAATGAGGCGGCATCGTCCTCGATCGCCACTGCCTTCAGAAAGCGCTCGAGCTGCGTGACCGCTGCCGATTCGCGGGTGGCGGGGAGGTGCTGTTGTGGCGGTTGCCCCGGCGGGGATTGCGCGGGCACCCCGGCCGCAAACGTCACAACGATGAGCGATGTCAGCAGCGCGCTCTTCACGTGCACCCCTTCTCTTGCGGACTATGCGCAGCACGGGACTGCCGGGCACGATACGCCGCTGTGCCCGCGAAATCGACGCGAATTCACCGCGGCTGCGTGACTGCCAGGTGGCGCGCTTGATCGATCCGCTCGCAGAGCGCCTGCGTCGCATCGAGCATGCTCGGCGCCAGCCGAGTGAGCCGTAGATCGTCCATCACGATGAGCTGGCCGGTACGCACCGCACGCAGCTCCGGGAAGCGCTTCCACATCGCAAGCCAGGTCTCTGCATCGCGCCGCGAGCCGACGGCGATGATGAGGTCCGGATTGCGCGCAAGCACGGCTTCCGTGCCGACCGACGGGGCTGGCTCGCGCAGATCGGCGAATACATTGCGCGCGCCGCACACCCGCAGGGCATCGGTCATCGGCTGTGGACCGCCGATCGTGTAGATCGGGCGAGCCCAGATCTGCAACAAGGCCGATAGCGGCCGCAAGCCCGCGTAGCGTCGCGTGAGATCCGCGAGCCTCGCATCGATCCCGGTCGCCGCGGGCTCGGCGGTTGCGCTGGTGCCAGCGAGCCGCCCGAGTCGGCGCAGGGACGGCGCGAGATCGGCAAGCCGCTTGACCCTCTCGCGATAGATGGGAATGCCCAGACGGGCGATGCGCGCGGTCTCGGCGGCATTCTCGCCATCGGGCCATGCGACCACCACATCGGGATGCAGCGCGACCAGACGCTCGAGGTCGAGCGCGTTCGAGTCGCCGATGCGCGGAATGCGTTGCGCCTGCGGCGGCTCGAGCGAATATTCGGTCGTCGCGACAACCTCCCCGCCCGCACCCGCGGCAAACAGCATCGCCGTGGTGCTCGGCGCAAGGCTCGCGATTCGTAGGGGCGGCGCCGGAGTCACGACGAGCGCTCCGGTATCGTCCGTGAGGCTCACGGCGTGGGCGGGCTCGACAAGTCCCAGGAGCGCTGCCAGGAGCCATGGGAATGCGCGGCATGGCCTGCGGGCGTTGACCACGGGCAGGTTGATCGCCTGGTCGAGGAAGGTCACAGTGTCGCCTCGGGAGGAGATGCGCAAGTGAAGGCAGTATTCCTGGATTTTGCAACCGTCAGCCACGGCGATCTCGACACGAGCCACCTCACGCAGGTGCTTCCGGCACTGAAGCTGCGGGACATCACGGCCGACGCTGACATCGCGAGCCACATCGCGGAGCACCAGATCGTGCTCCTCAACAAGCTGCACATCACGCGCGAGCTGATGGCAGGAGCAGGCGGCTTGCGCCTGATCGTGGTGGCTGCAACAGGCACGAACAACATCGACCTCGAGGCCGCCCGCGAGCTCGGCATCGCAGTTTGCAATGTTCGGGACTACTGCACCACCTCGGTGACCCAGCACGTGCTTGCCGTGATGCTCGTGCTCACGCAGCGGCTGCGCGAGTACGCGCAGCTGGCGCTGCGCTCCTGGGGAGAGAGCCCCCAGTTCACCATGCTCGACTTCCCCATCCGCGAGCTCTCCGGACGAGTGCTCGGCGTCGTGGGCTACGGAACCCTCGGCCGCTCCGTGGCGCGGGCGGCGGAGACCGCCCTGGGGATGCGGGTGCTCATCGCCAATCGGCCCGGGGCCGAGCGGGTGTCCGGGCGGCTCGACCTGCACGAGATGCTGCCGCAGGTCGATGTGCTGAGCCTGCACTGCCCCCTCACTGCGGCCACTCGCAGGATGATCGGCGCGCCCGAGCTGGCATTGATGAAGAAAGATGCCCTGCTGATCAACACCGCGCGCGGGGGGCTCATCGACTCGGATGCCCTGGTGCAGGCTCTGCGCGAGCGCCGCATCGGCGGTGCGGCGATCGATGTGCTGGAGCAGGAGCCTCCGGTCGATGGCAGCCCGTTGCTGGCAAGCCTGCCCAATTACATCCTCACACCGCACATCGCCTGGGCTGCGCGCGAGGCACGGCAACGCTGCATCGACGAGATGGCCGAGAATATCGCGGCATTTCTGCGCGGGGATGCCCGCAACCGCGTGGTGTGAGTGTGATGAAGCCGGCCCTCAGGGCGGCGGCACCGCAGCCTTGCCTCGACCGATCGCCTCGGCCGCCCATCTGAGAATCGGCTGCAATCGGGGCGGCGCCAGTGCGAGCGCAGCGGCGTGCGAGAGCCAGCGCCACTCGTGATGCTCGGGCCGACCGAGCTCCTCGGTCGGCAGCAGACGCACCTGCTCGGTGCGCGTCTCGGCGAGATAGTAGCGGGCCACCTTGTTGCGAGCGTAGGGGGCAGTCTCGCAATAGACCTCGCCCCACGGGAAACGCAGATCTTCGATGCCGGTCTCCTCGGCCACCTCGCGCCGAGCGGCAGCGAGGGGATCCTCGCCGGGCTCGACGATGCCCTTCGGAAAGTCCCAGTTGCGGTAGGCTCTGAGCATCAGGTACAGCCGTTCCTCGAGCGCTTGCCGCACGACCACGGCGCCGGCAGACAGCCGCGGAGCGCCAGGGCTGCTCTGCGGCATCAAGCTGCTGCGACCGTGCGCTCCAGCGGCGCCCGGCCCCGCTCATATTCGAGGACCCCGGCCACCGCGTGCACGACCGAGGCGATCCGCACTGCGCTCTGCACGCTCTCGCGCGACAGCCCGTGCTGACGCAGCTGACGCTCGTGGGAGGCCACACAGGTGCCACAGCCGTTGATCGCCGATACCGCCAGCGAGCACAGCTCGAAGTCCACGCGCTCCACGCCCGGATTGCCGATGACACTCATGCGCAGGCGGGCCGGAAGCTGCTGGTACTCGGCATCCTCGACCAGATGCAGGAAGCGGTAATAGATGTTGTTCATGCCCATCACGGCTGCGGCTGCCCGCGCGGCGTTCACACCCAGCTCCCCGAGATGGGGAGCGGCAAGTCTCTCGATGCTACGCGCCAGCTCGACATTGCGCGAGGCAATGGCCGAGGACAGCGCCACGGCCCAGATCTGCGCCTCGCTCAGCCCCGGGGCACCGGCCGGCGTGAGGAGCGTGGACAGGTTGAGTCGCAGATCGCGCGCGTAGTCGGGCAACGCCTCGCGAATGGATTCCAGAGTCATCATGGTTCGTCTCCTTGCGGCCAAAGCGATTGTTGCGGCCTCACGCGGCCTGCAGCGTCGGTTGACCGCTTCGCCAGTTGCAGGGACACAGCTCATCGGTCTGCAGCGCATCGAGGACTCGCAGCACCTCATCCGGGCTGCGGCCGACGTTGGCGTCGGTCACGTATACGAAGCGGACGATACCCTGCGGGTCGATGATGAAGGTTGCGCGCTGGGCAACGCCCGACTCCGGATCGATGATGCCGAGCGCCGTGGCGAGCTCGCGCTTCACGTCCGAGAGCATCGGGAATGGCAGGTTCTCGAGCTCGGACTTCTGCCGCCGCCAAGCCAGGTGCACGTACTCGCTATCGGTGCTCGCGCCGAGCAGCTGTGCATCGCGCGCCTTGAACTCCCGGTCGAGTTTGCCGAAACCCGCAATCTCGGTGGGGCAGACGAAGGTGAAGTCCTTGGGCCAGAAGAACACCACGCGCCACTTGCCCGCGAAGGTACGCGAGTCGACGGTCTGGAAGGCCTTCTCCGGATCGCTCGACACCACGCCGGTCAAGGTGTAATCGGGAAATCTCTGTCCAATGCTGATCATCACAGGGCTCCGGGAGTCGGGGACTCCGCTTTGGGTCGATGCCCACATCATGGGGACTGGACTTGCGAAGTTCCAATCGATTGATTTTATAATTTCGATAGACGTTGTTTATCGAGCCGCCAATGCCCGATCTGAAGCTCAAGGATCTGCGCTACCTCGTGGCGGTCGCCGACGAGCGGCACTTCGGGCGTGCCGCGCGCCGCTGCAACGTGAGCCAGCCCACGCTTTCGGCGCAGGTGAAGAAGCTCGAGGACTATCTCGGTGTGCAGCTGCTCGAGCGTGAGCCGAGGCGCGTGGTTCCCACTCAGGCGGGGGAACAGATCATCGCTCGCGCGCGGCGCATTCTCGAGGCGAGCGACGAGGTCGTGACACTGGCGCGCTCGCATCGCGACCCGCTCGCCGGCCAGCTGCGAGTCGCGCTGTTGCCCACCATCGGACCCTACCTGCTCCCGCGGGTAACGCCCGCGGTGCGCAAGGCGCTGCCGCGGCTGACGCTGCTGCTCTACGAGTACCAGACCGCTCCGCTGCTTGCGAAGCTGCACGCGGGGGAGATCGATGTGGGCATTCTTGCGCTGCCGGTCGAGCTCGAAGGGCTCGACTCTCGCGAGCTCTACGAGGAGCCCTTCGAGGTGGCGCTCCCAGCGCAGCATCCGCTCGCCAAGCAAGCCAGCGTGCCGCTGGCGGCGCTGCAGAGCGAGAAGCTGTTGCTGCTCGAGGAGGGCCACTGCCTGCGCGACCAGGCACTGGCGGTCTGCAGTCGCGCCGGACTGCACGAGAACGCGGATTTCAGAGCGACGAGCCTCGAGACGCTGCGGCAGATGGTCGCCTCCGGCGCCGGCATCACACTGCTGCCGGAGCTGGCCGTGAGCGGCGCCTACGGGAACGCCCGCGGCGTGGTGGTGAGGCCGATTGCGCGGCCGGTCCCCACGCGCCGTATCGGTGCCTCGTGGCGCAAGACGACGGCCCGGCGGCCCGCGATCGATGCGCTCTGCAAGGTGATCGCCGAGCAGATCAAACGGTCAAGCTTGTTGACGCCTCACTGAGTATCATGCGGGAGGCGCCGCTGCTACATCGCGCGAGCGGAGGGGAAATCCGTGAATGCAAGGCAAATCGTTGCCATCGTCCTGATCATCGCCGGAATCCTGGGACTCGTGTACAAGGGATTCAGCTACACCCATGATACCCACGAGGCGCGCGTGGGCTCGCTGCAGCTGTCCGTCTCGCACCGCGATCGCATCGACATTCCCATGTGGGCAAGCATCGCGGGCATCGTCGTGGGCGCGGGCCTTCTGATCACCAAATCGAACCCCTGAGACCTGCTCGCATGCACGGGATCTTTGGCGCAGCAGCTGTGGCGTTCGCTGCGCTCCTGGCCGATGTCGCGCTCGCTGCCCAGCCGCACGCAGCCTCCGCGGCCCCGACCACCATCCGCATCGAGAATGCCTGGGTGCCGCAGCCGCCCCCGGGTACCGAGGTTGCCGCCGCCTATTTCACGGTGCGCAATGTCGGCCACGATCCGGCCGTGCTACTGGAGGTGACCTCGCCGCTCGCAAGCGAGGCGATGCTGCACGAAACCAGGATCGTCGGCGGCGAGTCGCGCATGCGCATGCTCGAGCGCCTCGCGATCCCCGCGGGCGGCGCCGTGACTCTCACCCCCGGTGCCATCCACGTGATGCTGGTCGGACTGCACCAGGTGCTGCGCGTGGGGCAGCAGGTGCCGCTCGTGCTGCGGTTTGAGAATGGTCAGCAGATCCGCATCCTGGCACCCGTTCGCGCCTCGGCAGCCGGTGGGTGATCACGCCTTCAGATGCGGCGCAGGAGCTGCACGTGCATCCGAGCCCGGACCACGTCACGCCCTACGATCGGCTCGTTTGGGACGACGAGCAGGTCGAACGGCTGCTCGTAGCGGGTGAGCAGCACCAGGAGCTCGAGGCGTTCTTCGGCTCCGGGGAATACCGTGTGCTGGTGCGTCTGGCGCGCATCGCGCATCGCGCGTACCCCACGCCGGCCGATACTCATCCCACGATCATCGTGCCCGGAATCATGGGCTCGCAGCTCGGCGTGCCTCGCACCAAGCACTTGCCGCGCGACATTCTGTGGCTCGATCCGATCGATATCGGCTTCGGCCGGCTGACGGAGCTCGCCGTTCCGGGCGCCGGACGGGTGCGTCCGTATGGCGTCGTGCTGTACTCCTATCTGAGGCTCAAATTGCACCTGCGCGCCGCCGGGATGCGGCCGATCTTCCATCCATACGATTGGCGCCTGGGCATCGACCTGCTCGGCCGCCAGCTTGCAGAGCGGCTGCGAGCGCATGCGGGCCCAAAGCTCGCGCTGGTGGGCCACAGCATGGGAGCGCTCGTCGGTCGCGCCGCGCTTGCTTGCCGGGGGGGCGAGAAGGTCGAGCGCCTCGTCATTCTGGGAGCGCCGAACTTCGGGTCGTTTGCGCCCGTGCAGGCGCTGCGCGGCTGCTGCTCGGTCGTGCGCAGGATCGCGCAGCTCGATGCGCACCACACGCCCGAGGCGCTCGCCGTCGTATTCAATACCTTTCCGAGCCTCTACCACATGCTCCCGGATCGCGGGCATAGCGGTACGATCGATCTGCTCGATGCAGCCGCGTGGCCCCGCGCGGGGCCCCAGCCCGTGCGCGAGCTGCTCGACTCCGCGCGGCTCGTCCAGCGCTCCCTTCCCCCGCCCGATCAGCGCTTGGCGAATATCCTCGGCGTGGGGCAAGAGACGGTGACCGCCGTGGCGCGCCGCGGCGATCAGTTCGTCTATACCATCACTCGTCATGGCGACGGTACGGTCCCCACCGCCTGCGCCTACCTGCCCGGCGCGCACAACTTTCACGCCGCCGTCCCGCACAGTGAGCTGGCGCGCAATCCGGTCGTCGCTCGGGCCGTGATCGACCTGCTGCGCACCGGCTCGACTCGTCGCCTCGCCAGACGGTGGCGCACCAGCAGTCGCGCCCAGGCGCACATCACCGATCGTGAATTGCGCCGCGATCATGCGGACAAGTTGGACTGGGCGGGCATGTCGCCCGCCGAGCGGCGCAGCTTTCTGCAGAATTTGAACGAGCCGCCGAAGCTGCGGTTGCGCATTCCTGCGCGAGGCCGCGGGCGCGCTCGTTGAGAACGGAAGTTTGTGACGCAGGTGTGAGTAAATGCGCTTCCGTGCGTGAGTGCTCGATATCCCTGTAATTTCCGTTCATCGGCACATGAGGAGGTATGCGGGGATTAAAATAGACGCGTACGGACAATCACACCAGCCGTACGAAAGGCTCGTCATGAATCAGCTACTGAGTCGCGACACGGGGCCTCGCTTCGGATCTGTTCCTCGGGCGGCTCCGGGGGTCCTGCTTGCAATCATCGTGGTGCTGGTCCTGCTTTTCAGCTCGTGGTTCGTCGTGCCGCCTGCCAATGTGGCCTTCACGCGCTGGCTCGGCGGCACGGTCATGCAGCGCCAGCCGCTCGGTCCCGGACTGCACCTGAAGGTGCCGTTCATGGAGAGCGTGGATGAGATGCAGGTGAGCCAGTCGGTGTACACCCTCGCGCCGATGGAGGTTTACACGAACGACAACCAGTCCGTCACCATCGCGGTAAGCCTGATCTACGTGGTGCCGGCAGCAGACGTCTATCACCTCCTCTACGAGGTCGGCCGCACCGGCAACGTAGACGTTGATGGCACCGTACTGCCGGTGGTGCGCAACGATGCGCAGGCCGTGTTCGCCCGCTACAACACGCTCACGATCTCGGACAGGCGAGCGGAGATTGCCGACGCGATGCAGGTGGCTATCGCGGGCGATCTCAGGCGGCTTTTCGGACTGGAGGTCGTAAACGTTCAGCTGACCGGGATCCAGTACTCGGGCGCATTCACGCAGTCGGTGGAAGCGGCGATGACTGCCAAGGCGGCGGCGGTACAGGCGCAGAATCAGGTGCTGCAGAAGCAGTACGAGGGCCAGCAGGCCGTCGTGCTCGCCGAGGCACAGGCCAAAGCGAAGATCGCCACGGCGGAAGGGGACGCCCGAGCGATTGCCCTGGTAGGTGATGCCTTGCGGCAGAACCCCGCCTACATTCGTTGGTACGAAGCTTCCCGGTGGGACGGGGTGCTGCCGAAGTACGTCGCGGGGAAGGCCGCGGTGCCTGTCATCGACGCGGACAAGTGAGGCCGATGGGCCTGGGCGTGCGCGAGGGGCTCGTGTGTCCCTCGCGCCCCTACGTGTGCGCCCGCACCCAGCGCAGGATATCCGCCTTGCCCAGCGCGCCCGCCTGCCGTGCAACCTCGCGACCGGATTTGAACAGGATCAAGCTGGGAATGCTGCGAATGCTCAATTCCCCGGCGACATCCTGCGCAGTGTCGGTATTGAGCTTGGATACACGCACCTTGGGCTCCAGCTCCGCAGCCGCCTCGGCATACTGTGGCGCCATGGCTCGACAGGGGCCGCACCAGGGAGCCCAGAAATCCACGAGCACCGGAATGTCGTTGCGTTCGACGTGACGGCGGAAGCTACTGCCCGAGAGCTCGACAGGGTGACCGGTGAACAGCGGCTGGTGGCAGTTGCCGCAGTTGGGCCCATCGCCCAGGCGTGTGGCGGGAATGCGGTTTCTCGTGTCACAGTGCGGACACACGATGTGCAGTGCCTCTGACATGCGTCCTGTCGTAGGGACGCCGGCAGCGTTTTTCAAGGAGACCAAGCATGAAAGTGGGAGTACTGGGCTCGGGTGATGTGGCCAGGACGCTGGCCGCCGGTTTCGCCAAGCACGGTCACCAGGTGAAGCTCGGCACTCGTGCACCGGGGAAGCTCCAAGGGTGGGCCAGCGGTCAACAATTCAAGCTGCTTTCAAAGACGCAGCGAGCCAGGTGATGAATATGTTGCGCAGCGCAGCCGGTGTCGTCGTTGGGCTGATCGTGTGGATGGTGGGGTTCTACGCTCTGGCGATCGGGGTGTCCGAGCTCTGGCCGGACTACGCAATCCACGGACGTGAGTGGATGAGAGAAGGGAGGTTCACGTTCACCCCGGCGATGGCTTCCTGCAACCTGGCGCTCTGGGTACTCGCCGAGATTGCAGCGGGATGGCTCGCAGCCAGGATCTCGAAGCATCGAGGCGCCGTATGGGCGCTGGCCGCGCTCGTGGGGATCTACCTCGCTGCCGTGCATCTCATCTTCGACTGGTCCCGTTTTCCGTGGTGGTACGACCTGGGGGTCGTCATCCCGAGTGTTCCGGCAGTCTTGCTGGGCGCCGCTCTTGCGATCGGGTTCAGCCCGGCGCGATCGCAACGCTAGCGACGTGCCTGACTGATCACGGCGGGAAAATCGATCTGCGCCGAGGGACCCGTAAGGATGTGGTCTCCGACCACGAATCCCGGTGTCTGGAAGATACGAAGCCCACGCGCCAGATTGAAATTCTCGATGATCTCGTTGGCAACGCTCGGTGCGGCCATATCCTTGCGCAGGCGCACGACGTCCAGCCCCACCTCCTTTGCCGTGACAAAGATCGCCTCCTCTCCCCAGGGGCCGCGATAAGCCATGAGTGCTTCGTGGAATTGCCGGTACTTGTGCTGGCGCACGGAGGCAAGAGCCGCGCGGGCCGCAATCAGCGACTCAGGGGTCAGGATCGGAAACTCCTTGAGCACAAGCCGGACGTGCGGATCGCCTCGCAGGGCGCTCTCCAGGCGAGGCTCGAGCGCCTTGCAGTAGGAGCAGGCGTAATCGAAGAATTCCACGATGGTGACATCGCCATGCCGGTCTCCAATCACGGGCGAGCCCGGATCGTCTTGCAGCGCCCGCCAGTGAGCCATGACGTTCTGCTCGTCTGCAGCTTGCGGCGCATCGGCCGCTCGGCACACGGTCGCCGCGATTGCCAGGGCGGCCAGCCCGATCGCGGTGAGGAGCAGCGCGATCGCGGGCTGGGCGATTGCCGGGCGATTCATGCTCGGAAGATTATCACGTCCGGAACACTGGCCGTTCATGCGCTCGCGTGTGCGGGGCTCACGGCTCCGGGCTCAAGTTCGCGGATCCCGATGCGCGCATTCCGGCGCCGGAGAGCTCTTGCTCGAGCGCCGGAACGTGATGTCGAACCACGGCCGCCAGCTCCTCCCGCCATCGGTTGACGTAGTGGCCGTCTCTCTGACCTCTCCGTTCACCGGCTTCCAGACCCCGCGCACTAGTGCGCCGGCCTGATTCCTGCCGCTCAAGATGATCGCGCCATTCTCGAGCCCACCTTCGATCTCGAGCAATGTTCCGGTCGCCGTGACCCACGTCTGATGCCACCGGTCTCGGCTGCGATCGTAGATTGTGAGGCTCTGCCCACCTGGTCCGCCAACGGGCTGGTAATTCTCGCGGAGGACGCAACCACTCAGGATCGGCTCGATGCGGGCGAGCGCGATGATCTTGCTCCCACCGGTATCGACGACCTCCCAGTTGCCGACCCAGAAGTCGAATTGTCGGTAGACCGGGGTCGAGCACGTTCGCGCGGATGCGTTGGGCTGGGCGTCCGCAGCGGCCGCGCTGCACGCCAACGACGGAACCACGACGATCGCCAGGGTCGCGAATGCGACCCACCTGCCCCAAAGGACCCGTAACAGTGCGCCCATGCCGTAGCTCCTGCTAGCTAGAGGCTCCCGCGAGAGACGAGCTCCAGGCGAATGCGGCGCCAGGGCGCGACGGGAGACTTCTCATGATCCTAGGGCACCCGGAGCCTCTGCGACTGGCGGTTTTCGGACGTCAAATATCCGCGAGCATCAGTGCGAGGCGAGTAGCAATGATTGAGGGCTGCGCCGCTCAGCTCGCGCGACTACGCCGACTTCGATTGCTTCGCACGCGCCAACCGGCGGGACCCGCGCCAATGATGAGCGTCTCGGTCTCGCTCAGCTGCTCGGTTTCTCCAGCGCAAGCTGACGCTCGCAGCTCACGTACTCCTGCTGATTGCGCCGCAGGCGCCACATCGACCATAGAATCGTTGCAATTGCGGCCGAAGTCCACAACACCGATATCGTCCGCAGCGGGTAGAAGCGCGAGACCTGACCTGCGAGTACACCGACCCACACGAGCGCCACGAGCAACAGAAGTATGCCGCCGCCGACACACTGTACCCGGAGCATGCTGCTCGCCAGGCGAAGCCGCATCAGCGCGTAGCGCAGGGTGCCTTCGGAGGTTCGATCGGACCATTCCAGGCTGCGCCGGCGCAGTCGATAGAATGCGACTGCACCTGCGGGGCACACGAGCAGGAGCACCAACGCCGCAACGGCGAAGAACAGGTCATGCCACTGCCAGGCGATGTAAGCGCAACCGGCACCGACCACCATTCCCGCAGCGGTAACGACCGCTTCGATGATCAGCGCGGCCATGGTGCGGCGACGCGCCCGAAGCAACTGCTCGCGGAGTGTGTCTACGTCGATCATCACGAAGGAATGTTCCACGCTCTGGCCGGCCACCGCCGAGCGGCACTGCGCAATTTCAGCCAACGTCGATGTGGCGCTGCACCATCATCCAGGTCAAGGTCGCCAAGCTGCGCGTGCCTCTGCACGAGGTTTGATGTGCTTCGCCGCGCTCAAAGGCGCGTGGCGCGCGGCAAATCGGGGCTACCGCGCGTACCTCGAATAGTCGGGGAAGGGCGGTACCTGCGGGGTCGGGAGCGGGTGACGCGCGAGCTCATCCATTGCGACCGAGACCGCCTTCTCGAGCTGCACATCGTGGCCCTCGCGCCACGCCTTGGGGTCGAGCACGAGCGGCACATCGGGTGGCACGCCATGGTTCTCGACGTCCCATGTGCCGTTCGGATTGAAGAAGGCAACGCGCGGTGCCGTCACCGTTCCGCCGTCGATGAGCTCGGGATAATCGTAGATGCCGACGAGACCGCCCCAGGTCTTCTCGCCGACCGTTGGACCCAGGCCGACCGACTTGAAGGCCCAGGGCAGCCAGTCCCCACCGGAGCCCGCGAACTGATTCGTGACCATCACCTTGGGGCCAAAGATCGCATCCAGCGGTGAGGTGAAGACTGCCCCCTGACGCGTGTACCAGTAGCTGGTCAGCTTGCGCTGCATCGTCTCTATGATGTAGTTCGCGACCGAGCCGCCTCCGTTGAACCGCTCGTCCATGACGGCGCCTTGCTTGCCGACCTGCGCCATGTAGTAGCGATTGAAGCTGTCGTAGCCGGCGCCGGCCGTGTTCGGGAGATAGACGTAGGCGAGCTTGCCGCCACTCATGCGGTCCACCGTCTGCATGTTGTGCACGAGCCAGTCGCGATGGCGCAGATTGAGCTCTTCGCGAACCGTCATAACGGTCACATCGCGAGCATCGCGGCCATCGGGGCTCGGCCCCACACGAATGACGACCTGCTTGTTCGCCTTGTCGAGGAAATAGCTGTACACGTTGTCCGTCGCGCGCAGCTCTCGGCCGTCGACGGCGAGCAGATAGTCGCCCGCAATGACGTTCACACCCGGTTGCGTGAGCGGCGCGTGCAGGCGCGGATTCCAGTTCTCGCCACTCAAGACCCGCACGATGCGATAGCGTCCATTCTCGATGCGGTAGTCCGCGCCCAGGAGCCCCACACTCACCGGAGGCACAGCGGGCACCTCTCCACCGCGCACGAACATGTGCCCGACGTTCAGGTCGCTCAGCATCTGGTTGAAGAGATAGTTCTCGTCCTCGCGACCTGCCAGACCGGGCAGATACTTCGCGTACTCGGCCTCGGTTTTCTCGAGATCGAGCCCGTGGAAGTTCGGCGCATAGAAGAAATCCCGCTCGATGCGCCAGACCTCGTGATACATCTGCTTCCATTCGGCAACAGGGTCGACGTAGACCTTCATGTCTTGCATCTTGAGCGCGCCATCGCCCGCCTTGATGGGACCCGCTGTCGAGGCGATGCTCCATTGACGGTGCGCGACAATGAGTGCCTTCTCGCCGTTGAACGAGACGAGGAAACCCTGTACTCCGGAGATGACGGGGGTCGTTTTGCGGGTCTTCAGCTCGAACTTTTCCACCGCGAGCGGCGAGAACTCCGCCGGCGGCACGTCGCTCGCTTCCTGTTCGGGCGGCAGATCGATCAGGAACAGCTCGCCCGCCTTGCCCGTCTGGATCCCCACATAATTCTTCGCGGGGATCGGCAGCGCGAGAATGCGTTGGTCGATGCTCCCGAAGTCGATCCTGACCTTCGGTGTCTGGGGTCCCGCGGACTTGGGTCCCTTGCGATCGCCCCTGTCCTTGTCCTCCGCTGCGGCCTTGGCCGAGCTGTCCTCCGCGGTTTCGGCGGAGACGTCGGACTTTCCCTCCTCATCGCTCTGGGGCTCGATCGGCGAGGGCTCGTCCTTCGAGAGCACCACGACATAGATGTTGCGAGTGACCGTGTGGTCGTAGCTCGACATGTCGAGCCAGGCCGTCGTAGGCCCTACGTCGGTGCTCGCCGTGAAGTAGAGCCACTTGCCGCTCTTGTCCCAGACCGCCGACCGTGCATCGCTCATCCCGTCGGTGATCTGCGTACTCTTGCCGGCCGCGAGCGAGTACACGAACACCGCCCGCATGTGGTTGCGCAGAAGCTTCGTGTAGGCGACCCACTCGCTGTCTGGCGACCAGGACGGAGATAGCGTCCTCTCCGGGGTTTCGTAGACATCGGTGTCGATCTTGACGGGCGTTCCCGTTGCAAGATCCAGGTACCAGACATTCAGCCGCTTGTCGGTGTAAGCAATCTTCTTGCTGTCCGGAGACCAGCGCGGATCGTAGAAGAACGTCGGCGCCGATCCGAGACCGAACTTCCGCGCGGGCGCCAGTCCCTTCTGGCCTCGGACGTGAAGCGCATACTCCCCCGACTCGTCCGAGAAGTAGGCGATCGACTTGCCATCCGGCGACCACGCCGGGGTACGGTCCGCGACACCCGGGGAGTGGGTGATGTCGCGGACATCGCCGTGCTCGGCAGGCACGGTGAGGATCTCGCCGTGGGCCTCGAACACCGCACGCGCACCGGTCGGGGAGATATCGGCCGAGAGAATGTGGTGCTCCACGCTGTCGAAGTGCGGCAGCAGCTGCGGGAAGTCCCCTGCGACTCGGACGCTCACCGAGTGCTCGCGGCCGCTCGCAGGGTCGAAGATGTGAATCGATCCGAACTGGGAGTAAATGATCGCATCCGGCCCCGCCGAGGCCTCCTTGATGGGCATACCCTCGTTCGGCAGGACCTGCCGCGACTCCTTGGTTGAGGGGTCGTACTCGTAGAGCGTGAATGGTCCATGCTCATCCGAAAGAAAATAGAGCTTCCCGCCGAGCCACATGGGATCGAACTCGTTCCAGTCTCCGCGGGGGATCTCCTCGTAGCTCGAGTCCGAGAGCTTCGCCAGCCAAATCTTGGTCTCGGTGCCACCGCGGTAGTGCGACCATGTGCCGAACGCAAAGGGCGCGGGGCGGTAGGCGATCTGGGTGCCATCCGGCGAGTACGCGCCCTCGAACGCGAGCGGAAAGGGCAGTCTCTCAGGCAGACCACCCTTCAACGAGATGGAGTAGAGGTTCGTGACCCCGCTTGCAAATGCGTCACGGTTGGAAGCAAAAAGGACGCGCGTGCCGTCCGGGGTCCAGCCGATCGCCTGATCGAACGCGGGATGGTAGGTCAAACGCCGCGGTACGCCGCCGTTGGCCGACACCACGTACACGTCGGGGTTGCCGCCGTAGTTCCCCGTAAAGGCTACCCACCTCCCGTCGGGCGAGAAGTGCGGATCCGACTGGATGCCAACCCCGGTGGTCAAGCGGCTGGCCGCTCCGCCATCGCGGCTCACGCTCCAGAGCTCGCCACCGTAGACAAACACGATCTGGGTGCGATTCATCGTCGGTTGCTGAAGAAGGAGCGGCCCCGGCTCCGACTGCGCGTTGCAGATGCCTGTGATCATCAGGGAAGCGAGCGCGAGGAGCTTCTTTTTCATGGGCGACTCTCCTGAGAATGAAGGCTAATCCGGCGGGTTGTGAGCGCGCAGAAACTCGACCGATGACTTGAGCATCGCGGTCGGGGCTAGAATTGTGGCACGCCGCAAGACCCCATTCTAAACGGGGGGAACGGCACCCATGCGAGTCTGACATGCCATGAAGCGCACCCTCATCAGCTCCGGATCCGCCTTCGAGGCCGAGATTGGTTACAGCCGAGCGGTGGCTCAAGGAGACTGGGTCTTCGTCTCCGGCACGACGGGGTTCGACTACTCGAGGATGAGCATTGCCGATGGTCTTGTCGAACAGACAGAGCAATGCCTGAAGAACATCGAGGCGGCGCTTTCGCAGGCCGGCGCAAGCCTCCGGGATGTCGTTCGAGTCACCTATGTGCTGCCCAACGGGCGCGACTTCCCCGAGTGTTGGCCCGTTCTGCGCAAGTACTTCGGCAGCATTCGCCCGGCGGCGATGATGATCTCTGCCGGCCTCTCAGACCCGCGTATGAAGATCGAGATCGAGGTGACCGCACTACGGATGCGCGAGTCAACACCGGCACTCGCTTCCGGCTAGATGAGGCGATCCTCGGCCGCCGCCACGCTGCTGGAGCCGCACTCGACGATGCGCGCAAGCGCAAGCGCATTCGGCAGGATCTGCTCGGCGTAGAAGCGCGCCGCCTGCAGCCGTCCGGCGTAGAGCTCGCCCTCGGTCCCCGAGGTCTTGGCCGCCGCGATCGCGGCCGTCCGTGCCATGAGCCACCCCCCGATCGTGAATCCGCAGAGCTTCAGGTAAGGCACCGCAATCGCTCCCGCGCGCGCCGCATCCGCGCCGAGCAAGCCGAGCAGGCAGCGCGTTGCAGCCTCGAGCACATCGATGCCCTCGAGCACCGCTTTGCGCACGCTGCCGAGGGGCTCCGCGGAGCTGAGCTTTTGAAGCTCCGCACGCATCTCGGCGATGAGCTCGCCCATGGCGGCGCCCCCGTCGCGCCCGATCTTCCGTCCGATCAGATCGTTCGCCTGGATGCCCGTGGTCCCCTCGTAGATCAAGGTGATCCGCACATCGCGCAGAAACTGAGCGGCTCCGGTCTCCTCGATGAAGCCCATGCCGCCATGCACCTGGATGCCCGTCGAGGCGACCTCGGCGCCGCTCTCGGTGCTCCAGCCCTTCACGATCGGGATCAGGAGATCAACCCGCGATTGAGCGGCGTTGCGGATGCGCTCATCCGTATGGTGTCGCGACAGATCCAGCTGCGAGGCGCAGTAGATGGTCAGCGCGCGCATCGCAGCGACGCTCGCTTTCATGCCCAGGAGCATCCGCTTCACATCCGGGTGCCGGATGATGGTTGCAGGGGCGCCGCCGCCCGTGGTCCCGGGCGGCTTGCCCTGGACACGACTGCGCGACCACTCCACCGCCAGCTGGAAGGCGGCTTCGGCCACGGCATACCCCTCGAGCCCGACCGCCAGGCGCGCGGTGTTCATCATGATGAACATGTACTCGAGGCCGCGATTCGCCTCGCCGACCAGGTAGCCGATGGCGCCCTGCTTCTCGCCGAAGGCCATCACGCAGGTGGGGCTTGCGTGGATTCCGAGCTTGTGCTCGATCGATACGCAGCGCACCTCGTTGCGCTCCCCCAGTGTCCCATCGGGACGCACCAGGAATTTGGGCACGATGAACATGGAGATTCCGCGGGTGCCCGCCGGTGCCCCCTCGATCCGCGCGAGCACCATGTGGATGATGTTCTCGGTGTAATCGTGCTCGCCCCAGGTGATGAAGATCTTCTGGCCGAAGAGCCGGTAGTGATCGCCCTGCGGAACTGCCTGAGTGCGAATGAGCCCCAGGTCCGAGCCGGCCTGGGGCTCGGTCAGCACCATCGTGCCGGTCCACTCCCCGCTCACCATCCTCGGCAGATAGGTCTGCTTCTGCTCGGGCGTACCGGAGAGCTCGAGCGCATGGGCGGCGCCGTGGGTGAGCATGGGACAGAGCTTGAAGGCCAGATTGGCGGAGGCCCAGATCTCTTGCACCGCGCTCGTGAGGATCTGCGGCACGGCCTGGCCGCCGAACTCGGGGCTCGAGCCAAGCTGCGGCCAGCCGCCCTGGACGAACTGGCGATATGCCTCCTTGAAGCCCGTCGGCGTCGTGACCCCCTGCGCGCTCCAGTGCGCGCCTTCGCGGTCGCCCGTCTTGTTGAGAGGTGCCAGAACGGTCTCGGCAAAGCGCGCGGCCTCTGCAAGAACACTGCTCGCGGTCTCGGCGGAGTAGTCCGCAAGATCGGGGCACCCGGCGAGCCCCTGGGAGCCGATCAGCTCGTGAAGCACGAATTCGATCTCGTTGAGCGGTGCTTTGTACATGGGAGCGTCCCGAAGCTGGTGGGCTGCCGGTGTGCGCGCGCAGCTACGCGCGCGCGAGCGCTGGAACGATGTTGGCCGCGATGAAATCCACGAAATGCCGCACGCGGGGATCGGCGCCGAGGATGTCCGGATAGACGGCACGCAGCGGCGCAGCGGGCGGGAGGTTCCACTCCGAAAGCACCTGGACCAGCCGTCCGGTTGCCAGGCCCTGGCGGCAGAGGAACTCGGGCAACAGTCCCACCCCGAGCCCCGCAGCGGTTGCGGCGTGCAGCACCGCCGGATCGTTCACGGCGAGCTTCGGGGTGAAGCGAACCTCGGCGCGCTGGGCACCGCGCTCGAGCAGCAGGCGAAGCTCGGAACCGTCTCCCTCGGGGGTGAGCAGATCGTGCTGGGCGAGCTCCTCGGGCCGTGCCGGGGTACCGCGCTGCTGAAGATAGGTGGGGGTGGCACACAGGATGGCAGGGGGCGCGCCGAGCGTGCGCTCGGCGACCCCGGAGGTCTCGCGCATGGTCGTGCAGATCGCCACGTCCCAGGAATCACCCGGCCCGTCGGCGTGCATCACGACCTCGAGCGGCACCTGGGGAAAGCTCTCGAGGAAGCGCGGCACGAGCGGCGTGAGCAGCACGCGCCCGTAGGTCGGGTCGGCCGCGACACGCAGCGGGCGCGCCGGCGGGGAGCGCAGCCGCGCGATCTGCGATTGCGCCGTGTCGGTCTCCTCCACCATGCGCTTGGCATGCGGATACGCCACGCGCCCCGCGGCGGTGAGGGAGAGCCTGCGTGTCGTACGCTCGAGCACCTGCACGCCCAGCGTTCTTTCGAGGTCTGCGATGGCACGGCTGACCGCTGCCTTGGGAACCCCGAGCGCGCGGGCCGCGGCCGAGAAGCCATTGAGGTCCACGACCTTGGCCAGCACGGCAAGCTGAGCAGGCAACCAGATTAGATTCACGTGCTACGCAATCACCCGATCTGGGAGCCCTATTGTTTCACTCGCGGGCGGCTGACGCCAGACCACCCGTGACAGCCGCCCCCGGCCACCGGAATAATGAGTCCCATGCGATTGAGTCCGGACTGACCTTGGCCCCCCCCGTAACTGACGCCGATGTCCTGGTGATCGGAGCCGGTGCGGCCGGCCTCAACGCCGCCGCGCAGCTCGTTCAGGCGGGCCGCTCGGTGCTGATCCTCGAGGCTCGCGAGCGCATCGGCGGGCGAATCCTCACCCACCGCGATCCCGAGCTCGGCTTCCCGCTCGAGCTGGGTGCGGAATTCATCCACGGAAATGCGCCCGCCACGAGCGAGCTGCTGAGCCATGCGGGCAGCTTCGCCATCGATGCGGGGGGCTCCCGCTGGAGCGTGCGCGACGGCCACTCGAGCCCACGAGGGGAGATGTTCGGGGCCGTGCACCGACTCATGAGCCAGGTGTCCTCCATCGGCGAGGAGGATCTCGCGGTCGAGGACTTTCTGGCGCGGTTTGCGAGCGACGATACCCTGCAGACCGCCCGCGCCTACGCGCGGATGATGGTCGAGGGGTTCGATGCGGCGGACCCGCGCCGGGCCAGCGTGCGAGCGATTGCCCGGGAGTGGGAATCGATGGAGGGCGGCCAGTTCCGTCCCGCGACCGGCTATGGCGAGCTTCTGGAAGTCCTGGCGCGCTCGGTGACGCACTCGCGCTTGAGACTTCAGACGGTCGTGCAGTCGATCGATTGGGCGGGCACGCAGGTCAGAGTCTCCGCCAACTCGGCCGCCGGCCCCCTCGAGGTGACCGGCCGATGCGCCCTCGTCACGGTGCCGGTCAGTCTGCTGCAACTGCCGCCCGAGGTGCAGGGTGCCATCCACTTCAACCCTCCGCTCGCGGAGAAGGCGGCGGCGCTGCGCGGCATCGCGCTCGGTCCCGTGATCAAGGTGCTGCTGCGCTTTCGGCGGCCGTTCTGGGAGACGCTGCAAGCCGGGCGCTTCGCTTCTGCGGGATTTCTGCACGCCCCCGACTGCCCATTCCCGACGGTATGGACCCAGCTGCCTGCGCGCGTACCGCTGCTCACGGCCTGGATGGGCGGCCCCCGTGCGCAGCGCCTGGAAGGCTGCGATTCCGCAGCGATCATCCAATCGGCGCTCGCCAGTGTCCGGCAGATCTTTCGGATGGGGCCTGAGTTGCAGGAGGAGCTGGCCGCGGCATACGTCCACGACTGGCAGGCAGACCCTTACACGCGCGGAGCCTACAGCTACATCACCGTCGGGGGCGGCGGCGCCCCCGAAGCACTCGCACAACCGCTGCGCGGGGTGCTGTTCTTCGCAGGCGAGGCCGCGAGCGCAGAAGGATCAGGGACCGTGGAAGCCGCCCTGCAGAGCGGGCAGCGCGCCGCGCGCGAGATCTTGCATTGCCTGCAGTCCTCTCGCGCAAGCCCCTGAGAGCGCCACTTCGCGGCAGGCTGCTGCCTTTCACGTCACCCGCTCCTGTCACTGCGTGTCACCTGCGACGGTCAGTGAGGTGCGTTCGGCCTCGCACTGATTTCTCGGCCGCGCGAACTGCTGTAACACTTCGCGTGTTCCATCGCGCCGCATGTGCTCGAAGGCACTGCGAAGCAGTTCGCACTTTGAGCCGAGTGACGAGATCTGTGAGCCAGCACGCAGGTCTACGTGTCGCGTCGCTGCACGATAGCGAGAGTCCACATGCTCGAGGCCGATCGGAAGCGCCACAAATCGATGCTCCTCACACGAACGATGCCACAGCCTCATGACTGGCCCGCACGCTGCGTACAGCGCGCGCGAAGGTCGCTTTCGTGGGCGGTCATCGGTTCGCACCCGGAGTGGCGAACGGCGTTCGTATCGCGCACCGAGTCAGACGAGGGGCGCCTCGCACTTGTCCAGTTGAAGACACGAAGCACTCGTTCGTCGAGCGAACCCAAACTATGGAAGCTGCGCCTGGCGCTGGTCTCGCGCCTCTAACTCCCGACCCGATCGATCCGAGCACGACTCAGCAGGAGCCGCCCAAGGGCGCGGCACCTGCCGAGAGTGTCGAAGCGGGTGCCGTGCGCGAAAGTTCTGCGGCCGCTGCCGCGTCGTCCGCCACGTCCGAGCCGGCGGCCTCGCCCTTCGAGCTGGATGCCCTGCTATCCGAGCTGGCCGAAACGTTCGAGGCTCCGGCGCCCAAGGCCGCCGAGTCGCGCGCCTCCTCCCCACTGCCCGAGGCCGAGCCACCGGAACTGACACTTTCGGCCGCGCCCGCAAACGCGCCGGCGCAGGCCCCTGCAGCGGAGCCGGAGGAGGAAGGGCCGACCGCCGCGCCGATCGTTGCGCATCTGATATCCACGCAGCCGCCGAGCCCCACAGGCGGCGCGAGCGCGGGGGGCTCTGCGAGCTCATCGCCCCACGCGGCACCCTCGGCGCCCAGCGTTGCACGAGGTACCTCGCCACGAAACGGTCAAACCGCTGCGGGCGCTCAGGGCGCCAGCACGGCGAGCACGACCACCTCCCAGCGGGTGCCTCCGGTGGCGGTGTCTACGTGGACGCCTCCCAGTGCCGTGACGGGAACCGCTCCTCCTTCGGGCAATGCGGCCGGGCCGGCGTCCGCGCCTTCGCCGGCGCCCACTCGTGCAGCACACCCCGCGCCATCCAAAGCGGCGGCCACGGCGGCGCCCGGTGCGGGACGCGCAGCCCGGGCGTCGCGCGCCTCGGCCAAGCCCGCGAAGGCTGCCGCGAGTGAAGCCCCTGCGGTTGCCTCCGGTACGGCCGCCTCGGCAGCCACGCCTGCGATGGACCGCGACTTCATCGCGCGCAATCAAATCGTGGAGCGCTACTTCTCCGGCAAGCTCCCGCTCAAAGGCGCCGGCGAGTTCGAGCGGTTCTGCAAGGATCACCCGGAGCTGCTCGATGAGATCGGCCTGCCGGAGCGAGTGAACGCGGGACTGCGCTTGCTCGAGGCGGCCGGGAAGCCCGAGCCCTGGCGGGAGCCCTCCAGGAGGTTCTGGCACAACCCAGTCATTCCCATGTGTCTGGCGGCCGCGGTGGCGATCCTGCTCTTCGCGACCGTCGGGCTCGAGCACAGTCTCGCGCAGAAAAGCCGGGCGATTCAGAGTCTCAACGACGCGGTGGCGTCGCAGCCGCTCGAGCCGGCGACCACCACCCGCACCATCCGACTCCTTCCCAGCCGGGAAGGCGCCTCCGCAAGTCCCGCGGTCGTGATCGGCGCGGCCGGACAGACACAGCTTGCGGACCTGCACATCGACCTGACCCATTCACCCTACAAGGTGTATCGCATCATCATCGACCGCGCCGACCAGGGGCGCGTCGCCATCCTCAACAACATGGCGAAGGACTCGAACGGTCACGTGCGAATCGCCCTGAACAGCTCCGCGCTCGGGCCCGGGAATTATCAGTTCACGATCGAGGGTCTCAACTGGCGGGGGGAGCCGCAGCCGGACTCCTGGGTCACGATCGGCGTACAGCACTAGCTCCCTGCCGCGGTGACGTTTCCAAGGATCGGAGGCGCTGAAGGCAGCTCGATCGGTCGAAATTGCTCCGTCTGATTCGTCGTCCTGAAAGGCAACTGGAGGGTGCGATGAGAGAGCTGATCTTGAAGATGTCTATATCGATCGATGGCTTCGTAGCCAGCGAGGACGGCGGAGCCAAATGGATCTTTGACACTCAGGATGAAGCGGCGGCCGCCTGGACCGTTAAAGCCGTGTGGGAGGCGAGCCTTCACATCATGGGCAGCCGTACCTTCCATGATATGACCGCCTACTGGCCGAACTCCACTGAAGTGTACGCACCGCCGATGAACCAGATACCCAAGGCGGTGTTCTCAAAGCAGGGATCTGCCGTTTTCAAGGGCACCGACACGACAGCGGCGCTTAGAGACGCGCGTGCCCACGCGCGTCCCGACCAGCGGGGGCAGCTGCAGCCCGGGGGCGATAGTTGGGCAAAAGCCTATGTCGCGAGCGGGGATCTGGCGGAGGAGATCACCAAGCTGAAGGCTCAGGATGGCAAGCCAATTATTGCGCACGGCGGAGCCGGCTTTGCCCGAAGCCTCGTTGCTGCGGGGCTTATTGACCAGTACGCGCTATTGATACATCCGGTCGCGCTCGGCAAAGGGCTCCCGCTGTTTTCCGGTCTTGCAGCGCCACGGACTTTCAAGCTCGTGAGCTCAACTCCGTTCCCGCGGGGAACGGTGGCTCAGATCTATCGGCCGGCATAGGACCGCAGAGGCGTCCGCAAGCCGCCGTGCCCGATTCGCCTGCCTCACCGCTCATTGCACTGCGCGGGGTAGCCGCACGCTAAATACCGTTTCACCCCCTTCGGATCGGACGTCGATCTCACCCCGGTGCGCCTTGACTATCTCTCTTGCAATGAAGAGCCCGAGGCCCAGATGGCTGTTTCCGCCAACGATATCCGGCATGGGGCCTCGGCTCAACGGGTCGAACAACGTCGGTAGCGCCTGGGCCGGAATCGCGGCCCCCTGGTTCTTCACCAGAACGCAGATCTCGCGTTCCGCGCCTTGCACCTCCAGGATCACCGGAGCGCGGCCGTCGCCGTAGGTAAGGGCGTTTTGTAGCAGATTGCTCAAGACCTGCTGAATGCGGCCCGGATCCCAGCTCCCGCGGAGCTCTCCCGTCATCTGCAGCTCGAGCGTTCGGTGCGGATGAGCTGATCTCAGCTCATCACAGACCTTCCGGGAAAGCTCGGCGAAATCGACAGGAGCGGGTTCTATCTTGATACCTACTGCCAAGGTCGTGCGGCTGTAATCCAGCAGATCGTCAAGGAGTGCCTGCATGCGTGCGCCACTGTCAATGAGCCGCTGGGCCGCTTTCGACACGATCTCATCGGAGCGAGACCTCGCGAGGTGCTGAGCGGTGACTTGGATGGCATTGAGAGGGTTTCGGAGCTCGTGGCCGAGCATTCCGAGAAAAAGGTTTCGTGCGCGATCGATCTCGGCACTGAAGTAGTCGACCGATTCGGCAATGGCCTGATCGATTGCCTCGCCGAATCTGATGATGTCCTTGACGGCCGCCTGATCCTCGGGTGTTCCCGACGTACTCCACAGACGCAGTACGCTCGCGCGCAGCGCGCGGTATTCACTGACCATCTGGTTGAGATTGAAGCCACTTTGTGCCCGCGCAGCTCCATGGGCCTCCGCTGCCGTCCGGGGGGCCTCTGCAAGGACCACCGCCCTGCCCTCAGCCTTCGATCGCTGCTGCTCGGCGCTCTGGGCGGTTCTGAGATCGGTCGCAATCGCCTGCAGGATCAGGGGAGCGTGATCGCGGAGCGCGAGTGTTCCCATGCCGGCTGCGGCCGGGAGCTTTGTCGCAGCGAACTGCTCCCACTCGCCGAGAATGTCCTCGGCGTGACGCTCGATAAAATCGGCTAGGCGCATGAGCGATGGTCCCCGGGCGTGCGCTACGAACTCGCCGAGTAGATGCCGGCCGCGATGATGTACGGCCGGTTAGTCTACGCCCAACGGCGGCCCAGTACGTCTGAAGGGGGAGCGAATGTCAGGAAGCGACCGGCCACAGCCCAATTGACTACCGGATAGGGGTCCCAGCGCAGTGAGATTCGCGTCGGCCGCGCGCGGAAGCCCAGTCCATCACGCGCAAGGCACGGAGCGTGTTCCAACGGCTCGGCCGACCCTCGCCGTAATCGAGCTGGACCGGCATGACGCCTGGGTGTCGAGCAACCAGCACCCGTCGGCATTCCGCTTTGACATGAGCAGCTCCACCGCCTCTGCCACGCGTTCGTGCGTGAAGCCGTCGGCGCTCCAGTCCGCGCACTAAAGGACGGTGCCAGCGTCGGTCCGCAACAGCCCTAACTCGACACTGAGCATGTTTGGCCAATGTCGCGCCACGCTCTCATTCGACTCGTTCCAGCGAAATTTCTATTGAGACCGCATCCCAGTTTCGGCCGCCATCATGAGACGCGTCCGTGCTGTAGGTGAAGCGGCTGTGATTTTCGATCCGATAGTTTTCCCGAATCTTTATCTGCCCGTCCTCGGAGATTACGACGACGGTATTGTCGTCTCGGCGCACGGATCCAGATTCCGGATTTACCTGCCTGCGAATGAACGAATTCGATACGTTGAGGTATTCGATGATCCAGCAATCGTGCTGACGGTCGAAGGAGCGAAGGCTAATCCCCAGATAGGGACTGCCCTCGGGCGTAAGGGAGTGGAACTCGTCCGCAATCGCCATGCCATTCAGGATGTAACGGCCGATCCAGATGACCTGGAACTTCGCGGTGCCTCCGTCCGGCAACTTCGTTGTGCCGATGCCCTTCCACTTTCCCGCCAGGAACGAAAACAGATCAAGCTGACTCGGCGCTTGCGTGCTCTTCGTGCCATAGCTCGTGATTGCCGGTTCGGCAGCCATGATGTACCTCGTGGGGGTGAGGCCGATGCCGAGGGTCGCGACGAGCAAGTTGCGTCGGCTGGCCGTGCCGAGATTGCCTCGGTTCGTCATTTCTTTTATAGTATAAAACAAATGAGGCTGCCAGAGAATCCCCTGGGCTCACTGGAGCACATCGTGCTACTTGCCGTCATGCGGCTGGGTTCCGGTGCCTACGGGATGACGGTGCGCCGCGAGATCGAGAACATAGCCAGGCGCGACATCTCGATCGGCGCTGTCTACGCCACCCTCGTGCGGCTCGAGTCGAAGGGCTTTATCAAGTCGCATTCGGGAGAGCCGACCCCTGAACGCGGCGGTCGAGCGAAGCGCTACTTCCGCATGACGATCCAGGGCGAAGGCGTTCTGCGGAACACCCATGAGGTCATTCAGAAGATGAGCGCGGGCCTCAAAGGCCTGCAGGCCACTTGATGCGCGATCGCATCCTGCATCTGGCGATTTGGTTCGTCTCGCGGCTGGTGCCCACTGCCGAGCGCGAGGCACTGATGGGAGATCTCACGGAGGAATACGCACTTCGGGCATCTGCGTCTTCCTCGTCTGCGGCCCTCAGGTGGTGCCTCCGACAGGCGTTGGCGTCCGCTCCACCCCTCTTGTGGACCCTCGTCACACGATCAGCCTGGATATCGACGGCAGGGGTGGCGCTTCTCGCCTACGTCGCCGTCGGCGTCGTCGAGCTCGCCGTGAACCATGTGTTCGTGCTGTCTTCTGCCCGCCCCGACGCCGTCTACAACCCGCTCGGCATGGCGGTCACATTCCCGCTGGTGGTCCTCATTGGATATTGCGCGGCCGCGCTCCGACGCCGTGCGCCGATCGTGCTCGGAGCAATGATGCTGTGCGCCGTCACGCTGATGACGTTCTCGTCCACCGAAGCCGTGCCCGCTTGGTATCGCGCTGCGTACTTCATTGTGGGTCCCGCTGCCGCACTCATGGGCAGCGTCTGGCATTCGCGGCGGCGGCGCGTTTGATCGGCGTCCTTCGCGACGTCGGGGGAGTCTCAATCCGCACGATGTTCGCACCGTATTTGATGCAACACGCGTAGCATAAGGTGATTCCTCACGACGGGGCCAGGGTCATTGGGTCCATCGCGCGACGGCAGTGCCAAGCGCCGTTGCAGGACGCGACCAATGCAACGGTGTGCCGGCGATGGAAACGGGCGCCCTCAACCGTCGCGCCGGTCCCCACGTGGTCTGCTCGATCGTGGGGTCGACGTCCTCTTCATGCTCGGGGTCGAGGGAGGCACACCCCTCATACCTGCCCTGATCGAGGAGAGCTTTCGCAGTTCGCGCAAGCGACACTCGCGCCCGATATCCGCACCCGGTGAGCTGTCGCTGCGCCAATCCACGAACGGCAGCAGCGGCCATGAGGTAGCCCGTAGAATGGTCGAGCGCCTGGACCGGTAGAGGGATGGGGCAGTTTGCGCTGCGCCAGGCCATACCGGCGTCGGCGATCCCCGCGCTCATCTGGACCAGGCTGTCAAACCCGCGTCGCTCGAACCACGGTCCCGACCATCCGTAGGCATTCAGGCTCACGTCGATCAGGCCGGGGGCGATCCTGCGGCGCGCTTCGTCATCGAATCCCAGTGCGGCCAGAGCGCCTGGGCGATAGCCATGCACGAGCACGTCGGCCGTGCTGAGCAACGATTCGAAGAGTGCTCGACCCGATCTGCTCTTCAAGTCCATCCGGGCGCAGCGCTTTCCCAAAGTCACCTCGGGCGCAACGCCCGGTTCCTCCCAGTCCCGTGGATCGATTCGCAGCACGTCAGCGCCGTAACCGGCCAGAAACCGCGTTGCCACCGGTCCGGCGAGAACGCGGGTCAGATCCAGAACGCGGATGCCCGCGAGTGGGCGCTGGGGCAATCGGTACTCAAGGATCCTGCCAGTCGAGTCCGACGTGCTCGAGATGTGGAGCAGCGGCTCTGACATGACCGCTCGACCCTGCGGGTGTTGGAGCCATTCGGAGATTGAGCGCATCTCCGCCGCGCACCCGCCGCCTGCGACGATCGCGCTCTCGAGCTCTCCCTTCAGCCAACCGGCGACGGCCCGACTCACCGACTCCTTATCGCCATGGCACCCGAGCACGCGTTCTGCCGCCACTCGATGATACGGCGCGTTGGTATGTAGCCGGATCCAGCCGTCCCTCGTGGGGTAGTCACCCGTCATCGGGTCCCTCGGTGTCGGCAAAGCCCAACCGCACGGTCGAATCGAGAGCTCGAACCAGAGCGAAGTGAGTTTTCGGTTTACTTCGATCCGTGGTCGAGATCCCGTGTGCGCGTAGAGGAGTTCACGAACTCCTGCGGCTGCCGCGGCTACGGCCGCGCATGCCAGGTCCGTCACCGCGAAGGTCGAAGGAAGACCACCTGCGCCCGTAACGTCTATGGACTCAAGCCCCGAGGCGGTGCCGCCCAACGCTGTCCAGAAAGATGCGAGTATCGAGGAAAATAGGTCTGACACTAGCCTGGGCGCCTGACGGGCCGTATCGCCGGTATGCGGGATCTTAGACCGCTCTCACCGAGGTAGGCCGCTGATGAACTTGTTCACTTCCCGTAGCACGTCCGCCTCGTTCGAGTGAATCACGTCGTGACTCGCGTGCGCCAGCCGTACGACGTGGGCGCTGGGCACTCCTTTTTCGAATACATCTGACTGCGCCCAGCCGGGCATCACCCTGAAAATGGCAAGGATGGGGACGGGTATGCGAGTGTACCTCCGGAAGCCTGCTTCGATGTCTTGCGCAATCATCGGTGGATCCCGCCGGATGGGCGCGGATGCCGCCGCCGGCGCGCCGGGAGGTATCGCCTGAAGGCGGCTCTGCCATGCCCGGAGAGACTGCGCTACGCGGGGAAGTTCCGTGTTCAGCAGATCCTGAATTAGGGAGCGGCGGTCTGTAGGTGAGTTCCCAGATCTGAGTTGATCGAGCTTGCTCTCCAACTCGTCGATGTCGATTGTAGAGAGCAAGCTGTCCCCACCTATCGATCCAGGGTCGTAGTATGCGTATTGATACGCGGCCTCCAGATAGATCAGCCCCGCCACTCGCTGCGGGTACCTTGAGCCTATGGAACTCAGCTCCTCGCCGGCTATCGAGTGTCCGACCAGAATGGGCTTTACGAGGTGGAGTGTGTCGAGGATTGCAAGCACATCATCGCCAAGGCGGTCCGCCGAATAACCGGTCAGTGGGACACTGGAGTTGCCAAATCCACGGCGTGTGATTCCATACACGTGATAGCGGGCAGTCAGCTTGGGCGCGAACTGGTCAAAGAAGTGCGCGGTGCTGCCCAGGCCTGCCAGCAGGACCACCGGCCGCCCGGCGCCACCCCAATCGAGTACTTCCAGGCTCGCATCCCTGTCGACGGTCACATACCGTGTGGTATGGGGACTCGAATCCGGTGGCAGTGACCACGCGGTACGCCGGGTTGCGCGTTGCAGCTCCAGAGGCAATGGGGAATCGACAGGCCGCGGGTACCCGCGTATCCAGACGCCTCGGATGGACCCCCCATCCGCACTGATCTCTCCTTGGTAGCGCCCGGGATTGCTGATGAATTCGATGGTCGGCCCGTCCGTCATCACCGAGTGGACGGGAATGGGATTGGCGTCATCGAGGTACATCGTGGCTCTCCAACCACCTGTCGTCGTCGGTGTGACATAAACCACCAGCCGGATTCCCGCCGGATTGCCCGCCAGAGTCCCTTGCCAGATGCCCGTCAAGTTTGGCAGTGGGGCAGGACACTGCGCCGCCCTGGGCGCCAACGAAGCCGACGCTAGCAAAAGCGCGAGAAACGTTCTCATCGCAGAACCTCCGCGACCTCTTGGCGCCCGTGCCGGTGATGTAGCCGACTTATCCGCCGGAGACAACCCCGCGCGAGAAGCGTAGGCGCGGACCCGAATTTCGGGTACACCAACCACTCGCGGGCTATCCCATGCTGCGCTATCCTCTCCCGCGAAGATGCGAAGTCATCTTTGAATACGAGGGGATTGATGACATGAGAGGACAATATCGTTCGTTGCTTCTTGCGCTGCTCGTTCCAGCATTCTTCCTCGTTAGCGCATTCGACATCGTTGCGGCGGCTCAGGAACAAGGATCGCACGCGGTCAAGCAGGAGCTCTGGTCCGATCCTGCCACCTGGCCAGACCAGAAGGTGCCCCGCGCAGGGGACACGGTCACCATTGAAAGAGGCCAGGATGTGCTCCTCGACGTGAGTCCGCCGTCGCTGGGAGGCCTGAATATCAACGGCAAACTCAGCTTCTCGGACAAAGCCGACATCGGGCTGACCACCGAGTGGATCGTGGTGCGCGGGGAACTGGAGATCGGCACCGAAGCCAAACCCCACACGCGCAAGGCGACCATCACCCTCACCAACAATGTCCCTGGTAACGACCGCGGGATCATGATCGCGGGCGGAACCCTGAATCTGCATGGTGACCGGACGAATTCCTGGACCAAACTCGCTGGAACTGCCAAGGCCGGTAGCACCAGGATCGAAGTATTGAATGGCAGTGGCTGGCGAAAAGGGGACGTGATCGTCCTTGCGTCGACCGACTTCGATTCCACACAGGCGGAGAAGCGAACCATCGCCGCCATTGCAGGGAACGTGATCACGCTTGATCAGCCCCTGAAGTACATGCATTTCGGCAAGATCACCTTCGGCGTCGATGAGCGTGGTGAAGTCGGGTTGCTGACGCGAAACATTCTGATCCAGGCTTCGGACGATGCAGAGCGCTCCTACTTCGGGGGGCACATCATGGCGGTGGCCGGGTCCAAAATGTATGTCTCCGGCGTCGAACTGAACCGGATGGGGCAGTACCTGCATCTGGCCCGGTATCCGATCCACTGGCATCTGGTCGGCGACGCCGAAGGGCAGTACATCGAAAATTCAGCGATTCACGACACCTACAGCCGCTGCGTGACGGTGCATGGCACCGACAACGTGCGCGTGGAAAACAACGTGACCTACAACACCGTCGGTCACTGCTTCTTCCTGGAAGACGGCATCGAAACGGGCAACCAGTTCGTCCACAACCTGGGAATCATGACCAAGTGTCATCCTGACGGCACACCCTGTGTTCCGACCAATCTCGGCCCGTTCGGATCGGAGGGCGGCAAGAACTTCGATTTGGCCGGTCAGAGCGCCAAGGATGTCCTGATCCCTTCCGATAACACGGCGTCGACGTTCTGGATTACCAATCCGGACAACATTTACCGGGACAACGTGGCCGCGGGGTCCGAGGCGACGGGTTTCTGGTTCGCCTTGCCGCAGCATCCAACGGGCGCGTTCGCAGGCACGACTGTCAGCATGGCAACCTGGCCACGTCGAATGCGGGTGCGGGAGTTCAAGGGCAACACCGCCCATTCGAACTTTGACGGTTTCATGTTCGACCGCGGCCCTCAGCCCGATGGCCATTTCAGGACCGGCGGGCACATCGCCCTTGCCAATCCGGCAGATGCGAACAGCCCCATCGTGGAGACAGTCATCGAGGATTTCACGAGCTACAAGAACCGCAATAGCGGAATGTGGACCCGCGGTGAGATGGATCTGTTCAAGAACCTGAAGCTGGCCGACAACGCCATCGGCTACACGCATGCGTCCGGCAACTTCGGTCGTTCCCCCTTTACCTCACGGGTGGTCGACTCGCTGTTCGTGGGCGAAACCGACAACATTGGCAACCCCAGGACACCGGCGGAAATCGCTTACGGCCGCAGCTTGCCGGAGCCCGAAGTGCCGGACTTCCCGATCCGCGGCTACGAGTTCTACGATTACCGTCACGAACTGGACAATGACACCTTCGTGAATTTCCGGGACAACGCCACCCGCAAAACGGGAGCGATCTCTTACCTGCTGTATACCAGCTTCGGAATGAGCTCCAACAACACCGTGCAGCGCGCGAGATTCATCAACGCCAAGCCGGTGTATTTCCCACCGATGGAGCACAAGTGGAGCAACGATGATTACGGCAATGGGAGCTACAAGACCGCGGTGTTCCACGACTTGGACGGCTCGGTCACGGGCATCCCGGATTCCTTCATTCTCATCAATGACGAAAATGACGCCATCGCCATCGACAACGCCTGCGAGATCAAGCCGACCTGGAATGCCGCCGTGTGCAAGGGCGATGTCGGACGCTTGGCTGTTGCCGGCCCTGGCGGCGGCGGTCTCCGCGGTTTCCCCGGCTTCGGCGGTTTCGGCGGTGTCCCTGGCGCAGGTCCTGCCAGAGGCGGCGCATCCGCCGGTCCTGGCCCAGGCGCCGGTCCTGGCCTGGCGGCAGGTCGTGGCGGGCCCGGGCCCGGGGCACCGGCTGGTCGGCCCGGCGGTCCCGGGGGACCTCCTCAGCCGCCGGTCATTCTGAGCCGCAATGGCAAGGAGGTCACCCTAACCGGTGAAACCAACATCCGCGCCGGCACCGAGATCGAGGTGACCACCCAAAGGCCGACCGTGGCACTGCGCCTCAGCGAACTGGATCGCGGCTCGTGGGTGATCTTCGACCTGCCGGGATTCGCCACTGCAGCCTCGGCTACGCCGGAGGACAGCCTCGATGCGCTGCGCAAGGCCAGCGCCACCTCGTACTACAAGGGCAAAGACTCGCTCTGGGTCAAGGTCGTCTCCAACGGGGAAGGTGCCCGCATCAGCGGCCCTGGCGCCGGAGGAACCACCGTTCAGGTCAGCCGGTAAGCTGGATTCGCCTACGAGGGTCAGGGGAGCGTGATCGCGGCGCGCGAGTGTTCCCATGGCGGGCTGCGGCCGGGAGCTTTGTCGCCGCGAATTGACTACCGGATAGGGGTCCCAGCTGAGTGAGATTCGCGTCGGCCGCGCGCGGAAGCCCAGTCCATCACGCGCAAGGCACGGAGCGTGTTCCAACGGCTCGGTCGACCCTCGCCGTAATCGAGCTCGACCGGCATGACGCCGGGGTACTGGGTGTCGAGCAACCAGCACCCGTCGGCATTCCGCTTTGACATGAGCAGCTCCACCGCCTCTGCCACACGTTCGTCAGGGGTAACCCCGGCGCTGCGCAGATAGTCGAGGCCGCGCAGCACGTCGTAGTGCCACCACGTCGGAAAAGCGAAGCGTGTCCACGAGACGCCACTCTTGCGATCTCGCTCGATTACCTCGCCGGTAGAGAGTCGTCGACAGAGTCGGCGCGCGAGAAGGTACTCCTGCCCGCGGAGACGCGCCTGCGTCATCTCCCGCGTCGCTGCGCCTGATCGTTCGAGCTCGAGCAGGGCCTCGAGCACGCAGATCGTGGTATTGAAGGATGAGCGCGTCGAGCCGTTCGCGGCTTCGCAGTTCCAGCCACCATCGGGCAGTTGTTCCGCGAGTAAACGATCGATGAGGTGCCGCACGTCCTCGCCGAAATACGCGCCGACCATGGCCACCTGTGCATTGATGCAAGGCTCCACCTCGCCCGCGAAGAACGGATTGCCATCACACTCTTGCGGCCCGCAACCCATCCAGGTCACGCCGGTGCGAACCAAATCCACGGACTGCCGGGCTGCCTCGCTCGTCGGATCAAGACCCAGGTCTCGCAGCAGCATCAGCACGTGCATCGTGGAGTTCCATCCGCGATTCCACGCCGCACCACCCCACCGGCCGTTCGACTCCTGCAGAGCAAGCAATCGTGCACCTGCCCCCTCGTTGGCGATCCGCGCGCGCTCCGCTGCGACTTCCTCGGCAGTGGCGCCGGTCAAGTCGCGCATCACTTGCCAGCGAATCGATGGATCAGAATCAAGCAGCCAGCGTATGACCGATGGCTCTGCCTCAGGTCCTTGCCGTATGGTTGCCGGAACAGTTCGCATTCCGCCGGTTGCTCCTCGCCTCGTCCGCTGCATTCCGAACGAAAAGCGACTTCATTCGTCTCGGGAGCGCGAGCGAAGATTGTAATGGTAGTGCGGCGCCATGTTCATCACCGAATTGGAGTTCGAATTTGGAATACACCGCTCTAAGTCCGCTTCGATGAGGTCGTCCTGCGATCTCGGACGGACCTATCTCGGACCTACGGCTTGACGACCGTGCACTCTTTGTTGAACGATTGACGTGGCGCGCCGCGCACGATGGCGTTGCGTGCGAATCATGACTTCTCGGACCCTTTGAGGATGACCTGCATGTTGCTCGTGACCGGCGCAAACGGAAACCTCGGTGGATCGATCATCCGTAACCTGCGGAGCTTGTCGAAGACGGGCGATTTCGCCGTCGCTACGCGCAATCCACAGTCCGCATTCGCGCGAGCCCTTGCGACCGCAGGCGTCGAAGTACGCCGTGCCGACTTCGATTCCACGAGCACGCTGTCGGCGACCTTCACGGGTATTCGCAAGGCACTCATTATCTCGACCTATTCCGACAATTCGCAGCGGCTGCAGCAGAATTTGAATGCGCTCGAGGCGGCCCGGAGAGCAGGAGTCGAGCACATCATCTATACCAGCTTCATCAATGCCCGCCAGGGCTCGCTCTCCGAGCACAGCCGGCTCGTGCACCATCCGACCGAGCAGGCGATCATCGCTTCTGGCCTCACCTACACCCTTCTTCGCCATGCGCTCTACGCCGATATCCTCGTGAACGACCTCGACGAGACCCTCGCGTCAGGCATCTTCCAGCGCTGTGGCGGAGAGTCTGCGTGCGCCTATATCGCCCGCGAGGATCTCGGACTGTCAGCCGCCACCGTGCTCGTCAGAGATGGGCACGAGAACCGAATCTACACCGAGACGATGACCCGAACCTACACCGGGAAGGAGATTGCGGAGGCGCTCTCCAATACATTCGGCCGCGAGATCAAATATCGCGCGGTCGCGGCAGAAGACTGGCCGCAATACATGGTGGAGAAGTGGAAGGTCCCTGCCTCTCTCGCGGGCAGTGCCACAGGCACGATGCGCGCGGTCGAATCGGGAGAATTCGGCATTGTCACTCGCGATTACGAGTCTATCACCGGGCGCAGGCCGCGCTCGCTCGAGGAATTCCTTCAGGACCTCAAGGCGGCACGTGCCGGCAGCCGAGCTTGACGACCGACGGCCGATGCCCAAATACCTCGAGGGCCGCCCAGCGTCCAATCAAGACCAGCTGCTTGCAGCGTAGACGGGCCGGCCCGCCACGGCACGTGATCTCACAGGGGCGAGGTTCCCCCACAAGCCTGATACGCCGTCGAAGATGTTCTGACGTATCAGCCCTGCCAGGCGATCCGCGCCTGTGCCTGAAGTTGCGATAGACTTTTTTCAGATTCGGTACCGGGCTCGCTGATGAGCATTTGACGGGCATTCAGCTGTCTCGGGACCGGAAGGTTAGTACCGCCCTCGAGCGCGACAGGGGCGCCAGCGGCGCTCGCATGAGCTGGGAACACCGTCACCGTCCCCTCCAGAACCGTGAGCTCCATTGCGTCCTTGCCGGTGAGATGAATGTTGAATGTCCCCGCCACCGTGCGGATGAGATGACCTCCAGCAGCCAGTTCAAACCCCCTGAGCGGGTCGCGGGCCACCGTGAATGTAGCCTCGCCACGCGTTAGCAGCACGGAACGCCAGTTATTGATATAGAGGATGATCATACGCGTGGCACGATTCATCACGACGTGCGTTCCGTCAGCGAGGACTACACGGCGCGTCGTGCGGCGGTCACTGGCATACACGGTGCCCATCGTTTCCGTGAAGGATCCCTCGATGGCGGGTCCGAGGATGAGTCCTGGCACGTAATGATGCGTGTATATGAGCGGCAGCGCGGAGATGAAGGTTGCGGCAAGAGCAGCCAGGACATTGATTGCCGGGCTGCGTCGCTGAGGTGCATCGATCCACTCAGGATTGATGAGAAATATTTCGCCAAGTACGGCGAGGGTCTCGGGGCTATCGCCTTCTGCCGCCAGGCGTGCGATACACTCACGGTGGGAGCGTCGCTTGAGCCACTCCTGCAGCTGTGAGGCCTCGTCAGCTCTCAGACCACGGCGAACACGTGCTACCCACGCGAAAGCATCTTCACGTGTGCGGTCGCGTCGCTTGGCGCCCGTAACGCTCGTCACGATGAACGAGAGCGAGTGGGCATGCGTTCGGAGGGTCCGAACGGAGTCGAGTGCTACAGTTCCGAGCGCCTGCCGCCAGTACCACCCTCGGGAACGCCCGTTCGCATATTCTTCCGCCAAGTCCCCCAGCAGTGAATGGAGCCGCGACGTAGTTCCAAAGCGCTCGAGCAGCCAATTCGCAAGCCGTGGTGGAGCTGCGCACCTCACGACTGGACGCCTTGCAGCTCTGGGAGACCCTCGCTCAGGGCCTGAAGGCCGCGCTGGGCCTCGCGCAATTCTCGTAATCCCATGGCTGTCAACTTGAAGTAGGTCTTGGCGCGACCTCCGCGTTTGGAGGTGGCTTCCCCGAGGCGCGATGCCACGAGCCCCTTGCGCTCCAACATGTCCAGCGTTGCGTAGACGCTCCCAAGTAGCATTTCGCGACCTGTCCTCTCGGCAATCTCCGCGCCGATGGGTACACCGTAGGCTTCGCGGCCGAGACGCAGCACCGCCAGCATCACCAAGAGTTCGTGCTGGCTCAAGAATTCGCGCCGTCCCATATGTTCTAGAATACTGAAAAAATGTAGAATGGGCAACCTTGCGCCTTCGAAGGTGCGGTGGGATCACCCCTCCGATTACCGTCACGCCGCATCCTACGGCGGCGATGTGAGCCGGGTCCGAGCCAACATGTCACCTGATTGGGTTGCGGAACTCTCGCTGGCTATCCAAAGCAGAGCGTGTCGCCAGTTCGTTCTGTTCGGAAACGTGCACGATCAGCTCGCGATCGACGGGAGATTTGTCGGGGTTGGCCGCTTCATACAGGACGAGATGCTGCGGTCCATGGAGGTGATCTTCAGCTATGACCTTGGAAACGGACTTACCGTGGAGCGCGGGGAGAAGCGCCTCGCACAGTGGGTGCCTTCAGCCATGCGCGCGCTCCCACACCAGCCGCTCGAGGCCGTGCGTTTCGTCAGCCGCTACTTGCGCTACCTCGGGAATCTAGTCGCTGTTGGACGGGGCGAGATCCCCCAGGCTGCGGTGATGATCCGCGGCATCGACCAGCTTCTTCCAGTGCACGGGGCCGGTTTCGAGCACAGCAGTCTCGCGTACCTGGTTCGCGAGTGGGGGCTCGCGGTGCCCTTCACGGAGCTGCCGTTCGTCAGTCTTCTCATCGCCGACAACCTCACGGAAATCGACCCGCTGATCATCTTCTCACCCCAGGTGAAGGTGTTGCGCATTCCGCTGCCCTCTGCCGAGGAGCTGCAGGCGGCGCTGCTCCTGCTCCAGAGGCAACACCCGCAGACGATCCTTCCGTCCACGAACCTGGGGACACTTGCCGCGGCGGTGGGTGGTGTCTCGGTCAACACTCTCCGGCAGATCACGATGCTCCGTGCCCACGGCCGGCAGACTCTGCAGCCGGAAGATTTCGCGTCGCTCAAGAAGGAGATGGTGGAACGGGATGCGCCCGGCCTGATCGAGTTCCTCGAGTCGACCCGAACGCTCGAGGACTACCACGGTCAGGACGCTGTGAAGCAATGGTTCCGGCAGGACATTGCGCTCTGGCGCCTCAACGACTTGAGAGCGCTTCCCATGGGATACCTGCTGAGCGGCCCGATTGGAACCGGCAAGACCTATCTGGTGGAGTGCCTGGCCGGTGAGGTCGGCGTACCGATCGTCAAGCTGAAGAATTTCCGGGACAAGTGGATCGGCTCGAGCGAGGCCAATCTTGAGAAGGTGTTCCGCCTGATTCGAGCCCTGGGTCGCTGCATCGTCTTCATCGACGAGGCGGATCAGACGCTCGGACGTCGCGATGCTGGAGTGGGCGACAGCGGACTGTCTGGACGCTTGTACTCGATGGTCGCCCAGGAGATGTCGGACACCTCCAACCGCGGCAAGGTCATGTGGGTCTTTGCCTCATCGCGCCCTGATCTCATCGAGGCGGACCTGAAGCGGCCCGGTCGTATCGACGTAAAGATTCCGATCCTGCCGGCGTCGCGTCACGGTGTCGGCGCACTCGTCGCTGCCCTCGCGCAGCGCTACGGACTCCAGGTTTCCGAACCTGACCTTCGCGGCCTCGAGTCGCTGCTGCCGGAGCTGCTGACCGCCGGCGCCGCAGAGGCGCTCGTCGTCAAGGCGTACCGCGTGGCGCGAACACAGGACGTGCATCCCGCAGAAGCACTCAAACGGAGCTTGGAAGGCTACCAAAGTGCAGTTCCGCAGGAGGTGCTCGAGCGGCAGATACGGTTGGCGATCCGCGAAGCGACCGACCTCGCCTTCGTACCGGAGGAACTGCGCCATCTGGCTGCCGACGGCTCCGCAGAGACCTGACCTGGAAAATCACGCGAGCGGGGATCGCGACAGAGAACTAGGGGGGATCACTTTGACCGTGTAATGGGTCTCCATGTATCGGCCTTGGGGGCCGATCCCTCTAACGTCGAATTGCTCGGTCGCCCGCGACTATTTTTCGTAGCGAAAGTCGATGAGAAATACGTTCCTCCCGGGACCGTGTTTCGCCACCTTGAGGAGATCCACAGTTCCCTTAAAGCCGCACTGCCGCGCGATCGACCCGGTGATGTCCGGTAGGGCGATCGGGCGAATGGCGGTCACAACGACATGACCCTCACCCATGCGATAGCGACCGCCTAGTTTCACGTGGCAGCGCTGCCAAATTCGTACCGTCCGTGTGATTTTGCCTCGACGGATTGCCTCCCGCAGCTGCTTCGCGAAGACCACGTTGGCTGGCGTCCTAAAAAGTCCTACTCGGCAGTTTCGTTGACCACTAGCGGGGAAGTCCACGGCGCTCGCGCAAACGGTCGGAGCGGCCTCAGATCCGGCTATATGCCCAACTCAACATGCGGCCCTCGTGGTACGGCATTACGCCGTGAAACTGCCGCGGGTCGGTATCGAACACAAGCTTGAGAAATAGGCGGTCGCCCTCCCACAGAGGCAACTCCTCCAGCTTGTCGATGTCGGCCCACACGAGCACGCCCTCCGGATTGCGCTCGAGCGGCACCCCGCTGAAGCGGGTGATGACGAACAGGAAGCCAAACCAGTCTTCTCCATCTTTCCCGAATCCAGGCCAGCTGATGGTGCCGCGGAGGGTCATATCGAGGCACTCAATGCCCGCTTCCTCCCTGATTTCCCGACGCATGCCTGCGACCACATCTTCGTTCGCCTCGAGTTTTCCGCCCAGGCCGTTGTACTTGCCAAGGTGATGGTCATTGTCGCGCGAGTTCCGGTGGATCATGAGGACCCGCTTGCAGTCAGGCGAGAGAATGTAGCCGAGTGTTGCGAGTGTTGGCGTGTACGGCATGACGATGCATCACGTGAGATCCGCGCATTGCATTGTAAACTACGCATTCGTAGTAGTTAGTGGGTGCATGGGACATTGCGCGGATGAGCGAGGCGGAGCGATCAGTATGACTCACGGCAATTCTCTCTGGCTCGCAGCAGCGCCAACCAAGCTAACCCGCTCCTGCTGGACCCAGGCCAGCCGGTTCGACGGGCACAAGCCGACTCCCTTTGAGCATAAAGTTGCCCGTTGTTGGTGGCGACGCTCAAGGCCCGTTGCGCCGCCGCGCGACCTGAGCGCACCTCGCGCGCGTACTGTATCCCCGACGGGTCTCGAAGCGGCCCTTGGTCGTCGATTCGCCTAGACCCGCGGTCGCGATTCACTGCTGCCTAAGCTAGGGAATGTCGAGGGTTATTGTATTCCAATCAAACATTGGTGGGGTCGCCAGCGTCAGTCTTGCCGGCCTGCAGGACAGAGCAGCAAGGGGCACCCGTATTGTCTTTCTGTAGCTCCTCTTCGACGCATCATTCCCTTGGTCATCGATAATCGACAGCACAATTTGGTGCGGCGGTAGCCCTGGCCGCTCAGGCTGCCCCCTCGTTTGCTCGAGCTCGTGGCAGGTTTCCCATTGGATGGAGAAATGATGGTCAGGATTGGTACCGTCATAGATCATGATAATGATGAGCTGATCGCTCTTCCGATCATAGCGGACAGGCCCAAAGCTGTCCGCCATGGCCCCGGCGGACACGGTTGTCATCGCGATCACAACCGCAATCAGCACGAAAGCGCGAACGTCTTCCAGCCGGCGCGGCTCAAACCTTATGGGTACAGGCATACATTTTTTGCACACCGATAAAACGGCGAAACTGTGCCGATCGACTCCGCATACCACTTCGGGGCTTCCGCGACTCGATGTGGCAGATAGATCTGAAGATAGTGCATCTGAAGATGCGTCAATGTAACTAACCGGAACTCGAAAGTCCGCTTCGGAGGAGTTGCGCCTGGCCTGCGAATGACGGGAAGTGGCTGGGAGCGCCGGTTCCGTGCGCCCAGGGACAGCGGTTCAGACGTCGGCCAATGCTAGGGGCCGGGGTTGCCGTCCGTCGATGTCCGTGAAGCCATAATCGAGCGCCAATTGCGCCGCGACTAGGACGCATCCGCTCCTGCTCACCTTCTGTGGATCCCGTGCAAGTGCACAGACGGCCCGCCCGATGAACTCCGGACTTTCGGAGTTGCTGAGGTCGAGGAACTCGGCCGCAGCCATGACCGCTTCAGTCCGTACCAGCCCAGGGTACAGCGAGATGACACTGATTCCATACGGCGCGAGTTCATGAGCCATGTCAGCGGTTAGCTTGTCTGTAGCGGCCTTGGCGCAACCGTACAGGACGTTTCCAACATGCTTCTGCGCGGCCCAGAAAGAAACGTTCACAATCAGACCGGAACGCGCGGCAGTCATCGTTTGAGCGGCGAGTTGAGCGGCGACGAATGCAGCGCGCACACCCACCGTCATCATCGCATCCCAGCGCCAATGTGGTTGGAGCCAGAATGGTCGGGGCCACGTGAACTGCCCGTCCTCGACCATCTGCTCGTAGCCGCCCCAAGCGTTATTAACCAGTATATCGAGGCGTCCACGCTCGGACTTGATCCGCTCAAACACTGCTGCCACTTGCGCGTCGTCGCGGTGGTCACAGGAGATCCGAGTAACTTCATCGGGCAGATCCGCAGCCGCCACGCTACGCCCGGTGACATAGACGGTCGTCCCCTCGCGAGCGAGGGCCTGGGCGATGCCACGCCCGACACCACGACTACCACCGGTCACAAGTGCCACGCGCTCAGCCGGAAGGGTGGTCTCCATCAGCGCTCTCCGATCCCCCGCTTACGTCAGCGCTGATCCTAGGTCTACGCTGCGCCCTGGTCCATCCAGTACTCGGTTGCGAGCGATGCTGTACGGCAGGATGGAAGAACCGAATGGGCTCGCCAGACTTACGCCCACTGATTCATCGAATCTGAGCGTCGGCGTTGCGGCGAGGTACCTTCCTCAGCGAAACCTCTGACTTCGACCGAGTGATCACGGCGGCGACTCATGATCGATCTCCCACGGTATTCCAAACCGGTCCACGAAGAGCGCGAAGTGCGTCGACCAAAACGACTTCTGAAGGCTGACCTGTACGA
>Ga0335072_10000849_pt1 | contig 53765 bp, 47 predicted proteins | sample Lox_Sample_21_FD_206725 | JGI IMG/M metagenome (GOLD analysis project Ga0335072, IMG submission 206725) | Soil microbial communities from Loxahatchee National Wildlife Refuge, Florida, United States - Lox_Sample_2.1 | ecosystem: Environmental > Terrestrial > Soil > Wetlands | place: USA...
GCTCACCGGCACTCCCGAGCAGGGAATCGACGAGACCCTCGCCCTCTACGCAGGCCCGCCGGCCGGACAGTAATCACGCCGACCCGCAGACCTCAAAACTGCGAAAGTCGAGTGATGAGTAATCGCCGAAGAATCAAGCCTCCTAAACGGCCAAACTCTCAGGACGAGCGAAAACTGCCTCCGGAAATTATTACACTAAAAGGAAAATCGGCGGCAATAGGCAATCGGATTGAAGCTAACATTAATGGTGCTCCCGATCCCAACCTTCATTACCCCAGAGTTATAGTGGCAGATGAAGGTTACTTGCTTGATAATGACATACACCTTGACATAACTTATACGAATAACCGCATCGTACCGCCTGCTTTCCGGAAGAGACCGAAACCAGCGAAGTAGACCTGGCAGGCCAGCTTGACCACCAAACCTGACCACAACGGGACCGGACATCAGCAGACTAGGACAGACGGGGAGAAGTTTAATCCCAGACCCGCGACGGTAACCGACAGCGTGAATGTACTTTGCAAGCAGATGGTCGCGAGGATCGCGACTAGGAGGTTGGCGACCTGACCGTCGAGGCAGTCGGGTACGTCGCGCAATTCGGTCGCCTCGACCGAGACCCAGGTCGGGCCGTCGAGCCAGCGTGCCCGCCGTCGCTGGAGTCCCTCGACATGGCGTCATTCACCGGCCGACGGGGATAGTGCTGGAGAACGACGTGAGGCAACTTGCCACGTGGGTGTCGGGCCGAGGTTGAAGCCCGCAAGTGTCGCAACCGAGATTCCGTCCGTGTCCCTAGACCGTGCGGCCGGTATAAGTTCTCCGCGTCGTCCGGACAGGCCGGGCGGGATTGGAGGACTGCGTGCAACTAGGTGCGCTACCGGACACCGCGGGCATCGTGGTGATCGTGGTGGAGGACGACGGCCTCTTTGTCGTCCTGGCGGACTCGGAGTACGAGGACGAGCCAGCGGTGTTCCTGAGCGACAACCCGGTCATTGCAAAGATCCTGAAGGTCTGGTCCGTCGGCCGCCGGAGTTGGGAAACCCAACAGATCATCGGAGTAATGCCTCATCTTCAGCCGGTACTGGCCACCCTCCTCGGAGAGTTGCAGCAGAGCGGACTGATACAGGAGAACGACACCGCGCCCGCAACAGTCAAACGGGTACGCAACGACTTGGCGAAACAGGTGAACCGGCAGGCCGAGCGGATGCAGCGCGGCAACAGTACGTTGCCGGTCACGATCGAGCAAAGCACGATCGAGACCGTTGAGTTGAGCTGGTCACCGACCGAGTTGGGTGAGACGGTCCTCGCCTTCTACGCAGAAGCCGGGGCCGAGCACAGCCAGGACCCGGGCGGGAACCCCGGGCAAGGTCCGGGCGACTAGTACAAAGACAATGCCTGTCCGTCGTGGTGCTACCTACGTCTCCCAATCTTCGGCGGGTACCCACTGCACACCCCTCGGCGGGTACCCAACTGCACGCCCGGTGCGTCAACTACACGGTGTCCGTCGTCAGGTGACGCGATTGGATCTCGCGCCAACACGCGGGTAGGCAGTGGCAGCGGACCCCCGCGAGCGATCGTCAGCCGCTAAATGTCGCCGTCGGCGGCGGCCAGGGTTTTGGATGATGGGCTCGCACCCTCCTCAACCGCATTGGGCATGTCGCCCGCTTGGACGCTGGTGAACAACTTGACGGCATCAAGACCGAACCGCACCCGGACGTGATCTGCGTAGCGCTTCCGGGCGTGGGCAAGCCCGTGCATGGCGTCGTCGTACGCCTTGGTCATCTCTGGAGTCCACCGCTCGCCCGACGCCCAGCGCCATAGGCGCTCCCAGCCGTCTGCGGGCTGCCTCGCGCCGCTCACGCCAAGGAGGTTGGCGCACTTGTTCACGACGTCATTGGCGAGTCTGACGCCCTCCTGGTCGTCCCTGGTCCAGATGGCGGACAGCGCGGCGTTGAGCGGCGCTATGTCTTGGGCTATCCAGTCATGGAGTTCGAGCGGGTCCATGGGCTTACGGTGCCGGAGGGACACCTCCCAGCCCTCTTTCAAGCCAGATCTGAGTTTCATGGTGTCGCCCAGCGTCCTGGCCCGCGTAGCGACCGCCATCGAACGCGCAAGCAGCTCTTGAGCCGACGCGGCGAGTGCTGCACGGTCGCTGTCCCTGCTCCGCAACCACTGTTGGAGCCACATCACGCCCAGCGACGCCAGGCCGGTGAGCAGCGATGCGCCGAGTGCTGACGCGACGGCAAGGTCCGCTGAAGTCATGGCGGTACGTTATCGGTCCTTACCTGGCGTACACGGGCATTCGTCTCACAAACGATCGTCTGCCGAGACGGCGACATCACCGGCTCCCTGTCACCTTGATGCACTTCGGCAAGCTCGATTTAGTCTCAAAACTCGTATCAGTATCAACTTGTCTGATTGACCCTTTTCTGAGACAATCGAGTCAAGGCAGGCGATTGAGACAGGAGCTGAGGTGGCGAAGATCGGGTACGCGAGGGTCAGCACGGACGCCCAGAACGATGACAGCCAGGTTGACGAGTTGAAGGCGTACGGGTGCGACAAGATTTTCACCGACCACGGGGTGAGCGGCAAGCACGCCAGCAGGCCCGAACTCGACAAGGCGCTTGCCTACCTGCGGCCGGGGGACGTGTTCGTGATCACCAGGCTGTCCCGGGCCATGCGGTCGCTCCACCAGCTCCTGGACCTGGTGAACGGCACCCGGGCCAACGACTACGCGGACGGCTTCAAGGCGCGCGGCATCGGGCTGAAGGTGCTCAAGCAGGACATCGACACCACCACCTCGCAGGGGCGGCTGGTCTTCAACATCCTGGCCGCGATTGACGAGTTCCAGCGGGAGCTGATCGTAGACGGCACCAGGGAGGGCCTGGCCGCCGCCAAGGCGCGCGGTAAGGTCGGGGGCCGGAAGCCGTCCTACACCGCCAATCAGGCGAAGACAGCGCGTTCTCTGCACGCCCAGGGGGAACTGTCGGCCGAGGAGATCGGACGCGTCATCGGGGTGAGCCGGGCCACGGTGTACAGGATGCTCAAGGACGACACCGCGCAGCAGAGCGCCTGAGCGGCCCGGAGGGAGACAGGTGAGAGACGTAGCGATCCTCTGCGAAGTGTGCAGCGGCAACGGCGACTTTGACACCATGTGGCCCGGTGGCGACCACGACGACGACCCGGTGTGGGGCGTGGCGGAGATCGAGACCGACGACAGCGGCGAGTGGGTAATCACATGGCTGGCGACCGGCTCACCGTGGCGCAGGCCGAGGCGCACCTAGACGGGCTCGACTTCGGCGGCCCCGTTCGCCTCATGGGGTAGCGGCAGCGCTTGCCCCAAACCTAGGGGTCGGGCTTGCATTTTGCCTGATCAGAGCATACAACTAGGTTAATCTGGCTGGCTGGTCTCAGATGACGACGTGGTATCAGCCACGTTTTCGACCCCCATCGTTAACGCTTTGCGCACGCGGCAGCGGGGGCCTGGTCGCGTGAATGCGTTCTGCGGGCTTCCGAAGACAGTGGCAATTCCTGTCCCCAGGGATGGCACCTCCTGGCCCCGCAGCACCCGGGCCTTGTGCGCACACAAACAGTGGCGTCCGGGCTGGGATGACGGATGCATGGATCTTGACGACATCGATGCCTCGCTCGGCGGCGGCTCCTTACGCGAGCAGTATGGCCCTGTCACGCGTGAGCCGGTGGCAACCTTCAGCACGCCAGCCGTCACGCATCCCGATGAGTGGTGGCGTCCATGGGGCGGCGAGCTTGACAGCCGCGCTCCGTCGCTCCACTCAACGGGCGGCCAGGGAGATGCCGAGACGGGCTAACAGGACGACGGCAGGCAGGGCCGTCCCGGTACCGACCCGGGCGACGGCTACAGCTTCCCGACCACGGCGCGTATGGTGCGTTCTGCGCTGCGGCCCGGGGGCTAGCTTCACGTCCTGACTGTGATGGGCACGTCACCGGCCCTGCTCAGCAGTTCAGCCAGGTTGCCCATGGAGAGGACAGCGTGGAAGCCGTCGCGTTCGATGACTGACACCGACAAGATCCTGTCCGGCCGCGCCAGCACGAGATCCTCTGGAAGCGGGTCAGGACTGACAACGATCTTGACGCCCTGGTCGCGCAGGAAGGCGTTTCGCGTCACCTGATCGTTCGACTCCCACCAGTCGAGAAACTTCTGGTCGGTCTCGTCGTACTTGACGCGTGCCGGTTCGGGCTCCAGTTCTGCCAGCCGGTCCAGCTCGGCGCTGGCGTTGTCGAGCTGGGCCTGTAGCTCCGAGACCGCTTCCCTGTCCTTCCTGAGACGGGCGCGTCCGATCTCTGCTTGGAAATGCTGCGTCTGCTCGATGATCCGGGCCATCTCCTCGCTATGGTCACGGCCGGGGATGACGCGTTCTGCCCTCAGTTTCCGGTGACCGGCGAGTTCGAGCAGCGTGCCGAAGACGGCCTCTTCCAGCGGCTCCGCCTTGACCCGCTTGGTGAGGCACCGCCCGTTTCTCATCTTCGTGTTGTGGCACTGGTAGTAGCTGTACTCGTACACGACGGCGCGGTGCTTCGGGCGCTGGACCACGCGGTGCATGGGCGCTCCGCAGTTGGCGCAGAACGCCACCTGGAGGAGCGGAGAGCTGTTGACGCGGACGGGGACCGGGTTCTGGGCGAAGCGGGCCTGTAGGCGCTCGTAGATGTCGCGGGCCTCCCGGGGGTCGTCTGCGAGCAGCGGGTCAGCGCGGTAGATGATCATCCCGCGCTCGTCGCGTATCGGCTTGCCTTCCTGGTCGGTGACCGCGCCGAGGCAGGCCATCGAGCTGAGGATGATGCGGACGGCAGTGACGGTCCAGGGCGAGTTCTTGAGGTTCGCCCGTACCTTGGGGTTGCTGCTGTTGAGGCGGTTGACGTCGCGCGGTGAGGGCACGCCGGTCTCGCGCAGCCACTTGACGATCGATCCGAGGGTCTCGTAATTGAGGTACCGCTGGGCCATATCACGGACGATCGGCCCGTACTCCGGATGGACCTCGTATCCCCAGTTCTTGTCTAGCTTGACCTGCCGGTAGCCGAACGGGGTCGAGCGGCCCGTGTACTTCCCGTCGCGGACGAGCTTGTCCCATGCCTCTTTGACGCGAGCGCCGATGACTTCCCGCTCGTACTCCGCGAAGGTCATCAGGACGTTCGCCATCGCCCGGCCCTCTTTGGTGGTGAGGTCCAGCTCAGGGTCGAGGATGATCAGCGACTTGCCGTTCGCTTCGAGGAAATGGACCAGGGTGGTGAAGTCGAACAGCGAGCGGCTGATCCGGTCGAGCTTGGCGACAACAAGCGCGTCCCACTTGCCGAGCATGTCGGGCTTGAGCCACCTGCCCAGGCCGGGCCGGTCGAACGGGCTGACCGCCCCGGACACGTCAAGGTCGTAGTCGGCCTCGGTGATCGGCACAAGTTCGTGGCGCTTGTACTCAGCGAACCGCTGGATGTTCTCGAACTGCCGCTCAGGGCTCGTAGTGTTGTCGGTGGTCAGCGACAGCCTGATGACGGGGAGCAGGCGAAGGCGAACAGAAGGGTTAATCGGCACGCTGAGCAGCGTAGGTCACGTTTTCGTCCTTGACAACTGCGGGTTGGTCCAGTAGATACCCACGTAGACGAAGCTGAGCAGGTAGCTGAGGACTCCTTTGCCCGCCGCGTCCCACAGCGCGACGAGACTGCTCCCGTGCGGCTCGCGCAGTTCGAGCACCATGATCGTGATGATGATGGCGAGCACGCCGTCGCTGAACGCCTCGAGACGGCTGGTCCGCATCGGGTCAGGCTACCAAGGGCCGGCCGGAGCTCACAGGTCGGTGAGATACCGGCCGTCTGAGGCCTTGCGCCGCTGCCGCGGCAGTTGTTTGACCAGCCCGTGGCCCAGGCGGAGCATGGCCTCGGCCGCGGCCGCGTCGACCGGGACCGACAGCAGGTAACCCTGGCCGAACTGGCACCCCATCGTGGCGAGCAGTTCCCGCTCGGTCTCGTTCTCGATCCCCTCGGCGACCACCTCGACGTCGAGGGTCCTGGACAGCCTGATGATGCCCTCGACGAGGGCGTGCCGCCGCCATGACGAGGAGATCCCGGTCACGAACGTCTTGTCGATCTTCAGCACGTCGATCGGCAGCTCGAGCAGGTAGGCGAGCGACGAGTACCCGGTACCGAAGTCATCGATCGCCAGCTTCACGCCGAACTCCTTGAGCTCGGCCATGTCGGCGCGGACTCGCTCGCTCCCGCCGAGCAGCAGGGACTCGGTCAGCTCGAGGAGCAGCGCGGACGGCGGCAGCCCGGACGCCTGCAGTGCCTGTCGCACGCTGTCCACGAACCCCGGGTCACGGAACTGGCGAGCGGACACGTTGACCGAGACGTGCGGTCGGGACGGGTCCGGTGAGCGGTCATCGCGTTCCATCGCGCCGCGCGGGAGTCCGCGCCGCCACCGCACCAGGTCGTCAAGGGCCTGCCGTAGCACCCAGGCACCGAGGGGGACGATGAGCCCGGTCTCCTCGGCCACGGAGATGAACTGGCCGGGCAGCATCATCCCCCAGCGCTCGTGCGGCCAGCGGACCAGCGCCTCGAACCCGGTGATCTGGCCGCTGTCCAGAGACACGATCGGCTGGTAGACGAGGGTGAACGCCGAGCTCTTGACGGCGTCCTCCAGCGCGGCCTGGATCTCCCGCCGCCTGAGCATCCCGGTGGTCAGCACCGGCTGGTAGCGCCGCCACCGCCGCTTGCCCGCCCCTTTCGCCGCGTACAGGGCGAGATCCGCGTGCCGCAGCAGCTCATCGACGTCGCCGCTGTCCTCCGACGTGGCCACGCCGACGGTGGCCGTGGCGAGTACCTCGGCCTCGGTCAGGGTGAACGGCTCGGTGAACGCCGCCACGATCCGCTCGGCGAACGCCTCCACCGCCTCGGGATCGGCGGCGTCCTCGATGAGCAGCGCAAACTCGTCGCCGCCGAGCCGCGCCGCGGTGTCCATCTGGCGGATCGAGGACGCCAGCCGGGCGGCGACGTGGACGAGGAGCTCGTCGCCGACGCCGTGCCCCATGGTGTCATTGACGATCTTGAAGTCGTCCAGGTCGACGAACAGCACGCCCGCAGTCCGGCCGGCGGCGCGGGCCGCCTCAAGCGCGGTCCCCGCCTCGCGGGCGAACAGCGACCGGTTGGGCAGTCCGGTCAGCGCGTCGTGGAAGGCCCGGTACTTCAGTTCCTGCTCGAGTTCGTGCTGCTCGGTCACGTCGCGCAAGGTGAGCACGAGGCCGCCGACCGTCTCCTCGCGCCGCAGGTCGCTCCAGCGGACCTCGATCACGGTCACCCGGCCGTCCAGCCGCTCGATCTGGAGCAGGTACCCGGGGGATATGCCGCCGCCACTGTGGGCCAGCATCAGGTCGAGCACACTGTCGACGTCTTCCTTCGTGCCCAGCGCCACCAGGTCGGTCAGGAGCGCTCCCTCGACCTGGATGTCGCCGAAGATGGCGCCCGCGTTCGGGGTAGCGTACCGGACCCGGCGGTCGTCGCCGACGATAAGGATCACGTCGGCGGCATCCTTGACCAGGGTGCGGAACAGCGCCTGGCCGCGCTGGCGGACGACCTGCTGGGTGAGCCCGACGCGTTCGAGGGCGAGGGCCGCCTGCCCGGCCAGGATCTCGAGCACCCCCGCTAGGTCGTACAGGGTCCGCCGGTCGCCGAAGAACTCGAGCAGGCCGATGAACGGATCGCCGACGGGCCGGTCCTTCAAACTGAGCGGACACAGCAGCGCGCCCTCATAGCTGACGAGGACCGGGGCGTCCGGCGGCGGCGCGGAGGGCGTGACGCCTTGCCTGGCCGCCCTGATCTCGGCGATGGAGACGAACTTCGGTGTGTGCCCTTCCACGAGCTTCAGCCAGATGCCGACCGGGTCCGCCGGCAGCGCCCGGTACTCCGGCGCGAGCGGGCCGACCGCGCGCAGGTAGTCGCCGTCCCTGACGGCGAGGATCGCGGCCCGCTCCGGGGGGAGACCTGGGAGCAGGACGGACACGGCGTCCTGCACGGCCGCCGCGACATCCGCGGCAGAACCGGCCGAGGCGAGCGCCGGACCCGCCATGCGCAGCGTCCGCTCGCGGATCAGGCTGCGCCGGTGCGAGCCGGAGGCCTCCCACAGACGGAACAGCATGAGCAGGTATAGCATCCCGCACACGATCGCGACGACCCCCTCGTCTTCGTCTCGCTGCTCGATCGCGTGGATCAGCAGGTAGACCGGCGGGATCAGGGACGCGAGCAGCAACAGGAGCAGGCTGCCGGGCGCGGCGTCCTGGACGCGCCCCCTGACCGACCTGGTCAGCTCCGTCATGGACGGGTGCAGCGCGGAGGCACCCCACGCGGCGTAGGCGGCCAGCCAGCCCAGCGCGACCAGCGGCCCGATGTGCGGGTGCCGCGAGGTTTCGACGACGTCATAGGCCACCACGGAGGCGATCCCGCAGGCGGTGCCGACGGTGATCAGCACCGCCGCCGCTCCGCGCAGGGTTCCGGGGGCCAGCATCCGGACCAGCGCCAGCATGATGAGCAGGTCGCCGACCGGGTAAGCGACCGCGACGATCCGCTGCGTCATGGAGTACGAGGACGTCGTGGCGTCGGGTGCGATGAGGAAAATCCAGGAGAGCATCGTCAGCGCGACGGTGAGCACCAGCGCGTCGATCAGGCTGCGCACGTCCGGCATCGGCGATTTCGACCTGATGAAGAACAGCAAGCCCGCCACGAAAAGCGGGTATTCAAGCAGGTAGATGGCATCGGCGAAGGACGGGAACGGGACCGGGGCATGGGTGACAGCCGCCACGATGTGCGCGGTGACCAGGCCGACGGCACCGACGAGGTTGGCGGCCGCGACAAGCAGCCAGGGAATCCGCCGTGCGGGCCGGTAGAGTCCGACGCCGACCAGTATGGCGGCCGCGCCGCTCACGTCGATGAGTACCGCCGTGTCGGCCCGCTGCCCCCAGAACACGTAGTGCATGGTGACAAGAAACGCGATCCAGAGGGCATAGCCGGCCAGCAGCCGCCGCGTCGTCAGCCGGCTGCTCATCTGCCACCCCCCAGCGCCAGTGATTCCGCTCCCCCCGTCGTCTGTCCAGTTCAGAGGCTTGCAAGCACTCTATTCTCAACGTGATCGGTCGGCTGCGGCCGGCGCGCGCGTTGTCTTCCGAGCGAGCCGGCGCGCCCGTCGCGCCGATTCCCCGTTTTGTTCCCACAGCACAAGAGAGCGATCCAAGCGTGCCGATAGCGGGCATTACGCCGCACAGTCATGAGGGTTACCATGTGGACCGCATGAGAAGCCGAAGCCGTATCAGAACAGGTGACATATGAGCCCGAAGAACCTGCAGGAGCTGCTCGACAGCGCGGGGAACACGGTAGACCTGCTGCGCAATTCCCAGCTTGGCGCGTACATCTATCCGGTCGTTCCGTCGGAGTTCACGAACTTCCGGCGCGAGGTCATAGCATGGCGGGAGACCGCGGTTCTCTACGACCAATCGCACCACATGCACAACATCTTTATCTCCGGCCCCGATGCCCTCAAGCTGATCACCGACACGGGCATCAACTCCACGGCCAAGTTCCCGGTCGACACGGCGAAGCAGTTCGTCCCGGTCTCGCCGGAAGGCGGGGTGATCGGCGACGGCATCCTGTTCCATGACTCGGAGGAGGAGTTCACCTTCGTCGGCCGTGCCCCGGTCGCCAACTGGCTGCTCTACAAGGGATCGCAAGGCTACAACGTCGACATGGTGCTCGACCCCCGCTCGCCCTCCCGGCCGTACGGCAAGGCCGTGACGCGCAAGGTGTGGCGGTTCCAGATCCAGGGGCCCAACGCCTGGTCGGTCATCGAGAAGCTCAACGGCGAGCCGATGGAGCAGGTCCGGTTCTTCCGCATGGGGTCGATGAACATCGCCGGGGAGAAGGTGCACACCCTGCGGCACGGCATGGCGGGCGCGCCCGGCCTGGAGATCTGGGGCCCGTACGAGTCGTATGACCGGATCAGGGACGCGGTCCTCGAGGCGGGCCGGGAGTTCGGGCTCGAGCCCTGTGGCGCACGCGCGTATTCCTGCAACACGCTCGAGTCCGGCTGGATCCCCTCGCCGCTCCCCGCGATCTACACAGCGCCGGAACTGCGGTCCTACCGTGAGTGGCTCGGCGCCGACTCCTACGAGGCGACCAACGCGATCGCCGGGTCGTTCGTGTCGGACAAGATCGAGGACTACTACACCAACCCGTGGGACCTCGGGTACGGGTCGTTCGTGAAGTTCGACCACGACTTCATCGGGCGCGACGCGCTTGAGGCCATCGACCCGGCCACCCAGCGCCGGAAGGTGACCCTCGAGTGGAACGCCGACGACCTCGGCAAGATCCTCGCCTCGCCGCTCGGCCCGGCGCCCGGCTACCAGTTCTTCGACCTGCCCAACGCGAACTACGGCTCGTCCAACTTCGACTCGGTCGTGGACGCGCAGGGCAAGGTGGTGGGCCTGTCCATGTTCACCGGGTACTCGGCGAACGAGCGGGCCGGCCTGTCGCTCGCGACCGTCGACCCGGACGTGCCGATCGGCGCCGAGGTGAAGGTCATCTGGGGCGAGCCCGACGGCGGGAGCCGGAAGACCACCGTGCAGCCGCACGAGCAGGTCGCGGTCCGCGCGGTCGTCTCCCCCGCGCCGTACTCGAAGGTCGTGCAGGAGAGCTACCACGCGGGCTGGCGCTCCCGGGCCTGAGCCACCGCGCTGGCCTGCGCATTTCACCGGCCGGCGGGCGAGCCCCCGGAGGGGACCCTGGACCCTCCCCGGGCCGGGTCCCGGTGATTGCGGGGAAATGTGCCACCCCTGCGTGACTTCCTTAGCCGGTTCCGTCCCGCGGGTGCGCCTCGTGCGTCATCCCCGAGCCAGCAGCCTGGGACGGCCCGGCGCTCGCCGGCGCCCGGCAGGCGCACCGCGCCGCCCTGACGGCCGCGGTCAGGCACGCAGCCGCCACGGAGGCGGTCCGGCTCGTCGAGGCGGACCGCCTCCGTCCAGTACCGGCTCCGTGCGATCAGGGACCGCGGGATCCCGCGGCTTGAGCGGGCGCCCGCCGAGGTGACGCTGGCCATCGAGGAGCAGGAGATCGCTGATGCCGCCCGGCTGCGGCTGGGGGCCGCCCGCCCGGCGGAGATCCGTGGGGCTACGGTGGGACCACGAACCCGTTCCCAATGATTCTCAGGGCGTCCGGGTTCAGGCGATGAACAGCGCTATCGCGGTGTACTGGCACGCCGCGGCGGCGCAGACGTACACGTGAAAGACCTCGTGGTAACCGAAAACCGCCGGACAGGGGTTAGGCCAGCGCCGGTGGTACGACAGCGCCCCGGCCGTGTACAGCAGGCCGCCCGCGAGCATCAGCGCTCCCGCCGTGGCCCCGGAGTGCAGCCACACCTCCGGCAGCGACAGGCCGGCTACCCAGCCCAGTGCAACGAACGTCCCGCCCACCAGGAGTTCGGGCGCGTTCATCCACGCCATGTGGATCGCAGCCGCGGTGAGCGTCAGCGCCCAGATCGTGACCAGGCCGGCAGTCCGGGCGGTCCCGTGCGCGGCGATCAGGAACGCGGGGGTCGCCGTGCCGGCGATGAGCAGGAAGATCATGGCGTGGTCCAGCCGCTGCAGGCGCCGGTGCCAGGCGGCAGCCCAGTTGCCGCGGTGATACAGCGCGCTCACCCCGAACATCGCGCTCACGCTGGCCGCGAACACGGCCATCGCCGTGATCCGCACCTCGCCGTGCACGCTGGTCAGCGCCAGGGTCCCCAGCACGAGCGAAACCTCGAATGAGATCAGGTGCAGCCAGCCGCGCAGCAGCGGCTTCACGGCCTGGCCGCCAGCGCCAGCGGGCGGGATCTCCACCGTGCGCTGCGCCGCCCCGTCCACTGTGCCATCCGCTGCCATCTATGACCTCCGCGTTCCTGCCAGGCGGCAGTGAATGCGCGCCCGCGCCTCACAGTGTCAGGCACGGCGGGCAGTGCCCTGGCCAACACGCGGCATGGCTTCCCCTGGCCGCGGCCTGCCGGTTGGCCAAGCTGATGGCCGGAGTCCCTACAGTAGCGGGCCCTGCGGCCCTGTGCACGCCCGCCGCCGTGCGCGAGCGTAGATGCTGAGTCCTGGCCCTGGACCTGGCCTGGCAGGGCCTGGCAGCAAGGAGGCGGGCAGATGAGCTGGCCGGTTGCGGCTGTCCTGATAGCCGTCATCTTCGCGATCATGGTTGTCGCGAGTACGTTCGCGGCACGGCCGAGGAAGTAACGCTGTGGCGGTGAGTTCGCACTCCGGACACATGCTGACTGTCCCAAGGCCGCGGCTGCGCGGCTGGATAAACGCTGTGTCGGCGCCCTCCAGGCACGCCGCCATCTCCGCCGTAGCCTGTCATGGGCGCTGATCCCGCCCCGTCAAGTCCGCTCAGGAAGCGGCTTGTCGTGGAGTACGGTGTCGAACTGGACGGGGTCTGGCTGCCGATTCCCATGCTGCGGCGCCTCGCCGCGCATGACCCCTGGGGCAGGCCGCTCACCGAGGCCACTGCGGACCAGGAACGCGTGCTTGTGGCTCACTCCCTCGCCGAGCGGCACAACCAGCAGGGCCTGCACCGCGGCATTGGAATATCGGGCTTCCTTGAGGCCATACCGTTCGAGCCGACGGTCCCCTTTCCCGCAGTGCCGGATGAGCAGCCGGAACGGCCAGAGAAGCCGCCCAGCCGGCAGCCGCGGCCCAGGGACCGCCCGAGGTCGCCATTGACGCCGATGGCACCCGGCCGCACGGCTGGCCGGGACAGCCCGGCGGTGATCCTCGGCCGGGCCGGAGGTCCTGCCGCACCGCCCCGCCGCGCGGCACCGGACGGGCCGACCCGGGCGGGCCCGGTCAGCCAAGGGGCACGGCCAGGCCGGTGAAGGCCGCGGCGTCCAGGACCGCGGCGCCGCCCTGATCGTTGTTGAAGTATGCGTAGACGGGGCCGGGCCCGGCCCAGGCGCGGGCGACGCGGTCCGCCCACTCCCGCAGGCAGCGGTCGCTGTACCTGGGCCATGGCTCGGCGTCGCCCTCGTGGAACCGGAGGTATCCCCAGTCCGCGGTGCGCCACAACGGGGTCACCGGCTGGCCCGCGCGGTCGGCCAAGCAGAGCGCCGCGCCGCGGGCGGTGAGCACGTCCCTGACGGAGGCAGTCCACCATGACGGGTGACGCGGCTCGACCGCGACGCGCACACCGGAGGGGAACTGGCCGAGCGCACGGTCGAGCAGGACCGGATCGGCCTGCATGGTGGGCGGAAGCTGGATGAGCACCGGCCCCAGTTTCCCGCCAAGGCCGGCGAACGCGTCGAGCATGCGGCGCACCGGCTCGGCGGGGTCACGCAGCCGCCGGACATGGGTGAGGTAGCGGCTCGCCTTCACCGCCATCACGAACCCCTCCGGGGTGCGTGCCCGCCACTGTTCAAATGTCTCCCGGCCGGGCAGCCGGTAGAACGAGCCGTTGTTCTCGACCGTGGGGAACCGCTCGGCGTAGTGCTCAAGCCACCGGCCCTGCGGCACGCCCGCGGGATAGAAGACGTCGCGCCAGTGCCGGTACTGCCAGCCCGAGGTACCGACCAGAACAGACATCGCGGTCAGGCCGACTTCAGGGTCGTCAACGCGGTGCGGCCGGGCCGCGGGCGGCGATCTCGTCAAGCTGGGCGGATACCCAGTAGTGCACGTCGTAAGTGCGGACGTGCTCGGCCATGGCCGCTAGTGCCTGACGCCGTGCCTCTGGCGCCAGGCTGAGCGCGTGCTCGATCCGGTAGGACAGCCCCTCGACGTCGAACGGGTTGCACAGCACGGACTGCGGCAGTTCGACGGCGGCGCCGGTGAACTCGCTGAGGACGAGGGCGCCGCGGCCGGCGTGGGCCTGCTGCACGGTGACGTACTCCTTGCAGACCAGGTTCATGCCGTCGATCAGGGGCGTGACGAGCAGCGTGTCCGCGAACGCGTAGTACGCCGCGAGCTGCTGCGGAGACAGCCCCCGGTACAGGTAGTGCACGGGCACGTCGTTTCCCGGCTGGGTGTACAGGCCGTTGATCCGCCCGACGTGCTGCTCCACGGTGCTGCGCAGCTGCCGGTACTCGCGTACCTCGTCCCGGCTCGGCACGGCGATCTGCAGGAACGCGAGGCTGGTGCGCAGCTCGGGTCGGCGCTCGAGCAGTAGCTCCACCGCGAGCAGCCGCTCGATGATGCCCTTGGTGTAGTCGAGCCGGTCGACGCCGAGCAGCAGCGTGCGGCCGCTGAACTGCTCTTCCAGACCCTGGATGCCCGTCTTCACCTCGGGGTCCGCGGCCAGCGCGGCGAACTCGTCGGCGTCGATGGAGATGGGCGCCGTGGCGGTGGTCACCACCCGGCCGTCGGGCAGCACCACCGACGATCCCCGTATCTCCAGGCCGGAGTCGCCGAGCAGGCGTGCGACCGAGCGCAGGAAGTTGACCCGGTACTCGTCGGTGTGGAAGGCGACCACATCGGCGCCGAGCAGGCCCCACAGGACCTGCTCCCGCCAGGGCAGCCGCGCGAAGATGTCCGGCGACGGCCACGGCACGTGCAGGAAGTAGCCGATCGGCTGCTCCGGCCTGCGGTTGCGGACGAGCTGCGGTACCAGCATCAGGTGATAGTCGTGCACCCAGGCGATCCCGTCGGGATGCTCGTCGAGCGCGGGCATGGTCCGCTCCGCGAAAACCCGGTTAACCTCCTGGTAGGCGCGCCACCAGGAGCGCTCGAAGCGGGGCTTCTCGATCGCGTTGTGCAGCAGCGGCCACATCGTGGTGTTGGCGAAACCGCGGTAGTAGTCGCGGACCTGGGCGGCGGACAGGCCGATCGGCACCACCCGGACGTCCGAGCCGGGCAGCGTCGACGGCATGCCCTTGGTGCCTCCGTCCCAGCCGACCCAGGCACCGGGACGGGTGGTCATCACCGGCCGCAGTGCGGTGACCAGGCCGCCCGGAGAGAGCTCCCAGCCGTTGTCGCCGCGGTGGACCGGCAGCCGGTTGGCCACGGCTATGACGGGTCTGTCCTGTGTCACTGTCCTGTCCTTACGGCGGTCACGGTGCCGCTCATGAACTGCCGCTACCCGCGACGCGGTAGCCGAACCACCGATGCCGCGTGGTCAGTCTCACAGGTTGCCATATGCCCCTTGAGTAGCGCGCTCATTTCTCCCGGATTCCGCCGGGCAGCGCCCGGGAATGACCGCGGTCAAGGTGCGGCGTCCTGGAAGACGCGGCTGGCGAGGAAGTCCTCGGGGTCCAAACGCACCAGGTCATCTCTGGTCACGGGGCTTGTCGCGGCCATAAGGCGGTTGGCGTGCCGCAGCCGGGCACGTTCCAGGGCGTTACGGACGCTGCGGGCGTTGGCGAACCTCGGCTGGGTCATCCGGCGGGCCAGGTACTCACGGAAGACCGGTTCCGCCTCGGCCGACAGGCGGTAGCGCTGTGCGCCAAGCATCAGGTCCGCGATCGCGGCCAGCTCGTCGCGGGTGTAGTCGGGAAAGTCCAGGTGGTGCGCGATCCGGGAGCTCATGCCTGGGTTGGACGCGAAGAAGGCGTCCATCCGGTCGGCGTAGCCGGCCAGGATCACGACGAGGTCCTCGCGGTGGTTCTCCATGTACTGCAGCAGGATCTCGATCGCCTCGCCGCCGTAGTCGCGCTCGTTCTCCGCCCGGTACAGGTAGTAGGCCTCATCGATGAACAGAACGCCGCCCATCGCGCGCTTGAGCGCCTCCCTGGTCTTCGGCGCGGTGTGGCCGACGTACTGGCCGACCAGGTCGTCGCGGGTAACCGAGACGACCTTGCTCGTGCGCAGGTAGCCGAGGCGGTGCAGCAGCTCGGCCATCCGCAGCGCCACCGTCGTCTTCCCGGTCCCCGGGTTGCCGGTGAAGCACATGTGCAGGGACGGCGCCTGGGCTGACAGGCCGAACCTCGCCCGCGCCCGGTCGACGAGCAGCAGGGCCGCGATCTCCCTGACCCGCGTCTTGACCGGAACCAGGCCGATGAGGTCCGCGTCGAGGGCGTCAAGCACGTCGTCGACGCCCGCGGCCGCGCGCTCGGCCGCCAGGTCGACGGGCTGGTCTTCAGCGAGCGGGCCGGGCGGCGGCGCCTGAAGCCCGGCCTGCCCCGCTGGGGTGGTCCTGGGCATGCCGAACGCCGGGCGGGTGCCGTGAACGGTGCTGTCCTCATCGGGCGGCCTCATTCGGGTCGGTTGACCAGGAACGACAGCGCCGTGGTCTGGCGGCCGTAGGAGGCGTCGTAGGCCGACACGCGGATGTAGCTGCCCTGGTGGGCCTGGCGGCACTCGTTGATCTCGATGAGCGCGGCGGACGCGTCGGGCAGGTCGAACATGGGCAGGCCCCACATGTCCCAGTAGTTATTGCGAGGCCTGGGGTCGTCGGTGTGCTCGATCGAGATCGCCCAGCCGTTGCCCAGCGCATAGGTCAGCTGGGCGGCGATCTCCTCATCGGTGAGGTCCGGCAGGAAGGAGAAGGCGCCCTGTGTTACTCGGGTCATGATGGCGTCACCACCAGGTCGGGAGTGTCGGTTGACTCGTAGCTGAAGGTCACGTCGCCCCAGGTGGCGAGGGCGGCGTCGAGCTCGGGACTGCGCCTGGCGGCCGCCCGCAGGATGTCCGGGCCCTCGAAGTCGATGTCACGGCCCTCGTTGCGGGCCTTGACCATCGCCTCCAGCGCGACCCGGTTGGCGGCCGCGCCCGCGGCGATGCCCATGGGGTGGCCGATGGTACCGCCGCCGAACTGGAGAATCACGTCGTCACCGAACAGGGACAGGAGCTGGTGCATCTGGCCTGCGTGGATGCCGCCGGAAGCGACCGGCATGACGGCGGGCGTGGAGACCCAGTCCTGCTCGAAGTAGAGGCCAAGCCTCGGGTCCGGCGCGGCCTTGTCGCAGCGCAGGGTCTCGTAGTAGCCGCGGACGGACGCGGGGTCGCCTTCCAGCTTGCCGACCGCGGTGCCCGCGTGAATGTGGTCGACGCCGGCCAGGCGCATCCACTTGGCGATGACGCGGAAGGAGACGCCGTGGGACTTCTGCCTGGTGTAGGTGGAGTGGCCGGCGCGGTGCAGGTGGAGCAGGACGCCGTTGCGCCGCGCCCACTTCGCCATGGACTGGATCGCGGTATAGCCGACGGTAAGGTCGATCATCACGATGACCGAGCCGATCTCCCTGGCAAGGTCGGCGCGCTCGTACATGTCCTCCATCGTCGCGGCGGTGACGTTGAGGTAGTGGCCCTTGACCTCGCCGGTCTCCCGTTCGGCTTTGTTTACCGCCTCCATGCAGTGCAGGAATCTGTCGCGCCAGCGCATGAACGGCTGGGAGTTGATGTTCTCGTCGTCCTTGGTGAAGTCGAGGCCGCCGCGCAGCGCCTCGTAGACGACCCGGCCGTAGTTGCGGGCGCTCAGGCCGAGCTTGGGCTTGACCGTGGCGCCGAGGAGCGGGCGGCCGTACTTGCCGAGGTACTCGCGTTCCATCACGACGCCGTGCGCCGGCCCCTGGAAGGTCTTGGCGTAGTGCGGCGGGATTCGCATGTCCTCAAGCCTGAGGGCCTTCAGCGCCTTGAAACCGAAGACGTTGCCAATGATCGAGCTGGACAGGTTGGCGATGGAGCCTTCCTCGAACAGGTCCAGGTCGTACGCGATGTAGGCCATGAACTGCTCCGGGTTCCCCGGTACCGGGTCTATCCGGTAGCACTTGCCCTGGTAGTGCTCATGGGCGGTCAGCCGGTCAGTCCAGACCACCGTCCACGTCGCGGTCGAGGACTCCCCCGCCACCGCCGCTCCCGCCTCCTCCGGCGGCACGCCCGGCTGGGGGGTCACCCGGAACGCCGCCAGGATGTCCGTCGGCTTCGGCTCGTAGTCCGGCTGCCAGTAGCCCATGTCGGCGTACTGGAGCACCCCGGCGCTCCACCGTTCTGTCATCGCCTTGTCCCCCGTCGGGTCGCTCACCGTTGCTCGCCTACCCATCATCGGCGGCAATTGGACAAGTATCAATGAACAGTTTTGGATGACTGTTAAACGATTGCTTTAGAATCAGGCCGATGGTCCCGCCAGCCGCCCTGGCCGATGAGGTGCCTGATCAGCAACATCGCGGCCGCGGGGGTGGTCACGTGGGTGACCGCCCGCCAGGGGCGCCGCAGCGGCGTGCCGGGGACAGGAAGCTCGGCCAGCTCGCCCGCGGCCAGCTGCTGTCTGACGGCTTCCCTCGGGACCAGGGTGGCACCCAGGCCCGCCACCGCGCCGGCGATGACCGCGCCTGTCGATCCCAGGGTCAGCCGGGGCGGGTCGGCGTCTAGGGTGGCGAGCAGGGACTCGCCGTGGGCACGGGTCGCAGAGCCTGGCTCGCGCTGCAGCCAGCGGGTAGCTGCCGGGTCGAAGGTCGCCGCTACGGCCGCAGACGCCACGACGACCAGCAGGTTCGGCCTGGTGGCGCGGATGACCGCAGCGGACGTGTGGGCAGGGGGGAGGCCGCCGATCACCACGTCGGCCTCGTGGGCAGCGAACATCGCCCACATGCGCTCGCTCGTGCCGACTTCAAGGCGCAGGTCGACGTGCGGGTGGGCGGCCAGAAAGGAGGCAAGCACGGCCGGGAGCAGGTGCTCGCCCGCCGTCGGGACCGCCGCGACCCGGACCAGCCCCCGGCCCGCGTCCTGACTGGCCCGCGCCGCCGCGAGCGCTTCCTCGTGCAGCCCGAGGATGCGGCGCGCGTAATCGGCGTAGGCGGCACCGGCCGAGGTCAGCCGCAGGCCGCGGCCGTCCCGTTCGACCAGCGGCACCCTGACCTCGCGGGCGAGCGCGCCGAGGGCCGCCGACACGGCCGGTTCGGTGACCGTCAGCCGGTGCGCGGCCTCGCGCACCGACCCCGCCTCGGCGACCGCGACCAGCGCCCGAAGCCGCGCCACCGTCGACACGCACGCCTCCGTCCGCCGCATTGGGTAAACCTGTTGATTAAGTATCTACCCCCCGGGGGCTCCCGCAGATGCGTGCTTCTGATGAAGGACGGGCCAGACGGGAGCTTTCGCTGGCTCCGGGCAGCAGGGCCAGAGCCAGCGACCGTTCCAGATCGCCCTGCGGCTGCCTGCTTTCAGCTGGCGGCTTCAACGAGGTGGTGCAGGAGGAGGAGCTGGGTGACGGCGAGGGGCTCGCTGCGCTTGCCGTCGCCTAGGTCGCCGAGGACGGCCGGAAGTTCGGTGGTGCCGCCGAGGCCGGACCAGATGGCCTTCTCCAGCATCCGGCTGTCCTCGCGCGGAGCGTAGCCGTGGATGTGCAGGGCGTCGACCGGGCGTCCGCCCGAGTCTCGGGTCAGCTTGAGGTGCATCGAGCCGCCGCTGCCCGCGAGGATGGCGGTAAGGTCCGGATGACTGATGGTGGGACGCAGCAGCAGCTCGGCCGACAGCGGGGTGCCCGGCGGGTCCCGGCGCTGCGCGACCGGGGCGAAGCGGACGACGATGTCGGCGCGGTCGCGCTGCGGTCGGATGAACCGCTCCGACTCGGGCTCGCGGCGTTCCAGTTCGGCCATCACCTGCTGCTTCGTGTAGCCGCGCTGGGTGGTGTCGCGCCTGACCTTCCAGTCGTGGCGGATGGCTTCCGGGGGGTTGAGGAAGACGGTGACGTCGAAGCAGGCGGCCGCCAGCTTGGTGTGCAGCGGAAGCAGGCCCTCGACGATGACGAACTCTTTCGGCTCCACGTACTGGGGGCGGGTGAGGATGCCGGCGTGGTGGTCGTAGGCCGGCTTGAGTACCGGGTGCCCCGTGGCCAAGAGCTGGAGGTGCTGCTCCATGATGTCGACGTAGTTGCAGTCGGGGTGGAGTGCGGTGAACGGGAGGGTCTTGCGCTCCTGCCTGTCGTAGCGGTGGTAGTCGTCAACGCAGACGGCCGTACAGCGCTCCGGGCCGAGGGCCCTGACCAGGCCAGCGGTGATCGTCGTCTTGCCGGACGCGCTGTCCCCGGCGATCGCCAGCATGACCGGGCGGCGGTTGTGGGCCGCGCGTCCCTGGCCGCTCCGGTGCATCCGCACGAGCTTGTCTGGCATACGCCTGGTCCCTTCGGCATTGTCGCGAGCTAGTCACAATACGTGTCCGTTTCCGGCGCGGGATCCCCCGTCCGGGGGAGGTCCCGGGGGGACCAGCCGGGAATCATCGGTCCTGGTCGATTTCCCGGCGACGACTTATCGTGGTCAGGCATGGAGAGCCGGCCCGTTCGCGTCGTCCTCGTCGATGACCATGAACTGGTCATTGAGGGGCTCAAGGCCATGCTCGCGCGGTTCGCGGGGCGGGTCCGGGTGGTCGGGCAGGCAAGCAGTGCCGAGGACGCGCTTTCCGTCGTGACGGCCCTGGCCCCGGACGTCGTGCTCTGCGACCTGCGGCTGCGCGCGTCGAGCGGGCTCGACCTGTGCCGGCAGCTCGTCAAGGCCTCGCCTGACCGCCGGGTGGTCCTGCTGTCGGTTTACGACGACGAGCAGTACCTCTACCAGGCGCTGCGGGCCGGGGCCGCCGGGTACCTGCTGAAGCGGGTGACCGGGGAGGAACTCGTGCGCTCGCTTGAGCAGGTGCGCGCCGGGGAGACCGTGGTCGATCCCGTGCTCGCCGCACGGGCGGCGACGGCTGCGGCGCGGCTGGACAGCGGGGAGTTCTGGCCCGGTGCGCGGCTCGGTCTGTCGCAGCGGGAGAGCGAGATCCTCGGCCTGATCGTCGCGGGACTGTCCAACCGGGCCATCGCCGCGCGGCTGGTAATCGGGGACGAGACCGTGAAGAGCCATACCCGGGCGATCTACCGGAAGCTGGGCGTCGGTGACCGGGCGGGTGCGGTGGCCGCCGCGCTGCGCGAGGGCGTCTTCCAGTGAGCCCGGGGCCCGGACCTGAACGCGGGACGGGGAGCAGGCAGGAGCCCGGCCCTGGGCCTGGGCTTGGGCTGTGTGATCCCGAGCGGGAGAACGCGCTGCTCACGGGGATCATCGAAGCGATTTCCGCCGGGCCGTCGCTTGGGCCGCTGGCCGCCAGCGTCGCGCGGCTCATCGTGGAGGCGACCGGCACGGACGTCTGCTTTGTGCACGTGCTCGACGACGGCGGCGGGGCGCTGACCCTGACCGGAGCGACGCCGCCGTTCGACGACTGCGCCGGGAAGATCCAGCTGCCCGTCGGGGAGGGCGTCAGCGGATGGGTCGCTTCACACCGGCAGCCTGTCGTGATCTGTGACGGGAAGGAGGCCGACCCCCGGTACCGGTATTTCCCCGAGCTCGGCGGACGGTCGTACACGTCCATGCTGTCGGTGCCGATGGAGAGCGGAGTCTGCGGGCTCGTCGGAGTGCTCAACGTGCACACGCGCTCGCGGCGGGACTTCACCGAGCGGGACGTGCGGCTGCTCGTGTCGATCGGGCGCCTGGTCGCCGGGGCGGTGCACCAGGCCCGGCTGCACCGGCGGCTCGCGGCGCGGGAGCAGGCCGCGGAGCGGTTCGCCGAGCAGGTGATCGCGGCGCAGGAGGCGGAGCGGCGGCGGCTCGCCGGTGACATCCACGACGGGATCACGCAGCGGCTCGTCAGCCTTTCCTATCACCTGGACGCGGCGGCGGACGCGGTCCGCTGCGATGCCCCGGTCGCCGGGCAGGAGCTGTCCCGGGCGCGGGAACTGGCCGATCTGACGCTCCTCGAAGTGCACGCGGCCCTGGCCGGGCTGCGGCCGCCGGTACTGGAGGACCTCGGGCTCGCCGACGCGCTGGCCTCGCTGGCCCGGTCGGTCGCCCAGGTGCGGGTTTCGGTCACCGCCGACGCCTGTCGGCTGCCCGAGCACATGGAGATCGCGCTCTATCGGATCGCGCAGGAGGCGCTGCAGAACGTCGTGAAGCATTCGGGTGCCACGTCGGCGCGGCTAGAGCTGTGGTGCGACGCGTCGCGGGCACTGCTGCGGGTCAGTGACGACGGGTGCGGGTTCGACGTAGGGACCGCGGCGGGCGACCCGGCTTCGCCGTCCGCCTCCTACGGGCTGCGGTCCATGGCCGAGCGGGCCGAGCTCATCGGCGGGCGGCTGACGGTGACGTCCCGGCCGGGCATCGGGACCACGGTGACGGCGTCCGTGCCGCTGGCCCGTGCCGCCGGCCCGTCGGACGGCACCAGCCGGTATTGACGGGCGGCAATGCGGGACGGCATACGATGGTGCGGTGCCCGCCACTCCCCGAGTCACCACCGCGCAGGCGGAGGAGATCGCGCGCGGCTGCTACGGAATCGGCGGCAGCGCCGAGCGGCTGGCGGCGGAGCATGACGACGCGTTCCGGATCATAACCGGCGACGGGTCTTCGCGGCTGCTGAAGATCAGTGTCGTATCCGGGTCCGCCGAGCGCGGGCCGGCGCCGGTGTCCCTGCAGGCGGCTATCTTGCTGCATCTCGCGTCGGCCGCGCCGCGGCTGCCGGTGCAGCGGGTCATCCCGTCGCTTGCCGGGCGGCACGAGGTGACATGGGCGGAGGACGGGTACCGCAGAATCGCTGCGCTGACCTCATGGCTTGACGGGGATTTCCTCGGCGAGTCGGCTGCCGCGCCCGGGTTGCGGCGGGAAGTCGGGGCCACGCTCGCGCGGCTCAGCCGGGCGCTGCGCGGATTCAGTCATCCCGGCGCGCGGCGAACGCACCGGTGGGACCTGCAGAACCTCGGCGGGCTGCGGCCGCTGCTGCGTGACCTGCCGGACAGCGGCCTGCTGCCGGAGGTCCGGGCTGCACTGGGCGACGGCGGGCCGGGGATCGGGCAAGCACCGGGCGACGGGCTGCGCGCGGCGCTTGACGACTTCCTTGACCGGTTCGACACGGTGCTGCGGCCCCGGCTCGCGGGCGTGCCGACGCAGGTCATTCACACGGACTTCCACGGGCTTAACCTGCTCAGCGGCGGCGGGCGGATCACCGGGATCCTCGACTTCGGTGACGCGCTCGCCGGGCCGGTCGCGATGGACGTCGGCGTCGCGGCCTGCTACCAGCTGGGCTCTGGCGCGGACGTGCTCGCGCCCGCGCTCGACGTCGTCGCCGGGTACCACGCCGTCGACCCGCTCAGCCCCGCGGACGTTGAGCTGGCCGCGGAGTTTATCGTGGCACGGATAGTCGCGCGGATCGTCGTTTCGCAGTGGAACGCGATGCGCGAGCCGGCGAACGCCGGATACCTGCTACGGCGCACTGCGCAGGCGGTCGAGCACTTCGCGGCGCTGCGGCTGCTCAGCCCGGATGAGATCGCCGGCCGCCTGTGGTCTGCCTGCTGCTCCGGACCCTTTCGGGCCACGATGCGCTGACATCGGTTCTCCGGGGTAAGGGCAGGAACAAAAGGGTTCGTTTGTGAGGTGCTTTCTGTGACCGAGCCAGCACTGGTGATGGTGAACGGCTTCGACGGCTCGCGTGCCGACGACCTGCCCCCCGCGGCCAGGGAACTGCTGCGGCGGCGGGAGGCAGCGCTCGGCGGCGCTTACCGGCTGTTCTACGCGCAGCCCGCGGAGTTCGCCCGAGGCGAGGGCGTCTACCTGTACGACTCCGCGGGCGCGGCGTACCTCGACGCCTACAACAACGTGCCGTCGGTCGGGCACTCGCACCCCCGCGTCACCGAAGCGGTGAGCCGCCAGCTCGCGACGCTCAACACGCACACCAGGTACCTGACCGAGGGGGTCGTCGCCTACGCCGAACGGCTGCTCGCAACCCACACCGTCGGCCCACTTGCGGGCGGCTCCCCCGCCCACGCGATGTTCACCTGCACCGGGAGCGAGGCAGGCGACCTGGCGTTGCGGATCGCACGGCAGCACACCGGCGGGACCGGGGTGATCGTGACCGCCAACGCCTACCACGGGGTGACTGCCGCGCTCGCCGAACTCTCCCCGAGCCTCGGCCCCAACGTGCCGCTCGGGAAGGACGTCCGGGTCGTCCCCGCGCCCGCCGCCGGCGTCAACTTCACCGCCGCCGTTGCCTGGGCCATCGCCGACCTTGAGCGGCACGGCGTGCGGCCGGCGGCGTTCCTCGCCGACTCCCTGTTCTCCTCCGATGGCGTGTTCCCAGACCCCGCCGGCTTCCTGATGCCCATCGTCGAACTGGTCCACGCGGCCGGCGGGCTGTACATCGCCGACGAGGTGCAGGCCGGGTTCGGGCGGACCGGGACCCACCTATGGGGGTACCAGCGGCACGGCATCGCGCCAGACATCGTGACCATGGGCAAGCCGATGGGCAACGGCTTGCCCATCGCCGGGCTCGTCGCCCGGCAGGACGTGCTCGAGGACTTCGGCCGCAAGGCGCGGTACTTCAACACGTTCGGCGGCAACCCGGTCTGCGTTGCCGCCGCCTCGGCCGTGCTCGACGTGCTCGACGCCGAGGGGCTGCCGGCCAACTCGGTGTCGACCGGCGCGTACCTGAAGGACTCGGTCACCCGCATCGCGGCCGCTTCCACGGTGCTCGGCGCGGTCCGCGGCGCCGGCCTGTACATCGGCGTCGACGTCCTCGATCCGGAGACGGGATCGCCGTCGGGCGATCTGGCGTCGGCGATCGTCAACGCCATGCGTGAGCGCCGGGTCCTGATCAGCGCCACGGGACCGCGGGGCAGCGTGCTGAAGATCCGGCCGCCGCTTCCCTTCGGGCGGCAGCATGCCGACCAGTTCCTGACCGCTCTGGACGACGTCATCGCGACGCTGGGCTGACGCCGCCCGGGATGACCACCCACGCGGGGGACCGGCGGGAGTACGGAGGGCGCAAACGTTCCTCGTAACCTGGTAAACCATCGGGCTGCGGAGAGCTGCCGCAGAGGCTGCGCCGACGCTTAGCTTTCTCTGCAGTCCAGCGCAGCCGGCGTTAAATACGAATTCGCATAATTTGCGGCATGAACTACTCAGCAGCCCCGATGTACGGGGTCCCCCTCGTGGAGATCGTGGTCCCCGTGCGGAACGAGCAGCGTGAGCTCACCGACCACGTCACGCGGCTCGTCGAGCACCTGCAGCGCGACTTCCCGTACGCATGGCTGGTCACGATCGCGGACAACGGGTCGACTGACGGCACGTGGTCGCTCGCGCAGCAACTCGAGCAGGCGCACCCCGGCCTGGTCCGGGCCGTGCACCTCGACCTGCCCGGGCGCGGACGCGCGCTGCACACGGTCTGGTCGGCCAGCGACGCGGACGTCGTCACCTACATGGACGTAGACCTGTCCACCGACCTCACGGCGCTGGTCCCGCTGGTGGAGCCGCTGCTGTCGGGGCGGAGCGAACTGGCCGCCGGCACCCGGCTCGCACCCGGCGCGCACGTGGTGCGCGGCCTCAAGCGGGAGGTCATCTCCCGGTGCTACAACCTCCTGCTGCGGGCCATCCTGCGGGTCAGGTTCTCCGACGCGCAGTGCGGCTTCAAGGCCATCCGCACCGACGCGGCACGAGCGCTGCTGCCGCTCGTCGAGGACCGCGCCTGGTTCTTCGACACCGAGATGCTGGTGCTCGCCGAGCGCGCCGGGCTTCGCATCCACGAGGTACCGGTCGACTGGACCGACTCGCCCGACTCCCGGGTAAAGATCGCCGCAACGGCACTCGCCGACCTGCGCGGCATGTGGCGGCTGCGCGTGGGACTGACGACCGGACGCCTCAAGCTGCCGGCGCTCTACATCATCGAGACCGCGCTGACCGGGGAGATCGCTCCGTGAGCGCCGTCACCGTCACCACCGGTTACGCCAGCAGCACCGCACGCGGACTGCCGCCACGGCTGCGTAACCTGTGGCGCGGACCGTCACGCGACCCGGCCTGGGCGCGGCCCGCCCTGCTTGCCCTGCTGGCCGTCACCGGACTCCTTTACCTGTTCAACCTCAGCAGGAACGGATACGCGAACGACTTCTACGCCGCGGCCGTACAGGCCGGGACGAGGTCATGGAAGGCGTTCTTCTTCGGATCATTCGACTCCTCCAGCTTCATCACCGTCGACAAGACGCCGGCGTCGCTGTGGGTCGATGAAATCTTCGGGCGGGTGTTCGGGTTCTCCTCGTGGACGCTGCTCGTACCGCAGGCACTCGAAGGCATCCTCGCGGTGTGGATCCTGTTCGCCGCGGTACGCCGCTGGTTCGGCCCTGGTGCCGGGCTCATCGCGGGGCTCGCGCTGGCGCTCACCCCTGCGGCGGCGCTGATCTTCCGCTTCAACAACCCCGACGCCCTGCTCACCCTGCTGATGACCCTGTCGGCGTACTGCGTGGAGCGTTCCGTCGAGAAAAGGCACGGCGCGCTGCGCTGGCTGACGCTCGCCGGGCTGGTGCTCGGGTTCGCCTTCCTCGCGAAGATGCTCCAGGCCTTCCTCGTGCTGCCCGGGTTCGCGATCGCCTACCTGGTGGCGGGGCCGGTACGGCTGCCGCGCCGGATCGGGCACGTCCTCGTGTCCGGGCTGGCGGTGATCGTCGGGGCCGGCTGGTGGATCGTCATCGCGCAGCTGTGGCCAGCGGCGTCACGGCCTTACTTCGGCGGGTCAACCGACAACAACATTCTCGAGCTCGCGCTCGGATACAACGGGCTCGGACGGTTGGACGGGACAGAGACCGGCTCTATCGGTTTCAACAGCAGTTCTGTCGGCGGCGGAGGGATCGGCACCAACTTCGGCGGTGCGACCGGGGTCCTGCGGCTGTTCCAGAGCGAGTTCGGCGGACAGATCAGCTGGCTGATCCCGGCCGCGCTGATCTCCCTCGTCGCACTGCTGTGGGTCGCGCGGCCGCGGGCGTGGCGCGTCCGGGGTGCGGGATTCGTGACGGCGGGTTCCGCCGGGGCCGCTCCGGCGGGTGTTCCGACGGACTCTCTGGCTGGTCGTCTGGGCACCGCCGGTGCGGTGGCGCCGGCGGCGAGGATGCGGGCGTTCGCCGCCATCTGGGGCGGCTGGCTGATCGTCACCGGGCTGTGCTTCAGCTACATGCAGGGCATCATCCACCCCTACTACATGGTCGCGCTCGCGCCCGCGATCGGCGCGCTTGCCGGCGTCGGGGCGATGTCACTGTGGCAGGCGCGGCTCGGCTGGGCCGGACGGATCACCGCGGTGATCGCGATCCTTGTGACGGCCTGGTGGTCGTACGAACTGCTCGACCGGACGCCGACGTGGCTGCCGTGGCTGCGCTGGGTGGTCGTGCTGTCCGGCATCGCCGGAGCGGCGGCGGTGGTCGTCACGGGTCTGCTCGCCACGGGCGTGCTCACGCCGGTGCCGCGCGGCAGCCGGCGCGCCGTGACCGGCGCGACCGCGGTCGCCGTCGGCGCCGCGCTGGTCGCGGGGCTTTGCGGGCCCCTCGCCTACACTCTGGACACCGTTAACTCCACGCACACAGGGTCGATTCCGAGCGCCGGGCCGGCGGTGACCGGGGCGTTCGGCGGACCCGGGGGCTTCGGCGGAGCCGGGCGGTCGGGCGACGGCGCCTTCCCGGCAGGCGGATTCCGCGGCTTCGCCGGAGGCGGCACCCGGGGCACTGGCGGCACCGGGGGTTCCCCGGGAGGCGGTTTCCCTGGAGGCAGCAGAACCGGGACGGGCACTGGCGCGGGTAGCAGCACCGGCACCGGGACCTTCCCGCGGGTCCCTGGAGCGACGGCCGGCGGCGGCACGGCGGGCAGCGGCAGGTTCGGCGACGGGTTCCCCGGCGGTGGCTTTGGCGGGGCCGGCGGCCTGTCCGGCAACACCCAGGTGAGCAGCGCGCTGATCAAGCTCCTCGAGCAGGACGCTGCCAGCTACCGCTGGATCGCAGCCACCGAGGGGTCGCAGGAGGCCGCGCCCATCGAACTCGCCACCGGCGGACTCGCCGTGGTCGCCATCGGCGGCTTCAACGGGTCGGACCCCGCTCCCACGCTGGCGCAGTTCGAGTCGATGGTCGCCAAGCACGAGATCCACTACTACGTCGGTCAGGGCGCCGACAGCTTCGGCGGCAGCAGCAACAGTTCGACGATCGCTTCCTGGGTCGCCAAGCACTTCACGGCCCAGACCGTCGGCGGGGTCACCGTCTACAACCTGACCGAGCCGAAATAGCTGATCCAACGGGCCTGTGCGGGCGGTCGTGGCGACGACCGTCCGCACACGCGCCTGCCGCACCGGGTTCACGCTGGTAACCGGCGCCCGGTCGTGCTTGGCTTGTGCTTTGCGGCGCTTGTGCTTTGTACGGTCACGGGAAACGCCCGCGTCAATGATGGACGGCGGCGAGCAGGGCGGCGTAGCAGCGGACCAGCGCCGCGTGTTCCAGCGGCAGCAGCCGGCTGTCCGGCTGGCAGTCCTCCCTGACCCACTCGTCGGACAGTTCCATGGCCCGGGCCCGGTGGACGGCAGCCGGCCGGATCGCTTCCTCGGGCTCTTTGCAGAGAAAGCAAGATTCCCAGCGATCAGGCTGTCCTATCGTGATGCGTTTCGCACGAGAGATGCCGGCTCATTCGGAACGAATGATGCCGGCTCCCATAGCGTGGTGGGGTGAGCGATGACATCTGGGCCGGTCTGGTTGACCGGTTCGCCGATAAGGCCTACGCCTCGGTGAAGGGGTACGTGCGCACGTACGTGATGCACCAGCACCTGCTTGAGCACCTGCCGCCACCTCCGGCGACCGTGCTGGACGTCGGCGGCGGCGCGGGTCACCAGTCGTTTCCGCTCGCGCAAGCCGGTTACGACGTGACGTTGCTTGACCCGTCGCCTGCCATGCTCGACAAAGCCAGGGAGCGCTGGGCGCGGCTGCCCGCTGCGGCCCAGCGGCGGTTGACGTTCCTGCAGGCCGACGGCGAGAACGCGGACGAGGCGGTAAACGGCCGGCGCTTCGCCGCTGTGCTGTGCCACGGAGTGCTCGGCTATCTTCCGGACCCCGAGCCGTTGGTCACCCAACTGTGCCGGTGCGCCGTCCCCGGCGGCATCGTCTCGGTCATGACGGGCAATGCCAAGGCAGGGGCGGTGCGCCCGGCACTCGAACGGCGGTGGGACGACGCCCTGGCGTCATTCGACGCCAGAACCGAGATCGGGGTACTGGGAGTGCCGGGCCGAGCCGACACGGTGGAGGAACTCAGCGAACTTATCCGGGCGAACGACGTGGAGCCGGTGCGCTGGTACGGGGTATGGCTGTTCGTCGACTGGCTTGAATTCGGCGGAGCCGAGCTGGACCCGAGTGATTCAAAGCAGGTGGCGGCGACGGCCGCGGTCGAGCTCGAAGCCAGCCGACGGGACCCGTACCGCCAGCTCAGCCGCGTGTTCCATCTCGTTGGACGCAAAGGTCCGAGCTGACAGAACCGACGTACGAGAGCTGGCTGGCCACAGGGGCACGATCGGCGCCGACCAGGTCGATCTCCGGGTCGAAAGCCCGGTTCCTCCAGCCTCCCACGGCGGTCGCCCCGGGCCAGGGAAGGTCTGCGGCCGTCAGCGACAGCGCCTCGCGGATCACGGGCTCTACTGCCCGGCCACGCCATGATGCCCACCTTCGGCTGATCAGCGCCGCCGCCGCGGTACGGCCGCACCTGCTCAGTTGGTGGGCCGCCCTCCCGATCGCCAGGTAGAAGCGGAGGCTGCTGTCGGCGACGCGGTAGAGCGCCGGCTTGGTTGCCTGGACGGACACCGGCTCGTCAATGGCGAGCACGTGCTTGCGCAGAAAGTGCGCTCTGGGTGCTCGTCCTTGCGCGCTTGCTTCCCCCGTGATGGGCGGGTCCGGTGCAGGGGGCGGCGGTCACGGCGGGTAAGACTGGAGCTTAGAGCAGTGCTCGACGGGTGTGGAGGTGAGTAATGCGCCGACGCTTGGGCCTGGACATCCCGGACACGCTCGAGGATGTCTGTGATCCAGCCGCGATGGCCGTCATCATCTACGACATGCAGCTGGGTGTCCTCGGGCAGCTGCCCGGCGAAGGGGCCGAAGAGGTGGACCGCGTGTCCCGGGTGCTCGCCGCGGCCAGGGCGGGCGGCTATCCGGTGTTCTTCACCCGGCACATGTCTCTTCCGGTCAAGCTGATGGGCAGGGCGCAGCTGCGCACCGCGATGGCCTGGCAGCGGGCAGACGACCCGGACAAGGTCGAGTCGTGGTTCCTGCGCGATACGCCCGGGTTCCAGATCGTCCCTGAACTGTCGCCCCGCGCCGACGAGGCCGTCTTCGACAAGCTCGCCATGTCCGCCTTCGCCGGCACACCGCTGGAGATGGCGCTGCGGGACCTGGGCATCCGGGCCTTCGCGATCGCCGGCGTCGCGCTGGAGATCGGTATCGCGCCTACCGTTTCGCATGCCGTCGACCTCGGATTGATCCCCGTGGTCGTGACCGACGCATGCGGCGGCCGGGACCGCCCGGCCATGCAGCGGGTGCTCGAAGACCTGCGATTCAGCGGGGAGGCGCTGCTCACCGACGTTTCGACGATCACACCCCTGCTGGCTCGCACTTCTGCCCGGTGAACGGGCTTACGGGCAGGTGCCGGCCGTGCGTGCCGGGACGCGCTCTGACCCTGCACGGGTGAATCGCCTGGACCCCCGCGGGCGGTGCCGCATCCTCGGGGTGTGTTGAAGGCTGGCGGGTAGGCCTACCCTGAAAGCGGCGGACGCCGAGGGAGGTGACCGGTATGGCGGAGCTGGTGCCGGTGACCATCACCGGACTGGTCAGGGGAACCGATGCGGGGCCCGAGCGGCGGGAGCGGTTCTTCATCCGGCTTGACGCGACGGCAGAGGAGGACGCGCGGCGGCTGCTGATCGGTGTCGGGGACGCGGAGGCGACCGCGCTGGCGTTCAGCCTGCAGGGGCAGGAGTTCCCGCGGCCGATGACCTACCAGTTGATGGCGTCACTCGTAGAGGCGGCCGGGTCGGCGGTCCGATCGGTCCGGATCACCCGCTTTACCGACGGGATCTACTACGCCCAGGTGATGCTGCGCGGTGGCGCGACGGTGGACGCGCGGCCGAGCGACGCGCTCAATCTCGCGGCGATTTCCGGGGCACCGGTCTACATCGCTTCCGAACTGCTTGACCAGTCGGCGGGCTCTCGCCAGCCGGCATCGTAGCCGCATCGTCTCCTTCCGCCCGCAGGCCCTTTCGTCGTGGCGCGTACCTAGCTTTTGCGGCGGTTCAGGAAGGCGGTCATCCGGTCGTACTTTTCCTGGGTGCCGAACAGCAGGGCCTGGGCCGCTAGGTCGAACGTGGTAGTGGCGGGGCGGTGCGAGCGCAGGGCGAGCTTGGTGAGTTCGAGGGCGCGCCAGGACTGGCGGGCGATCTTGCCGGCGAGGGCGCGGGCCGCGGTTTCCGGGTCGTCGGCGAGTTCGTCGACAAGTCCGGTCTGGAGGGCTTCGGCGGCGGTCAGCCGGGCGCCCGCGTAGAGCATGCGGCGGGCGACCTGCTGGCCGACGGCCTGGGCGAGGCGCCAGTTGGCGCCGGCGCCGGCCAGGATGCCGAGAGACGGCTCGGGCTGGGCGAAGTACGCCTTGTCTGAGGCGATGCGGAAGTCGCAGGCGAGCGCGAGCTCGCAGCCGCCGCCGAGGGCGGGGCCGTCGACGGCGGCGATGGTCGGCCAGCGGTGTGCTTCGAGTTTGTCGAACAGGCCGGCGTTGATCGCGAGCAGTGCGGCATCGGCGTCGCGGTCGCGGAGTTCGGCGATGTCGGCGCCCGCCGCGAAGATGCCAGGGGTGGTGGAACCGACGATGAGGACGCGGGGCTCCTTGCGGGCGTCGTCGAGCGCGGCGGAGAAGGCATCGGAGGTTGCCTGGTCGATGGCGTTGCGCTTGTCGGGCCGGTTGAGGCAGATCCACCGGATCGAGCCCTCGTCACGCACTTCAATCAGACTCATCTGCTCTCCCGCCGCTGAGAGGCCGCCGCCGGCGCGTGCTGGCTGCTTGATCGTGTCTCACAGGCCTTCGCCCGGCATGGACTGGCGGGGCAGGCGGCCGCCGGCCGCCGCGGGTGAGGTGCGCTGGGCGAGGGTGGTGCGGCGGAGGAGGGGGCTGGGGCGGTAGTGGCCATCGCGGTACCAGTCCTCGAGGGTGTCCAGGATGTGCAGCACGGTCCCGATGCCCCACTGCCGGGCCCAGGCGAGCGGGCCGAGGGGGTAGTTGACCCCGAGCCGCATGGCGATGTCGATATCGGGCTCGGTGGCGACCTGGCTGGCGAGGGCGTCGGCGGCGAGGTTGGCGAGCATGGCGACGGTGCGGGTGACGATGAGGCCCGGGGTGTCCTCGATGGGGTAGACGTCGAGGCTCGCGGCCTGCAGGAGCCCGGTGGCCTCGGTGAGTGCGCGCGGCGGGCAGCCGTCGGAGGCTGCGACGGCGACGGCCGTGGCGGTGGCGGGGTCGAGGACCCGGTCGACGACGACGACCGGGCGTTCGAAGGCCGCGGACAGCGAGGTCGCGGCGACGCCCTCGCAGAGGGCGAGGAGTGCGCCGGAGGGAAGCTCGACGAGGCCGCCGGGGAGTCCAGCCGCGGTGTCGTCGCGGTCGCCGGAGACGGTGCCGACGCCGGCCCGGTCCAAGAGGGCACGCAGCGGCGAAGGTTCGCGCTGCCCGTCCTCGGCGCGGAACGCGTGCTCGATGACGACGCGCGGTGCCTGCGCGGCCGGGGCGGGGACCGCGGCGGGAGGGCCGCCCGCCGGGTAGACGCCGCGGCCGGCCTTGCGGCCGAGCCAGCCTGCCTCGACGAGGGCGCGCTGAGCCAGGGAGGGGGTGTACCGCGGGTCGTGGCCGAACGCCGACCACACGGAGCGGGTCACGGCCTCGTTGACGTCGTGCCCGATGAGGTCCATGAGCGCGAACGGTCCCATGCGGAAGCCGCCTGCTCCGGTGAGCACGGCGTCGATGATCTGAGGAACGGTTGCGCGTTCCTCGTACACCCGCCAGGCCTCGGCGTAGTAGGGGCGGGCGATCCGGTTGACGATGAACCCGGGGGTGGCGGTGGACCGGACGACGGTCTTGCCCCAGGCGACGGCGAGGTCGGCGGCGGCGTCCGCCACGGCGGCGTCGGTGGCGAGGCCGGAGATGACCTCGACCAGTTTCATGGCCGGGACCGGGTTGAAGAAGTGCAGGCCGACGAGGCGCCCGGGGTGCTCAAGGCCGGCGGCGAGCGCGGTCGGCGAGAGTGCGGAGGTATTGGAGGCGAGGATGGCGCCGGGGGCAACGACGTCTTCGAGCTCATCGAACAGGGCGCGCTTGGCGGCAAGGTCTTCGACGATGGCCTCGACGACGATGAAGCACTCGGCGAGGTCGTCGGCGGAATCGGCGGCGGAGAGGTCGAGCGCGTCCGGGTCGGCGTTCAGACGTCCCTTCGCGACCTGGGCCTTCACCCGGTCGCGGATGGCCGCGACGGCCCGCTCCGCCGCGCCGGGCACGGCGTCGGCGATCAGCACGGGATGGCCGGCGACGGCCGCCACCTGGGCGATGCCGGCTCCCATGGTCCCCGCACCGACCACGCCTACGGCTTGGGTCACCGGCCGCTCATCTCCCCGTTCCGACGATATGGGTTGCGAAGGGATCTTACGGGGACGCCTGCTGCCCCGCCTGCGCCGGCCCGGCCCGTCACGGGGGTCACGCGGGCGCCTTGAGGCGGTAGACGCGGATGGCATTGCCGGCCAGGACCGCGGCGGTGGTGTCGTCGTCGGGCATCAGCTTGGCGACCGCGCGGGCGTTGGCTGCGATGCCGGGGATGCCTGGCCAGTCGGTGCCGAAGATCATCCGCTTGGTGAGCCGGTTCCAGTTCTGCCGTGCGTAGTAGTCGCGGAGCCGGGACGGCGGAAGTCCGGACAGCTCGATCCAGACCCGGTCGCTGGACAGGGCGAGGAACGCGGCGGCGTCGTACCACCAGCCGCGTCCGCCGTGGGCGAGGACGAGAGTCAGGGCGCGGAAGTCGCGCAGCACGTCATCGAGCGCGACGGGGTCACCGAACGCGTTGGTGGAGCCGGGGAAGGTGGAGGTGCCGCAGTGCACGACCACGGGGACGCCGGCCGCCTGGCAGGCCTCGTAGGCGGGGTAGAGCATGCGGTCGTTGGCGGCGACGCCCGCGTGCACGGGGTGGATCTTGAGTGCCACGGCGCCGAGAGCCAGCTGGCGGCGGACCTCCTCGTCGACCGGGTAGTGCAGGTGCGGGTTGACGTTCCCGATGATCTTGATGCGGTCGGGGCTCCCGGCGGCGATGGGGAGCATGTCCTCGATGGACTGGATGCCGGTGACCTTGGGCGAGTACTCGCACATGAGCAGGGCGACGTCGACACCCTCGGCCGCGAGCATGCCGTCGAACGCCGCGGGGATCACCGCGCCCGAGGAGTCGTAGAGTCCGTCCATGACGTCGGCGGCGGCGAAGCCCTGCACCCAGGTGTCCCAGGGGAGCTTGAGGCCGGGCTTGCCGGCGGCGTGCAGGTGGACGTCGACGAGCGGGAAGCCGTCGAGCATCAGGAGGCCCCCGCCGGGGTCGCGCCCGGAGGCCTGAGCACGCCCGCGGCCATGCCGCGCAGTTCCACCCGGCGGATCTTCCCGGTCGCGGTGGTGGGAAAACTGTCGGTGAAGACGACCGCGCGGGGCCGCTTGAACGAGGGCAGGCCTTCGCGGCAGTGCTCGATCAGTTCGGCCTCGGTGACCGCCGTGCCGGGGGCGAGCACGACATAGGCGACCGGCTTCTCGAGGCTGTCGGAGTCGGGGGCGGCGACGACGACGGCCTGGGCGACCGCGGGGTGGGACAGCAGCCTGGCCTCGACCTCCATCGGGGAAACCCAGATGCCCGATGCCTTGATCATGTCGCCGGTCCGGCCAAGGCACTCGTAATACCCGTCGGCGTCGCGCACGTAAGTGTCGCCGGTGCGCAGCCACTCGCCCTGGAACACCAGGCGGGAGGCGTCGTACCTGGCCCAGTAGCCGGACGCGGTGGAGGTGCCGCGCACGAATAGGGTACCGGGCTTGCCGGGTCCGGCTATCTCAACGCCGGTGTCCTCGTCGATCAGCTTGAGGTCGTAGCCGGGCACGGCGACGCCGGTGGTCCCCGGCCGGACGGCGCCCGGCTGGTTGGACAGGAAGATGTGCAGCATCTCGGTCATCCCGATGCCGTCGATGATGTCGATGCCGAAGTGCGAGGTCCACCGCTTGTAGAGGGCCGCGGGCAGCGCCTCGCCCGCGGACGCGGCCAGCCGTACCCCGGCGAGGGCGTCAGGTGGCATGCCCGCGCGGAGCATGTTGGCGAAAAACGTCGGCCCGCCGAAGAACAGCGTCGCCCCGTACTTGGCGGCAGTCTCCGCGATCAGGTCCGGCCGGGACGCGGGCGGCAGCAGGACGCTGGCCGCGCCGACCGACAGCGGAAAGAGCACCGAGTTGCCGAGGCCGTAGGCGAAGAACGCCTTGGCCGCGGACAGGCACCGGTCGCCTGGCTGGATGCCGAGCACCTGCTTGCCGTAGGTCTCGCAGACGACCTCGACGGAACCGTGCCGGTGCATCGCGCCCTTGGGGGTGCCGGTGGTACCGGAGGTGTAGAGCCAGAAGGCCGGGGAGTCGGCGCCGGTGTCGTAGACCGTGTCGTCAGGGGCGCTGGCGGCCAGGTCGTCCAGCAGGTATACGGGCCGGGGGCTGCCCGCGAGCGGGACATCCGCCAGTACCGCGGTTAGTTCTGGTGCCGCCGCCGCGGCTGACTGCGCGGCGGCGGCGAACTCGCCGGTGACGGCGAGGAACCGGGCCCGGGAGTCGCGCAGCAGTTCGGCGATGCCGTCGGCGCGGAGCATCGTCGAGACCGGGACGGGGATCGCGCCGATCCTCATCGCGGCCAGGTAGACGACCACGAAGTGCGGCGAGTCCGACATCACCATGAGGATCCGCTGCTCCGGCTGGACGCCGGCCGCGCGCAGCCCGGCGGCGGTACGGAGCACCCGGTCCGAGAGGCCGGCGTAGGTCAGGTCGCCGGCCGGGCCGGTGAGCGCGGTACGGTCGCCGTCGCCGGCGGCGAGCCGCCGGTCGAGCAGGTACTCACACGCGTTGAACAGCTGCGCCATCGAGCCTCTTCATTTGGATGTGGTCCGCTAGGAGCCCGCTGAATTGGACCGTTTCTGGAGTACTACACCGACAGTAGCGCCTGGTCAGCCGGGAGACCGTCCCGCCCGGGCGCCGCCGATTCAGCGGACTCCTAGGCCAGGTGAACGTAGTCGTAGTCGAAAGACTGGCCGTTGATTCCGTTGCGCGGGGGTGCGACCCAGGCAGCGATCTTGCCACGCTCGTACACCGGCCGCATGAGAGACCGGACAAATGTCTTGTCCACCTCGGTGGGGAGCCACTCCCCCTTGCGCGCTGCCCACTCGCCGGCCGGCAGCTTCTCCCCGGTCGGGGAAGCTTCGATGGCGGCGAACGCGCCGACCTTACGGTTGAACGCGACGTGCGGCAGGTACAGCCGCTGCGACAGGCCGGCTTCTTCCAGGATCCGGTTCCACCGCTTGACGCCGCCCGAGCAGTCGGCGATGTACTCGCGCCGCAGGTCGGTGTTGAGGCCGGTCAGCGCCGATACCTCGGTCTGCGCGATGTCCCCGTCGATCAGGGCGTCCACCATGATCGCGTCGTCGGTTAGCTTGTGGTCGTCTTTGCGGCGTTCCTCAAGCCAGCGGCCCTTGAGCCCGGCGGTGTAGTAGTTGGCGACGTTGGTGGAGGTCTCCCCGCCGAACAGGTCGAGCGACACCGAATAGTGGAAGTTCAGGTACTTCTGGATAACCGGCAGCGGGATCACGCCGAGCGCAGCCACGTCGTCGGTGTCGTTTTCGACCATCACCTGGGCGGTGCGCTCCACCACCCGGTCGACGCCGGTGGTGCCGACCATCATGTGGTGCGCCTCTTCCTTGAGCATGAACTCGCAGGTGCGGCTCAACGGGTCGAACGCCGACTCCTTCAGGGTGCCGAGCTGGTACTTGCCGTCCCGGTCGGTGAAGTAGGTGAACATGTAGAACGACAGCCAGTCCGGGGTCTCCTCGTTGAACGCGCCCAGGATCCGCGGCGAGTCCTGGCTGCCGGAATTACGGTGCAGCAGCTCCTCCGCCTCCTCCCGGCCCTCGCGGCCGAAGTAGGCGTGCAGCAGGTACACCATCGCCCACAGGTGCCTGCCCTCCTCCACGTTGACCTGGAACAGGTTGCGCAGGTCGTACAGGGACGGCGCGGTCGCGCCCAGGTTGCGCTGCTGCTCCACCGACGCGGGCTCGGTGTCGCCCTGGATCACGATCAGCCGCTGCAGTTCCGCCCGGTACTCCCCCGGCACCTTCTGCCATGCGGGCTCGCCCTTGTGCGCGCCGAACGCGATCCGCCGGTCCGGGTTCTTGTCGGCCAGGAAGATGCCCCAGCGGTAGTCGATCATCGGCACGTGGCCGAACTGGGCCCAGCCCTCGCCCCGCACGTCGATCGCGGTGCGCAGGTAGACGTCCTGGGTCGGCAGGGTCGGGCCCATCGTCTCCCACCAGGACAGGAAGTCCGGCTGCCAGGACTCAAGCGCCCGCTGCAGCCGCCGGTCCTCCGCGAGGCCGACGTTGTTGGGGATCTTCTCGGCGTAATCCGGCCTGGTCATGAACGCTAAACCCGCTTCCGGTCGAAGTCGGCCCGCTTGCCCGTGCCGTAGGCGCGCAGGGCGCCGTCCGGGCCCGAGGCGTTCGGGCGGTAGAAAATCCAGTTCTGCCAGGCGGTCAGCCGCCCGAAAATCTTCGTCTCCATCGTCTCCGGGCCGGCGAACCGGTAGTTCGCCTCAAGACCGGTCAGCGCGTCCGGAGAGAACGCCGACCGCTCCTCAATGGCGATGCGCACTTCCTCGTCCCAGTCGATGTCGTCGGGGGCGAAGGTGACCAGGCCGAGTCGCTCGGCATCCTCCGCTTCAGCCGGCTCGCCCGCGGTCTTCTCGACCGCGGCGAGCGCGTCCGGGTCGCCGAGGAACCGCGTGGCCAGCCGGCTCAGCCCGTTGCCCATCGGCAGCGGGCCGAGGTTCACGGCGCCGACCGTGACGGCCGCCGGAGCGGCGTCAGGGTCAATATCCTCGAATACCCCGAAGAGCATGTAGCAGCGGTCGGACGCCAGCGCCAGTTCGAGCAGCGACCCGGCGAAGCACGAGCCCGGCTCGATCAGCGTGATCAGCGACCGCGACGTTACGTCGAGGCGCTTCAGCGTCCGCTTCCAGTACAGGACGATCTCGTTGGCCAGCCAGTCGGTGCCCGCGTTCGACAGCAGCAGCGCGTCGTGGGCCAGGACGCGGGAGGCGTCACCCGCCGTCTTGAATACCCAGGTGCCGATCTCGGTCTCGTTGGTGCGCAGGTCGAGGATGAGGTCGTCGAGTTCGCGGGCCACGGCAAGCGGCCAGAACGCGGCACCCGCGGCGTACGCCTCGTCCATCGACCGCGGGGCGTCGGAGGCGGGACCAGCCACGGTGATCTCGGCGACCGCACGCTGCCGGTCAAGGGACGCGGATACGTGCGCGTACCTGATGGAGTCATCCGTGCGGGCCTTGTCAAGCTCGGTGAGCTCGATCGCCGCGCCGCCGGGGAGACGTGGCGAGGCGGTAGCGGCGGCGCGCGCCCGTTCCGCTACCGATTCGGTCCACCGGGCTCGCGGCACCACGTCGTCGACGAGCTTCCAGGCGACCGCCTTCTTCCCGCCGATTCCCTCGGACTTGGTGGAGAAGTAGTCGGCGAGGTCGCGCCGGACGTGGCGCTTGTCCACGACACGGGTCAGGCCGCCGGTGCCCGGCAGCACGCCGAGCAGCGGCAGTTCCGGCAGCGAGACGACCGAGGAACGGTCGTCGATCAGCAGGATGCGGTCGCAGGCCAGGGCGAGCTCGTAACCGCCGCCCGACGCGGTGCCGTTCAGCGCCGCGATGTACGTCTGGCCGGAGTTCTCCGTCGCGTCCTCGATCCCGTTTCGGGTCTCGTTGGTGAACTTGCAGAAGTTCACCTTCCACGCGTGCTCCGACGCGGCGAGCATGCGGATGTTCGCGCCGGCGCAGAAGATCTTGTCCTTGCCGCTGGTCATGACCACGGCTGTGACCTCGGGGTGCTCGAAGCGCAGCCGCTGGACCGCGTCGTAGAGCTCGATGTCGACGCCCAGGTCGTAGGAGTTGAGCTTGAGCTCGTAGCCGGGCACGAGGCCGCCCTGCTCGTCGACGTCCATGGTGAGGGTGGCCACCGGGCCGTCGACGGCCAGGCGCCAGTGCCGGTACTGCTGCGGGCTTGTCCGGAATTCCACGTGCGGCATGGTCACTATGTTCTACGAAAGATCGCATCTTCGTCAATGCTTCGTAGCATATTTACCCGCCGCGAGGCGAGGTTCACGCGGACAAACCGCAGCTAACACTGCAAACCTTCGTCCTCTTGGCCCGCAGGTCCAGGCTCTAGCCTGGCGCGTTCATCAAGCGGAGGAAGGTTCGGTATTCAGGCGCTTCCACTCACGGCGCGCGTCCTCAAGCCACCGCTGGTGCCGGTCGGCGAACAGTTCCGCCGCCCTGGTACCCGTCCAGCGGTGCGGCAGCAGTTCGCGCGGCAGGGCCGGATCGAGCGCCGGGAACCTGCGCCAGGCGTGCACCAGTTCAAGCTGGCGCAGCAGCACGTCCCCCGGGACGCCAGGGGTGCGGAAGTCGGCGACGAACCGCTCGTATTCCGCCTCGATCTCCGGCAGGTCCCAGGCGGCGGCGACCATCTCCTTCGTGTCGGAAAGGCCGGTCCGCTTCGCCACGAACACGTGCGCGTCGCCGGCCGCTCCGGCCTCGCGGAGCACCCGGATCGCCTCCTGCTCACGGTTCGCGTGCGGGCTGATCCACAGGCCAGGTCCGAGCGAGCCGAAGCCGGCCCAGGCCAGCCGGGTGCGGACGACATGCCTGGCCCGCCGGTCGGTCTCGGGGATGCGCACCTGGACCAGGACCCACTGCCCGTCCCAGGCCCGCGCGGGGCCGAACGAGTAGATGCGCCTGGCGCCGTCGGTGAGCAGTTTCGTCGCCGCGGGAGTGAGCAGCCAGCGGGTGCGGCGGCCGACCTTCTCCGCATTGAGCCAGCCGGCGTTGGACGTGCGCATCAGCGCCTGCCTGGTCGCCTTCTCCGCCACCCCGAGGCGCTCGAAGGTGGCGAGCACCGCGCTCGTCCACGCGGCACCCTCGTCCGGCAGCACGAACTCGCCGAGCAGGGTGAACAAGATGCTGCGGGCCGACCCCGCCCCGGCCTCATGACGGCGCGACAGGGCCGGATGAGAGTGGGCCGGTGGCGACAGGGCCGGCGCAGCAGATTCCACTTTTTGCTCCCGTTTCGCAAGGTCCCAGTAGCATACCGTTCCTGCACTTTGAACAGTAGTGAGTGCTGCTCAGCGGGCGGCCACGAACGGTCGTGGGTCGCCTGGTCGGGCGGGCGTGCCCGGTCGGCCGCCGCGGTCTTCCGCCACCGGGGTGGCTGCCGCTGGGTCTTGCCGGGCCTGCCGTTCCTTCAGTGAGAAGGCACCGGTCACCCGGTAACAGTGCCGAAGGTGACCGTGTCACCGGCCCAGGTGAATGACTGCAACTCCACGCCGCCGCTAGGCGTGGTGGCGGCCACCATGTCGTCACCGCCCTCGTAGACGCCGACGTGGTACACGTAGCTGTCCGGATCACTAGTGTCGTGGAAGAATACGAGGTCACCGGGCCTGGCGGTGGACTGGCTTATCGGCCTGAAATCCTGGAACTGAGCCTCCGCGGTGCGCGGGATGCTCTTGCCGCCTCCGGTGTGCCGGTAGACCCACTGCGTGAGGCCGGAGCAGTCGAAGCCTGCCGGGCTTGCGCCGCCGTAGGCGTACTGGTCCCCCACGAGTGTCATCGCCAGGGCCGCCGCTACCTGGTCGAAGGTCTGCGCCTCGGCCGTGGAGCTGACCGTGCCGACGATCTCCGCGGTTGTCACCGCGGTCTGCTGCTGGCCGCTGACGGGTGCCGCCTGCACCGTGGCCGGCACGGTTGCCTGCAGGGTGGCGGAGGCGGCGGCAGCGACAGGAACGGTGATCGCTGCCGCGGCGATCGCGCCGCGGGCCAGCGTGACGCGGCGCATCGTTAGGCGCCTCCGCGCCGCTCAGCGCGGACCCGGACGCAGGTATCAGACCACCTGTTGAGCGTAGGGATTGCCATCTTCGGTCCTTTCATCACGCTTTACGCCACACATTGTGCGAGCCTTCCCCATCCGCCTTTCGCCCCGGGAACCTTGCCCGGCAAGCGTCACCAGATGAAGAAGGCTCATGTCACGCACGCAGCGTTTTTCTTTCCCGTCTGCCGCTCTTTCCTATCACCGACAAGCGTGACTTGCCCGGCATAGCGCATTCTCCGGTGCACTTTGCACCACAGATCACGCTTCGATAACCACCTGCTCTAGCCCTCGCTTCAGGATTGATTAGACCGAGTAAAACTGCAGGTCAGACCCCTATCATCCGTTGCCGAGAAAGGATTAAGTGCGGCGCGATGGCAGCCCCCCGAGTGTGGTCAATATCACATCAGCCGGTCGGTCCCGCCAAGGAGCGCCCGGTGCCCTGGTCATCCCTATTGGGCCCCATTTACCGTCTCGTGATTGGCCGATGACCTGTTAGTCATGCGAAAGGTGTGACTACAGGGGTTTGGAGTGGCGTTTTCGTATTCCGAACGTCACGGACCGTTTTCCGCCGCGCCGCGTTTCCCGCCGGTTACCGAACGCTGTTACCCGGTGACCCGCGCGGGCGGCGGACCCGCATTCCGCGACTTGCCGCATTCTCGAACTAATCCGCCCACAGCTGGCCGCGGCCGGCGGCGCCGGGCTATTCTTCTCCCGCTTTGATGTGCTTTGACATGTCTCACGGGTAGATGGGTGGCCATGCGACGGTTGCTAGTTCCGGTGGTATTGGGCGCGGCGATGGCGGTGGCGGGGTGCCACGGGCTGACGGCTCAGCTCGGCGCGGCCACGTCACCGGGGCCGGGGCCTGACGGGGGGTCGCCGGCGGTGCAGGCGGCCGGGCCGGTGTCCGCCGGGTCGGGGACGCTGCGGGTGCTCGCCGAACCGCAGGCCGGGATGGCATCGATCTACAAGCTCATCACCGGCGCCAGGTCCTCGATCGACCTGACGATGTACGAACTGAAGGACACCACCGCCGAGGACGACCTGGCCGCGGCGGCCAAGCGCGGGGTCGACGTGCGGGTCATCCTTGACCAGCACCTGGAGAAGTCATCGAACACCACCGCGTATGACTTCCTCACCGCGCACCGCGTGCACGTGACGTGGGCGCCATCGGGCACCACCTATCACCAGAAGACGCTCACCGTGGACGGGAAGACGTCGGTGATCATGACGCTGAACATGGTGTCGGAGGACTATCCGGGCACCAGGGACTTCGCGGTCATCGATACCGGCAAGGCCGACGTCGCCGCGATCGTCGCGACGTTCAACGCGGACTTCGCGCACCGGGCGGTCACGCCGCCGGACGGAGCCGACCTGGTGTGGTCGCCGACCAACTCCGAAGCCGCCATCCTGGCCGTCATCAACTCCGCGAAGCACACCCTGGCGGTGGAGAACGAGGAGATGGACGACCCCGTCATCACCAAGGCGCTTGAGGCCGCCGCGAAGCGGGGCGTCGACGTGCAGATCGTGATGACCGCGGAAAGCGAGTGGGACACCGCGTTCGGCGAACTGGTCAAGGCGGGCGCGCACGTGCGGTTGTACGCCGACAGCAGCTCGGTGCTCTACATCCACGCCAAGGCGGTGGTGGCCGACGCGGGGCGGGCCGGCCAGCAGATGTTCGTCGGCTCGGAGAACTTCTCGGCGGCGAGCCTGCTGCACAACAGGGAGCTTGGCATCCGCACCACGAACAGCTCGCTGATCTCGGCTGTCGCCGCCGTGATCGCCGACGACTACGCGGGCGCCACTCCGTACTCCCGGAGCTAACCGGTCAAACCGGTCAATCGGCCCCATTACTAATGCCGCGGTCATAAGTAAAGTGTTGGCATGAGGGCGATTCAGGCGCTTTCCGCCGTCGCCGCCGGGGCGCTGGTGGTGGCGGTGACGGCCTGCACGGGGACCGGGACCGCGACCTCGACCGGGGGGAAGGCATCGTCCGCGAGATCCGCGACCGCGGCGGCCGGCGGGGGGACGGCGTCCGCTTCCGCCAGCCCGTCACCGACCGGGCCGGCCGTGACGATCACGCCGGGCAACGGTGCGAACGGCGCCGACCCGTCGCAGGGGATCATGGTCACCGCGGCCCGCGGCACGCTCGAGCACGTCGCGGTGACCACCACGGGAGATCCGGTCACCGGCACGTACTCGGCCGGGAATGCCTCCTGGCACAGCACCTGGGCGCTGGACGTCTCGCAGTCCTACACGGTGACCGCGACCGCGGCCTCGGCCTCGGGCGCGACGGTCACCGCGGTGAGCACGTTCCGCACGCTCACCCCCTCGTCCACGTTCACCACAGAGATCTTCGAGGGATACGACCAGACCTACGGGGTCGGGATGCCGATCATCCTCACGTTCAGCCAGCCGGTCACGAACAAGGCGGCGGTCGAGCGGTCCATCGACCTGCAGACATCCAAGCCGGTGACCGGCTCGTGGTACTGGGACGGCGACCAGACCCTCGACTTCCGGCCGCGTGACTACTGGCCGGCGCACACCACGGTCTCGTTCACCGGGCACTTCGACGGGGTCGCGGCGGCGCCCGGGCTGTACGGGTCCCACACGCTGACGCAGACGTTCGACATCGGCGACTCGGTGATCGCGGTCGCGTCCACCAAGACGCACCGGACGCAGATCTACATCAACGGCAAGCTGACCTACAACTGGCCGATCAGCTCAGGCAAGCCGGGCGACGACACCCCGGACGGCTCCTACCTGACCATCGAGAAGGAGAACCCGGTCCGGATGATCGGCCCCGGCTACAACCTGCTCGTCCCGTGGTCGGTGCGGTTCACCTTCAGCGGCGACTATTACCATGACGCGTACTGGTCCGTCGGCGAGCAGGGCTTCGAGAACGTCAGCCACGGGTGCGTGAACCTTGCCCCCGCCGATGCCGAGACGTACTACAAGCTCGCCGTGCCCGGCGACCCGATCACCATCGAAAACAGCCCCCGTGCGGGCGTGTGGAACAACGGGTGGACCGAGTGGTTCCTGACCTGGCAGCAGTACCTGAAGGGTTCCGCGACCGGTGAGGCGGTCGTGGCGGACGCGCAGGGAAGCGAGTTCGTGAACCCGTCCACCCTGCCCGCGGACACCGCGAAGGCCCCGCTCCAGACGTCGCCCCCGGACAACGCGGCCGCCTAGCCGAGCAGGAACGAAAGTCCGGGATCAGGACGCCGTGCGGGCGCGGACGGCGGACAGGAACGCCGCATAGCTCCACGAAAGGCTCGCGACGGACTTCTCGAAGCCGGTGACGGCGTCGAACTGCTCGCTGAGCTCGAGATGGTCGCTGTGGTAGACGATCGCCCTCAGCATCGAGTCGCCCGCCGACCGCAGGGATGCCGCCGCGTGCCGGGGGTCTGTCGCGGGCGCCACCCCGACCTGGGAGAGGAACGGCTCCGCGAGCGGGTCGGCCGGAACCGTTCCTGACGACCTGATCTTCGCCGCGAGCCGGTAGTAGAGCTCGGCGAAGTTCGCCGTGGTGAGCGCCCACGGGTGGTCGCCGGCCTGCGCGTCGGTGTCGCCGTCGTAGACGTCGCCCGGGTAGCGGCCGAGCAGCGGGCCGAGGCTGAGGGAGGCGTCGGCGCCGTTGATCGGGTAGAAGTACTTCGAGTCCGGGTCAGCCCACTGGGCGCGCAACTGTGCCGCCGTGGCCAGCAGGCGCGGGTCCGTCACCGACTCGGCGCCGTAGACGGCCGCCTGGACGACGTCGATGTTGGGGTCGTACGGTGCGCGGTAATCGGTGGGGACGGGCAGCATGGACTGGTAGAGCTCGCCGTTCCAGTGACTGTCGAGTGCGGACGTCAGCCAGGTCAGCGCGGCAGGCAGCCACGAGGGGACGTCGACGCCGGTGGTGTTGGACGCGACCGCCTGAAAGCAGCGCAGCTGCGCGGACCGGGCGAAGAACGAGTAACCGTACTCCTCTTCCCACAGGTTGAACGTCTGGCCCTGGTAGGCACCGGCGAGGAAGTCCAGGTTCGCCTCGATCAGCCGCACCGCGATGGCCTGGGCCGGGGCGTCAAGCTGGCGGAACATGGCGAGCAGCGCGAGCGTCTGCAGCGCGGGGCCATCGGTCTGGTTGGTCCACGGGCGCTGCGCGCCGTCGATGTAGAAGGAGGCCCGGTCGAAGTCGCCGGCCGACTGCTGGCAGGTCTGGGAGAACGTCACGTAGTCGATGAGCGGCTGGTTGTCCGGCAGCGTGCCGTTCGCGTAGGCCCAGGCCAGCTCGAGGGCGACGATGGCCGCGTCGCGGGTCCAGTGGTAGACGTAATCCTGGGTGACGTGGGTAGCGGAGTTCTCCCAGGACGGGGAGGCGAGCACGCAACCGGGCGCGGAGATGATCCCGGCGTTGACCGGGTCGTCGAAGACCATGCCGTCGGAGGCGACGTTCCTGAACATCATCCAGAGCATGTACCTGGCGGCCGCGGCCAGGTCCGTCTGCCCGACCGCCGGCCGTACCGTGCTGTAGCTGAGCCTGCCCATCCGCAACCCCCGTCCGCGTCCGTCCGGACCCAGGCTAACGGCCTGGACTCGCCTCCGGACAGGGGATATGGCCGGTTGTTTACGAAGGCTTCCGCCCGCGTCTCACGGGCCGGCAGACCCTGCCCCGGCCCGGCCGTTGATCACGATCCGCCGCACGTGGGCGTCCGGGTAGCCGGACTGCCGTCGTGCGTGGAGGTTTACGGCGCGTGTGCCCCTGTTTACCATGGCGGCATGAGCCCACTCTCTGGGGTGCTAGGCGAGGCATGGGCGCTTTACCGGCGGCATGCCCAGCATTTCCTCACCATCTCATTCGTGATCTCGCTCGTGATCGCCATCGTCAGCGCCGTGCTCAGCTGGGCGCTCGGCAACATCGGCGCGATCATCGGCGAGGTCTTCGCCCTGTTCGGCATGTACCTGCTCCAGGCGGCGCTGGTGAAGGCCGTGCAGGACGCACGCGACAACCGGGGGGAACTCAGCCTCGGCTCGACCATCGAGGCCGTGAAGCCGTTCGTCGTGCCGGTAGCCATCGCCTCCATCCTCGCCAGCATCGGCATCGCGATCGGGTTCGCCCTGATCATCGTGCCGGGACTGGTCCTGCTCACCTACTGGTCGCTGATCGTGCCAGAGATCGTGGTCGGCGGCGCCGGCGCGTTCGAATCGTTCGGCAGAAGCTGGCGGACGGTCAGCGGCTACGCTTGGCGGGTGTTCGGCACCTTCGTCCTGCTCTTCCTGATCCTGATCGCCGCGGACATCGTGGTCTCGGTAATCCTGCTCGTCCTGCCGTACGGCTGGCGGAGCTTCGTTTCCAGCCTGGTGGTGGACGCCCTGGTACTGCCGTTCATCGCGGCTGTGGTCACGCTGATCTACGACCGGCTCACCAGCGCGCACACCGCGCCGGCCGCGCCGGCCGACGGGTACGGCCCGTACAGCGGCACGTAACAGCAGCAAGGGCTGGACCTGCTCGGCGGCGAAACGGACGAACGCTACCGGGTCAGGATGATCCGCTTGCGGGTGGAGGACGACCTTGTCCGCGCCGGCCTGCGCCCAGAACCGGACCGCTTCCGCGACCGTCGCCGCGTCCCCCGCGACGGCGGCGGTGCCGGCCCGCCCCGTCGACGCGAGCCGCCGCGCCGCGTCCGGTCCCGTCATGGTCAGCAGGTAGAGGATGACCGGGTGCGGGCCGGCCCGCCCGGCCGTGGCGCGGGCCTGGTCGATCACCTCGCGGGCGGCGTGCAACTGGTCCGGGGTGGTCGATGAATCGAGGACGGTGCCGTCGGCGTACAGGGCGCTCACCTGAAGGCTGCGCGGGCCCCCCGCCGCGGCGAGCACCGGCGCGGCGGTGCCCGGGGGCCAGCCGAGCGCCACGTCATCCAGCTGCACGTAGCGGCCGTCCACAGTGAGGCGCTCACCGCGCAGCAGCCCGCGCAGCGCCTGGAGGTACTCGGTCAGCAGCGTCACCGGGGAGCTCGCACGCGCACCGGCCTGGCCCATCCAGCCCTGCACGCCGTGGCCGACCCCGATAGTGATCCTGCCGGGAAACATCCGGTACAAGCCCGCGGCCTCCATACCGGTCAGCGCCACGTTCCGCAGCGGAACCGGAAGCACCCCGATCGCCAACCGCAGCCGGTCCGTCCAGGCGAGCATGGCGGACGCCAGCGTCATCCCGCCCGCCCAGAAGCAGTCCTCCCAGAGCCATAGCTCGTGCAGCCCCGATTCCTCGGCCGCGCGGGCCACCGCACGCACCCGCTCCGGAGGAACCTCGGGCCGGCACGTCGCCGCGAGAATCGTCATCCCCTTATTTTCGCGGTGCCCGGCGAAATATCGGGGGCGGGGCATCTACCGATAGCGTGAACGCTTATGGTGGCGCGGTGGGCGAGTCGTTCTGCTCCCGGCTGTGGGAGAGCATCAGCGATATCTACGGCGCGATACTGGAGCATCCCTTCATCACCGGGCTGACCGACGGCACGCTGCCCGAGGAGTCATTCGCGTTCTACGTGATTCAGGACACTCTCTACCTCCGGGACTATGCGAGAGCTCTAGCGGCCGTTGCAAGCCGTGCGCCGACGGCGCGGGCGATGCGGATGTTCGCCAGCCACGCGGCCGAAGCGATCGCTGTGGAACAGGCGTTGCACGGCACTCTCCTTGAAGAGCTTGGAATTCCCGGAGAAGCTGCTGCGCGTGCAGAGCCGGCCCCGACCAACCTGGCCTACACCAGTTACCTGCTCGCCACTGTGCGGGGCGGCAGCTACGCGGAAGGCGTCGGTGCCGTCCTGCCCTGCTATTGGATCTACGCGCAGGTCGGCAGGGAACTCCAGCGCCTCGGATCGCCCGATCCCCGTTACCAGCGGTGGATCTCCACCTATGGCGCCGACGAGTACCAGTCCGTCACCACGGACGTGATTACCGAGCTCGACCGTCTTTCGGCTGGCCTTTCCGCAGAAGAGAGTGCCCGTGTGTGCCGGCACTTCCGGACCACGAGCCGCTACGAGTGGATGTTCTGGGAGATGGGGTATGCCAACGAATCCTGGCCGATCTAACCGGTGCGATTGCACTAAGACCAGCAGCCGCAACACGCGGTGATTTGTGAGATTCAGTGGAGCGCTTACCCTTCCAGGTGAGTTATGCTTAACTTAGCTAAGCGCGAGCACCAAAGCCAGGGCTGGCCGGACGCGGGGAACCGGTATTTGCAGCCTTGCTCGGGACGGGGTGGCGTCCTCCTGGCGCGTAACGCTACGGGCATCGCTATGATGCTCGTCGATACCAGGAAAGGCGGATTCCAAGTGGCCCAAAAGATCACAACACTCTTCATAGACGACATTGACGGCGGGGCAGCAGAGGGGACCGTGCGGTTCGCCCTAGACGGGACTGAATACGAGATCGACCTGAACGCGGAGCACTCAGAGGAGCTTCGGTCGGCTCTCGGAAAGTACGTCAGCCACGCTCGCAAGGTGGGCGGTTCCTCGCGCCGCGCTGGTCGCGCCGCAGGTCGGGCCGGTCGGGGGTCCGGCTCGACGGTGAACACGACCGAAATCAGGAACTGGGCGCGGGAGAACGGCTACGACATTAAGGATCGCGGCCGCGTCCCCGCCGATCTGGTTGCCAAGTACCAGGCGGCCACCGGCAAGTAGCACGTACGTAGAAATACCTATTTTCTACAGAGCCACCTACCGATGGTTGGTCTTTTAACGAGGGAACGCCCCCGGCGCAGGCGCCGGGGGCGTTTTTCTACGACCAGATCGCGGAGGACGTAGCGTTATCGAACGTATGCGGATTGCCCGTCGCCTTCGGTCCCTGTGTCGCTATCGGCACCATCGCTATCGGTGTCATCCGCGTCATCCGGGTCATCCGACTCTTCGCTCACGTCGCTATCCTCGTCGTCAGTCGTCAGTGGACTCGCGGCGTCCCGCGGTCCCTGATCGGCACCGGCGGGCAGCCACGGCGAGCCAGGGAATCCCGCCATTGCCGGACGGTCAGGCTCGGTGAAGAGCCACGCGCACGAGACCATGAGGGAAATCACGAACACAAAGTAGACCCAGAAGATTGGCGTGAGCCCAGTGGAGATCGTGAGTCCCGCGGCGGCGGCCTGCGCCGACGAGATACCGAACATCGCCGGCGTGGCCGCCTGACCGGCCTGGATAAGGGCGGAGACCGCCTGGGCGGCGACCGGAACGATCGCGCCGGCCAGCAGCAGTGCCCCGTGCCGTGGCGGGCGCCACAGCGCCGCGAGGGTGGCCACGGCGATGACCATAACCATGACGATGACGTTGCCGGCGATCACCATGGCCGGCTCGCTGAACGCGTTGCCCGCGGTGACGGTCTGCGAACTGCCCGTCGCGGTGGCCACCAGGGTGTAGCTGTCCCATGACGGGGCGAACGACGCGGCGGTACCGATCCCGGCGAGCACGAGCAGCCCGAGCGGCCCGGCGTGGGCGAGACCCGGACGTACCGGCCGCGACGACCGCGCCTGCGCCCCCGGCTGCCCGTACTGAGCCGGCTGTGCCCCGCTCGCCCAGAAGGCGAGCGCCGAGCCGGCCGTGCACGCGAGCCAGCCGAGCAGGCTCACCACCAGGCCGGTGCCGAGCGAAACGCCGCCGCTGACCACCTCGCCCAGGTCAGCGACGAACAGGCCGAACGTCACCGCGCTCAGTCCGAGACCGAAGAGCGAGCCGAGCCTGACGGCGTTACTTGGCCGCGCGACGCTGAGCGCGACAAACCCCGCGGTCAGCATCCATCCGATCACGTAGCACAGGTGCGGAACCACTTGGTCCCACTGGGAAAGCAGGCTCTGCCCTCCCTCGTACTGCGGGAAGAGTCCGGCAAGCCCGAGCACCACGCCGAGAACGAGCAGCCCCTCGCCGGCGAGCAGCGCTCCTCCGCGGGAGCGCGTGCCGGCCCGGCCACCGTCCGCAGTTTCCGCGCGACGCCGCAGGGCCCCCAGCCGCAACCCCCTCCGTTCGGGAGTGACGGCCGTGATCGTGCCGGGCACCTCGATCGTGCTGAACCGCGTCCACGCCTGCTGCCAGCCGTCGTGGTTCTCAGGCCAGCGGTCGATCGGCGCGTCGTACGGCGCACCGACGGCCCAGATGCCGTAAAACCGCCTTCCCCGTCCGATCTCGTACTTCTCGCCACGATGCGAGATGGTCGCCTTGTCGGGCACGGTTCCAGCCTCCAGCTCACGTCACTTAACGCTTACCGAACCGACGATAGGCACCGGAACTGGAGACTTGCTGAAGACCCGCTCAACACAAAACGCAAGTCGTAACGCCGTGCAGGACATGGACGGGGCCGTCGCCGGCACCGAGACCGGTGAGGCCGTGGGCCACCGCGTCGCCGGCTACGGCGGCGGCCTGGCGGGCCGCGTCGGGCAGGGAGAGCCCGGCCGCGAGGCCGGCGGCAAGGGCGGCGGAATGGGTGCAGCCCGCGCCATGGGTCGCCGCGATGTCATAGCGGGGGACGGGGATCGTCAGGTGGACCCGCCCGTCGAAGAGATGGTCGGCGGGCTCGGCGCCGTGGCCGCCGGTAACCAGGGCCGCGCCCGCGCCCATCGCCACCAGGCGCTCGGCGAGCATGGCCCGGTCCTCGGTGTCCGTGCCGGTGAGCGCCTGGGCCTCGGGCAGGTTCGGCGTGACCACCGTGGCCAGCGGGAACAGCCGCCCGGTCAGCGTGGCGACCGCGTCAGGCAGCAGCAGCCTGCTGCCCGAACTCGCCACCATCACCGGGTCTACGACCAGCGGCAGCCCGGTCCCGTCCAGTTCGCCGGCGACCGCCTCGATGATGGGTGCGGAGAAAAGCATGCCCGTCTTGACGGCATCGGCCCCGATGTCGTCGAGTACCGCCCTGATCTGAGCCCGCACGAAGTCGGGTGACTGCTCGGCGATCGCCGTCACGCCCAGGGTGTTCTGCGCGGTGAGCGCGACGATCGCGCTCATCCCGTGCGCGCCGCAGCGCGCGAAGGCCTTGAGGTCGGCCTGGATGCCCGCGCCGCCGCCGGAATCGGACGAGGCGACGGTAAGCACCCGGGGAATCACGCGGTCACCCCCGCCGGTAGACCGCCGGCCGCCAGGCCGCCCGCCGGGCTCGATGCCACCGCGTGCCACCGGCGCGGGATCCGGCCGGCCTCGTGGGCGGCGCGGCCTGCCGCAACGGCGAGTGCCATCGCGACGGCCATGCGCTCCGGGTCGGCGGCGCGGGTGATCGCGGACGCGACAAGGATGCCGTCGCAGCCGAGTTCCATCGCCAGGGCGGCGTCGCTCGCGGTGCCGATGCCGGCGTCGAGGATCACCGGGACCCCGGCCCGTTCCACGATCATCGCGATGTTGTGCGGGTTCCTGATGCCGAGCCCGGACCCGATCGGCGCGCCGAGCGGCATGACGGCGGCGCAGCCGGCCTCTTCGAGGCGGAGCGCGAGCACCGGGTCGTCGTTGGTGTAAGGCAGCACCGTGAACCCGTCGGCGACGAGCATCTGGGCCGCCTCGAGCAGTTCGACCGGGTCGGGCAGCAGGGTGATGTCGTCGGCGACGACCTCGAGCTTGACGAGGCCGGTTTCCAGGGCCTCACGGGCCAGCCTGGCGGTCAGCAGGGCCTCGGCCGCGGTGTGGCAGCCTGCGGTGTTCGGCAGCACGGCGACGCCGGCGTCGCGGATCGTGCCGATCAGCGATCCCTGGCCGTTCGCGCTGACCCGGCGCATCGCGACGGTGGTCAGCTCCGTGCCGGAGGCCGCGAGGACCTTGCCGAGGACGTCGAGGGACGGCGCTCCCCCGGTCCCGACGATCAGCCGCGAGGTCAGGTCGAGGCCGCCGATGCGCCATGGCCGGGCGTGCCGCGAGGGTGCGGAAGCGTTCTTCGTACTCACTGGTTTTCTAACCTCCCTGGACGGCGGACACGACCTCGACCACGGATCCGTCGGCGAGCCTGGTGTCGGGCCAGGCGCGGCGGGGGACGACCTCGCCGTCGACGGCGGCGGCCACGCCGCGGGCGGACGGCACGAGCTGCGTCACCAGGTCCGCGAGGGTGGCGCCGGGCGGGAACTCGCACCGGTCTCCGTTGACGGTGATGGTCATGGTGCTGTTACCTCCTGGAGGGACGGCTGCCCGTGTCCCGCGCGGCAGAACCTGCCGGGGGTGAAGGGCGTCCAGGCGTCGTCGGGTTGCTGGCCGCCGAGGATGGCGGTGACCGCGTCGGCGGTGACGGCGGACAGCATGATGCCGTTGCGGAAGTGGCCGGCAGCGACGATGAGACGCGCGTCGCCATCCGTTCCGCCGACCGGGCCGAGGATGGGGCCGTTGTCGCTGGTGCCCGGTCTCAGCCCGGCGCTAGCCTCGGCGAAGATCAGCTCGCTGACCGCCGGGACCGCGGTGGCGGCGTCGCGGAGCAGGTCGTGCACGGCACCGGCGGTGACGTCCCGGTCGTCCCGTTCCTCCTGAGTGGCGCCGACGACCAGCTCGCCGTCCTGGCGGGGAACGAGGTAGATGTCGTGGCCCTGGACGATGGCGCGGACGGTGTGCGTCAGGATGTGCGGGATGTTGCCGGGGTGCCGCAGGCGCAGGATCTGACCCTTGACCGGGCGGATCGCCGCGCGGACCGCGTCCGGCACGCCCTCGATCTGGCTGGTGCCGTGGCCGGCCGCGACGACCACGGCGCGGGCGGTGAGCACGCGGGGCCGGGGGCCGTGCTGGCCTGACGGGTCGCAAGGACGCGTTGGCGAGCCTTCTGCATCGCTGGGTATAACCGCGGTGACCTGGCCTTCGCCGGCCGACGTGACGGTGCCGCTGATCGCGCGCACGCCCGCCGTGGCGGCGGCGGCCCGCAGGGCGGCCAGGTAACGCCTGTTGTCCACGGACAGGTCGCCGGTGACGAGGACGCCGCCCCTGGTGCCCGGCGCGAGGAAGGGCTCACGCCGCCGGACCTCGCGGGCATCGAGCCGCTCGGCCGCCAGGCCGATGGAGTGGCGGAAGTCGGTGAGCCTGTCGAGCGCGGCGAGGTCGCCGCTGTCGTAGGCGACGGCGAGGGTGCCCTCGGTGCGCAGGCCGGTTGTCCTGCCCGTGGCTTGCTCAAGCTCCGCGTTGAACGCCGGGAAGCGGCCGATGGCGTGCAGGTTCAGGTTCAGCAGGTGCTGCTCTCCGAAGACGGACTCGGAGACCGGGCCGAGCATGCCGGCCGCGACCAGGCTGGCCTTGTCGTCGGTTGCCGGGTCGTCGCCGCCGGGGTCGATCATCGTGACGGTGTGCCCGGCAAGCGCCGCGCGCCACGCGATGGCGGTGCCGATCACCCCACCGCCCGCGATGATCACGTCCGCGTCCACGCGCGCTCCCTTCGCCAGCATTACCTGGATCAGGTTCGACGGTCGGAGGCGGATCGCCTCCCTCTCAGCCCCCGCTGGGGCTCCCGTGCTGTTCACCTCAGTGTAACCCCGCCTTATTGCGCCCCGGGGCGGTCCCCGCGCCGGACCGGTGTGATCTGCGCGCCATCATGGTGGGCATGGATTACTTGCGGGCACGGCTTGCGGACGCACGTCTCTACCTGTGTACAGACGGCCGGCGGTCGCGCGGGGACCTGACGCCGTTTCTTGACGCGGTGCTTTCCACCGGGGTGGACATCGTCCAGCTGCGGGAGAAGGGGCTTGAGGCGGGCGAGGAGCTCGCGCTGCTCGAGGTGTTCGCCGCCGCATGCGAGCGGCACGGGGCACTGCTCGCGGTGAACGACCGCGCGGACGTGGCCCTGGCCGCCGGCGCGGACGTGCTGCACCTGGGACAGGACGACCTCCCGGTGCCGGC